>MDSW01144731.1_pt1 | contig 65471 bp, 69 predicted proteins | sample 811171 | NCBI WGS metagenome assembly MDSW01 (sample SAMN05326641, study PRJNA326480) | marine metagenome | isolation source: seawater | place: Atlantic Ocean: North West | collected 2012
CGTTAACCACGAAGTTGGTAATGTTGCGCTAGATAGAAGATGTGCAGGTTTTAAAAAAGGTTTTGGTGGAAGTGTTGATATTCTAGGTACTTCTAACGACCCAACAGAAATTCAAAAAGCTGTTGCAGCTAAATTAGGTGGTGGATATGACACTATTCTAACTTTAGGTGCCGGTTTATCTGGTGAAGCAGCATTAAAAGCTTTAGAAGCATCAGGTAAAGTTGGAAAAGTTAAATTAGGAACATTTGACATGTCTCCTAATATGTTAAAAGCTGCTGCTGCAGGAAAAGTAGAGTTTTTAATTGACCAACAACAATACCTTCAAGGTTACCTTCCAATTGCAATTTTCGCTCAGTATATGAGATGGGGAACAATGCCAGCTGGTGTAGTTATGACTGGACCGGGTTTTGTAACTCCTAAAAATGCTAGCGCTGTAATCAAGTGGGCAGCTCAAGGTTATAGATAAAATCTATTATTAAAAAGGCCTGACTAAAATAATTAAGTCAGGCCTTTTTATTTAAATTAAATAACTAATGTCTGAAAAATCTAAAAGTATTCAATCAAAAAAAGATTTCTCTCAAGATGAGAGGCTTAAAAAAGTTTCAGGACTGAAAATTTTATTAAATAGACCAGAATTGGGAGCTCTTGGTGGATCAATATTAGTATTTATTTTTTTTGGTATTGTTGCTGGTGATACAGGAATGTTTAGTGCTTATGGTACATTAAATTTTTTAGATGTATCTGCTAATCTAGGAATAATTGCTATAGCTGCAGCAATGTTAATGATAGGTGGAGAGTTTGATCTTTCAATAGGATCTATGATAGGTTTTGCGGGTATCTGTATCGCTATACCAGCAATTTATTGGGGATGGCCTTTATGGATGAGTATAGTTTTCGCTTTCGCAATGGCAGTATTGATAGGCTATTTTAACGGCATATTGGTTGTGAGGACAGGTCTGCCCTCTTTTATAGTTACTCTAGCTATGTTATTTATTTTGAGAGGGGCCACTTTAGCTATAACAAGATTAATTACTGGCAGAACTCAAGTTCCAGGATTAAGAGTTTTAATAGAAAACGACCCCATAGCTTGGGTTTTTGCAACGGATACTTTTAAATGGCTGTTTACATGGTTAGGTTCTATGAATTTAATAGCCTTGAGAACAGATGGTACGCCTCTAGCAACTGGTATACCTCCATCTGTAATATGGTTTGTATTATTAACAATTTTTGCTACTTGGGTCCTAATGAAAACAAGATATGGTAATTGGATTTTTGCATCAGGAGGTGACAAAGTCGGTGCAACTAATATTGGAGTGCCAGTTGGAAGAGTTAAAATTAGTCTATTTATTGGTACAGCATGTGCAGCAACTCTATTTGCTTGCATTCAGGTTCTAGACGCAGGATCTGCTGATACAATGAGAGGTACTCTAAAAGAATTAGAAGCAATAGCAGCTGCAGTAGTTGGTGGGTGTTTGCTAACAGGAGGTTATGGTTCAGCCATTGGAGCTGCATTTGGTGCTTTAATATTTGGAACAGTATCTATGGGTATATTTTATACAGATGTAGATACTGATTGGTTTAAAGTTTTTTTAGGAGCAATGATGTTAATTGCAGTAGTATTTAATAATTATATTAGAAGAAGAGTAACCGAAAGTAAGTAATGTCAGATTATTTAGTAGAATTTAATAATATTAGTAAGTTTTTTGGAAAAGTGATTGCTTTAAAAAATGTGACAATGAAAATAAGAAAAGGTGAGATTATGTGTCTACTGGGAGATAATGGAGCAGGAAAATCTACACTAATAAAAACTCTTTCTGGAGTTCATAAGCCAGATGAAGGCGAAATAATAGTTGAGAAAAAAAAGACAATTTTTGACTCTCCAAAAGATGCTTTGGATATGGGTATAGCTACAGTTTATCAAGATTTAGCTTTAGTACCTCTTATGAGTGTCACTAGAAATTTTTTTATGGGAAGAGAACCACAAAAAGGAGTTCCACTATTAAAAACATTCGATATTGAAAAAGCAAATAGAATTGCAGCAGAACGAATGGGTCAAATTGGAATAGATATTAGAGATCCATCTCAAGCTGTTGGAACAATGTCAGGTGGTGAGAGACAATGTTTAGCTATATCAAGAGCTATTTATTTTGGTGCAAAAGTTTTAGTTTTGGATGAGCCTACTTCAGCTCTTGGTGTTCATCAAGCTTCTGTGGTTTTAAAATATATTGTGAAAGCAGCATCAGAGGGACTTGGAGTTATACTAATTACTCACAATGTGCACCACGCTTATCCTGTGGGCAATAGCTTTACTGTTTTGAACAGAGGTAAAAGTTTAGGAACATATCAAAAAAAAGATTTATCAAGAGAAAGACTTTTAAGTATGATGGCCGGAGGTGAAGAATTAGACAAGCTTGAAGTTGAACTTAAAGAAATGGATAGAATTTCAAATATTTAACTAATTTAAAAATTAGTATTACATATAATGGATCAAGAATATTTTAAGAAAATAAGAATCCTTGATGGTGGCATGGGTCAAGAATTATTAGCAGGAGGTCTTATTTCAACAGGAACTCTTTGGTCAGCAACTGCTTTATTGGATGAAAAATATCATGAATTGGTAATTAATACACATCTATCTTTTATCGATGCTGGCGCAGATGTAATAACAACAAATAATTTTAGCGCTAGAAGAATAAGATTAAAGCAAAATAATGTAGAAGAATTTTTTAGTTACACAAATAAAAAAGCTTGTGAATTAGCAAATAAAGCTAAAGAAAAGTCAAAAAAAAAATATTTTAATAGCTGGTGGTTTGCCACCTCAAAATGGAACTTATGTCGTTGATGATAGAGATAAAAGAATAATTGAAAAGGATTTTTATAATCAAGCAATTTTAATTTCTAAATTTGTCGATTTTTTTTATTTAGATGTTTTCTCTAGTAGTTGGGAGGTTGAAATAGCATCAAATATTATTGAAAAATTAAATAAACCTTTACTTGTAGGATTGCATATTAAAAAAGATGGAAAACTACCTTCTGGAGAAACATTAACAGAAATAATAAAAAAATATAAAAGTAATAATTGGCTAGGATGTATACTTTCATGTGTATCTTTAGAAATAATAGAACAAAAAATTAGTGAATTAGGAAAATTCAATTTACCTTTTGGTTTTAAAGCAAATTTATGGGGAAAAGAAGAACCATCGCCTTTAGATACTTTTAATCATACAAAACCTGGTGAAATTGGAAAAAATCCAAATATAATTCTAGGTAAAAGAGAAGATATTACAGGAAAAATTTTTTTTGAATTTACAGAGAAAATAGTTAAAAAAGGAGCAACTATTTTGGGTGGATGTTGTGAGACAAACCCTTCTCACATAAAAGAAATTTCTAAACTGAAGTAAGATTTTGTTTAATAGAGCGTCTTACAAAATAAAATCCAATTATAACAGCTACAAGAGCTATTAAAATTTTTGTAGTAATTATTTCATTTAAGAAAATATAACCTAAAATAACCCCAAATATTGGTATCAGATAAGCAACCTGAGCCTGGAAAACTAATCCATTTTTTTTTAATATTCGAAATCTAAGAAGCCAAGCTACTCCTGTTGGAAAAATTCCTAAATAAATTAGCGAAATAACAGAGTCCATCCTAGGATTTACATTCCATGGTTGCTCTACTATCATTGTTACAGGAAAAACTATTATTGCTCCCCAGATTAATATTGACGCTGTTACATTTTCATTTTTCTTTTTACTTATTCTCAAGGTTAATAGACCTCCAATAACATAAAAAGTTGATCCAAAAAGAATCATTAGTGCATAAAAAAAATTTTCATTATCAATTAAAATGTCGTCAGAAAATAATATTATAATTCCAAGAAATGCTATTAGGACACCCATTATCTTAGTAAAATTTATTTTTTCATTTTTAGTAAAAAAATGAGCTAATAAAGTTGCTGAAACTGGAGTTGAAGCCATTAGGACGGCTGCTAAATTACTTTGAACTTTTTGAACGCCATAGGCTATTAAAAAAAAAGGTATAACCAAGTTAATTATTCCTATAGATGCAAACCATAACCAATCTTTTGAAAAAGCCTCAATTTTTATGTTTTTAAGCAAACATAATAGTACCACAGGTATTGCACCAAATAATATTCTAAAAAAAGCTATTGTTATTGGTCCAAAGGAATAGGTTGCAATTTTTATATTAAAAAAAGCTGAAGCCCAAATTAAAGATAAAGTGCATAATAAAATATAGTCAAATGATCTAGGATTTTTCATTCACTAATCTCTTTTATTGTTCCTTTTGTAATCTCAATAAGTTTTTTGAATTGTATTTTAAATATCACATTAGGATGTCCACCAGCTGCAAAAACATTTGCAAATCTTTCTAAAGATCCATCTATATAAACATTTAGTCTGGTTATATGTCCTATAGGTGAAACTCCTCCAATTGTAAAACCTGTTATTTCTTTTACTTGATCCGCGCTAGCCATGCTTAAATCTTTTTCATTTAAAATTTTTTTTACTTTATTAAGAGAGCATCTCTTATCACCAGCGACTAAACATAACAAGAAAGAGTTTTTACTTCTTAAAAGTAAACTTTTAACAATAGATCCTACTTCTGTATTCAAACTTTGAGCAGCGTCTGAAGCCGTTCTAGCCGAACTATCTAAAACTGTAACTTTAATTGAATTGTCAAATTCACTCAATTTTTTAACAACCCTTTGTACCGGTTCTTTTAAAAGTAAATCTTCCATAAATAAGTAGTCTTTTTATACTTTAAATGCTTTTTTATCTTTACCTATGTAAAAAATGCATAGCTGTTATAATATTATAATACCTTTGAATTATTAATCTATTTGATATTAAGTATCAAAATATAAGAGGAAAAAATGAGCTCAAGTAAAGTATTAAAATTACTAAAAGATAAAGAGATAGAATATTTAGATTTAAGATTTACCGATCCTAGAGGAAAACTTCAGCATTTAACTATGGACTCAACTATGGTTGATGATGGTCTATTAAATGATGGTGTTTTTTTTGATGGTTCATCTATTGCTGGTTGGAAAGCGATTAACGAGTCAGACATGATTTTGAAACCTGACTTAAGCAGACATGTTATTGATCCCTACACTTCACATAACACTCTTATACTTTTTTGCGATATTTTAGACGCAGTAAAAAGAGACTCTTACGAAAGAGATCCGAGAGGAATAGCAAAAAAAGCAGAGGCTTATTTAAAATCTACGAATATTGGTGACAAAGCTTACTTTGGACCTGAACCAGAATTTTTTGTATTTGATGATGTTAGAATTAAAAACGATATGAATGAAACAAGTTTTGCTATCGATAGTTCAGAAGGACCTTATAACTCTGGAAGAAAATATGATAATGGAAATATGGGACACAGACCTGGAATTAAAGGAGGTTACTTTCCAGTTCCTCCCGTAGATAGTGCTCAAGATATGAGAAGTGAATATTTAAAAGGTTTAAAAGATGTTGGAATCACAGTTGAGAAACACCATCACGAAGTAGCACCTAGCCAACATGAGCTTGGAATGTTGTTTAACACACTAGTTAACCAAGCAGATAATGTTCAATTATATAAGTATGTTGTTCAAATGGTTTCACATTCTTTTGGTAAAACAGCAACTTTTATGCCTAAGCCTGTAAAGGGTGATAATGGATCTGGTATGCATACCCATCAATCTATTTGGAAAGGTAAAACTCCAGTTTTTTCCGGTAATAAATATGCCGGTTTATCTCAAACAGCTTTATATTACATTGGCGGTATATTGAAACATGCTAAAGCGATTAATGCTTTTTCAAATGCTACAACTAATAGCTATAAAAGATTGATACCTGGTTTTGAAGCTCCAGTCTTGCTGGCTTACTCTGCAAGAAATAGATCTGCTTCATGTAGAATACCTATTACACTAAGTAAAAAAGGAGCAAGATGTGAAATTAGATTTCCAGACGCTTCCGGAAATCCATATTTAACCTTTGCTGCGATGTTAATGGCAGGGTTAGACGGAATTAAAAATAAAATTGATCCAGGAAAATCCTTAGATAAGGATTTATACGCCTTATCTGAAAAAGAAGTTAAAAAAGTTCCAACAGTTTGTGGCTCTCTAAGAGAAGCCATGGAAAGTCTTGATCGTGATAGAGCCTTTTTAAAGAAAGGTAATGTTTTTACAGATGATCAAATTGATGCTTATATTGCATTAAAGTTTGAGGAAATACATAATTTTGAACATACTCCACATCCAATAGAGTTTGATATGTATTATAGTTGTTAAATTATTTTTTACTTTTTATAATTTTATCGTCAGCTAGTTTGTTTTTATTTACACCTTCTTTAATTGTGTAATCTAATGTACCATGAGCACCTGCATCTACTTCTTTACGCAAAGATCTAAATAAATTTTTTTCTTTTTTGCTTTCTGCTAGTTTATTAGAATGTTTTTCTAGATGTTTAGTATCTCTCATTAACTGAGATTATACCTTAAAAGATTCTCCACATCCACATCTTTCGGTTTCGTTGGGATTTTTAAATACAAAAGACGAGGAAAATTGCTCTTTTTTATAATCCATTTCTGTTCCTAAAAGATACATAATTGCTCCAGGATCTACAAATAATTTAACTCCTTTATCTTCTATGATTTCATCACTTGGACTAATCTCTTTAGTATATTCCATAATATAAGACATTCCTGCACAACCCCCGGCCTTTACTCCAACTCTTAAGCCTAATGAGCCTTTTTCTGCCTTAGACATTATTTCTTTTATTCTTTCTGCAGCATTATTACTTAATGAGATAATTTGTTTTGTCATAAATTTAATTCCAATTTTGCAGCCTCTGACATCATTGATTTGTCCCAAGGCGGGTCCCAAACCAAATCAAGTTCTACTTTGTTAACACCATCAATATTCATTATACTATCTTTAACTTCTTTAGGCAAACTTTCGGCTACAGGACAATTTGGTGTTGTAAGGGTCATCTTGATACCTACATTTTTGTCATTAACTGAGATATCATAAATTAAACCTAGCTCATAAATATTTACTGGTATTTCAGGATCATAAATTTTTTTAATCTCTGAAATAACTTTATCTTTTAATTCAATCATATATCCATATTTTCAGTATTTATTTCATTTTGTGATTTATCTATAGCAGAAATTAGTGTGTGCCATGAAAGTGTCGCACATTTTACTCTCATAGGGTATTGCTTAACTCCAGAAAGACACATGAGTTTAGTTTTTTCATCCTCTTTTAAAAATTTTGAATTAATTTCATTCTTCTCTTTAATCATTTCTAAAAAATCATTTATTATTTCTTTAATATCACTTTCTTCTTTACCTTTAACTAAATCAGTCATTATAGATGCTGAGGCCATAGAAATTGCACATCCTTGACCTTCAAATGATATATCCTCTACTTTTTTATTCTCATTTAATTTCAAATAGACATGTACTTTGTCACCACATAATGGATTGTGACCTTTGGCATCTTTATTAAAATTTTCTGTTTTTCTTAAGTTTCTAGGATTTTTACCGTGGTCTAAAATTATTTCTTGATAAAGTTCTTTTAAATTCATTTTATTTAAATATTTTTTTACATTTATTTATTGACGAGTCTAATTTATCAAAATCATCTTTAGTATTATAAATTCCTATTGATGCTCTTGCTGTGGCTGTTAAACCAAGTCTGTCATGTAATATTTGACAACAATGATGACCAGCTCTTATTGCTACCCCATCCTCATCTAAAATAGTTGCTACATCATGTGGATGAATACCATCTATTGTAAAAGACAATACTGAGCCCTTGTGTTTTGGACTCCCTACTAGTTTAACTGAATTATTTTTCCTTAATATTTCCTGTCCATATTCAATGAGTTGTTTTTCATGTTTTATAATATTATCCATGCCAATTTTATTTAAAAATTTGATAGACTCTTCAAAAGCTATTACTTGAGCGGTAGCCATTGTTCCAGCTTCATATTTATTTGGTAATTCACCATATGTTATACCTTCTTTTTTTACTTCACCAATCATTCCTCCACCTCCTTGGTAAGGGGGTAATTCTTCTAACCATTTTTTTTTTGCGTACAAAATACCAAGCCCAGTTGGTCCATACATTTTGTGGCATGAAATCGCATAAAAATCACAATCTAAATCTTGCATATCTAATTTTAAATGTGGTGCACTTTGACATCCATCCACCAAAATAGGTATTCCTTTTGAATGAGCAAGTTCAGTAATTTCTTTTATTGGTAAAATAGCTCCTGTCACATTAGATAAATGAGTGATTCCAATAATTTTTGTTTTTTGAGTAATTTTTTTTTCTATACTTTCTAATGTAATTTCTCCATTTTCATTTATTTCTGCAAACTCAATTTTAATTCCTTTTAATTGTCTTAAATAGTGCCATGGAACATAGTTTGAATGATGTTCAAGCTCAGTTAATAATACCTCATCTCCTTCTTGTAAATGATTTTGACCAAAAGTGCTTGCTACCAAATTTATTGCTTCTGTAGCACCTTTAGTAAAAACAATTTCATTTTTATCTTTTGCATTGATGAATTTTTGAACTGATACTCTAGTTTTTTCATACAAATTTGTAGCTGCAACTGCAAGATAATGTACACTTCTTCCCACATTGGAGAATTCTTTTGTATAAAAATCATAAATTCTATCTACTACAACCTGCGGCTTTTGTGATGAATTTGCACTATCCAAATAAACAAGATCATTATTATGAACTTTGTTATTAAATATAGGGAATTCTTTCTTAATTTTATTTATATTCATTTAATTTATTCTCTAATTTAGCTAAATAATATTTTTTTATATCTTTGTTAGTAATTGTCTCGATTGTATCTATTAAAAAACCCTTAATAAGTAGTTTTTTAGCTTCATTTTCATTTAATCCTCTAGACATTAAATAAAAAATTGAATTTTCATCTAGGCTACCAGATGTTGATCCATGTGAACATTTCACATCATCAGCATAAATTTCAAGTTCTGGTTTAGAATCAAATTCACTATCTTTATCTAATAAAATAGCCTTGCTTAATTGGTATCCATCTGTTTTTTGTGCTTTTTGATCAACATAAATCTTACCTTGAAAAACTGCTCTACTATTTTGATTTAAGACAGACTTAATTTTCTGATAACTTTTTGTAGTTTCTCCAATATGATTAATATTAGCTTTTATTTCATGATGTTGGTTATCATTTACAAAAATTGCTCCATTTATAAACCCAGAACTATGATTACTCTTTAGATCACATTTAACTTCATTTTTAAAAAATGACGATGAGTAAGATAAAACAAAATTTTCAAAATTAGCACCTTCCATAACTTGCGTATGTGTAAAATTATAATTAATATCTTTTTTACTTAATTCATTTAAATAAAATAATTTTAATAAACCAAGTTTTTCAACATGGAAGAAATTAGAATTATTTAAAAATACCTTATTAGATTTTAAATTAATTGAATAAACTAAAACATCTATTTTTGAATTCTCTTCAACATTTATAATTAATTTTTGATTAAAAAAATTATTTTCATCATTGCTGTTAAAAACATTATAAATTACTAATGGTTTTTGACATTTATATCCTTTTTTAACATATAATAATAATCCATCTGTAAAAAACGCATTATTTAATAAATTTAAAGAATTATCACCTTTTGGCTCATAGGCTGGGCCATTTTTTAAATTATTAAAAATAATTTCCTCACTATCTTCATAATCAAAAGAGTGGTTTTCATAAAAACCATTTAAAAAAATAATTTTATTATGTTCAAATTCTTTAATATAGTTATGAAATGTAAATTTTTTTTGTTTATTTAGATCTATATTTAAGTCTTTAAAATCTCTTGAAATAATCATATTTAAATCTGAAAATTTCCAATCTTCAAGTTTTTTATTTGGAAATCCCTTATCTAGAAATTTTTTAAAATTTTTAGATCTAATTTTTGATTTGATATCTTTATTTGAAATCTCTTTATTAAAATTTTCAAATGTACTCTTTAAATTTTCAATCATATTTTTTCATATCCTGCTTTTTCTAGTTCTTCGGCCAATTCCATACATCCTGATTTTGCTATTTTTCCTTTCATAAGAACATGAACAAAATCAGGCTTAATATATTCAAGCAATCTCTGATAATGTGTAATTATTAAAAAAGATCTATTTTTATTTCTAAGTGCATTTACTCCTTTTGCCACAATTTTAAGAGCATCTATATCTAGGCCAGAGTCTGTTTCATCAAGTATAGCCATCTTGGGCTCTATTAATGACATTTGAAGAATTTCATTTTTTTTCTTTTCTCCTCCTGAAAAACCAACATTTAACTGTCTGCTCAAAATTTTTTCGTCTATTTTTAATTCTAAAGCTTTTTCTTTTACTATTTTTAAAAATTCCAAAGCATCTAATTCTTTTTTTCCATTAGACTTTCTAATTGCATTTAATGAAGTTTTTAAAAAATTTGAAGTATTAACACCAGGTATTTCCAATGGGTATTGAAATGCAAGGAATAAACCATTATGCGCTCTTTCCTCAATGGCTAGATCAAACAAACTTTTATTTAAATAACTTATTTCTCCACTTGTTTCATAACCTTTTTTTCCTGAGAGAATATTTGCTAGTGTACTTTTTCCAGATCCATTAGGTCCCATAATAGCGTGTACTTCACCTGGTTTAATATTTAATGATAGACCATTTAAAATTGACTTATTTTCAATTTTTGCAAACAAATTTTTAATATTAAGCATTAACCTACGCTCCCTTCTAAACTAATAGAAACAAGCTTTTGAGCTTCTACTGCAAACTCCATAGGTAGCTGTTGAAGAACTTCTTTACAGAATCCATTAACTATTAAACTCACTGCTTCTTCTTGGTTTAAACCTCTTTGATTGCAATAAAATAACTGTTCTTCACTTATTTTTGAAGTAGTAGCTTCATGTTCAATATTAGCAGAAGAATTTTTATTTTTTATATAAGGTATTGTATGAGCACCACACTTATTCCCAATTAAAAGGGAGTCACATTGAGTATAATTTCTCGAATTAATAGCATTTCTATTTATGTCTACCAGTCCTCTATAAGTATTGTCAGCAAAACCACCTGATATTCCTTTTGAAATAATTTTACTTTTAGTATTTTTTCCTAAGTGAATCATTTTTGTTCCAGTATCTGCTTTTTGATAATTATTTGTTATTGCAATAGAGTAGAATTCTCCTACGGAGTTATTGCCTTTAAGAATACAGCTTGGGTATTTCCAAGTTATTGCTGAACCTGTCTCAACTTGAGTCCATGATATTTTTGAATTTTTACCTTTACATAAACCTCTTTTTGTAACAAAATTATATATACCGCCTTTACCTTCCTCATCTCCTGGGTACCAATTTTGTACGGTTGAGTATTTAATTTCAGCATCATCTAATGCAATTAATTCAACATTAGCTGCATGTAATTGATTTTCGTCTCTCATAGGTGCAGTGCATCCTTCTAGATAACTTACATAGCTTCCTTTATCAGCAATTATTAGAGTTCTTTCAAACTGACCTGTATCAGATGCATTAATTCTAAAATATGTAGATAGTTCCATTGGACATCTAACACCTTCAGGAATGTAAACAAACGATCCATCTGTAAAAACTGCCGAATTAAGTGTAGCAAAATAATGATCTGTTAAAGGTATTACTGTTCCTAGATATTTTTTAACTAACTTGGGATATTTTTGGATAGCTTCTGAGATTGAACAAAAAATAATTCCTTTTTCAGTTAGTTTATCTTTAAATGTTGTTGCAACAGAAACAGAGTCAAAAACAGCATCTACAGCTATATTATTTAATCTTTTCTGTTCTTCTAATGGTATTCCAAGTTTTTTATATGTTTCTAAGAGTTTTGGGTCTAAATCTTTTAGATCTTTAGGTTTATCTTTAATACTTTTTGGTGCTGAATAATAATATAAATCTTGATAGTCTATTTTAGGATATTTTGGTTTTTGCCAATTAGGCTCTTCAAGATTTAAAAGCCTCTCATAAGCTTTTAATCTCCAATCTAACATCCATTTTGGTTCTTTTTTAATATTAGAAATAAATTTGATAACTTTTTTATTTAAACCTTTAGGTGCTTTTATATTCTCAATATCTGTTGAAAAACCATATTTATACTCTTTAATTTTTTCTATTTCTTTTTCTCTCATTTAAATTCTATCATCTTTTAAATTAATTAAATCACTTAATTTTTTTCTTTCAAAAAAACTATTTATATAACCTTCTAGTTCATCCCATAAATTGTGAGTAATACATTTTGCACTTTTACCATTACATCCTTTTTTAGAATTTTTTTCACAACCAACAGTTTTGATTTTTTCTTCTACTGCAGTGAATACATCTGATATTTTTATTTCTGATGCACTTTTAGTTAATATATAACCACCTTTTTTTCCTCTTACGCTATTAACTATTTTATTTTTTTTTAGTTTTAAAAACAGTTGTTCTAGGTAAACCAAGGATATCCCTTGCCTTAAAGAAATGTCTCTAAGACTTACAGGTTCATTAGTATTAAATTTAGCCAGATCTGCTAATGCCATGACAGCATATCTGCCTTTGCTTGATAATTTCATATTTTCCGCACTCCTCGGGCTTTATATATACCTGACTAATTTAGTCAAGTTATTAGAAATTTAAAGACTTGCATTTTGTCGCTAATTTTTGATAGAAAATTATAATTTTTTTTTGAGAGTAATTATCAATATCTTATGGATAGTAAAATTATAGAAATATTTATAGCGGGACCTGCTGGGAGATTAGAAGCAAAGTACTACAAAAGTAAAAAAAATACTTCTCCAGTAGCTCTTGTTTTGCATCCCCACCCTCAATACGGAGGAACAATGAATAACAAAGTAGTAGTAGATACTTTTCATACATTTATGGATAATGATTTTTCTGTTTGTCGAGTTAACTTTAGAGGAGTTGGTAAAAGTGATGGAGAATTTGATAATGGACAAGGTGAGTTAGCAGATGCTGCAGCAGCTCTTGACTGGTTGGAAAGAGAAAACTTTGATAACTCTCAGTGCTGGGTTGCTGGATTTTCTTTTGGATCATTAATAGCAATGCAACTTTTGATGAGAAGGCCTGAGATAAATAGATTTGTAGCAATTTCACCCCAACCAAATGTTTATGACTTTTCTTTTTTATCACCATGTCCTTCTTCTGGTTTAATGGTTTATGGAAATAAAGATGAATTAGTTCCCGTAATGCATATTAATGAGTTAAATAAAAGACTTAGTGCACAAAAAGGAATTAATGTTGAATTTGAGTCGGTACCAGAAGCAAATCATTTTTTTTCTAAATCTGATCAAGCTCTGGTAAAAGTTTTAAATAAATATATTAAAAAAGAGTCAGCTTTATATTAAAAATTTTTAATTATATCGCCACCAGTTGATTCTTTTTTACATCCAGTTGTAGAGGGGAAAGAAATAGGTAAATTAAGATAGGATCTTATAGCAAGATATGCAAACGCCTGGGATTCTACATAATCTCCATTGATACCATAATCATCAATAGGTTGAATTATTAAATTTTTTAATGTTTGACTTTTAATTCTCTCTATTAAAGTTATGTTTTTTCTGCCTCCACCACAAATTAATATTTTCCATAATTTATGTCTGGGTTCAGATAAAAAGCTAAATAATCCTGATCCTATAATTTTTGCAGTAAATTCGGTTAATGTCGCTGCTCCATCCTCTAAACTAAGACCTCTTACAAAACCTAAACTGAAGTCTTTAGTATCAAAAGATAATATATTTTTATTAAGTCTATGATCAAAATTATCTAAAGCTTGATTTAATATTAATTCATCAATTTTGCCTTTTTTTGCTATTTCGCCATTGTTATCAAATTTTTTTTGTGTTTTCTCACGCACCCATTGATCTATCAAACAATTTCCTGGTCCAATATCTCTACTTAAAAAATTATTTTTATCATATTCATTTATTGCTGTTACATTAGAAATGCCCCCTATATTTAAAATACAAACTGGTAATTCAATTTTTTGTTCTTTGACAATAAGTCTATGAAAGATAGGAGCAAGAGGTGCTCCTTCGCCACCATTTCTTATATCATTTTGTCTAAAATTATTTACTACAATTTTTTTTGTTAGCTGAGATAGTAAATTACCATCCCCTATTTGTTTTGATATTTTTTCTGGAGAACTATGATAAATAGTTTGGCCATGAAAACCAATAAAGTTTATACTTTTTTTAGAAGATTCTATGATTTTAGCAGCTACCTTCGCATGAAATAATGTTATTTCTTTTTCTAAATAATTAATTTCATTTGTATTTTTTTGAATATCACAAAAATTTAAGATTTTGCTTTTTAAATTATGTATATTTTCATATATTTTTTGATCGTAATTAAAATATTCATTTAAAATCACACTATATTCATCAATCCCATTAGAACTAATTAAAGAGGCATCAATACCATCGCCTGAGGTTCCGCTCATTAATCCAAGGCTATAATAGGTATTATTCATATATTTTTTAATTAATTTAAATAAAGTATATTGATTCTACACTTTTTTTTAAAAAAATGACAAATTCATTCTTAAAAGAATTCAAACAAAGAGGTTATTTTTATCAATGCACCAATGAAGAAGGATTATCTAATTTATTAGATAAAAAAAGCATTAATGCATACATTGGTTTTGACAGCACTGCTTCTAGCTTACATGTTGGAAGTCTGATGCAAATAATGTGTTTAAGGCTTCTTCAAAAGTATGGACATAGACCTATTGTACTTTTGGGAGGTGGAACTACTCGAATAGGCGATCCGTCTGGAAAAGAAGAGACTAGAAAAATTTTATCTGAAAAGCAAATTGAAAAAAATATAAATAATATTAAAAAAATTTTTACAGTTTTTTTAAAAACAGATAATCCAAAATTAAAACCGATATTTGTAAATAACTATAAATGGTTAGGAAAATTAAACTATATTAAATTCCTAAGAGAGATAGGAAAACATTTTACTATTAATAAAATGTTAAGCTTTGATAGTGTAAAGTTAAGATTAGAAAGAGAACAATCTTTAAGTTATATGGAATTTAATTATATGATACTTCAAGCTTATGATTTTCTTGAATTGAATAAGACCAAAAATTGTTTAATGCAAATTGGTGGATCCGACCAATGGGGTAATATTGTTAATGGTGTTGAGCTTATAAAACGTCATTCAGGTAAACAAGTTTTTGGGTTAACAACACCATTAATTACTTTAGCATCGGGAGCAAAAATGGGTAAAACTGAGAAAGGTGCAGTTTGGCTGGATAGAAATCTTCTATCTTCTTATGATTACTGGCAATTCTGGAGAAATACCGATGACAGAGATGTATTAAAATTTCTTAAAATATTTACAGATTTAGAAATAAACGAAATAGATGAAATAAATAACAAGAATATTAATGAACAAAAAATTATTTTAGCAAATCATGCTACTACAATGTTGCATGGCAAATTAGAAGCTAAAAAATCTGAAAATATAGCAAAAAAAACTTTTGAAGGAAACTTATCTGGAGAGGGACTACCTTCAATAAATATAAAAGAAAATATAAGTATAATAGATGCTATAATTATTTCTAAACTTGTAACATCAAAAAGTGAAATAAGAAGACTAATTAAGAGCAAAGGAGTCAAAATTAATAATAAAGTTGTTGATGAAGAAAAACTAATAATAAAAAGAAAACTTTTAACTGAACTTGGGTTTTTAAAACTCTCTATAGGAAAGAAAAAACATATTAAATTAATTATTGATTAGTTTTTTTTATTTTTTCAAGCGTTCTAGTTATAAATCTTGGTGTTAGAGTTTTAATTGGATTTACAGTTGATTTTAGATTGCCTGGTGTTCCTTTAATTTTGAAACTAACTCCAAATACTCCTTCTCCAACTTTTTTTCCAATTAAAATATCTCCAAGTAGAGGAATTGAAGCTATTGATCTATTTATTGTTGTAGCTGGAACTAATGTACCTCTCAAACTTATTAATTTATCAGTTTCAATATATCCATTCATCATTATTGAGATTGCAGGACCTATAGCATAAATTTCTTCAATAGTTATCAAATTACCTTTTTTTTTAAAAATCATCTCAAAATCAGTAAATCTAATACCTTCACCCGTTAAAATATCAGCTATACCTTGTAAAGATGCTAATGTTAATATTTTTGCTAATAATGGCATTTCTTTAACTTTGAAATTATCAATTTTTAAAATTGACTTGGAAGTATTTTCTTTTTTAATAGACTTGAAATCTAAAACACCATCTTCAAATCCTTTTATAAATTTGTAATTTTCAACAAAAGGTTTTGCTTTATCTGAGTATACCGTAGTGATTTTTTCGCCATTCGACGATGTTTTGATAGTAAATAAAAATTTTTCCTTCTCTGAATATTTAGCAAATAATGAGCTGTCAATTATTTGATTCTTTTGAATCTTCATATCACCATTTAGATTTTTCAAAAATTCTTTTTTTGATAAATAAACTTTATCTATATTGAGTTTTATGAGTGTATTCAATTCATCGAAAATATTAAAAAAATTACCTTTTGATTTAGTATCAGTTAAATTTTTAATCAATTCAATACCATCTAGACTTTCACTGATTAAAAGGTAGTTTTTATTTTTTTTTATTACTGAAATTTTATTTATTTTGTTATTTTTGGTATCTAAATTAATTTTTAAATCTTTTAAACTTTTAATTCTATATTTGTTATTTAGCTTTAAGTTTTTAATTTTTACATAATTTTTATTTTCAATATAATTTAATTTATCAATAATAATATCTTTGTTAATCTTAAGAGATCCTTGTAGATCTATACTAGCATTGTTAATTTCTTCTTTTACATAATCTAATTTAGAGAATTTTAATATTAAGTTATTTAAATCTATTTTTAATTTAAATTTTAGGTTATTTTTTATTTTTTCTATATTATATTTGATCTTGTTTTTTTTATCTTTTATTAAATAAGATGAATTTCCTATAATTTTTAAATTATCGTCAATAAAGTCTATATTTAAATCATTTTCAGTAAAATATAGGATTTTACTGTGTTCAGGCAAAAAGGTATTTAATTTTATAGAACTATTATAAATAAATTTATCTAATATAATTTTAGAATTAATTTTTAACTTATCAATCTTAAATTTTTTATTCAAATTAAATGAAAATTTGTTATCAGATTTGAAATTTGTATCTTTAAAATTAAAGTTTTTTAATTCTTTATTAGTAAAAATATATTTAAGATGATTATTTATTTTATTGTTTTTACTTTTTAAAGTTCCATTTACCATATAAAAATTATCCTTTGGAATTATTTTTATTTTTTCACTTTGTAAATTTAAATTATTAAAATTTAATGTGATATTTTTAAAGTTTAAATCGTTTTTTTTAACACTAAAATCCAGATTTATACTTTCTAATTTTTTATTATTTAATAAACCAATTTTGGCATCGGTTATTTTTCCATTTATTTTAAAATCTTCATTAACATTACCTTTACTATCAAAGCTAAGATATGTTTCTGATTTTAATAGACCTTTTTCAACCAAACTTTCAATAATTAAAATCTGGGGAGAAAAATTAATTGCTTTATATGTTTTAAGCAAATCTTTGATATTATTTTTATCTGCTAATATATATAGATCCCTCAAAATAAAATCATTTTCAAAATATGCCTTTATAGATAAATTTGATCTAATTTCATTAATTTTAAACTCTTGTTTTTTATAAATTAATTTTGTGTTTAAAGTTTTTAAACTTAATGAGAAATTTTTTAAATTTAAGACTAATTTTACCTTATTTAATTTGATATTAAATTGGTCATTGTAAGTTTTAAATTTATTTTCAATTACTGAATTAAATTTTTCAGTGTTGATACCATATGTGCTCAAATAAAATAAAAAAATAAAAATTATTATTAAAAATATTGTTAATGATTTAAGGATATTTTTAGTCATTAAGTTTATAAAGAGAATTTTCTAAAAAATCATCTATATCTCCATCTAAAACTTTATCTGGATTTGGGCTTTCAAAATTAGTTCTATTGTCTTTAACTAATCTGTATGGGTGTAAAATATATGATCTAATTTGATGGCCCCAGCCAATATCTGTTTTTGAATTTTCAATATTTTTTGTTTCCATCTCCTTTTTTTTGATTTCATGTTCATATAGTCTTGCTTTTAACATATTCATGCAAGTTTCTTTATTTTTGTGCTGAGATCTATCATTTTGAGATTGAACAACAATTTTTGTTGGTACATGAGTAATTCTAACTGCACTATCCGTTGTGTTCACATGTTGTCCACCTGCTCCACTAGATCTATATGTGTCGATTCTTAAGTCTTTCTCTGATAATTCAATTTTAATATTGGAATCTACAACTGGATAAACCCAAATGCTTGCAAAACTTGTGTGTCTTCTTGCTCCCGAGTCAAACGGCGAAATTCTTACAAGTCTATGTATGCCTGATTCATATTTTAAAAAACCATAAACATACTCACCTTCGATTTTTAAAGTTGAAGATTTCACACCTGCCTCATCTCCTTTATGTTCGCTAATAAGGTTATATTTAAAATTTTTATTTGAAGACCATTTGATGTACATCCTTCTAAGCATTTCTGCCCAGTCTTGACTCTCTGTACCACCAGCTCCTGCATGAATTTCTACATAAGCATTCAAGCTATCTGCTTCGTTTGATAAAAAACACTTTATTTCGTTTAATTTTACTTTTTTAAATAATTTTTTAATACTTAAAAAAGTATCATCAATTAAAGAAATATTGTTTTCGTCTTTAGCTAATATATATAGATCAAATAATTCATTACAATCTTTGAAAGAGTCATTATATGAGTTTATTAAATCTTCATATAATCTTTTTTTTTTTATTATTTTTTCTGATTCAGATTTATTTTTCCAAAAATTTGGATCTATAATTTTTTTATTTATAATCTCAAGTTGTGAAAAGATATCGTGCTTCTCAAAGATACTCCTTAATTCTAAGATTAATCTTTTCAATATTTTCTTTATAATTTTGAATATCGTTTTCCATTAATAAAATTTTAAAATATTATTTTTTTTAAATCCATATTTAAAGTTATCATTATCTTTAAAATTTTTCTTTTCAAATGTATTTTTTTTAAATACTTCAATTATTGTCTCTTTAGATCCAAAATTTGCTTTTTTTCCAGTTTTAGAGTCTATAACCATCATTTTTATATTCTTTGCAACTTTAAAAGGTCTTGCATCTCCTTTTTTAATTGAATTTTCTATGAATGATTTAAATATAGGCATAGCTGTTTTTGCACCTGTTTCATATTTACCTAAACTTTTAGGATCGTCAAAACCCACATAAACTCCTACAACTAAATTTGAGGTATAACCTACAAACCATGCGTCTGTATTTTCGTTAGTTGTTCCTGTTTTACCAGCTAAATCTAAATTCAGTTTTTTTAGACGCTTGCCAGTTCCACGTTTAATAACTCCCTCAAGTATAGAAGTAATTTGATACGCTGTTTCTTCAGAAAATATTTGAGGAAAATTATCTTTAATTTTTGGATAATTTTTTCCTAAGTAAGATATCTCGCTACATTTTTTACATTTTCTACTTTCAGAGTTATAAATAGTATTGCCTTCACTATCTTGAATTCTATCAACTAAAATTGGTTTAACTAATTTTCCACCATTAACAAAAGTGCAATACCCTGTAGACAATTTTAATAATGTTGTTTCAGCTGATCCTAAAGAAATTGAAATTAATTCTTCTGGATTATCATAAATTTTTAAATCCTTTGAAAATTTTGCAATTTTATCCACACCAAGTTCTTGTGCAATTCTAACTGTCATTAGATTTCGAGACTTTTCAACACCAGCCCTTAAAGTAGATAAACCATAAAATTTTTTTCCATAGTTTTCAGGTTTCCATTTTTTTAAATCTTCACCTTGATTTAAAACTATTGGAGCATCTAAGATTAATGTTGATGGAGTATAATTGTTTTCTAAAGCTAAGGCATATACGAAAGGCTTAAAAGCTGAACCTGGCTGTCTCGAAGCTTGAGTAGCTCTATTGAATTCACTTTTTTTAAAACTAAAACCTCCTGACATTGCTAAAATTCTACCTGTAAATGGATCTATAACTATTATTGCTCCATTTGCTTCGGGTATTTGTTCGAGGCTGTAATATTTATCTTTTAATTTTTTTACATATATAACATCGCCAATTTTAAATAATTTATCTAATTCTTTTTTTGTCCAGGAAATATTTTCATATTTTATCTGACCATTTTTTTTATTTTCAAGCTCAATTTCTACATAAAATTTATTAATTTTTTTAATAATAGCTAAATTCCACCCAATAGTTTTCTCTATTTTAAACTTTTCTAAGTTTTTATTCCAATTTTCACTATACTTTTTATTAGTTAATGATCCTCTCCACCCTTTTCTTTTATCATACTTTGTTAATCCATCTCTAAGTGATCTTGTAGCTATAGATTGTAACTCTAAATTTAATGGTGTTTTTATTGTAAACCCCTGTTTATATACTTTATCAAAACCGAAACTTTCTATTAACGATTTTCTTACATCCTCCACATAATAGTTGGAGTCCTCTAAATAGATTTTTTTTCTTTTATTTAAATTTATTTTAGAATTAATTAGTTTATTAAATTTTTTCTCATCAATATATGAATTATCATATAAATTTTTGATAACTAAATTTCTTCTATATTTTGCAAGTTCTATATTTTTAAATGGATTATATCTGCTTGGGGCTTTGGGTAGGGCTGCTAATAGTGCTGCCTCAGAATAATTGAGTTTACTGATAGGCTTATCAAAATATTCCAAACTCGCAGATGCAATACCATACGAACCCTCACCTAAATAAATTTGATTTAAATATAACTCTAATATTCTTTCTTTTGTTAAAGCCCTTTCTATACGAAAAGCTAATATTGCTTCTTTTATTTTTCTATTAAAACTAATTTCGTTACTTAATAAAAAATTTTTTGCTACTTGTTGTGTAATAGTTGATGCTCCTTCTAATCTTCTTGAGGAAAAAAAATTAGATACATTATTTATAACTGCTCTTAAAATACCCTTTGCATCAACTCCCGGATGTGAAAAGAAATTTTTATCTTCTGCTGACAAAAAAGCATTAATGACTAATTTTGGGATGGAGTTATATGGAACAAAAATCCTTTTTTGAGAAGAAAAATCGCTAACTAACTCTCCTGCTCCTGAATAAAGTTTGCTTGATACTGCAGGTTTATAATTTATTAAAAACTTGTAATCCGGTAATTTACTAGAGTATGTCCATAAAATTGATATAATCGTCACAAAAGAAGCTAGGATAAATACAATTAAAATTAGAGAGATTTTTTTTAAAAGATTGCTCATTTTTCTATTAATTACTCCATGAATTTGTTATTGTTAAGGCACAGAATTTAGAAAAATACTAATGAACAAAATTAACCAAAAATTATGGCAAAGAATTTATATATTGATGCATCGCATCCAAGTGAGACGAGAGTTGTACTTAAAAACAATGAAAATATTGAAGACTACGAGTACGAAAGCGTAAATAACACACTAATAAAAAATAATATTTATTTAGGAAAAGTAAGTCGAATTGAGCCCTCATTGCAGGCAGCTTTTGTTGATTTTGGAAGAGAGAGGCATGGATTTTTATCTTTTAACGATATTCAGTCAGATTACTACCAAATTCCATTAACTGATCTTGATAAAATAAAGAAAGAAGAGGAAAAAAATAGAGAAAAGTTAATTAAAGAAAGTGAAATTAATGACCAACAAATTTTAGATAAGGGTGAAGAAGTTATAAATGCTAATGAAGAGTCAATGGATAATATTTCAAATGAGAACTACTCAAACCAAAATAGCAGTGAGATAAAAAAATTAAGTACAAAAAAATATAAAATTCAAGAAGTAATTAAACCCAATCAAGTTATGTTGGTTCAAGTACTAAAGGATGAAAGAGGATTGAAAGGTGCTGCACTAACAACATTCATTTCAATTGCTGGAAAATATATTGTTTTAATGCCTAATACACCTAAAGGTGGTGGCATATCAAGAAAGATTTTTAATCCTGCGGAGAGGAAAAAAATTAGGAATATCTTAAATCAAATTGAAATACCTAAAGAGATGGGAATAATTGTAAGAACAGCAGGCTCAAATAAAACCAAAAATGAAATTGAAAATGATTTAGGGAATTTAATTTCACATTGGAATTCAATCAAAGAAAATGCAATGAACTCTATTGCTCCATCATTAATACATCAAGAAAGTGATATAATTAAAAGATCATTAAGAGATATGTATGATGATGAAACAAGAAGTATAATAGTTGAAGGAAACGAAGGTTATCAAAAAGCTAAAAATTACATGAAATTAATGATGCCATCTAATGTAAAGAAAATTAAAAAGTATAGAGATAAAATTCCTTTGTTTTTTAAGGAAAAAATTGAGTCAAAATTATTTCAAATATTTGAAGCTGAAGTAAAATTAGAATCTGGAGGATATTTAGTGATAAATCCAACTGAAGCATTGATATCAATCGATGTAAATTCTGGAAAATCAATAAGACAAAAAAATGTTGAAAGTACAGCAGTTGATACAAATTTAGAAGCTGCTGATGAAATTTCTAGACAAATAAAAATTAGAGATTTGTCTGGGTTAATTATAATAGATTTTATTGACATGCTTAATTATGGAAATAGAAGGCATGTAGAAAGAAGATTAAAAGATAAATGTAGATCAGATAGAGCTAGAATCCAAATAGGCAGAATTAGTAATTTTGGATTATTAGAAATGTCAAGACAAAGACTAAGAGAAAGTAATATAAAATGGGAGATTAATTTATCTAAAGAAACATTTGCACTTAAAATTTTAAAATTAATTGAACTAAAATCAATTGAAAATAAATCAAAGATAGTAAAAATTTTTGCGAATGAAAAAATATGTAACTTTATAAAAGAAAATTATAAAGATGACCTAGAATACTTTAAAAATAAAAATCAAATTGAAATTAATATTTTTTCAGATAATTCTTTGGGTTTTTCAGACTATTTAATAGATTTTTTGACAAAAAATAACAAAGTATTAGATAAGATTCAAAAAGTTTCTATATTGAGAAAGAGTACTTTTTTTAAAGAGAAAAAAGAGCAAAAAAATATTAAAAAAATTATTAATAAAAAAAAAAGATTTAATAAAAAAAATAATATAAAAAAAAAAATTAAATAATTCCTTTTTTAGGTGACGAAGGACTCCCTAAAATATTTTTTTTAATTCTTCCTGATAAAAAGGATTTTCTTCCAGAAATTACTGCCATTTTCATTGCCTCGGCCATTTCAAATGGTTTTTGTGCTTTTGCTATAGCTGTATTTATCAATACTCCATCACATCCCATTTCCATGGCTATTGTTGCATCTGATGCTTGCCCAATACCAGCATCAATTATTAAAGGAAGTTTAGTTTGCCTTCTTATAATCGATATATTTAATTTATTTTGAATTCCTAAACCCGAACCAATTGGAGCTGCTAAAGGCATGATTGCTACAGCTCCAACATTTTCAAGTCTTTTTGCCATTAATGGATCATCATTACAGTAGACCATAACTTTAAAACCCTCTTTTGATAAAATTTCTGTTGATTTGAGGGTTTCAATCATTTCTGGAAAAAGATTTTTTTTATCACCTAAAACTTCCAATTTTACTAATTTCCATCCTCCTATTTCTCTTGCTAATCTTAATGTTCTTAAAGCATCAGCTGAATTAAAACATCCGGCAGTGTTTGGCAAATATGTAATTTTTTTTGGATCTAGATAGTCCATTAAAAGTGGTTTATTTTTATCAACAATATTTACCCTCCTTACTGCCACAGTTACAATATCTGCACCCGATATCTTAATTGATTTTGCACATTCACTCATACTTTTATATTTTCCAGTTCCTACAATTAGTCTGGATTTAAAATTTTTTTTTTGCAATTGTTAATAAATCTCTATTTTTCATTATCCACCCCCAATAAAATGAACTATTTCTAAAACATCTTTGTTAAATAATTTAATTTTTTTTATTCTTTTCTTGTCTATAATTTTTCTGTTTAGCTCTAATGCTACTTTGTTTAAAGGTATTTTGAGTCTTTTTATTAAATCAAACAATGCAGTATTTTCGTTTAATTCCATTGTTTTACCATTAAGCTTTATTTTTATTTTATTTTTTATTTTCATGTAATATAAGTCAATTGTGAATAATATTATTATTATTAATGGTCCAAATCTTAATCTATTAGGAGAAAGAGAACAATCACAATATGGAAAAATTTCCTTTGATGATTTGAGGAGCATGTGTTTTGATCATTCAAAAAAAATAGGAGCTAAATTAGATTTTTTTCAGTCTAATTTAGAAGGCGAAATTGTGAGTAAAATTCAAAATGCTAGAAAAGAATACGATGGGATAATTATTAACGCCGCAGGTTATACTCATACATCAGTATCAATTAGAGACGCTCTTGAAATATTTAAAAAACCGATAATAGAGTTGCATATATCAAATATTTATAAAAGAGAGCAATTTAGACAAAAATCTTTGATTAGTAATATAGCAACTGGTGTAATTTGTGGACTAGGTCCAAATGGCTATATTTTAGCCATAAATGCAATGCAAGAACTATTAAAAGATGGAAATTGATAAAAAAATAATAATTAAACTAATTAGAGCTTTAGAAGAATTAAAAAAGTCACTAGATAATTCTGATTTACCTAGCAAAGATGAAATCATAGATGAGGAAATTGACCTTTCAAATAAAATAATTGTTAAGAGCCCAATTGTTGGTACAGCTTATTTAGCTCCTGAACCAGGTGGAAAAAAATTTGTGGAGGTAGGAAAAAAAATAAAAAAAGGTGATACAGTAATGATCATAGAAGCTATGAAAACTATGAATCATGTTCCATCAAATTCTGATGGAACTGTTAAAGAAATTTGTGTTGAAGATGGACAGCCAGTAGAGTTTGATCAAAAAATTGTAATTCTTGAATAATGTTTAAAAAAATTTTAATTGCTAATCGTGGTGAAATTGCAGTAAGAGTTATTAGAGCATGCAAGGAATGGGGAATTTCTACAGTGGCCATTCATTCTGATGTGGATAGGGAAAGTATGCATGTAAAACTTGCAGATGAGAGTGTTTGCGTAGGGTCCCATCAACCAATAAATAGTTATTTAAATATTCCTGCTATCATGTCTGCAATTGAACTAACGAATGCAGAGGCTGTACACCCTGGATACGGATTTTTATCTGAAAATTTTGAATTTTCGAAAATTTTAGAGGATTATAAAATTAAATTTATTGGTCCATCTTCAAAACATATAAAAATGATGGGTGATAAAATTCAGGCAAAAAAGATTGCAAAAGAATATGGTTTACCTGTTATTGAAGGCTCAGATGGTGGTATTATCGACAAAGCTGAAGCAAGAAAATTGTGTAAAGAAATTGGTTATCCAGTTTTAATTAAAGCAGCAGCAGGTGGTGGTGGAAAAGGTATGAAAATAGTTCAAAATGAAGATGAATTTGAAGGTTTATTTGCGACTGCAAAAACTGAAGCAAAAAAATATTTTGGAAATGATGAAGTATATATAGAAAAATTTTTTCAAAATCCTAGACATATAGAAGTTCAGATATTATCAGGTAAAAATAGAACTGTTCATTTACATGAAAGAGATTGTTCAGTACAAAGAAGACATCAAAAACTTATTGAAGAAACACCTAGTCCAATTCTCACAGATGAGATCAGAAAAGACTTGTTCGAAAAAACTGTTAAAATGGTTAGTCAAATTGGATATGAAGGTGCAGGAACTGTTGAATTTATTTATGAAGATAAGAAATTTTATTTCTTAGAAATGAATACAAGAGTTCAAGTAGAACACCCAGTTTCAGAGATGGTAACTGGTATTGATATTATTAAAGAACAAATTTGGATAGCATTTACAGGAAATACAGCACTGAAACAATCAGATGTTATGCCAAGAGGCCACGCTATAGAATGCAGAATTAATGCTGAGGATCCAAGCAAAAATTTCCAACCATCTCCAGGCACTATTGGGATGTGTCATCAACCTTCTGGCTTTAGAACCAGAGTTGATGGATGTATTTATCAAGGTTATAAAGTAACACCATATTATGACAGCATGATTTGTAAATTAATTAGCCATGGGAGAAATAGACAAGAAGCTATACAGAGAATGACGAGGTCTTTAGATGAATTTGTTATTGATGGAATTACTACAACTATTGATTTACATAAAAAATTGTTGAATCATAAAAAATTTATTAACTCAGATTTTAATGTCTCATGGTTAGATAAAGAAAAAATTATTTAGTTAAAAGCATTTAGTTAGCCAAATATCATATACTGGATGATCAAATGGATTTATTGAAGGGCTTGAGGAAAAGGTCCATCCATTAAATACAAATACTTTGTCGTTATCTTTTATATTTAAATCTCTTACCTGAAGATAAGCTGTTATTTCTGGATTATCATCAAATTCTGAATTTTTACACTTTAAAGTTTTAATTAATAAATTTTCGTATTTTTTTTCTTCTCCAATCTTAATAATTAATTTAATATTTTTTGAGCTTACCTTGTCTAAAATTTTAATTTCGACAAAATCTACTTTATTATTGTTTTCACTAGCCATAATATGAAGATTTAAAAAAACATAAAAAAAAAGAAAATAATATATAAATATTTTCAAATCAGTTTTTCCAAGTACTATATTTTTTCTCAGCATTATTTTTATTTTTATCAGGTCTATAAGATTCTTTTGATCCAGTTAAGTTTGGCTGATGAGACTTTTGCCATTCAAATTTCTCTATCTCTTGTGTATTTTCCAACTTATTTTTGGTGAAATGAATCCAAGAGAACCATTCATTAGGAATTTTTGTAGCTTCTATTTCTCCATTATATATTATCCATCTTTTTCCTTTTTTACTTTCATAGTATTTATTTCCATTTTCATCTTTGCCAACAAATTTGCCGAAAAAAAGTGTATACAACCTTGTTCCAAAAGTCTGGTGATTCCACCAAGTAAAAATTTCTTTAAACATTGTCAATATAAATTTTATATAATTTTTTCAATTTAAAATTGTATAAAATAAATTAGACTAAAATTTTAATTTGTATATAAAATAATTAATTAAAGATTCAAAAAAAATTAAAATAATTATGGCAAAATATTTAGTAGAAACTTATTATAATTGTTCATTTAAAGTAAGTCATTATTTAGATGGAATTAGCAATGGAGAACTTCAAAATCTAGAAAAAAGAGATGATGGTAAATTTGAAATAATTGATGTTAAATTAGACAATAGAAAAACTAAAAATTTGGATGGAAAAAGTCAAACAATTTCAGATGATCAGAAAGTACAAAAAATAGGAGATGTCTCAAAGAATATCAATAAAACCAATATAAATAACCAAATATATAAAAATAATAATACTGAAATTAACAATAAAAGGTTTGGAATGCCTGATAGAAGAAAAGGATATATTCAGAAAGCAACGATTGGAAATCACAAAGTTTATCTTCATACAGGTGAATATGAAGATGGCAAAATAGGTGAAATTTTCATTGATACTAGCAAAGAAGGTGAATTAGTAAAAGCATTAATGAATAATTTTGCAATCGCAGTATCTCTTGGTTTACAATATGGAGTTCCACTAGATGAATTTGTGAGTGCATATGTTGGAACAAAATTTGAACCATCGGGAAAAGTACATGGAAATGATAGGATATTAAGTGCAACATCAATACTTGACTATATTTTTAGAGAACTCGCAATTTCATATCTAAGCAGAGAAGATTTGGCACATACACCTTCAATTGGCAATGCTGAAAACACAAATGGCGAAAATAATAATGAGATTAGTGAAGACCAAAACCAATTCTTAAAAATAGTAAAAGATATAACAAGTAAAGGTTTTTTAAGAAACAATTATAGAGAAAAATTAGTTGATTTGTCAGATATAAGATTAAATCTTAAAGGAAAAAAATAATTAATATTATTTCTTAATTTTTAAATTTAATTCCTTTAATTGCTCTTCTGTTACCTCGGAAGGTGCATTCATCATCAAATCCTGGGCGTGTTGATTCATAGGAAACATGGTTACTTCTCTTATATTCTTTTCATCTGCAAGCAACATTACTATTCTATCAATTCCAGGAGCAATTCCTCCATGAGGGGGAGCACCATAACTTAAAGCATTTATCATTCCACTAAACTTCTCGTCAACAATTTTGCTTTCATATCCTGCAATTTTGAATAGCTTATACATTAAATCAGGAATATGATTCCTTATAGCTCCGGAAGATAATTCTACACCATTACAAACTATATCGTATTGATATGCTTTAATCTCAAGAGGTTTAGATAAATTTAGATTATTCAAGTCTCCTTGTGGCATTGAAAAGGGATTGTGACTAAAAATAACTTTATTTGTTTTTTCATCTAATTCAAACATTGGGTAATCTACAATCCAACAAAATGCAAAAGAATCATTATCAACTAAGTTTAAATCATTAGCTATTTTATTTCTTGCTAAGGATAGAATCTTTTCTACTTCAGATTTTTTTCCACAAGCTAAAAATATACTATCACCTTCTTTTGCTGAAGATATTTTCATAATTCTTTCAATTGATTCTGAGGAAAAAAATTTTCCTACAGGGCCTTTAGCATAATAATTTTTTTCTTTATCAATTGTAAAATATGCTAAACCTGATCCACCTTCATCTTTTGCCCATTTATCTATATTATCAAAAAAACTTCTTGGTTTATTTTTGGTATTTTTTGCAACAATACCTCTTACTATTGAACCTTTTTTTAGCAAATTTTTAAATATTTCAAATTTTACATCATCTCTCTCAAATATTTCTGTAAAATCACTTATTAATAATGGATTTCTTAAGTCTGGTTTATCTGTTCCATATTTTTCGATCGCTTCTTTATATGAAATTTTAGGAAATTTTTCATAAATAATTTTTTTAGTTGAAAATTTATTAAATAGTTTATTCATTAATTTTTCTATAACAAAAAAAATATCTTCTTGTTCAACAAATGACATTTCTATATCAAGTTGGTAGAATTCTCCAGGACTTCTGTCAGACCTTGCATCTTCATCTCTAAAGCATGGGGCAATTTGAAAATATTTATCAAATCCTGAAACCATTATTAATTGTTTGAATTGTTGAGGAGCTTGAGGTAAAGCATAAAATTTTCCAGGATTTAATCTGCTTGGAACTAAAAAATCTCTTGCACCCTCCGGGCTTGAGGATGTTAAAATAGGAGTTTGAAATTCAAGAAAATTTAATTTTTCCATTTCCGATCTAATAAAAGAAATAATTTTTGATCTTAAAATAATATTTTTATGTATCTTTTTTCTTCTTAAATCTAAAAATCTATATTTTAATCTTATTTCCTCAGAGTATTCTTGATCGCTAAAAACTGGTAGAGGAAGTTCTTTTGTAGATCCTAAAATTTTAAATGAAACAATATTTATTTCTATTTCACCACTTTTTAATTCTTCATTAATGGTTTCTTTTGACCTTTGGACAACTACTCCATCTATTTTTAAAACTGTTTCTAATGGTATTTTTTCAATTTCTTTAAAATTATGATTGTCCTTATCTATAACACATTGAGTAATTCCATAATTGTCTCTTAAATCTAAAAATAATAGATTCCCATGATCTCTTTTTTTATTTACCCAACCAGATAAAATTACCTTTTTATCTTTATCTTTTTTAGTTAACTCATTACAAGTGTGTGTTCTAAATTTGCTCACAATTACTTTAATATTTCTTTAATAATTTTAAAATCAATTGGTTTTTTTTTTTTTAAACTCAATTCATCAATCTTATATATAAAATCGCCAATTTTACCATATGATCTATCTACTCTTTTAATAATAAATTCAATCAATTTTTTATCTATTTGGATTTGTCTATCAGAAAAATTTTTTAGTATTAATGCAAACATAAGTTCATCATCTGGATTTTCAATTTTGGCAAAAAGGCAATTTTTTGATCTTGATTTTAAATCATCTAAAAAAAATTTAGTTTCATTTAATGGAATTGTAGAATTTATAATTAAATATTTATTATCATTGTCAATAAAATTAAATAGAGAATATAGTAATTTTTCATCTATATTGTTATTAAATCCATCAAGTATAATATTTTCATAAAGTTTTAATTTTCTAAAAATTTCATTATTAATATCTTCTTCTAAAATTTTAATTCCTTTATTCCTTTTAATAAAAATACTTGATAAATGAGTTTTACCTGAAAATTTTTCTCCATAAATATTCAAAATATTTTTCTCCCATTTGGGCCATTTTTCAATTAATTCAAATGCAAAAAAGTTGCTTTTACTTACAAAAAAATCATCATAATTAAAATTTTGATTGTAATTAAATTTTAGCAGCAATTGATTTAAATCATTCATTTATTTTCCAAATATTATTTATTAAATTTATTTTAATACCCTCTAAATTAAATTCTTTTATAAATTTATCTGGTGTACCATTATAAACTATCTTATAAATAGTTTCTTTATTAGAAAAACTTTCAATATAAAAATTTGATACGAGATCAAGATTTGTAATTTTTTTTTCAAATTTTTGGGTTAAATTATAATTTTTTGAATCTATTGAAACTGTAATTGGCAATTTAATAGATCTATTTATAAGATTATTTTTTTTCCAGATATTTTCAAAACTTATTTTTAGATTATTTATAATATCTTCTGTATTTTTTCCATCATCTAAATTTTTATTTATAAAACTTTTATTTAAAATAATTAGATTGTTGTTGATATAAATTCTAGAAAGTGCCCTCAAATCGTTTTTATTTTTAAAAAAAATTAATATAATATAATTATCCAATTGATACTTGGAAATAATTTCCTTGAAATCATAATTTTCAATATTTTCTAATTTTTTTTTAAATAAATTAAAATCATCTAAATCTTCATTTGGAAGAATATATTCTAAAAGATGATATTTTTTTTTTTCTTTGTTCCAATTTATATAAAATGGATTTTCACTTAATAAGGAAATTTGATTGCTATTAATATCAACAAGTATAGGCATAATAAATAATCTATTTCTTTTAGGTATTGATGAAAAAATATTCTTTCTTTCTAAAAAATTTAAAACTTCTTTTTTATCAAAATTTACCTCAAATTTTGCTATATATTTGTTATCAATAAATTTTTCATCTACTATTGAAAAAGATTCAATTAAAGTTTTTATTAATTTTAAATCTTTATTTTTTGAAATATATGCATCATCAATAGTAGTTATTGTTAACATGAGTTCTTCATATGCATTTTGAAATGCTATATCTATAATTTTATCTTTATCAAAATTTATGTCGTATGGTTCAGTAATTTCTAATTCTGTGATCTTATATGTATTTGCAAAAGTAATTCCTGTGGAAAACTTAATAAAAAATATAAAGAATGATAAAAAAAATATATAAAATAAAGTTCTATTTTGCTTTTTATTTAACATAAATTTAAAAATGAATTATAAAAGTCTAACATATGAAAAAAGTGGCGTTAATATTAAAGCAGCCGATAGTTTTATAAAATATATATCCTCAATATCAAAAAAAAGATCAAAAAGTAAGAATTTTAAAAATATTGGGGGATTTGGCTCAATAAATAGAATTCCAAGAAACTATAAAAACCCTCATATAGTTGCAAGCACAGATGGCGTTGGAACTAAAATTGAAATTGCTAATGAATTAAAAAAATTTAATACAATAGGCATTGATTTAGTAGCAATGTGTGTGAATGATTTAATTGTTCAAGGAGCAAAACCATTTATTTTCCTAGACTATATTTCTATTAATAAGATTGATCTCAAAAAAATGAAACAGATTATAGATGGTATTTTAAAAGGATGTAATATCTCTAAATGTGAACTTGTAGGCGGTGAAACAGCTGAGATGCCTGGAACCTATTCAAAAAATAAATTTGATATAGCTGGTTTCGCAGTTGGAATAGTGGATAAAAAAAAAATTTTAAATAAAAAAAAAATAAAAAAAAATAACTTAGTATTAGCAATACCTTCTACTGGGATTCATTCTAACGGTTACTCTTTGATTAGAAATATTATTAAAAAAAAAAAAATTAATATTAAAAAGAATAAATTTTTAAAATCTAATTTATTAAAACCTACAAAAATTTATGTAGATGAAATATTGAACTTAATAAATAATAAGTTAATCAATGGTTGTGCAAATATTACTGGTGGAGGATTAGAAGACAATTTAAAAAGAATAATACCAAATGGATTGAGTGCGAAAATTTACTTAAATAAAATTATTACAAAACCAATATTCAAATGGATTAAAACACAAGGTGTAAGTGAAAGAGAAATGATTAAAACATTTAATTGTGGTGTTGGTTTTTGTTTAATTATAAATCAAAAAAACCTGGTTAAAATTAATAAATATTTTGGTAAAAAATTTAAACCATATGTAATTGGAAAAATAATAAATGGAAACCCTAAAGTTTTAATAAATGGTAAAATTAACTGGAAATAAAAAGATTAAAACCTCAATCTTTATTTCAGGTAAAGGAAGCAACCTAAAGAACCTTATAAAATATTCTAAAAAAAAAAATTCTAAAATTAAAATTGTATTAGTTATAAGTAATAATAGAAAAGCTAAAGGATTAAACTTTGCTAAAAATGAAAAAATTAAAAATTTTTCAATGAAATATAACAAAAAAAATGAGAATAAAATTTTATTAATTTTAAAAAAAAATAAAATAAATTTGATATGCCTTGCTGGTTTTATGAAAATTTTATCAAAAAATTTTATAAAAAAATTCGATGGAAAAATAATTAATATTCACCCTTCTTTATTACCTAAATATAAAGGGTTAAATACTCATGAAAGAGTATTAGAAAATAATGAAAAATTTACTGGTGCAACAGTTCATATAGTAAATACTAAATTAGATAGTGGAAAGATAATAATTCAAAAAAAAATTAAAGTTTATAGAAATGATGATAAAAAAAGTTTAAAAAAGAAAGTTTTAAAAATTGAGCACTTAATTTATCCTAAGGCTATAGAAATATTATCGACTAGCTTTTAAAAAAAAAATTTATTTCTGATTTTGCATTTTCTAGGCTATCAGATCCATGGACAGAGTTTTTATCTATTGAAATACCATATTTTTTTCTTAAAGTTCCTTCATCTGCTTTTTTCGGGTCGGTAGCGCCCATTAATGTTCTATTATCTAATACAGCGTTAATTTTCTCAAGAATCATCACTACTATTGGTCCTGAAGAAAGATATTCACATAAATCATTATAAAAAGGTTTTGATTGATGAACTTGATAAAATTTCTCAGCTTCATTCTTTTCAATTTTTAATTTTTTTTCATCTTTTATTTTAAAGCCATTATTTGTAAATTCATTCTTAATTTTTTCCGAAAGACCTCTCTCTACAGCGTCTGGTTTAATTATGGATAAAGTTTCTTCTAAATTACTCATAATTATCTTCTACAAATTTATTTAATAATCTAACACCATATCCTGTTGCCCCACCAGAATTTAAAGCTCCTGCATATTTTGAAAATGCCATTCCTGCTATATCTAGATGAGCCCATGGTGTTTTATTTATAATAAATCTTTGCAAAAATTGTGCAGCAGTAGTCGATCCAGCCCCACCTACATAATTTATATTTTGCATATCAGCATTTTTAGAGTTCATTAATTTATCATAATTTTTATGTAATGGTAATCTCCAAACTTTCTCTTCAACTTTTTCACCTGCATCAAAAAGTTGCTTTGATAATTTATCATTATTTGAGAAAAGCCCTGCATATTCAGATCCTAACGAAACAACTATCGCTCCCGTTAAAGTTGCTAAATCTACTATGAAATTAGGTTTAAATTTCTTTTCTGTAAAAGTAAGTGCATCAGCTAAAACTAACCTTCCTTCTGCATCTGTATTTAAAACCTCTATTGTTTTGCCGCTATATGATTTTACAATATCTCCTGGTCTTTGAGCATTGCCTCCTGGCATATTTTCTACAAGACCAACAACGCCAACTGCGTTAATTTTAGCTTTTCTAAGAGCAAAATTTTTCATCAATCCTACTACTACAGCTGAGCCTGCCATATCATAAGTCATGTCTTCCATAAATCTTGCAGGTTTTAAAGAAATACCACCAGTATCAAAGCAAACTCCTTTGCCAACAAAAGCTAAAGGTTTAGTTTTATTTCTAGCACCATTCCATTCTATTGTTGCAAGATATGATCCTCTAATACTTCCTTGTCCAACACCTAGTAAAGCATGCATTCCTAATTTTTTTAATTTTTTTTCATCATATATAGTTATTTTAAGTCCCTGTTTTCTTAATTTAATTAATCTTTTTGCATATTCATCGGGATGTAAAATATTTCCAGGTTCAGATACCAAGTCTTTAGTAAAATTCACACCTCTCAAAAGAGCATCAAGTTTCAATCTATCTTTATTACTTAAAATATTTTTTGATTTTAAAACACTAATTTTAAATACTTTATTTTTGTTTTTTGTTTTATATAAATTAAACTCATAAGATTTTAACTCTGCACCGTGCAAAAAATTATCTATAAAGAATTTATTTTTTATAATAGATGAGTAAGACCCTAAAACCGAAATTTCTTGAACATCATTATTTTTAATATAGTCATAAAATTTGGCTCCTAACTTTTCACATTCATTTGGGCTATTTTTACCATCTAACAATATAACTATGATCTTTTGATCAAACTCTAAATTTAAAGAGTTTATTTTATTCCTATCAATTTTTTTATTGATTTTTAAAAAATTAATTATTTTTTTGTTTATTTTATCATCAAAAATCCCTTTAAAATCTGAAATTTTTGACTCTTTTGACAATAATATAGCCTTATTTTTAAAAGATGCCTTAAGACTATCTATATAATTTATTTTTAATGTCATTTATATTAAATATACTTCTAGTTGAAGTTTATATATGGTCAAAATTATCACATTTCAATGAAAAAATTAATTTTTAGAAATATATTTAAGGATATAACTTATTTCTTCATATTATCTTCCTTAAGCTTGACCCTAATTGTTTGGGTCATTCAATCCGTTAATTTTTTAGATTATGTGACTGAAGATGGACATGGTCTTGGGGTTTATGCAACTTATTCATTGCTAAATTTACCAAAAATATTTACTAGATTAACACTTTTTTTATTTTTTATATCAACTTTTTTTGTTCTATTTAGATATGATGATAATAACGAAATTTCAATTTTCTGGACACATGGAATTAAAAAAATAGAGTTTATAAATAACTTTATTAAGTTTTCTCTTGTATTTGTAATTATACAATTGTTATTTAGTTATTTTGTAGTTCCTACATCACAAGAAAAAGCAAGAAATTTATTCAAAAATTCTGACATTGATTATTTCCCATCGATATTAAAATCAAAATTTTTTAATGATACGATTGAGGATGTTACTATATTTATTGGTAACAAAGATGTTAATGGGAATCTTAAAGAAATTTTCCTCATGGATAACAAAAAAAGTAAAACAAGTTCTCAAATTATTCTATCGAAATCTGGAAATCTTTTAAAAAAAGATGGAAACTTTTATTTAATTCTTAAAGATGGAAACATAATAAATTTAGATCAAAAAAAAAGTAATATTTTACAATTTAATAAATCTGAATTTAATTTATCAAAATATAACACTAAAACTACAACTTACCCAAAAATACAAGAAACTAACAGTAATACTTTATTAAAATGCTTAGATATAATTTTATTTAAAAAAGAGGAGTCGACAAATAAAATTTTAAATTGTGATCCACAAAGTGTTGAGGAAATAAAAAAAGAAATGTATAAAAGATTATTTATTCCTTTATATTTATTTTTAATTGGTATCATTTCTAGTGCTCTTATTCTTCAAAATAAAAAAAATAAAAATTTTAATATCTTTAAATTTGTTATATTTTTTTTAGGTTTTGCTAGTATAATTTTTTCAGAAATTTCAGTACAATTTATAAGTTCAAATATTATTAATAATGTGATTATAACTATAACACCTTTGTTAGTAAGTTTTTTAATTTATATACTTATTAAAATAAATTTAAAATATGGTTAATTATGATTATTAAAACTCATGAAAAATATATATTAAGAATTTTTAGTAAAAATATTCTTTTAGTAACTGGTGTATTTTTAGTGCTAATATTTTTTTTAAATATTTTAGAAGAAATTAGATTTTTTGAATCTTATGAATCTGAAATTCAAATTGGTTTACCATTATTTTTAACATTTCTAAATTCTCCTTCGCTAGTTTTTGAAACATTTCCATTTATTTTTTTAATTTCTACACAACTTTTATTTGTAAACCTCTATGATAATCAAGAAATCAGTATTTTTAAAACCTATGGTATTAAAAATCTAAACCTAATAAAGATTTTATTAGTATCTTCAATAATATTTGGCATTATTATCAGTACAATATTTTACACTGCCTCATCCAGCTTAAAAAATATATATTTAACATTAAAAAATAATTATACCTCTGATAATAAATATTTAGCAGTCGTAAATGAAAATGGTCTTTGGATAAAAGACAGCATTGATAATAAAATTAATATTATAAATGCTGAAAACTATAGCAATTATAATTTAAAAAAGATTTCAATAACAGTTTTAGATCAAGATTTTAATTTAATACAAACAATAATTTCAGATAAAGCATTAATTAAAGAAGAGAATTGGACATTGGTAAATGCACAAATATTTAGTGAAAAACAAATTAACGAATATCACGAGAATTATATTTTTAGAACAAATTTTGATTTTCAAAAGATAAGTAGCTTATTTTCTAATTTAACAGCTTTTAATTTGTTTGAATTGAGAGAATTATTTGAGGATTATAAATCTTTTGGCTATTCAACATTAGAAATAGAAAGTCATTTAAATAAATTATATTCTCTTCCAATCTATGTTTCAATTATGACGGTGTTGGGTTCTATATTTATGCTAAATATTAAATATAATAAATCAAAGATTTTTAGCATTATATCTGGAACAATTATCTCAGTATTAATTTATTATCTCAATTATTTTTCTAATGTTATGGGTACCAGTGAAAAACTACCGATATTTGCATCAACATGGTTTCCATATGTTTTATTAACATTAATTTGTCTAACTGGAATGATAAAAATAAATGAAAAATAAAATTATATTATTAATATTTTTTAGTTATTTTTTTTATTTAACTTTTCTTATAGTAAAGTTATTAAATTTGAGTCTCCAGAGATAAAAGTTTTGGACGATGGTAATAAAATTATTGCAAAGAATGGGGTAATTTTAGAAACTGACGATAATATTTCAATTAAGGCAAATAGAGGTACATATGACAAAAAAAAGAATATTTTAAATTTTTATGGAAATGTATTAATTGACGATGACAAAAACAATATAGTTTCTACCTCAAATGAAATTATTTACTTTAAGAATGAAAATAAAATTAAAATTATTGGAGAAAGCAATACAAAGATATATGACAAATACTCGATTAAATCTAATAATTTAATTTATGATAGAAATACTTTGGAAGTTTATACAGAAGATGAAATATTCTTAAAGGATGATTTAGGAAGTGAAGTAAATGGAAAAAATGTTAATTATAAAATCAAAGATAATATTTTTAAGGGTAACAACCTAAAAATTAAAGATAACCAAAATAATAATTTTTTTTTAAAAAAAGGTATTGTAAATTTAAATTCTAATGAAATAGTTGGAAAGGATATTGAACTAAATTTTCAAAAATCTTTATTCGATAATGAAGAAAATGATCCTAGATTAAGAGCTAAAAGTTTAAAAGCTAGTGAAAATCAAACTAATTTATATAAAGGAGTGTTTACAACTTGTAAAAAAAATGAGGATGATAGTTGTCCCGCATGGGCAATATATGCTGATGAAGTTGAACATTTAAAAGAGAAACAAATAATAAATTATAAGAATGCATGGCTCAAGATATATGATGTTCCAGTAATTTATTTTCCCAAATTCTATCACCCAGATCCTACCGTGAAAAGACAATCTGGTTTTTTATACCCTACATATCAAAACTCAAACATTTATGGTCAATCTATTCAAATACCTTATTTTAAAGTTATATCTGATAATAAAGACTTAACGGTTTCACCAAGATTATATTTAGATAATAATATTTTTTTACAAACTGAGTATAGACAAGCAAATAAAAAATCTAATGTAATATCAGATTTTAGTTATAATAAAAATAACTCAACTAAAGGACATTTTTTCTCAAATTATCTCAAAAATTTAAAGGATAATTCTGAAATTGAACTTAACATTGAAACAGTTTCAAATGATAATTATTTAAAATTAAATGATATAAAATCTCCACTTATTGATAATAAATCAAAATTACATTCATTCCTTAATTATAAAAAGGATAAAGATACTTTTTATTTTAGTACATCTGTAGAAGTGTATGAGGATTTAACAAAATTTGAAACTGATAGGTACGAATATATTTATCCTCAGTATAATCTTTATAAAGAATTTGATAATACTAATACATTTGGAAATTTTTTATTTACTTCAGATGGATTTCAAAAAAATTATGAAACAAATATATCAGAAAGTGTAATTGTAAATGATTTTCTATTTGACTCTTTTAAACAGAATTTAGGAAATGGATTTACAAATGAATATAAAATATTATTAAGAAATGTAAATTCTGATTCAACAAAATCTTCAAATTATAAAGATAAAAAAGATACAAAATTACTCTCAACTTTTTTGGTAGATACAAAGTATCCTTTATTAAAAAAAGATAATAGATACGACAATTTTTTCATTCCAACTTTATCATTTAGATATAGTCCAAATAAGACAAAAAATTCTAAATCAAAAAAAACGAAAGTAACTTTTAATAATATATTTTCGATTGATAGATCTGGACAAAGTGACTTGGTGGAAGAAGGTCAATCTATAACATTAGGCTTTGATTATGAAAAAATTGATAGAGAAAATAATAAAACTTTTTTAAATCTAGGAGCTGCAACAGTTTTTAGAGATAAAAAAAACTTTGACTTACCTGAACAAACTAGTTTAGGTCAAAAGACTTCAGATATAATAGGAATGTTAAAAATCAATCCATCAGAATATTTTAATTTTGACTACAAATTTGCAATGGATAATAACCTGGATCAATTAAACTTTAATAGTGTTAGTGCACAAATCGGAGCAAATAATTTAATTACATCATTTGAATTTTTAGAAGAAAATAAACATATTGGTGACAATAGTTATATTAAAAATAAAACTAACTATAATATTGATGAAAATACATCTTTTGGGTTTGAGGCTAGCCGAGATTTGAAAAAAGATATAACCGAATACTACAAGTTAATTTATGAATATCAAAATGATTGTCTAACTGCATCAATAGAATATGATAAAGAATATTATTCTGATGGTGATTTAAAACCAAAAGAAAACATATTTTTTATGATAAAAATTAAATCATTTGGTGAAGTAGCGAACATACCAGTTGCAAATTGAAGATAGAATAATGAAAATAATATATAATCTTATTCTATTTTTAATATTTAGTAATTGTTTTTCACATGCATTGGAAGAAATTGTTATTAAATTTAAAATTGAAAATGAAATAATAACTAATAAAGATATAGAAAATGAAAAAAAGTATTTAATTTCGTTAAATAATGATCTTTTAAAAATTTCTGATGAAGATCTAGCAAAAATCTCTGAAGAATCAATTATTAGGGAAAAAATAAAAAAAATAGAAGTAATTAAATATATTGATATAGAGAAAAATAATGAGGTAGTTGAAAGAATTTTAAAAGATTTATACACAAATATCGGAATGAAAAGTGAAAAAGAATTCGAAAAATATTTAAATAAATTTGATATTGGATTGGATCTTATAAAGAAAAAATTAAGTATAGAAGCTAACTGGAATAAACTTATTTATGAAAAATTCAAAAATCAGCTTTCTGTAGATGAAGAAAAAATTAAAGAAAAGTTAAAAAAAGATATAGAAGATCAAAAATATTCAAATTATGAATATGATTTAAGTCAAATTGTTTTTGATTTAAAAATGAACGAAAATTTTGATGAAAAATACAAATTAATACTTCAGAGTGTAAAAGAACAAGGATTTAAAAATACATCAAATTTATACAGTATTTCTGAAAATGCCAAAATTGGAGGAAGAATTGGATGGATAAATAAGACACAATTATCTAAGCAGATTTTAAATGAAATTGAAAAAATAGATGTAGGCCAAATAACTAAACCTGTTCAAGTTTCAGGTGGTTTTTTATTATTAAAAATTAACAATAAAAGAGAAAAAAAAATAAATATAAAATTTAAAGATGAGTTAAATAAATTAATTAATATTGAAAAAAATAATCAATATAATCAATTTTCGACTATTTATTTCAATAAAATAAAACAGAATACATTTATAAATGAAATTTAAACCATTAATAATTGTTTTAGGAGAACCATTTAGTATTTTTTCAGAAATCCTTTTTAAATCACTTAAAAATAAAAATATCAATAAATTTAAGAAAAAAATAATATTAATTGGTTCAAGAAGTTTATTAGAAAAACAAATGTTTAAACTTGGCTATAAATTTAAATTTAATGAGATCAAAATAAAAGATATAAATAATTTTATTAATAAAGAAAATAAAATAAATATTATAAACATAAATTTTAAATATAAAAAAATTTTTGATATTATTACATCAAGATCATCAAGTTATATTCACAAATCATTTGAAATGTCTGTAAAATTGATAAAAAAAAATAGAGTATACGGTCTCATAAATGGACCAATTTCTAAAAAGAATTTTTTAAATAAAAAATACCTTGGAATAACAGAGTATTTATCAAAAAAAATAGATCCTAAAATTAATCCCACAATGTTAATTTATAATCCTAAACTTTCTGTTAGCCCTGTTACAACACATTTGCCAATTAAATACGTATCTAGAAAATTAAGTCAAAGCAAAATTATAAATAATGTTAATTTAATAAATAATTTTTATAAAAAATTTCTAAATAAAAAACCAAAATTTGCGATTTTAGGACTAAATCCACATTGCGAAACTGTGAGTAAGTATAGCGAAGAAGATAAAATTATAGTTCCAGCAATTAAAAAAATCAAAAATAAACGAATTGATATTTCAGGTCCATACTCAGCAGATACATTTTTTTCTAATAAAAATCTCTATAAATATGATGTTGTAATTGGCATGTATCATGACCAAGTTTTAACACCAATAAAAACTATATTTAAATTTGATGCGATAAATATAACATTAGGTCTTCCTTTTGTTAGGATTTCTCCTGATCATGGACCAAATTCAGAAATGGTTGGAAAAAATATATCTGATCCTAAATCACTAATTTCAGCTATTAATTTTATTAAAAAAATTAAATGTTGATTAAACCAAAAAAAAGTTTGGGCCAAAATTTTTTAGTAGATAATAACATACTCAATATAATTACTGATGCAGTTAAAATAAAAAAAAATGATATAGTTTTGGAGATTGGACCTGGAACAGGAAACCTTACAGAAAAATTATTAAAAAAAAAACCTAAAAAAGTCATTTTAATTGAGAAAGATAAATATCTATCAAGTTATTTAAAAAAAAAATTTAAAGATAGAATAAATATTATTAATGAAGATATTCTTAAAGTTGATGAGGAAAGATTATCAGAAGAAAAAATGATTTTTTTTGGCAATTTGCCTTATAATATATCAACTCAGATACTCGCTAAGTGGATTAAAAAAAAAAATTTAAATAGAATATGTAAAAAATTTGTTTTAACATTTCAAAAAGAGGTTGCAGACAGAATAATAGCAGGGATTAATGAAAAAGAATATAGCAGACTTTCAATTTTATCATCTTGGCGGTTAAATATAAAAAAAATAAAGGATATTAATCCAAGTTCTTTTTTTCCTGCTCCAAAAGTAAAGAGTACGATTTTACTAATTGAGCCTAAAGTGAAATTCTATAATTTTAAAAATCCAAAAAACCTAGAGCACATTACAAATATTTTTTTTAATCAGAAAAGAAAAATGATAAAAAAACCATTAAAAATTTTATTTAAAGATATTGAATATATAAAAAAGAAACTTCAATTAAACTTAAACCTAAGACCACAAAATTTAGATCCACTGACTTATTTTAAGCTATGTGAAGAATATGAAAGATTAAATAATTTCCCTTAAAATACTAGCTGAAATTTTTTTTTTAAAATTTATTTTTTTATTTTTTAATTGAAAATATATTATTTTTATTATTTCTTTATAACATTTATTTAAATTGTCATTTACTACTACAAAGTCATAGTTTTTCCATTTTTTTACATCCTTGCTAAACTGCTTCATTCTTTCTCTCACTATTTTTTTATCTTTTTTATGTCTATTTGAAAGCCTTTGCAACAAAACTTTTTTACTAGGTGGTAAAATGAAAAAGGTTAATAATTTATAATTTAATTTTCTTTTTTTTAATTTTTCTGATCCCTGCCAATCGATATCAAAAAGTACATTTTTACCTTTTTTAAGATTTTTAAAAACAAATTGTTTAGAAGTTCCATAAAAATTATTAAAAACTTTTGCATGTTCTAAAAATTCATCATTTTTAATTAAATTTTTAAATTTTAATTTATTAACAAAAAAATAATCTCTACCATTTTTTTCCTTTGGTCTAGGAGATCTAGTTGTATGAGATATGGAGACTGTAAAATTTTTTAATTTTGAAATTTTTTTAGCAAGTGTTGTCTTTCCAGCGCCAGATGGAGAGGATAAAACAACCATTGTTCCATCTTTTGATGAAGACATGAAAATTTAAGTTAATTAGCTTTGCTCTCTATGAATTTAATTGCATCACCAACAGTTAAAATTTTTTCTGCTTCACTATCTGAGATCTCTGAGCCAAACTCTTCTTCGAAAGCCATAACTAATTCAACAGTATCTAAGCTGTCAGCACCTAAATCATCTATGAAACTTGACTCTTCTGTAACTTTTCCTTCGTCAATTCCTAAATGATCTGCTACAATTTTTTTTACTTTACTTGAAATATTATCAGACATAATCTTCCTTTTTGTTTTTATTCGTTATTAGTTTATTAAAAGCTTTTGTCAAGCCATATACATGCCTCCATTAACATGTATTGTCTCCCCAGTAATGTAAGATGCGGCATCAGATGATAAAAATGCAACTGAATTAGCGACATCATCGCCTGATCCTAGTTTAGACATTGGGATTCGTGATGTTAATATAGCCTTAACACTTTCAATTATATTTTCTGTCATATTGGTTTTGATAAAACCTGGAGAAACACAATTAAGTGTTATATTTTTTTTTGCATATTCAATTGCCAAAGATTTTGTCATACCTATTATTCCTGCTTTTGATGCTGAATAATTTGCTTGGCCCAAATTACCTGTGTGTCCTACAATAGATGTAATATTAACAATTCTACCATATTTATTTTTTAACATTTTTTTTATAGCTGACCTACATAATAGAAAGGTTGAACCTAGATTTATATCAATAACTTTTTTCCATTCATCCTCTTTCATTCTTATAGATAAGTTATCCATATTTATGCCTGCATTATTAATTAAAATATCTAAACCAATTAATTGTGAGTATACATTTTCAATAAACTCCTCAATTTTTGAATGTTCAGATATATCGAATTTCATAATATTCAAATTTGGAAATTCTTTTTTCAGACCTTCAAGTTTTTCTGTTTTAGTGCCTGTTGCTAGAACATTTCCATTTAGAGATAAAAATTTTTTGACTAACGCGTAACCTATTCCTCCTGTGGCTCCAGTTATAAGTATTTTTTTATTTTTAAAATCAATCATCTAAATTTAGATTTGTTGTATCATCTAATGAATTAATAGATAGAGTAATTAAACTTTTATCTATTCTTTTAATTAAACCAGATAATACCTTTCCAGGTCCAATCTCAATAAATTTTTTTACTCCATTTTCTTTCATATATAGCACACTTTCTCTCCACCTTACAGGGCTTTCAATTTGTTTGATTAATAATTTTTTTATTGTTTCTACATTGTTAGCTTCATTTGCATTAACATTAGATATGATGTTATTTTTTGGTGAACTAAATTTTGTATTATTTATTTCATTTTCCATTATTTCACTGGCTTTATGCATTAATGGACTATGAAAAGGTGCGCTTACTGCTAATTTAATATTTTTAATTGATTTTTTTGTTAAATCATCGACCATTAAATTTAAATCATCTACTAAACCACTCACAACAATTTGGCCATTTGAATTATCATTTGCTATATAACATTTATATTTTTTTTCATTTTCAATAAGCAATTGGTTGATATCTTCTAATTTTGCTCCTAAGACAGCAATCATCCCTCCTTTGCCCTTGGGTACAGACATTTGCATTGCTTTGCCTCTTTTATTTAATAAACTTAATACTTTTTCGAATCCTAAAGATTCTGCAGCAGCTAAAGCAGAGTACTCTCCCAGAGAATGTCCAGCAAAATATTTTGCTTTTAAAAAATCTATTCCAGTCTCTTTTTTTATATTTGTAAATATTGAATAACTTACTAAGAATATTGCTGGTTGAGTATATTCAGTAAGATCTAAATCCTCTTTAGGACCTTCAAGTATAATTTGGCTCAACTTAAATCCCAAGGTTTCATCTGCTTGATCAAATAATGCTTTAATATATGTATAATTGCTGTATAGGTCCCTACCCATTCCTACCGACTGTGACCCTTGACCTGGAAATATAAGTGAAAACATTAAAAATCTAATTTTTTATATCTTTTGTGTTGTATTTAAATTTTTATAATAGTATATCAATTTTTTTTAAAAGATTAATATATGAACTTATATGAACATACAATAATAGCTAGACCTGATGTTAGTCCAAATCAAATAAAACAATTATTAGAGAAATATACGAAGATAATTGAAAAATTTGAAGGCAATGTAGTCAAAACTGAAAACTGGGGGTTATTAAATCTATCATATTTAATTAAGAGAAATAGAAAGGGCAATTATATACATTTAAAAATTGAAGGCATAGGTAAAACAATATCAGAGTTAGAAAAAAGTGAAAAAATTGATAAAAATCTTTTAAGATATTTGACTGTTAAAGTTAAAAAATTTGATTTAAAAACAAATTATTTTGAAAAAAATAATGAGAGTATTAATGAAAAATCTAATTAAATATTTTTATGAAAAAAAATAATAAAAAAAAAAAATCTTCACAAAGTAATTTTGCAAAATTAAGTATTTTCCAACCTCAAAAATATAAATTTAAGAAAAAATGTCCTTTAAGTGGCAAGGGTGCGCCAGTAGTGGACTATAAAAATATAAAACTATTAAAAAAATATGTTACTGAAAATGGAAAAATAATGCCTTCTAGAATAACTTCAGTAAGTCAAAAAAAACAAAGAGAATTATCAATCTCAATCAAAAGAGCCAGAAACTTAGCGTTAATTTAAATGAAAGTAATACTATTAGAGAATGTAAGAAAGTTAGGATCGATAGGAGAGATTATTGATGTGAAAAGAGGTTATGCAAGAAATTTCCTTATATCATCAAAAAAAGCATTATTCGCCTCAAAGAATAATATTAAAGAAGTAGAAAAAATTAAAAACGAGCTTTCTAAAAAAGATCAAGAAAAAAAGAAGAAGGCCAAAAATATTGAAGAACAAATACAAAATAAAGAATATGAAGTTAAAAAACTTAGTACAGAAAATAAAGAATTATATGGATCAGTTAAACCAACAGAAATATCGAAACTGCTATTGGATATTGAAGAAGTTGAAATTAATCCTTCGCTGATACAACCTGTCAAAGAAATAAAATCTATTGGAAGATTTAAAGTAAATTTAAATTTACATTCAGAGATTCAATCTCAGATATATATTAAGGTAGTTCAAGAAGAAAGTTCAAAATAGTTATACATAGATTTTCCCCAAAGATTTATTCGTATTGTTGTTAAATAATTTATGAAATAAAATTCTTTAGATGATTAAAAATTTAAATCTTTTAAAGAATAAATTAAACGAACTTCCAAATAATATAGAGGCGGAACAATCTGTAATAGGTTCAATATTATTATCAAATGAAGTCTTTGATGAAATAAACATGATTATTAGAAGCAAAAATTTTTATGATCCTATGCATCAAAAAATATTCTCAGCAATCGAAAAACTTATATACAGTGGAATGTTAGCTAATCCAATTACACTGAAAAATCATTTTGAAAATGAAAAAGATGAAATCAATATTCCGGATTATTTGATAAAAATCACAAAATTTTCTGCATCCTCTAGACAAACAATAGAATATTCAAAGTTAATATATGATTTATTTGTAAAGCGCGAATTAATAAAAATTTCTGAAAACATAATTGATGCTTCAAAAATAAATGATCTAGATAATGATGGTCAATCAATTATAGAAAATTTTGAAAAATCACTTTTTGATTTAGCAGAAAGAGGTTCGTTTAATTCATCCCTTGTTAAATTCGATGAGGCAATGAAAATGACAATAGAAATGGCTTCAAATGCATACAAAAATGAAGAAGGTATAGTTGGAGTACCAACAGGGTTAAGAGATCTTGACGATAGGTTGGGAGGACTTCATAAGTCTGATCTTTTAATTATCGCTGGAAGACCATCAATGGGTAAAACCGCTTTAGCAACTAATATAGCATTTAATGCTGCAAAAAAAATTCAAGATGAAAACAGAAAATCTACTATTGCTTTTTTTTCTCTTGAAATGTCTTCAGAACAGCTTTCTACAAGAATTCTTGCAGAACAATCCAGAATAAAATCAAATGACATAAGAAGAGGTAAAATATCAGATGAACAATTTGATAAATTTATTGAAACATCTAAAAACATTTCAGAACTTCCTCTTTATATAGATGAAACACCAGCAATAACCATTGCAGCTTTGAGTAACAGAGCAAGGCGGATCAAAAGACTTTATGGATTAGATATGGTAGTGGTTGATTACATACAATTAATGAGAGCAGCTAATTTTAAAGAAGGTAGAGTTCAAGAGATTTCAGAAATAACTCAAGGATTAAAAGCTTTAGCTAAAGAATTAGCAGTTCCAGTTTTAGCTTTATCTCAACTTTCAAGGGCAGTTGAACAAAGAGATGATAAAAAACCTCAACTTTCTGATTTAAGAGAATCAGGTTCGATTGAGCAAGATGCTGATGTAGTTATGTTTGTTTATAGAGAAGCTTATTATCTTGAAAGAAAAGAGCCTAGACCAGCAACTGTAGAACATGCGGATTGGCAATCAAAAATGAACGAGGTTTCAAATTTGGCTGAAATTATAATAGGAAAACAAAGACATGGACCTACAGGTAATATTATGCTCGAATTTGAAGCAATGTTTACTAAATTTAAAGATATTCAAAATAGCTAATTTAAAATATATAATTTAGCTGTAAATGTTTTCACATTTTTATCAAAAAAGTATCATAGAAAATCCAAGAACTATTTTAGTTTTTTTATTTCTTATTTTGGCTTTTTTTGCTTTTTTTACAAAAGATTTTAGACTAGACGCTTCATCAGATACTTTGTTGCTAGAAAATGATCCAGATTTAAAATACTTAAAAGAAATAAATGATAGATACGGATCTAAAGAATTTCTAATTCTAACCTATACTCCTAATGAACCTATGATATCTGAAAAATCATTAAATAATTTACTTAGCTTAAAATACAAAATTCAGACATTAGATTGGATACATAGTGTAGTAACGCTTTTAGATATTCCATTATTAAATAATTCTGATGCTCCTCTAACAGAAAGAATACAAAATTTTAAAACACTAAAAGATAATGATATTGACAAAGAAAGAGGGTTTGAAGAAATTTTAAATAGCCCAGTATTTAGAAATTTTGTTATTAGTGAAGATGGAAAAACAACAGGTTTAATTGCTTATATAAAAAAAGATGAAAAATTAGAAAAAATAGACCAGTCAGATTCTACAAGCTATGAAAATTACAAGGATCGTAGAAAAAAAGAGAATCATGAAAATATTATTGAAATAAGAAAAATAATTAAATCATATGAAGATAATGGAAAAATATATCTGGGAGGAATTCCAATGATTGCTGATGATATGATGACATTTATAAAAAATGATATAGCAGTTTTTGGAATTGGCGTGTTATTTTTTATTATATTTACTTTGTGGTTTGTTTTTAGAAAAATAATTTGGATTATAGTCCCACTAGCAAGCTGTTTTTTTTCTGTAATTATAATGACAGGTTTGCTTGGTTTAATTGGTTGGAAAGTAACAGTTATATCATCAAATTTTATTGCTTTAATGTTGATTTTAACTATGGCAATGAATATTCATTTATGTACTAGATTTATTCAATTAAGAAAAAATAACCCTAATTTAAAAAATTCTGAAATAATTTTAATGACAACAAAAAAAATGTTCTGGCCAATAATTTATACAGCCTTAACAACAATATTTGCTTTCTTGTCGCTTGTTTTTAGTGAAATAAAACCAATAATTGATTTTGGATGGATGATGACTTTAGGATTGATAACATCATTTATAATTTCCTTTACTTTGTTGCCTACTCTTTTAAATCTTTTTTTTAAAGACCAAATTAGTTTTAAAGGCCAAAATAAATCTAAGATAACAGAAATTTTAGCGAATTTTTCATTAAATAGTAAAAGTATAATACTAATAGTAACTTCTTTAATTATTATATTAAGTATATTTGGTATTTCCCGTTTAGAGGTTGAAAATAGTTTTGTAAATTATTTTAGTAAAAAAACTGAAATATATAAAGGAATGAAGCTAATTGATGATAAATTGGGAGGGACAACACCTCTAGATGTAATAATAAAATTTCCTGCCTCTGACAAAGAAAAAGCTGACGATGAGTTTGATGATTGGGAAGATGAAGAAGATAAAAATTTAGAAAAATATTGGTTTACGAAAGATAAAATTGATAAGATTAACAAAGTCCATAATTATCTAGATAATCTAAAATTTACAGGCAAAGTATTATCCTTTTCATCAATTTTAGATGTTGCAACACAATTAAATAATGGAAAACAATTAGAAAGTTTAGAAATGGGCGTTCTATATTCTAAAATACCTGATTCTATAAAAAAAGAAGTAATAGATCCATATATCTCGGTTAAAGATAATGAAGCAAGAATTAGTTTGAGAATAAAAGACTCAGATAAAAACCTTAGAAGAAATGATTTAATTAAAAAAATAAAACTAGATTTAAAAAATGAGATTGGGTTAAAAGAAAGTGAATATAAATTAGGTGGGGTCTTAATTTTGTTTAATAATTTATTGCAAAGTTTGTTTAAGTCTCAAATTCTTACTCTTGGTTTGGTCATGATAGGTATATTTTTAATGTTTGTTGTTTTGTTTAAAAATCTTAAATTATCTTTGATTGGTGTAATACCAAATTTTATAGCAGCTTTCTTCATATTAGGAATTATTGGTCTTTTAGGAATTCCATTAGATATGATGACTATAACTATAGCAGCCATTACCATTGGAATAGCTGTTGATAATAGTATTCATTATATCTATAGATTTAAAGAAGAATTTTCGTCTAATAAAAATTATGAAGACACTGTAAAGACATGTCATTCAACTGTTGGTATTGCAATTTTAAATACATCAATAACGATTGTTTTTGGTTTTTCAATTTTAGTTTTATCTAACTTTATTCCAACAATTTATTTTGGAATTTTTACAGGTATTGCAATGTTATTAGCAATGTTATCAGTATTAACACTTTTACCTTCATTACTTTTAATTATTAAACCATTTAAAAAATAAAGATCGATGACTGATACATTATTGGAAATTTATGAATCAATCTCAAATTTTGATATAGTTTATTTTGTAATTTTAATCCTTTCCTTAATTAAATGTTATAGAAAAGGTTTTTTTTTAAGTTTATTAGCAGCATCAAAATGGCTTTTGGCATATGTTCTAACAATAATACTGTTTCCAAGAATTAAACCATATGTAGAAGGTTTGATAGATAATGAATATTTACTAGATATTTTACTTGGTATAGCGATATTTATTGTAGTCATATTTATAATTTTAATGATTAATAGAGGAATTGGAAAAGCTATAAGCTATTCGGGACTTGGTCCTTTAGATAAAATTTTTGGATTCTTTTTTGGTTTTGTAAGGTCTTATATTATTTCAGTTTGCATATTTTCAACCATAAGTATTATATATAGTCATGATTATTGGCCTATGAATTTTAATAAATCCTTATTCTTCCCTTATGTTGAAAAAGGTAGTAATTACTTAATAAAAGAATTTCCAAATAAAAAAGATTATGAAGATAATAAAGAAAAATTACAAGAACTTTAATCCTAAAATAAAAGAAGAGTGTGCTGTCTTTGGTATAAGTAATATTACAGATGCATCTACATTAACAGCTTTAGGACTTCAAGCTCTCCAACATAGAGGACAAGAAGGATGTGGAATAGTCTCCTATGATGGAAAAAAATATCATTCAGAGAAAAGATTTGGTTTGGTTGGTGATAACTTTAATGACGAAAAAGTTTTAAAAAAATTACCTGGAAATTATGCGATTGGTCATAATAGATATTCTACAACCGGGGGCACAGCTTTGAGAAATGTGCAACCTTTTTTTGCTGATACAAACTCTGGAGGAATTGGTGTGGCCCATAATGGTAATTTAACAAATGCCATAACGCTTAGAAATAAAATGGTAAAAGATGGATCCATTTTTTATACAACCTCGGATACTGAGACGATAGTAAAATTAATAGCTAAATCAAAAAGAGTAAAGACGATTGATAAAATTATTGACGCTATATTTCAAATCCAAGGTGGCTATGCTCTTGTTATGATGACACAAGACACACTTATTGGAGTTAGAGATCCATACGGTATAAGACCATTAGTAATTGGAAAACTTAAAAATTCGTATGTTTTTGCATCTGAAACTTGTGCTTTTGATATAATTGGAGCAAAATTTGTAAGAGAAGTTGAGAATGGAGAAATAGTATACATTGAGAAAGATGAACTTAAAAGTATTAAACCTTTTCCACCAAAAAAAGCTAGGCCATGTGTATTTGAATATATTTATTTCTCAAGACCTGACAGTATTTTAAATGGAAAGACTGCTTATGAATATAGAAAAAACTTTGGAAGACAATTGGCTAAAGAAGATAAATTAGAAGCAGATTTAGTTGTTCCAGTGCCTGATGGAGGAAGTGCAGCAGCTTTAGGTTATGCTGAAGAAAAGGCAATTAATTTTGATTTAGGTTTGATAAGAAGTCATTATATAGGAAGGACATTTATTGAACCATCTCAAAAAATTAGAAGTTTAGGTGTAAAATTAAAACTAAACGCAAATATTTCAGTAATTAAAAATAAAAGAATAATTTTGGTAGATGACTCTTTAGTTAGGGGAACAACTACCTCAAAAATTGTAAAGATGCTTTACGACTCAGGAGCTAAGGAAATTCATGTACGTATTGCAAGTCCTGAAATAAAATACCCAGATTTTTATGGTGTTGATACTCCAACAAAGAAAGAATTATTAGCTGCTAATAAATCTGTGAATGAAATATGTGAATTCATACAAGCTAAATCTTTAAGATTCCTAACTTTAAACGGTTTGTATAAAGCTATTGGATTTGAAAAAAGAAATGATGATTATCCACAATTAACAGATCATCATTTTACTGGAGATTATCCAGTAAAAATTATTGATGAGTTAGGCGAAGACAAGGTAACTCAATTATCCTTATTGAGTACAGCTTCAAATAATTAAATTATGAAAACTGTTAATTTTACTCAAATGAAAGAAGGTTCTAAGGAAGATTACCTTTTATTAGATAAGCACGAAAAGGTGTATATCAATGGTACAGCTGATAGATTGCTAAAGTTTATGAGTAATTTAAATTCTACTCTAGAGGGCTATAAAATATCAAGATTGGAACACTCTTTACAAACTGCTACTAGAGCACTTAGAGATAAGGCAGATAGTGAAACTATAGTAGCTGCATTATTACATGATATTGGAGATGAATTGGCACCCTTAAATCATTCTGAATACGCAGCGGCAGTTTTAAAACCGTATGTTTCCGAAAAAACTCATTGGATAATTGAAAAACATGGAGAGTTTCAAATGTATTATTATGCCCATCACCTGGGTGGTAATAGAAATCAAAGAGAAAAATATAAAGGACATAAATATTATAAGGATACGATCACTTTTTGTGAAAATTGGGATCAAAAAAGTTTTGATCCAAATTATAAATCACTAACTCTTAAAGATTTTGAACCTTTAGTAAAAGAAATATTTTCAAGAAAACCTTATAGTCACTTTTAAATTGTCAAATCAACTTAAAAATGAAAAGAGTCCCTATTTAAAACAACATGAGAATAATCCTGTTAATTGGTTGCCATGGAGCAAACAGTCTCTATTAAAAGCAAAAAATAATAGAAAACCCATATTTCTTAGTGTTGGTTATGCCAGCTGTCATTGGTGCCATGTAATGGCACATGAGAGTTTTGAAAATACTGAAACTGCAAAAATTATGAACGAAAAATTTATAAATATTAAAGTTGACAGAGAAGAGAGACCAGATTTAGATTTCATATTTCAAAGAAGCTTGGGAATATTAACTGGTGCTCAAGGAGGTTGGCCACTTTCGATGTTTTTAGATGAGAATGGAGTTCCATTTACTGGCGGAACATATTTTCCACCTAAAGAAATACATGGTAGACCAAGTTTTAATAGTGTCTTAGAAAATGTTTCAAAAGTTTATTCTGAAAATAGAGAAAAAATAATTTCTCAAGTTTCTCAAATGCGAGACATATTTAAAGAATTAAATAGAAAAAACTCTGTACTTAAACAAAATGTTGAACCATATGTTGATAAAATCATTAATTATTTAGACGAAGAGAATGGGGGTTTTAAAGGAGCGCCAAAATTTCCCCAATTTTATATATTTGATACAATTTTTTATTTTTATAAAAAAAATAATAATAAAAAATATTTTAAAGCAGTGCAAAATCTATTATCTAATATATCTTCTAGGGGGATTTATGATCATGTTGAAGGTGGTATTTCAAGATACACTGTAGATGAAAAGTGGATAGTTCCACACTTCGAAAAAATGCTTTATGACAATATATTATACATAAATTTACTGAATAGCTTCATAGAGAATAATGAGGATTTTTATTATATTAATAAACTTAAACAAACTTTAAATTTTATAAATAGAGAATTCATTTCTGAAAATGGATTATTAGGATCTGCATATGATGCTGATAGTGAAGGGATTGAAGGTAAATACTATATTTGGAAGTATGATGATTTAAAAAACTTACTTAATGAAGATTTAAATTTATTTGAAAAGAAATATTCAATTTCAAAAGAAGGTAATTTTGAAGGATTAAATATTTTGGTTGAAAAAAAAAATACAATTTTTTCTGAAAATGAACAGAAAAAACTATTTGAAATAAATAAAAAGATTCTCGAAGAAAGGAAAAAAAGAATCAAACCTTTTTTTGATAATAAAGTTCAAACAGATTTAAATTGCTATTGGCTCTATACTAATCTTTATTCCTCAATAGTTTTAAATGATATTAAACTTTATGAAAATACAATTGATAAAATTAAATCCTTAAATTTAAAATTAAAAAATAAAATTTACCACTGCTACGATAAAGATAGAGATGAAGTAAGTGTTTTTTTAGAGGACTATGTTTATTACGCTCTTCTCTTAATCACATTGTATGAAATTAACAATGATAAACAATCTTTAACAAAGTGTATAGAACTAATGACAAATGCTTGGAAAATATTTTTTAATAAAGATAATCAGGTTCTTCAAAAAAATAAAATCGAAGATAATGATTTATTCGTTGATCCAGTAGATATAATTGACAATAATATTCCAAATGCAAATAGTATTTATTTATTAATTTGTAATAAATTAAAAAATATTACTAGTGAAGAGACATGGGCTAAAAAATCAGAAATTTTAATTAAATCTTTTCACTCCTACATAAATTTTAATTTTTCACAAATGTTTAGTTACTTAAAAATATTAGACATATGTGAAGATGATATAACTATTACTTTTTATGGAAAAAAAGAAGATATTAATAAAATAAAAAATGAAGTTTTAAAAAAATTTATGGGCAATATCTCAATTGTGTATAATAATAATGAGGAAAGTTTCTTTGTAGTTATTTGTAAAAATCAAACATGTTCTAAAAAACTAAAAAATTTAGATGAAATAAATAAATATATTAAAGACAAAATAAATTGAATAAATTAAATCCACAGCAAAAAGGTTCATTATTAGCATTTATTGGTGTTATGTTTATCACCCCAGATTCTTTGCTAATTAGATTGTCAAACATTGAAACATGGGGCATGCTTTTTTACAGGGGAACAATACCTTTTACTGTAGTTTTAATTGGTCTTTTAATTTTTTATAAAAAAGATTTTTTTAAAGCTTTAATTAATATCGGTTACCCTGGTATATTTTATGTTGTAAGTTTTTCAGCATGCAATATCACATTTATTATATCTATTCAAAACACCAATGTAGCCAACACTTTAGTAATGATTGCTACAGCACCAATGTTATCTGCTTTACTTGGAACTTTATTCTTAAAAGAGAAACCTGATAATAAAACACTTATTTCAATATTTATAACTTTTATAGCAGCAGTGTATATTTTTCATGACTCTCTCAATATTGGCAATTTTTATGGAGATTTATTTGGTCTTATAACTGCGTTTGGTTTGGCATGTAATGCAGTGCTTGCTAGATATGCAAAAGATAGAGACCTCGTTCCATCAGCTGTGATTGGCAAACTTTGTGTAGCAATTTTTGCTTTTTTCTTTGTCGAAAATTTTGAATTAATAGGAAACGATATAATATTTATACCTCTAATGTGTGTTATGTGTGTTGCTATTCCTTTTGTTTTGGTAACAATAGCTCCAAGATATATTAGTGCTCCAGAAGTTAATCTGTTCTTCTTATTAGAAACTATACTAGGACCAATATGGGTCTGGCTTATAATTAGAGAACAACCAAGTTTAGAGACAATCTTAGGTGGTACTGTTATAGTATTAACTATAGCAATTCATTCATTTTCAAAATTAAAAAATTCATAAGTTTTTTAAAATTAATATCTTGATTTAGTCTAAAATGAGAAATAATAAGCTGCCAATTTATGAATAAAGTTTTAAAAAATTCCTGGGCTCTCTTTTTAGGCATGTCCATGATTATGTTAGCTCATGGCTATCAAAATTCCCTTCTTGGAGTAAGAGCTGTTTTTGAAAATTTTAGCTTAATCTCTACTGGTTTTATGATGTCTGGTTATTTTGTAGGTTATTTTATTGGAGCAAAAACTGTGCCTAATATTATATCAAATGTGGGCCATATAAGAGTATTTGCTGCTTTTGCATCTATTGCATCTTTAGGAGTATTATCACATTCAATTTTTATTAATCCTTTTACATGGTTTTTATTAAGAATGATTACAGGTTTTTGCATGGTAATAATTTTTACAGTTGCTGAAAGTTGGCTTAACGATAGATCAAGCAACAAAAATAGGGGTAAAGTTTTATCAGTTTATATGATTATTGTTTATGGAAGTATAGGTTTTGGAATGTTTTTACTAAATTTCAGTAAGCCTGAAAATTTTCAACCTTTTATATTAATCTCTATTATTTTATCTTTTGCTTTGATTCCAATTTTATTAACGAAAAGAAAAGCGCCAAAGTTTAAAAAAATTAAAGCAATGACTCTAATAGACTTATATAAATCTTCTCCTTTAGGCATGGTTGGTGCATTACTATACGGAACGACTCAGTCAGCTTTATTCATGCTTTTAGCTGTATATGCAGCATCAATGAAATTTACAATCTTTGAAATCTCACTTGTAACATTTCTTCTTGGAATTTCTGGAGCAATATCTCAATATCCCATAGGTTATTTATCTGATAAATATGATCGGAGACTAGTTATAGTATATTCAACTTTTGGCTCAGCTTTTTTTGCATTTTGTGCAATCTTAGCATCTGGAAATATGCATTTTTTATCAGCATATGGATATAACAAAACTTGGTTTTATTTTTTTTTAATACTATTTGCATTTTTAAGTCTTCCAATGTTCTCACTTATTCTTGCTCATACAAATGATTTTATAACTAAAGATAAATTTGTAGCAGCTGGCGCAGGTTTACAATTTGCATTTGGATTGGGAGCAATTGCGGGACCATTTTTATGTTCTTTATTAATGGACTTTGTTGGAACAAATGGATTCTTTATATTTCATATTTTTTTTCATATTGTGATTGGGATTTTTGGGATTTATAGAATGAAAGTAAGACCAGTTGAAGAAAATCCTGATTCTCAATTTACTCCTATTCCTCAAACTATTACTCCAGTTGGAATGGAGTTAAACCCAGTTACTGAGCCTATAGAGGAGCCAACAAAAACTGAGGAAAATATTGATAAATCTATTGTTTAGGAAAATAATCTTTTAACATTCCATCTCTATGTACATCAGCAGTACAACAATGTAATCCACCTCCAAATGCATATGCATCTCTTAATTCAACCTGTACAACTTCCATTCCTAACTTATCAAGTTGTTCTGCTTGAAAGACCTCACTTTTTTCAACACAAACAGTTTTATTATCTAAAACTAATACATTCATAGATAACCAAACTGAAGAATAACATAATGGTGGTGGTGAATTATGAGCAGGCTGAGCTGCATCTATAATTTGCCAATCATTTTTTTCAAAAATTTTTCTTTGTTCCTTGGGTAAACGCCTTTGTGGATTATTTATTATCAAACCTTCTTTTATTGGTGTAAATGTAGCATCAATATGTATAGGATAAGGGTCTCCAGGAAAATTTACAGCATGAACTCTATGATCTTTGTAATGCCTTCTTAACCAATCTATTCCTTTTAAATTTGTAGTAAATCCGTGTTGAACTATTAGATCTTTTCCAAATCTTAAAATATCTGCTGCATCAAAAAGAGGTTCTTCTTCTGTAGTTACAAAAAATTTTTGCTCAGTCCACTCTAGTCTTTTTTGAATTCCTATCTTTTCTGACAAATAGTCTTTTCTATAATCTTTATCTGTTAATCTTGGTTTAGGAGCAGCCTCGTGTCTCATATTTGGATCCAAGTTATAATATTTTTTTAGCAATGGTCGATAACACAAGTATTCAAACCATCTGCTTCTATAACTCATTGTAGCCTCTAAGATTTCATTGCCAACCGTTAATAGTACATCTCTTGGTGGCATACATCCAAACATTGTTTCAGTTTTCCAATCAGGAGTTGATGTTTTCTGATTGAAGTTTAATGGTTCTGGCCTATCTACTTTAATACCCCTTTGAATTAAAATATTAGAGAAATCATCAAGTAATTGATTTGCTTTATCAACTGTATCTTTTGTTCTAGGTCCAAATTTACCTCTCATATCAGAGTCCTCTGGAACCTTTGCATCTAAAGCAGGCTCTGGTGCAGGTATACAAGTGCCATCTGCTCTTCCAATAATTACATGCTTAAGCGGATCCCACTCATTCCAACTATTGACAATAACTTTCTCTGAGATCATTAAAACTAATTTAGTGCAATAAATCTTCGATTACTTTTAATTAATAAACTATAGTAAAAAATTGCTAAAAAAATTAAGAATCCACCTATTATTGTATTCGTAGAAGGAATCTCATTTATACCAAGCCATGGTAACCATACCCAAAAAATTCCACCTATAACCTCAGTTAAGGATAATAATGTTAATTCAGCTGCAGGAATGTTTTTTGATGCTATTGAATATAATATTAAACCTATACAAACTAAAACTCCGTGCAAAGCAAACAAAGAATGATTTTTTCCTGATGAAAAAAAAATAAAATCGTTAAAAAATAAAACTACGAGAGATACAATAAAACATATAAGTCCTGCAATAGCTACTGTTGTAAATTTAGGTGTTTCTTTTCTCCACCTTAAACTTACAGAAAATATTGAAAAACCTGTTGCTGAAGCTATACCTAGAACAAATCCTAAAAATGAGTTTTCTGCTTTATTTCCGAAAGCCATTATTATAATTCCAATGGTAGCAATTATTATTGCTATCCATACACTTATAGAAATATTTTCTTTCAGAAATAAAAAACCTAATAAAGCAGTAATAAAAGGCATCGCGGCTAAGCATAAAAGTGTTACTGCAGCTGTAGTATTTGTAATAGACCAAATAAATGTAATCATAGCTATAGCCAAACCTGAGCCACCAATTATTCCTGAGATACCAATTTTTTTATAGTTATTTAAAAAATATTTACCCTCTTCAACGAAAAGATACACATTCAATAAAGTAAAAATAACAAATCCCCTTGTTAATAGGTATTGCCATGGAACAGTTTCTGGTTGATCAATGTTTCTTACAACATAAGGCCCAAATGACCATAAAATACCTGCCATTAAGACCACAGGTATAGCAAATTTTGCATTTTTTAGATCTTCCATTCAGAATTTCTAATACCTATTATTAAATTCTACAACAAAATTTATCAATGAAATTGATAATTAATTTATACCTGTAGTTGTTTTCGTTGATTAAATTAAATATAAAACATTAATAATTTATTAAAAAAATTTTAAATGGATTTAAAAATTTTAGAAATTGCTTCAAATACGGAAAATAATAAAATTATAGAAAATTTTACACATTTAGCAAAAAGGAAAAATCCTATTTGTGGAGATGAAATACAGATTAGCTTGAAAGTTGTTAATAACAAAATACTTGATTTTGGTTACCAATCCAAGTCATGTATTTATTGTCAAGCTTCAGCAAGCTTGCTATCAAAGAATATTAAAAATAAAAAAATAAATATTATTAGAGAATTAATAAAAAATATTGATACTTTTTTTATTTATAACTCACATCAATTGCTAAAGAAATGGCCGAAATTTAAATTTTTATTTAATAAAAAAAATATTTCAAGAAAAGATTGTTTATTATTACCTTTTAAAACATTAAATAAAGCTTTAAAACTGTAACATGAAATTTAAAAATTTTAAGCAAGCTTTATTTGCTGCAATTTTTTCAATAATTACGATTGGTATATTAACTCTTTTGACTTACAAAACTGAGTTTGGAGTATTTTTAATTGCATCTTTTGGATCAACTATGGTCTTGTTATTTGGATATCCCGAAAGTCCATTTGCAAGTCCAAAAAACATTTTTTTTGGACATTTTTTAACTGGATGTGTTGGAGTATTATTTGTAAATTTTATACCTATTCCTTTATACATATCTATACCTGTTGCTGTTGGGATAGGTGTTGCGTTAATGATATTATTTAATGTTACTCACCCACCTGCTGGTGGCAACCCAATAATTGTTATGATGGGCTCAGTTTCTTATGATTATCTTTTAAGTCCTATAATACTCGGTTCTATTATATTAATAATTTTTGGAGTTATTTTTAATAGATTCATAGCTAAAAAAAAATATCCTTAAGTATAATATATTTGATCAATCATCTAATTATATGCTACTATTTAAATGTTAAATTTCAAAATAAATTATATTTTTAAATTAAATTAATATTAGGAGAAAGAAAATGAAAGTACTTTGTATATTATATGATGATCCCAAAGGAGGAATGCCAAAATCATATCCTTTGTCAGATCTTCCAAAGTTAGAAAAATATCCTGATGGTATGACTTTGCCATCACCAAAAGGTAGAGATTTTACACCAGGACAATTGCTAGGATGTGTCTCTGGAGAACTTGGACTTAGAAAATTTTTAGAAAGTAACGGTCATGAATTAGTTGTTACAAATAGTAAAGATGGAGATGGTTGTGAGGCAGATAAACACATAGTTGATGCAGATATAGTTATTTCTCAACCTTTTTTTTCCATATTATTTAACTAAAGAGAGAATTTCTAAAGCTAAAAATTTAAAAATGGCAATTACTGCAGGAATAGGATCTGATCATGTTGATCTTCAAGCAGCCATGGACAATAAGATAGATGTTGTGGAAGTAACTTTTTGTAATTCAAGATCAGTTGCTGAACATATTGTAATGATGATTGTATCGATGGTTAGAGATTATCATAATCAACATAAAATTGTTAACGATGGGGGTTGGAATATAGCAGATGCTGTTCAAAGGTCTTACGATGTTGAAGGAATGCATATAGGTACCGTAGCTGCCGGTCGTATTGGATTAGATGCACTAAGAAAAATGAAACCCTTTGATGTTCACTTACATTATTTTGATAGACACAGGTTGCCTGAAAGTGTTGAAAAAGAATTAAATCTCACTTTTCATGAGTCTGTAGAATCTATGGTTAAAGTTTGTGATGTAGTTACTATCAATTGCCCACTTCATCCAGAAACTGAAAATTTATTTGATGATGCAATGATTAGTAAAATGAAAAAAGGAGCATATATTGTTAATACAGCTAGGGGTAAAATTTGTAATCGTGACGCTATAGCGAATGCTCTTAAAAGTGGTCAGCTTAGTGGATATGCAGGTGATGTATGGTTTCCTCAACCAGCGCCAAATGATCATGTTTGGAGAACTATGCCGAACCACGGTATGACTCCACATACATCAGGAACATCATTATCTGCTCAAGCAAGATATGCTGATGGTGTAAGAGAAATCCTAGAATGTTTTTTTGATAAAAAAGAAATTAGAAATCAATATTTAATTGTAAAAGATGGACAACTAGCAGGTATGGGTGCACACTCATACAGCAAAGGGTCTGCTACAGGAGGTTCAGAGGAGGCAGCAAAATACAAAAAAAAATAATTTTGCTCTTAAAAAAGTTTTATAAACCTTTTATAGTTACTTATATTTTTTTTTCGGTAGCTATTTCTTTTTATCCTTCTTTTGATTTTTACTCAACTAGAGGACAATTGCTTATTTTGTCTGTTTCAGTTTTTAATGGAATATTAGGTATTTTTTTAAAAAAACTTTGAATTTATAGAACATAAGGCTCAGGTCTTGCCTGACTATCTAAAACTCTTTCTACAGCAAAACAACTTACATCTATAGATTGATAAGAGCCTGTAGTTATTAACTCTGTTAAAGCTCTTCCAATTCCTGGTGCTTGCATTAAACCTCTGCCAGTAAAACCTGATGCTAAATAGACGTTTTCATATTTAGGATGTTTTCCCACTACTGCGTTATTATCTAATTTATTACAATCATAATATCCTGCCCAGCCACCTGTTAATTTTAATTCCTCAAAAGCTGGAATTCGTTTTGCAAGTGCTGGCCATACTAGTTCTTCAAAATCATTCCATGCAGGTTCTAGATCTTCTGCATTAAATACCGATATTGGTGAACCAGCTAGGTATTCTTTACCTTCAGGTCTCCAATAAACCCCTGATGTTAAATCTCCAGTTAATGGCATTTCCGGAATATGTTTAGGACATTTAACTCTAAAAACAGTATGTTTTTGGGGTACAACAGGTATGTCTATAAGCAATTCTTTAGTCCAACAACCTACCGCTGAAATTATTGTTTTTGCATTTATTTCAGATATGCTTTTAATTTCTCCTTTAACGAATTGAGCACCTAATTCAGAAGCTTTACTTTTTAATGCACTATGAAACATGAAAGGATCAATCCAACCCTCACTTTTATTATCTGTATATGTTGCAGTTTCTATGCCTTTGTTATTTATGTAAGGAAAAATTTCCGAAAGTTGAGAACCTTTTATATTTTTTGTACCAGCGTCGCAGGCTTTGTGATTTTCTAGGGCTCTATATTGTTCTTCTGCATGCTCAGGTCCAAACATTAATAAGTAACCGTTTGGTACCATGCTAGCAGTAGGATTTGGATTTTTTTTTGTTTTTAATAATTCTGGAATTTGAAATATAAATTCTCTTGCAAACTTGCCAAGTAAAATATTTTCTTTTTGAAAAAATTGTCTTCTAAAACCACCTAATGATAAAGGGAAAGAAGCGTTTTTGTAACTTGGATCCCTCTCTATGATTTTTACTTTTCTGCCTTCTTTTGATAAAAAGTACGCAGTTGCTACTCCAATTATACCTCCACCTACTATAACAACATCATCCATAATTAATTTAAATATATTAAAGTTAAATTAAGTATTAACGCAAAACAACACCACAATAGATATGGAATCATTAAATAAAAACTTAAATTACTGCATTTTTTATATTTGTTCATTAATAATATAATAAATAAAATTATCACAAAGATGTTTATCAATCCTAATAGTAAACTCTGAAACACAAAAAAAATAATACTCCAAGTTGTATTGAATAAGAGATGGATTAAATATAAATAAACTAAATTTATATTTTCTCTATTTTTTTGCCAGGCTAACCAGATAGCAACTGTCATTAAAAAATATAGTATTAACCATACTGGACCAAAAACCCAATCTGGTGGGTTAAATATTGGTTTATTTAAAGTTGAGTACCATGGTTCTTTGGATGAGTATGTCGCAATGCCTCCAATAAAAGAGGCTGAATAAGTAATTATTGTAAAAATTAAAAAAGATATAATTTTATTTTTGAGCATTAAAGTAATATATATCAGTTCTCAATGAATAAAAAAGTAATTTGGATAACAGGAGCAAGCAGTGGTATTGGAAGGGCAGTAGCTGAAAAGTTTGCAAACAATAATTGGACTGTTGCAGTCTCTGCAAGAAGAGTTGAACTATTAAATGAGTTATCAAAAAAAGAAAATATATACTCTTACCCAGCTGATGTTACTAAAATAGATCAGCTCAATACTGTTTTTAATAATATTATTAAAGACTTGGGTAAAATTGATCTTTGTGTATTTAGCTCTGGAACATATGAAAGAAAAAATGAAAAAGGTATTGACCCTGAAAAAATTAGAGATGTTATAAATGTAAATTTATTAGGTGTTGTAAATTCAGTTAAAATTGTTGAAAATTATTTTAAAGAAAAAAAAAAATGGTCATATTGCTATAGTTTCTTCACCAGTTGGTTATAGAGGCCTGCCAAAATCAACAGGATATGCTCCTTCAAAAGCTGCTTTAAATAATTTTACTCAAGGTATTTATTTTGATTTTCAAAAGTTCAATGTAAGAATAACCTTAATATCCCCAGGCTTTATCAAAACTGAATTAACAGATAAAAATGATTTTAAAATGCCTTTTCTTAAATCTACAACTTTTGCAGCGGATAAAATCTACAATGGTCTAATTTATAAAAAAGCTTTTGAAATTATTTTTCCTACACAAATAGGAATAATTTATAAAATTTTTCAAATATTACCTAATAAATTTTATAATTATTTAATTTCTAAATATATAAATAGATAATTAATCTTTAACAAACATTACTGTTAATTCTGCAACTTTTATACCAAATTTTGTCATAGTCGCTCTGTTTATTGCTACTCTTTCATCTTGCACAAAAATCCAATCATCAAATGTAATTTTCATCTCTCTGCCTTTGACTGGCACTAGTAAAACATATTCAAACTTAAATGCTGGTCCATAAGAATTCCCTTTTGCTATTCCTACTACATCCCCTGCTGTTCCTTCATAGTTGTGATTATCTATTTTTTTTATCTTCCATTGCCTTGTTTGAATTTCTCCATCGCTCCAAACAAATTTTTCGTCTAAAATAAGCATTTTACCATCCCACTGACCATTAAGGTCTGCGGAAAATTGTCTTGTAACTTTACCAGATCTATTCTGAAGAATTCCCCAAGCCTTAACATTTCCAGACAAATATTCTTCAATAATTAATCTTGGTTTTTTATCTTTAAAATCTTCTGGCTTCATAACATTATTACTTGAACAATTTGTAATGAATAGTAAACATATTATCAATAAAAAATATTTTGTTCTCATTAAAAATTATTTATTTTGTAAAGAAAATTGAATTAAATCAATATTCTTTGATTTAAACCCAGCTTCACAATATGAAAGGTAAAAATTCCACATTCTTTTAAAAGTTATATCAAATCCTTGTTTTGATATTAATTCCCAATGATTCATAAATTCTCTTTTCCAAATATTTAAAGTTTTAGAATAATGAGACCCATAAGAATTATATGAATCTACTTTTAAACCAGATTTATCAGATAAACTAAATATACTTTTTTTTGAGGGTAAAAACCCTCCAGGAAAAATATATTTTTGAATAAAATCTTCTCTATTTTTATATCTATCAAAATATTTATCATTTATTGTAATTGCTTGGATTGCTGCCACTCCATTCTTTGAAAGATTGTTTTTTATAACTTCAAAATAATTTTTAAGATAATTTTTTCCTACTGCCTCAATCATTTCTATTGATGCTATTGAGCTATATTTGTCTTTAACATCTCGGTAATCTCTCATAGTAATATCAACTTTTTCATTTAAACCAATTTTTTGAATTCTTGCTTTTGCAAAATCAAATTGTTTTTTCGAAATAGTTATACAATCTATTTTAACATCATAATTTTTACCAATGAATTCGGCGAATCCACCCCAACCACATCCTATTTCCAAAATTCTATCACCAGATTTTGGTTTAATTAAATTTGTTAATTTTTTATATTTGTTGATCTGTGCTAACTCTAAGTCATTTTGTGCATCATCAAATATTGCACTTGAATAAGTCAAAGATTTATCTAACCAAAGTGAAAAAAATTCATTGCCTAGGTCATAATGCTTAGAAATATTTTCTTTACTCCTATTTTTTGTATTTTTAATCAAAATATTTTTAAAAAAATTAATAAATGGTAAATCAAGTAAACCCGAAAATTTATGGATCTGTTTTATATTTCTTGCTGTTATTTCTATAAGGTCTGATAAATTTTTAGTTTCAAATTCATTTTTCATATATGACTCTGCGAACCCCACACTTCCTCCTCTAATTAGATTAAAAGTAAAGTTTGAGTTCTTTATCTCAAGATTTGCCTTTAGTGAGTCCTTTGGATTACCAAATTTTAATAATTCACCATTATGGTTAGTGATCTCTAAATATCCAAATTTAATATTTTTTAGAGTATTAAATACAATTTTGTCTGAAATTCTAAATAAATTCATTAACTTTCAAAAGTAATATTATTCTTAATTCTAAGTTTTTTTTTAACAAATTTAATTCCTTTTACCCATAATTTAAACGCTTCAAAATGTATCGCTGAAATTATCTTAAAAGTC
>MDSW01118276.1_pt1 | contig 65391 bp, 57 predicted proteins | sample 811171 | NCBI WGS metagenome assembly MDSW01 (sample SAMN05326641, study PRJNA326480) | marine metagenome | isolation source: seawater | place: Atlantic Ocean: North West | collected 2012
ATTGAAGAAAATGATCCTATTAAGATAAAAAATATATGTGAAGAAAATTCAATAAAAATTTTATCAATTAACGCTCTTCAAAAATTTAATTTTTGGAATAAAGATCGTGAGAAAGAATTAATTTCTTTATGCAAATATGCAGATAAAGCAAATATTAATGCAATTGTACTTGTGCCTCTAAATGATGGATCAATAAACTCTCCAAAAGAACAAATTCAATTGCTTGAGCAATCTTTAATAAATATTTTTAAAATTATTAATGATTTTAATGTTTTTGGGCTAGTTGAGCCACTAGGCTTTAGTCATTCATCTCTTCGGTTTAAATCCTTAGCAGTGAATATAATTAATGGTTTGCAATTAAATAAATTAAAAATTGTACACGATACTTTTCATCATGCTCTAGCTGGTGAAAATAAATTTTTTCCTTCTCTTACAGGTTTAGTACATATTTCTGGAGTATCAAACATGTATAAAAATATTGAATTAAATGATGATCATAGATCAATTATAGATAACAATGATATTATTGAAAATATCAACCAGATAAAAAAATTATGTAATTCAAATTATCAAGGTTTTTTTTCTTTCGAGCCATTTTCAAATACTTTAATAAAAGAGAAAAATATATTTCAAATTGTACACAATAGTTTTAATTATATTGACTCCAATTTTAAGTAAATATTTTTGCTTTATATGATTGTTTTTAGCTCTCTACCTTTGATCGAGGCCTCACGAGTCATGCTAAACGACACGCTTTCCAAGCGTGCTGATTAAACCGCTCTCACATCTCTCCTTAATATTTTTTTTCAAAATTTAATAATTCAGTACTTCGTATCACACTAATTTTTAAATATTGACAATATTAATAAAGAATTTGATAATCTATAAAAGAAAATACTATGAACAAAAATGATATCTCAATTCAGCTTTATACGGTAAGAAATTTTCAACCTTATAGTGAAATTTTTAATTTTTTTTTTGAATCTGGAATTACAAATATTGAACTCTTTGGATTAGAGTCATTAGATATTGAAGATTTTAATAATATTATAGGTTCTTATAACATTTCATCTAAATCATCACATTTTAGTTTTGAGGCATTAGACGAACCATTAAATATTATTGAACGAGCAAAAAAAATGAATATTCAACACGTTATTGTCCCTGCACCACCTATAAGAGGAGATAATTTCAAAGATCAATTTTCCATGAATGAAGAGGATTGGACCATATTTGGAAAGAATTTATCTTCTTATGTATCAATATTTGAAGACTTTGGTTTAACACTTGGATATCATAATCACTCTTACGAATTTATACCGCTGCCAAGTGGTAAATTACCAATTGAGTGTGTAATGGAACACAATGAGAATTTAAAGTTTGAAATTGATTTAGGGTGGGCTATAGCTGGAGGAGTTGATCCAAATCCTTGGATAATGGAATATTCTAAAAAAATTATAGCATGTCATTTAAAAGATTTTTTTGATAAAGATAAAGATATGTTGGATCATAATAATCAATCTGCAGTAGGGGATGGTTTTATAGATTGGAAAAAAATTATAAATTGTGTTAAACAAACAAATTGCGAGTTGTTTATTTTAGAACATGATAATCCGAAAGACTACAAAGATTACACCTTAAGATCTTTAAAAAATTTAAGAGATATTTAAGGTGAGAGTTGGAATAATAGGTTGTGGAAATATTTCAGAAACTTATTTTCAATGTCAAAATATTTATAATAATGTCAAAGTAGTTTCTTGTTCAGATATAGATATTGAAGCTGCAAAAAAAAGTTCCGAAAAATTCAATGTTAAATTACAAAGTGTTGAAGATATTCTAGCAAATAAAGAAGTTGACTTAATAATTAATTTAACACCTCCTTCAGCTCATAAAAAAATAATAATTAATTCTTTAAAAGCAGGAAAACATTGTTTTAGTGAAAAGCCTCTTGCTATGAATTTTATAGAAAGTAATGAAATTCTAGAAATTTCAAAGCACACAAACCTGTATGTGGGTTGTGCTCCAGATACTTTTTTGGGAGCAGCAGGTCAAAAAGCAAGGGATATAATAGATGAAAATATAATAGGTAATATAGTTCTAGGAACTTTTAACCTCATGTCGCATGGAATGGAGCACTGGCACCCTAATCCAGATTTCTTTTTCCAACCTGGTGCTGGACCAGTATTTGATGTGGGAGTTTATTACATAACACAATTAGTAAATTTAATTGGTCCAGTAAAATCTATTAGTTCTCTGAGTGGAACTGTTACATCTGAAAGAACTATTACTAGTCAACCTCGATATGGGATGAAAATAAAAGTTGAAACACCAACGACATTAATGGGAACTTTGGAATTTCACAATAATTCTAAAATACAGTTTTTTTGCTCTTGGGATGTTTGGAAACATAAACACTCAACAATAGAACTTTATGGTTTAAATGGAACGATGATAGTTCCTGATCCTAATTTTTTTAGTGGGGATATTTTAATTTCTCAAAAAGAAGAGGATTGGCAAGTAATTAATAATGATAAAATGATCTTAGGAAGACCAAACCAGATTGATGATGATGGATCTAAAATAGCTAATTATAGAGGCATAGGATTATCAGATATGATAAATTCTATTACAAATCAAAGACCAGCAAGATGTTCTCTGGAACTTTCAATGCACGTTTTAGAAGTGATGGAAGGTATAATTAAATCTTCTGAAAGTCAGCAAATTTATAATTTAACTACTTGTCCTCCTAAACCTGATTTTTTAAAAGAAGATGAAATTATGAATATGAAAATTTAAATACTAATTTTCCAAAAAATTATTAATATATCGCAGTCTTATTTGCCCTTTTAAAATAAAAATAATAATTTTTATATATATTTTAGATTTTTCATTTCAAAGTTTAAGTTTGTTTCAATTTTATCTACTTGATCTTTTGTTAACTCATCCTTCCACTGACTTTTTGAACCCTCTCGGAAAAAATATCCTCCTTTTTTACTTGATTCTTCAAATCCATGTCTTTTTTCATGGTTAGATAAAAGGTTAAATTGACTAGCTTCAACGGCAAATTCTAATTGTTTTTTATCTATGTCAAATTTTAATATCTTAGATAAAAAGGTCAGAATCTTATGGAATTCTTCATTAGTATTATTGAGAAGATCTTCGTATTTAATTAATAATTTTGGTACTAGAGGCAATCCATCTTTCCATGAAATATAATTAAATTTCCATGATCCTATAATCTCTAAATCTAAAGGATTTTTTCTATCTATTCTATATACTAATTCTTTTTTTAGCATAAAATCAATTATAGAATCATAAGATTCTTTTAAAAATTTTGAATATGATATTGCTATATCTCTTGGATCTCTAACAATATGTAATACCGCTAAAGAAGAATCTTCATTAGTAAAAGAATTATTATCTATAGTTACGAGAGGTGTATGCGTTTTTAAAAATGTTACATTGCCTCCAATAGTTTTTAAAAGTTCTTGTCCTTTTATCCAATATTTTGCTATATTGTATGGATTGTCAAGAATCTCAGATTCTTTTACAAAAGTTAAATGATCTTTTTGCGGAAATTTATCAACTTTTCTGACTACATCAAAATTAAATTTTTTCTCATTATTAAAAAAATAGTTTGCTATTAAAAATCTTAACCACGTATTTCCACTTTTTGGATACGATGCTAACCAAATAATATTATTAGATTTTTCTTTATTCACTTATCTAAAAATTAATTCTTTCTTACATTACTTTTAAAAATTAAAATCCAAAATAATATTATTATCATAGTAATAAAAGATAAAAAAGCCCCAACCCAAAAAGCATAAATATAAATAATATCATTATAGTTATTTTCTATAAAATTTTGATTAATGCTTATATCTTTTATTGATAAAAGTTTTTTATACCATAGATTCTGATTTTCAATTAAATGCATTCTCCAATTTCTGGAATGATTAACTAATGAAATAAATGTTACTAATAAAGTAGTATAAATTCCAAATTTAACTTTGAAACTTAAAGAGCCTCTATTTAAAAATTTTTGAAAGTTTATAACAGCTATTATAGTAAGTAATAATAAGGGAATAATCATATAACGAGATGTTATAGACTCAGAATTCAATAAAGGTATCCATTGAGGAATAATCAAATGTTTAAAATGTCTAAATGAAATAAAAATCATCAGTAATAGCGGTATACCCAATTTTAAAAGATAATTCTTATTTCTATAATCAGAGATAAAAGAATTAATTACTCCAAAATAAATTATAAAAATTATTGCAAAAAAACCAATAAAAAGACTAAATTCCCAGCTACTAAACTCAGGAACATCAAAATGATTTTTTAAGACAATAAAACTTTCAAAAAAAGAGGATAAGTTTGCATAGCCGCCAGCCTCCCAATAATGATGGTTTTCTTTGTTTCCATAACCAAAATAAGCAGGAACTATTTTTATTGCTGATAGAGAGAAACTGGTTATGAAAGAAGTTATTGAAAATAAATACATTTTCAAATTGATTACTGCCCAAAAACCAAGGAAAGTTATCGATATAGAATATAGATGTAATGAACCTTGTAACAAAATAAAACTAGTTGTTATTCCTAGTAAAATTCCAATATTAATTTGGTTTTTTTTGTCTAAATGATCATCGCTAGCAATAAATATAAAATAAAAGAGATAAGGTAAAAGAAAATACCCCATTAAATGGGGACCATATGCAGATATTTTCTCAACTATATATCCGTTAAAATTATAAATTAAAAATAAAAAAATAAATGGAATGTTACTTAAATTATATCTATTTTTAATTAATAAACATCCTATAAAACCAATTGTAAACATTAATAAAAGATTAATAAAAAAATATGTTTGAGTATCAAAAAAATTTAAAAGAAAAATCTGCGGAGTTAGCGGTATAAGTGGATATCCCAACCACCTATCTAGATTAGTTTCATTTCCAACTCCATAATATGAATGATAAGGTATAATTTTGTTTTCAAATGAGTATTTATAAACATACATGGCATTATGTTCAGTCACCCAGTCTTGATATAAAAATTTTTTATTCTTAAAAAGATTTAAAATTTTTGGGTTTTCTAAAAAAGAATGAAGGAGAGATTTATCTTTTTTAAAATAATTATCAGAAATTTTACCAATATCTATAGGGGCTGTAAAATAATATTTTTCTGTTGTATTATCAAAAATAATAATATTATTCTCTTCAATTTTTGAAATATCATCATAAATATTTTCATTTGAATATTCATAATAATCTACTAAATAAAAAAAACAAAACCAATGAATTATTCCAATGAAATACAAAAGAATGATATATAATTTATTATTATTTATAATTTTCATAAATTAAGTTTTTTAAATATTCTTTCTGGAATTAACTTAATTAAAATAAAAATGTATTTCCAATACCATGGAGTGTAAACAATGTTTTTTTTATTCTTCCAGGCCTTATAAACATCCTTTGCAACTTGTGTTGAATTAGATGAAAAAAACAAAGGTGGATGATGGTTTTTTGTCATTTTTGTTTTAATAAATCCAGGTTTTATAGTAATCACATTTACTTTAGTTTTTTTGATACTCATAGAATTTCTCATTCCGCTTAAAAAAGTTGAAAAAGCTGATTTAGTACTTCCATAAATATAATTACTTGCTCTACCTCTATCACCTGCAACAGAGCTTATTCCAATTATAGTTCCTAAATTCCTTTTTTGAAAATCCTTACCAATTATATTTAATAAAGAAACATAGGCAGTATAATTAGTGCTTATTATTTTTTTAGTTTCTTCAAAATCATCAATCAATTCTTCATTATTACGCAACAATCCAGCAGCACATAAAATTACATCTGGCTTGGGATTTAAACTAGTATAAAAATCTTGATGACTATCAAAATCAGATAAATCAAAATCCTTAATAATGATTCTTTCTGAACTATCTTTTAAATTTTTAAGTTCTTTTTCTAAATTTGTATTTGGTCTTTTTGTTAGATATAAATTAAATCCATTTTTATAAAATTCTTTGGCTATCTCAAAACCTATATCAGAGTTACCTCCAATTACTAACAAATACATAGTGAATAATTTATAATATTTTTAAGCAATGTTCTTATTTTTTATTGATATTTGTTTATCTATTAATTCTTCATCATTTTTGTCATCTTTTTTAAAAATATTATTTCTAAATAATTTTATAGCATATTTTGAGTAATTCAAAAATACCTTCTGATTTCTAGATGCTTCTATAAATCTATTGAATAAATACTTTGGTCTTAAATGGTATGAAAGTAAAAGTTTTCTTTTAAATTCTTCTATTTGATTCATTGTCAAAAATTTTGTTCCTATCGTAGGTGCATTAAAATAATCTTTACCCAAAACAGTATCTTTAATTAAGCCTTCTTGCTTTGCTAAATCATATAAAGGTGTTCCATAATATGGAACTGCTAAATGAATTTCTATAAAGTCAGAATCAATTTGATAAATAAGTTTCTTAGTATCGTTTAGGTGAGAATAATCTTCCCATGGCAATCCAATTAAAAAGAAGCCAAATGTTTTCAAGCCAGATTTTTTTGCATATTCTGCAGCCCTTAAATTATCTTCTAAACTGCAGCCTTTCTTTATTTTTTCTAGACTTTCCCTGCTTCCTGACTCATAACCAAAAGCTACCAACCAACAACCTGCATCTTTCATTATGTTTAATGTCTCTTGTTGAAGAGGTTTAACTCTTGAGTTTGCTACCCAGCTTATTTTATTTTGTAAATTAGATTTAATGATTAAATTACAAAGTTGCTCTACCCATCTTCGATCAATAGTAAAAGTATCTGATCTAAAGAAAAAATTTCTAATGTTGTGTTTTGTGAAACATTCATAAATTTCTTTATGTATATTTTCTGGACTTCGTAATCTTAATTTCGTTCCAGAAATTGTTGGGGTTAAACAAAAAACACACTTTGAAGGACATCCTCTCGATGTTATGATTGTAGCTTGAGCTTCTCCTGTATCTGGCCTGACATATAAAGAATTTTTTATTTCTCCTCTATCTGGCAAAACTAAATCATCTAAATCTTTCTCCCATGTTGTAAAATCAGTTTTTATCCATTTATTATTTTCTTTAAACGAAATTCCTCTTATATTTTTTAAATTTTCTTTATTATTAAAATGTGATTCTACTAATTCAGCAACTATAAAATCACTTTCGCCTCCGATTAAATAATCAATATTATCTAAAGGTAAAAGATTAAGCATTAAATCATCTGGATTAAAAAATAATGCTCCTTTTAAAATAATTATAGTTGATTTTTTTTCCTCTACTAATCTATTGATTATTTCTAAATCATTATAAATTGTTGCATTAGTTATGCTTACAAAAATAGCATCTGGATCAAAATTTTTAAAATCATTTTCAAGATCTAAATTTGATAAACCTTCTGATTGATAATCTTTAATATGGACTTCAAAATTTTTTTCTTTAAGTCCCGCAGATGCATATGCCAAATCGTTTGGAGCCCTCATTGAAGTTGCAGATGAATCTTCAATGTTACCTTGAGATCTGTCTTCACCCCTTTGGTATAGCTTGCTTGGCGGATAAAAAGCCATGACTTTTAATTTTTTATTATTCAAAAGTAATTCCTTATTTTATCTACTATTTACAATATATATTATAAATAACTATCAATTTCTAAACTTAAAATTAGATAATCTAACTTTTATTGTTACTTTCATCATTTTATACGCTGTACGGGCTTTAGCAATATAATTTGATGAATGTTTTGACTCCCCTCCTATTCTATTAAAATAGGATATTGGGACTTCAATAATTCTTTGTCTTGTACACATTAAAGCTAGCATCATTTCGATAGAAAATTCTGGACCAGGAGAATTAAGCAAATCTTTTATTTCATCAAAACTTGATTTCCATATAGCTCTATAAGTGCATCCTACATCTGTAAATCTAGGGGTTATTCCTGGATCACTATTCCACCATAGTAATTCAACAAATTTTGCAAACATTACATTTGCCCATCTTGTAATCCAATCCATATTAGATCCTTGTTCAATCATTTGTCTAGTCGTTCTAGTTCCAATTACCATGTCAGCTTCTTTTAAATATGTCAAAAATTTATCTACATCTCTACCTTTGAAACTTCCATCTGCTTCTGTTAAAAATAATATATCACCGCTTGCTTCTTTCATTCCCTTCATTAAAGAATGACCATATCCTTGTTTACTTTCACTTATTACTTTTACTCCTGCAGAACTTGCTTTTATTTTAGTGTTATCAGTTGAATTATTATCAACAATTATAATTTCATCAAAAATATTATAACTTTTAAAATCAATGATTACCTCTTCAATTGAATTTTCTTCGTTATATGCAGGAATAATTAAAGATATTTTCTTATTATCAAAATTATTATCTCTTACATAATAATTAGCAGTAATTAAATCAGATCTATTTGATATATTAAAATATTTGCAATCAATAACTTGATATCCAATTTTTTTATTTTTAGCCATGTTTGAAATTACATCAGTAATTTCTCTTTCATTTCTTAATTTAGAAAAATTAGTTTTTTCTATATACTCAAATATACTTTCATCAAAAAAATAGGTTCCCACACCCATTAATGAAGTATTAGGATTTAGAGGTTTTTCTTTCAATGAAACAATTCTATCTTTTTCAAAATTACCAATAAAATTTTTTGATACTATATTTTTATTTGGCTCATTTATAAAAGTTAAAATACATGAAAAATCATTAGATATTTTATTCAATAATTTTGAATGATTTGGATTATGATAATATTCATCTGCTAAGATAACGATAAATTTTTTTTTGTTTAATTTTTCTTTAAGCAACAATAATGCATTTGCAATTCCATTTATTTTTTTTTGAGATATAAAAGTAATTTTAGTGTCTAAGTTAAGACCATTAATATAATTAATTATACTGTCACTTAAATGACCAACAACTATAAAGATTTCTTTAACTTTAAATTCATTAATTAATATTTCAATATTTTTAAGTAATAATGTTTTACCATCTACTTTAAATAATGGTTTAGGTAAAAACTTTGTCGAAGGATAGGCTCTTAATCCCCTACCTCCAGCAAGTAATACGCCGGTTAAATCAATTTTATCAATCATATAAACAAATATTTTATCTTTATATTATCTCTATTATCATTACTAAATAAACGAATATAGTTTTATATTCATATACAATCAAAATTATATTATAATAACAATTAATGGAAAAAAGAATAAGTGATTTAAATTTAGCTTTCTCTACACCAATTTGGACTTCACTAGTCTCAAATTACAATGAGGTTAATACTAAGATGATGAGCTATATTCAATCATTAAGATCAAATAATCCTAAAGGAAAAATGAAATCTAATCTATTAGGATGGCATTCAGAAAATTTTAATCTTCAGGATCCTGAACCTCAATTTTTTATAAATTCAATATCTAAAAACATAAACGAATTAATGATAGATATGAATTGGGATTTAAAAAATAACAAAACCAATATTACTGGAATGTGGTCAATTATAAATCCTAAAAATGCTTCTAACTCAAGACATATTCACTCAAATAATTTTATAAGTGCAGCGTACTACGTTAAAGCTAATAAAGATTCTGGGGATATTGTTTTTTATGACCCCAGATCTGCTAATTCTATTAGAACACCAAAAGTAAATGAGCCTAATAAACTAAACTCTAATTTTTTTAGTATTACTCCAAAAGAAGGATTGTTAGTTTTATTTCCAAGTTATTTACATCATTCTGTTGATATGAATAAAGCAGAAGAGGAAAGAATAGTTATAAGTTTTAATATTGATTTGATCTATTAATTTAAAATTAATTTTTTTCCATTTTTAAAGCATTTAAAAAAGCATTTTGAGGTATATCTACTTTGCCAAATTGCCTCATTCTTTTTTTTCCCTTTTTCTGTTTATCAAGAAGTTTATTTTTTCTAGTTACATCTCCGCCATAAAGTTTTTGAGTTACATCCTTTCTAAAAGCTGCAACTGTCTCTCTAGCAATTATCTTTCCTCCAATAGCGGCCTGAATAGCAACTTTAAATTGTTGTCTTGGTATTAAACTTTTTAGTCTTTCACATAAAGAGCGACCTCTTTGTTGAGATCTATCTCTATGAACTATTAGAGATAAAGCATCAACAATATCTCCATTTATTAAAACAGTAACTTTTACTAAATCGTTAATTTCATAGCCAGTTATTTCATAATCAAAACTAGCATAGCCTTTTGTTATTGATTTTAGTCTATCATAAAAATCAAAAACTACTTCATTTAATGGTAATTTATAAATTATCATAGCTCTTGCACCTAAATATGATAATTGTTCTTGAATACCCCTTTTAGAAATACATAACTCAAGTACAGAGCCTAAATATTCATCTGGAACTATAACAGTTGCTTTTATCCATGGCTCTTCAATAGATTCAATTTTAACAGGATCGGGCATATCTGTCGGATTATGTAATTTTATCTTTTTATTATCCTTCATATTAATTTGATAAACTACTGAAGGAGCAGTAGTAACAAGCTCTAGATTGAATTCAATTTCAAAACGATCTCTTATAATCTCTAGGTGTAATAATCCTAAAAAACCACATCTGAAACCATAACCTAATGCAGGACTTACCTCAGGTTCATAAGAAAAACTTGAATCATTTAGTGCTAACTTTTGCATACTATCTCTCAAATGTTCATAATCATCCGAATCAACTGGAAACATTCCACAAAAAACCACTGGTTGGGAAGGTTTAAAACCAGGCAAAGGTTGTAAAGTTGGTTTTTTTTCTTCAGTTATAGTGTCTCCAATTTTACAATCTGAAACATTCTTTATTCCTGAATTAATAAATCCTATTTCTCCAGGGCCTAAAGATTCGACTTCTGTTGGTTTAGGTGAAAAAATTCCTACCCTGTCGATTGTGTATGTTGCTTTCGCTGCCATAAATTTAATTTTTTGATTTTTTTTAAGTTTACCATTTATCACTCTAACTAAAACAACAACACCAAGATAACTATCATACCAACTATCAACCAACATACATTTTAAAGGTTCATCAATTTTTCCCTTTGGACTTGGAAGCTCTTTAATGATTTGCTCAAATAAATTATCTATTCCTTCGCCTGTTTTTGCTGATACTAATGCTGCCTCTTGTGATTGTATTCCTAATATGTCTTCAATTTGATCTTTAACTCTTTGAGGCTCTGAAGAGGGTAAGTCAATTTTATTTAATACAGTTAAAATTTCATGATCATTATCTATAGCTTGATAAGCATTAGCAAGAGTTTGGGCCTCTACTCCTTGTGTTGAATCTACAATTAATAGAGAGCCTTCACATGCTGCTAAAGACCGTGAAACTTCATAAGAGAAATCTACATGACCAGGTGTATCCATTATGTTTAATACAAATTGTTGACCATCTTTAGCTTTATATTTTAATCTAACTGTTTGAGCTTTAATAGTAATACCTCTCTCTCTTTCTAATTCCATAGAATCTAAAACTTGCTCTTTCATTTCTCTATCACTTAATCCTCCACAATATTGAATAAGTCTATCTGCTAGAGTTGATTTACCATGATCTATGTGAGCAACTATTGAAAAGTTTCTTATTTTATCTAACTCTGTCATTATTATTGTCTTAATTTACCCTCAAATTTTTTTGAGATAAGATCAATAATATTATTAGAAATTTTTTCTATTTCTTCATCTGTAAAAGTTTTTTCAAGAGGTTGTAGTAATACTTTGAAGGCTATACTTTGCATACTTTCTGAAATTTTATCATCTTTAAAAACATCAAATATTGTAACTTTCTTAATAATTTTATTATCAATTTTTTTTATATTTCTTATAATTTCGTTTGCTTTAGTATTATTTGGAAATAAAAATGCAAAATCTCTTTCAACAATTTGCAAGTCGTTATAATCAAAAGATTTTTTTGTAGATGTTTTTTTTATTTGAAATTGAGCAATTGAATCCAAAAATATCTCAAAGCCATTAACATTAGTTTTTATGTTATATTTTTGTAATATAGTTGGGTGTATTTCTCCAAACTCAGCTAGAATATTTTTTCCTATACTTAACTGGGCTGATTTTCCAGGATGGAAATATATATTTTTTGTATCATTATAAGTTAAATTATCAATAGGCACATTAAGTTGATCCAGTAAAAAATAAACATCACTTTTAATATCAAATACGTCAGAAGTTCTTTTTTCATTATTCCAAATTTCATTATACGCTGAACCATATTGGATACCATTTGCTACCATCAATTGGTCATTAAATTCATCTCCTAGAAATTTTGGCCCAACCTCAAATAGTTTTCCATTATCAAATAGTCTGGCAATATTAAGATTTATAGCATCAAGTAAATTAGGAAAAATAGAGTCCCGCATTGTATCTAAATCATTACTTATAGGATTGATAATTTTAACAGGCTTCTTTATTAAAGCTATTTTTGATTGTTCTGATGAAATAAAAGACCAGGTTATAGTTTCTAAATATCCTCTGCTAGCTATTAATCTTTTAGATTTATAAAAAGATTTAAGTTCATTATTTAAAATTTCTTTATTAATTTTAATATCTTTATCAACTGACTTAGGTATAATTTTATCATATCCATATATTCTAACAATTTCTTCAAAAATATCAGCTGTTCCATCTATATCTGGCCTAAAAGTTGGCACTGTAATGCTTGCAGTTTTATTTTGTTTCAATTTTGTTTTAAATCCCAAATTATTCAATATTTTTTCTTGATGTTTTAAATTAATATCTATTCCACCTAGTGATTTTGTAATATTAAAGTCATATTTAATAACTTTTTCTTTTTGTTCTTTTAATTTATCAGATATTACTTTGCTCACTTCACTAACTTCTCCGCCACATAGGTTTAGAATCATCTCTGTAGCTTTATCTACTCCCCAATCTATAGATGTATAATCTATACCTCTTTCAAAACGAAATCTTGCATCGCTCTGAAGATTAATATTTCTTCCAGTCTTAGTAACACTTATAGGATCAAACAATGCCACCTCTAAGAAAACATTTTTTGTTTCAAAAGAGCAGCCACTATCAAATCCTCCCATAATTCCACCGATTCCATGAATTTTTCTATCATCAGAAATTACAATCATTTCCTCATCTAATGAATATTCTTTTTCATCAAGAGTTTTACATTTTTCACCCTTTTTCGCTAATCTCATACATAAATTTCCTCGAATTTTATCAGCATCATAAACATGAAGAGGTCTTCCCAGATCTACAGTTATGTAATTAGTTATATCAACTAAGGATGAAATTGGTCTTAATCCTATTGCAAGTAATCTTTTTTTTAACCATTCAGGGCTTTCTAAGTTAGTAATATTTTTAAATAATCTTCCTGAAACACCTGGGCATAAATGTTCGTGATTTTTTCTAAAATCTCTTTTCCAATTTATGTCACTTATAAAAGATCCTTTGATTTTTTTTATTTCTAATTTTTTTAATCTACCTAATCCTACAGCTGAAAGATCTCTAGCAATACCTCTTACTGACAAGCAATCAGATCTATTAGGGGTAATATTAATTTCTATAATAGGATCATTTAGTCCAAAAATTTCAGAAAATTGATCTCCAACTTTATGTTTTTTTTGAATTTCAATAATACCTTCGTGCTCATCTGAGATACCCATTTCTTTTTCAGATACAAGCATTCCACAAGATTCTACACCCCTTATTTTAGATTTTTTCAATCTCATTTTAGTTCCAGGTATATAGCTATTTTCAGGCGCAAATACTCCTAACATTCCTGCTTTTGCATTTGGTGCTCCACAAACTACCTGAAAATTTCCTTTATTTGTTTCAACTTCACAAACTTTCAGTCTATCAGCATCAGGATGTTTATTTGCAGTTATAACTTTTGCTACTGTAAAATCTTTTAATTCGTCTGATCTATCATGGATAGATTCTACTTCTAATCCAATTTTTGTTAAAGTTGACTCAATATTTTTTATATCTTCCTTGGTATCTAAATGTTCATGCAACCAACTAAGAGTAAATTTCATATTATGTTCCTGAATTTGAAGATAAATCTAAAGGATTGAAGCCATAATGATTCAGCCATCTAATATCGCTATTAAAAAAACCTCTCATATCCGTAATGCCATATTTAAGCATTGATAGACGTTCTATGCCCATACCAAAAGCAAAACCCTGGTATTTATTTGTATCAATTTTACAATTATGTAAAACCCTAGGATTAACCATGCCACAACCTAATATTTCTAACCACGCATCACCTTCGCCAATTTTTAAAACATTATTTATTTTTGTAAATGCAACATCCATTTCGGCACTTGGCTCTGTAAAAGGAAAATAGCTTGGCCTAAATCTATATTTTAAATCATCAATCTCAAAAAATTCTTTTAAAAAATCTATTAAACATCCTTTCAAATGAGCCATAGAAGAAGATTTATCAATAAGCAAGCCTTCTACTTGATGAAACATTGGTGTATGTGTAGAATCTGAATCACTTCTATAAGTTCTTCCAGGAACTATGATTCTTATAGGAGGTTGAGAATTAATCATTGTTCTTACCTGCACTGGACTAGTATGAGTTCGCAGAACTTTTTTTTCTTTCTGATTATCAGTTTTTATATAAAAGGTGTCTTGCATCTCTCTTGCAGGGTGATGTTCAGGTATATTTAATGCAGTAAAATTATTAAAATCTGATTCAATGTCTGGCCCACTTTCTACAGAAAAACCCATTGAAGAAAAAATATCAATTATCTTATATAGAGACTGACTTATTGGATGAATTTTGCCTGACTCATAGCTCCTTGAAGGTAAAGTAACATCAATTTTTTCATTTTTAATTTTTTTATTAACTAAATTATTTTCAATTTCATTTTTCTTAATTAGTATTTTTTTTTCGACAAAATTCTTAATATCATTAAGTTGTTGTCCTTTTTGTTTTTTTTCTTCTATTGAAAGCGATGCGAGAGACTTCATCTCAGAAGTTAAAATGCCTTTTTTTCCAATATAGCTTAACCTAAGCACTTCAAGTTCAGCTAAACTTGAAATCTCATCAATTTTATGACTTATGTCATTTTTATCTAATGATAAAGACATAACTATATATATAAATTATGTGACGAAAAAAAACTACCTAGCAGATTGAACTTTTTCAACTAAAGCCTTAAAAACATCTGGTTGATTTACAGCTAAATCTGCTAATATTTTTCTATCAATTTCGATAGTTGACCTCTTTAAGCCATTAATAAATTGAGAATATGTCATTCCATGATTACGAACAGCTGCATTTATTCGTTGTATCCACAAACCCCTAAAATCACTTTTTCTTTTCTTTCTGTCTCTATAGGCGTATTGCATACCTCTTTCGACAGCTTGTACTGCAACTCGAAAAACATTTTTTCTTCTTCCATAATATCCTTTGGCACGATGGATTACTTTTTTATGTCTTGCTCTTGCTGTTGTGCCTCTTGAAACCCTTGCCATTTCTATATCCTATTTGTTGTAAGGCAACATATGATCAATCAAATTTGAATCGCCATGTGACATTATATTTGATCTTTTAGTGTTGCGAATAAACTTATTACTTCTTTTGCTCATACCATGTCTTTTGCCAGCTGGCTTAAATTTAATCTTACCTGTGCCTGTTCTGGAAAAACGTTTTTTTAAACTACTTTTAGTTTTTAATTTGGGCATTATCACTCCTTTTAATATTATTAAAATCGCTAGGCTGCCCTTAAGCCATAACTGATTTTTGAGGCTTATATCAAATTATTTTAAACTATCAATACTCTAATTTAAATTGATTATTTATAGGCCTGAGGAACTAAAACCATCATTATTTGCTTGCCTTCTGGTTTCGGGGGGACCTCTACTTTAGCATATTCAGAAACTTGTTCAGTTAGCTTCTTTAAAAGATCAAAACCAATATTTTGATGCTCCATCTCTCTTCCTCGAAAACGCATTGATACTTTAACTTTGTTTCCGCCACCTATAAACTTAGATAAAGCCTTTAATTTAACCTCATAGTCATGTTTGTTTATTCCAGGTCTAATTTTGATTTCTTTAACTTCAATAGTTTTTTGTTTTTTCTTAGCTTCTTTTTTACTTTTTTGTTCTTTATATTTTAGTTTTCCGTAATCTATTATCTTGCAAACTGGTGGTTTTGCTTCTGGCGAAACTTCCACTAAATCAAAGCCTTCATCTTCAGCTCTATTTAGAGCTTCTCTTATGCTTATAATTCCCAATTGCTTACCTGTAGATGAAATTACCCTTACCTCACTCGCAGTTATATGCTCGTTTGTGCGAGGCTCATTATTTTTCCTAATTTTGTTATTTAGCGCCAAAACGGAAAAAATCTAAATTTTTGAGATTGCTAGTAATTAGCATGCAGAAGAGTTGAATATAATTTCATATTTAATAAACTAGGATATAGATTGATTTAATTAAATGTTCAAGACTTCATTTAAAATATTTTTGATAAATATATGAGAATTTGTATTTCTAGAATCGATAAAATGGGAGATATGATACTGTCATTACCCGCTATAAAATCAATAAAAATTAATAATCCTAATATATTTATTAAATTATTAGCATCTGAAAATAATTCAAGGTTATTAAATAATATTACATATATTGATGAAATTGAAGTAATTAAAACAAAAAAAAATGTTTTTTCAATAATTAAGTTATTATATAGATTTAGAAAACAACGCTATGACTTCTATATAAATTTATCACCTACTGTATTAAGTTATATTTTTTGTTATTTTTCTAATTCTAATAAGAAGGCTACTTTAATTTTTTTTTCAAGATATAAAAAAAATAATTTTTCAAAATTTATTATTAAATTTTTTTCATATTGTTTTTGTAATATTGTTAAAATTATAGATAGAAAAAAAAGATTTAAAGAAAATAAAGATTTACACCAGACTAATATGATATTTGAATTATTAGATCAATGTAAAATTAAAACTCACAAAAATGTTGATATAGATATCCCCCTGCCACAAGATAAAATTCAAATAAAAAATAATCAAAAAATAATTACTATTCATATACCTTCAAAGTGGATTAATTCTTTTTATAGTGAATATGATTTCTTAAATTTGTTAGAAAGATTACCTAAAGAAAACTTTATATATCTATTAACAACTGATGAATCTTCAAAAAAAGTATTTAACGAAATATTTAATAAATATTTGATAATTGATAATAATAATATCAATAATATAGAAAATACAAATAAAAAAATTATAATATTAGATAAATTTAATTTTCCTAATTGGTTAAAAATAATTTATTCTTCTCACTACATAATAACAGCTGAATGCGGTTGTTCCCATATTGCTGCGGCTTGTAAAGTTCCTGTAAATATTATTTATGATGCAGATAATTTACCAGAATATATTTATAAAGAATATGCTCCTTGGAATAGTGAGCATAAAAAATTTATCTTTGGAGATGAAAATCTTAATTCTAAATTAATCAGTACATTAAATTAATTTTTCTACTAAATTTATTACTTGTTTTACTTCAATATTTTTAACTGATTTAGATAATATTTTATTTGAAAAATCATCATTAACTATATTTGATCTAGAAATTCTATCTTCGTTTCCAATCCATATTATTTTAGTGTTAGATAAAGAAGCTAGATGACCTGGACCTGTATCATTTGAAATAATCAATTGAGATTCTTTTGCAATTGAATAAATAACTTCTGGGGGAGACTTGTCTATTTTATTAATAATATTAGAGCAATTATCAAGAATAGGCTTTGCGCTATCTATGTCATTTTTAGTTCCAATTATACATATTGAAAAGCCATTCTTTTCAAAATACTTTGCTAATTCTAGAAATTTTTCTGGTTGCCATTGTTTGTATTCGTTTCCTTTTGAAACTCCAGGGATAAATAAAACCAAGGGCTCATTATATTTTTCTTTGAGATCAATTTTCAACCAATCATAATCAATTTTGTTGACATGATTAATTCCTATTAACTTTAATTGATTAAAAAGACCTGTAATTATCGACTCTTTCCCTTGTTGAGGAATTTTGTACCTATAGTGAGCAAAAGATCTAGAACTACAAATTTTTGCTTTATGAAAAACTCTAAAAAATAAATTATAAACACTTGTTCTTTCTGAATTTTGCAAATCTATAATTAATTCAAAATTTATCTTAACTAAATCTAATAATGTTTTAAAAGTCTTTAGATAACTTTCATTTCTATTATTACTAATAAAATAATTAATTAGTTTTGATTTTTTAAAAAAATTAATAAATTTTTCTTCTGTCAATAAATAGATTTCAGATTGAGGATAATTATTTCTTATTGAATAAAATGCTGGTAAGGATAAAGCTATATCTCCTAAAGAACCATGTTTAATGATTAAAATTTTTTTCACTTTAATACTTGATTATAAAATTTATAGTATTTTTGAAGCATAAGACTCTTAGAGTAATTATTGATCACATGGTTTCTTGAATTAACAACTATTTTATTAATTTTATTTTGACTAAAATTTAATGATTCAGCTATTTTTTGTTCCATTTCTTTATAATTTAATGGAGTTACTGAAAAAAATTCATCTAATTTCTCAAATTGATCTTTAACTCCCCCAAAATTAAAACCCAATACAATTTTTTTCATAGATAAAGATTCAGCAATAGTTCTTCCAAAACCTTCTGGTTTATTTGGGGCAGATATTATTAAATCAGACGTATGATACATTAATTTTAATTCATCTCGTGTTAAATTTCCTAGAATTCTACATGTAGAATCAAGTTTTTTTTTCTTTATTTCAATAATTAATTTTTTTGAGTAACTTTTGTTTTTATCATCACCAACAAAATAACATACAAAGTTTTTTTCTTTTAATTTATCTATAACATCTAGAAATTTAATTTGTCCTTTCCAGGAAGTTAACCTTCCAGGAAATAAAATTATTTTTTTTTCACTAGTTATATTAAATCTACTCAAAAAATTAATGTAATTATCTTTATTTTCAATTGTCGGTTTAAAAAAATCTGTATCTACACCTCTATTTATAACAGTTATTTTAGAGGATTTTATATTATAAATATCAATTATAGACTGCTTAACATAATTAGATATGGCTATTATTTTATCTGCTTTACTTAAACCCTTATTATAGAATTTTTTCAAAAAATTATTATGACCATAAATATTGTGGAATGTTGAAACAGTTATAAAATTTTTTTTTCTAATAAAATTTAAAGACCACGCTGGTGCTCGTGAACGAACATGGACTATATTAATCTGATGATCATTAATTATCTTTTTTAATTTAAAAGAATTTTGAATTATTTTAATTATATTCTTTGTATGAACAGGTAAATAAATATGTTTAACATTTTTTCTATTTATTAATGTTTCCATTTTTCCACCATTGGAGACAATAAGCGATTTATGACCTTTGGATCCAATATAATTAGCAACATCTATGGTTCCTTGTTCTACACCGCCAGATTTTAATGATGGGATAAGTTGTAATAATTTTAATTCTTTCATGAAAATATTTTATATTATAAACTATAAATAGGTATATATACGATGTCTTATTTTATTAATAATCTAAAACAAAAAATAGCTTATAAATTTATAAAAGGTAAATCACCAGGCATAATATTTATTCATGGATATGCTTCAGATATGGAAGGTGAAAAAGCATTAAAAATAAAAGAATTCGCTAAAAAAAAAGGATTATCATTCTTAAGGTTTGACTGCTATGGACATGGTAAATCAGATGGTAAAATAGAGGATTTTACAATTTCTAAAGGAAAAAAAGATTTGATTAACTTAATTGATAACGTAACAAAAGGTCCCCAAATTTTAATTGGTAGTAGTATGGGTGGTTGGCTTATGATGTTGGCAGCCAAGTCTAGAAAATCTAGAATTATCGGATTAATAGGAATAGCAACCGCAGTAGATTTTGATAAAGATTTATATTCTATGTTAACTTTAAAATCAAAAAAAGAGCTAACAAAAAAAGGATTAACAAAATTAAGAAAATGGAATTTTACCTATATATTAACTAAACAATTTTTTTCTGATGCAAAAAAAAATAATAGAATATTAAATAAAAAATTTATTTTCAATAAACCTTTTATTTTATTACATGGCCTAAAGGACAATGTTGTAAATCAAAATTTACCAAAAAAAATATTAAATATAGTTTCGGGAAATAAAGTTCAACTTAGATTTTTAAACAACAGTGATCATAGAATGTCCAGCAACAATGATATAAAAATTATTTTAAATTCTATCGAAAATGTTATTGATTTATCTAAGCAGACTTAGCTTCAATATAATTTATAGGATTATCAAATTTATCTATCATTTCTTTAGGTACAATTTGCCAAAAACAATTCTTTTCTTTTTGCCAATTATCTAAAAGCTGCTGAGCGTGATTAGAGTTTGTTTCTTTTTGATATTCAGATATTTTTGAAACTAATAGTTTTTCCCAATAATCTGTCATTTGTTGTTGATATAAAACATCTGTAAGATTTATTCTCATAGGTAATGTACCATCTTTATCATATACAAAAGCCATTCCTCCTGTCATTCCTGCGCCAAAATTATTTCCAACTGGGCCCAAAATTATTGCCATCCCTCCTGTCATGTATTCACATCCATTATCACCACATCCTTCAGATATGGCTTCGGCTCCAGAATTTCTTATACAAAACCTATCTCCAGCTATACCTGATACAAATAATTTGCCTTTAGTTGCACCATATAATGTTGTATTTCCTATGATAACATTTTCATTTGATTTGGATTTAAGAGAGTTTTTAGGACGAACTATAATTGTGCCCCCTGACAAGCCTTTACCTACATAATCATTAGCATCACCTAAAACTTCCAATCTGATTCCTTTAACCAGAAATGCCCCCAAAGACTGGCCGGCGCTTCCTCTAAGCCTAACAGATAAGTGATTCAAAGGTAAGTCATTCATTCCAAATTTTTTAGTAATTTCAGAAGATATTCTGGCACCTACAGCACGGTCAGTATTTTTTATGTTATAGGTTAATTGAACTTTTTCTTTTGAATTAAATAAGTTAATAGAATCTCTAATAATTTCTATATCTAAATTTTCGTCAACTTCATTTCTTTTTTTGATTTTGTTTTTGTAATCACCAATATCTGAATCAATTTGAGTAAGAATAGGATTTAAATCTAAATCATCTAAATCATTACTTCCTCTGTTTAATTGATATAATAAATCAGTTTTTCCTATAATTTCATTTAATGATTTAAATCCTAAGCTAGATAAAATTTCTCGAACTTCTTCAGCAATAAAAGTAAATAAATTTATTACCTTTTCTGGAGTTCCGGTAAATTTTTCTCTCAATTTAGGATTTTGAGAGCACACTCCTACTGGGCATGTGTTTGAATGGCATTGCCTAACCATTATGCAACCCATGGCAACCAAACTAGCAGTACCAATTCCATATTCTTCAGCACCTAACATTGCAGCAATAACTATATCTCTTCCTGTTTTAAGTCCTCCATCAGTTCTTAGAATAACTTTATCACGTAAGTTATTTAAAGAAAGAATTTGATGTGTTTCACTGAGACCAATTTCCCAAGGTAATCCAGCATATTTAATGCTAGTTTGTGGACTAGCTCCTGTTCCTCCAGAATGTCCTGAGATTAAAATAACATCAGCCTTTGCTTTCGCTACTCCAGCAGCAACGGTACCAATACCTGATTGAGCAACAAGTTTTACGCAAACTTTTGCATGTGGGTTGATTTGTTTTAAATCGTAAATCAATTGAGCTAAATCTTCTATTGAATAAATATCATGATGAGGAGGTGGGCTAATTAATGTAACTCCAGGAGTTGAATGTCTTAATTTTGCAATTAAAGACGTGACTTTTCCTCCTGGTAGCTGACCTCCTTCTCCAGGTTTTGCTCCTTGGGCTATTTTAATTTCAATCTCTTTGCAGTTATTTAAATATTCAGCTGTAACTCCAAATCTACCACTAGCAATTTGTTTAATTGAAGAACTAGCATTGTCTCCATTAGATCTAGGAAGAAATCTTTCTGGATTCTCCCCACCTTCTCCTGAGTCAGATTTTGCACCTATCCTATTCATTGCAATAGACAATGTTTCATGAGCTTCTGGACTTAAAGCACCTAAAGAAATTCCTGGGGCAACAAGTTTTTTTCTTATTTCATTAATATTTTCTACTTCATTAATTGGAATTTCATTATTTTTAGATTTGTATGCTAATAGATCTCTTAAATTGATATTGTTATTTTTATTAACTAATTCAGAGTATTTTTTATATAAAGTGTAGCTATCCTTATCTACTGCACTTTGTAACATATGAACTGATTTTGCTTCAAAAGAATGTTTTTCTCCACCTTGTCTAAATTTATAAAAACCGCCTATTGGTAATGAAATCGTTTCTTCATCAAATGCTTTATTGTGCATTTGTATAGCCCTTCTTTCTAATCCTTTTAGGCCAATACCTGATATTCTGGAGCTCATAGTTGGAAAATATTCTGACATCAAACTTCTACTTAATCCTATAGCTTCAAAATTACACCCTCCTCTATAAGAGGCTACAACAGAAATTCCCATTTTACTCATTATCTTTAAAATGCTTTTATTTACTGATTGAATGTAACGCTCTACACATTGTTCGTAAGATAGCTTTGAAAATAACCCTTTTTTGTGTCTATCAGCGATTGCTTGCTGGGCCATGTACGCGTTTATACTTGTCGCACCAACTCCCAAAAGAACTGCGAAATAGTGCACATCTAGACATTCTGCCGATTGAATATTTAAAGAGGTGAATGTTCTCAGATTTTTTTTTACCAGATGATGATGAACTGAACTTGTTGCCAATATCATTGGTAAAGGCATGCGATATTGGGAAATGGATTTATCAGTTAATATTAAATGAACAAATCCACTTCTTACTGCATTTTCTGCTTCAGAGTTAATTCTGTTTAATTCATCTTTATAAGATATTTTTTCATTAAGTTTTTCAAAAGTAGTATCAATTATTTTAACTTTATCACCCATATAGTGTCGCATAGTTTTAAATTTGTTTATTGATAAAACTGGTGAACTTAATTGTAAATGATCGCATTGATTTTCACTTTCATCAAGAATATTGCTTAAATTACCAATTCTAGTTCTCAGACTCATCACTACTCTTTCTCTAAGACTATCAATTGCTGGGTTGGTTACTTGACTAAAATTTTGTCTAAAATAATTATGTAATCCCCTATAATGTTCAGACAAAACTGCTAGAGGGGCATCATCCCCCATTGATCCCATTGCCTCTTTTTGTTCTAAAATCATAGGATGTAGGATTAATTCTAAATCTTCTATAGTCCATCCAAAAGAAATCATTTTTTTTCTTAATTCAGATTTATCTATATCTCTAAATTGTTCATCTGCAGATTCTACAAGTTTATCAATGTGAATAATTTTTTTTATCCATTGAAAAAATGGCTTTGAATTAGATAGATGTTTCTTGATTTCATTATCATTATAAAATTTTTTTTCTTTGAAATTTATTGCTATCATTTGTCCAGGACCTACTCTACCTTTCTGAATTATTTTTGATTCTTCTATTTCAACCATTCCTGTTTCAGAGCCAGCAATTAAAAATTCATCAGTAATTATGTATCTCAGAGGTCTTAAACCATTTCTATCCATTCCAGCTATAGCCCAGTTATCATAAACCCCACAAACTGCAGCAGGTCCATCCCATGGCTCCATAACCGCATTGGAATAGGCGTATAAGTTTTTTAATTTAGATGGAAAATCTCTTCTGTGAGCCCAAGCTTCAGGAATAGTAAGTATTTTTGCCATAGGCAATGATCTATTGCTGTGAACTAATAATTCAAAAACTGAGTCTAGAGCAGCAGAGTCAGATGCATTTTGATCAATAATTGGTTTAAGGTCGTCTATATTTTCTTTAAAATTTGGATGACCTAATCTAGGTTCATGGGCCGACATCCAATTCTTATTGCCCTTTAAAGTATTTATCTCCCCATTATGGGCGATTGTTCTAAATGGCTGAGCTAACGACCAAGTTGGAAAGGTATTAGTTGAATATCTTTGATGATAAATTGCAAATTTTGAAATAAATCTTTTATCTAAAATATCTGGATAAAAGTTAGATAGCTGTTCAGCTAGAAACATACCCTTATAGATAATAGTTTGACAAGATAATGAACAAATATAAAAATCATTAATATTTTCTTTTTTAACTAATTGTTCTATTCTTTTTCTAATTAAGTAAAGTTTATTGTTCAATTCTTCCTCTTTATCAAAAATATCATTAGCTATTAATATTTGTTCAATTTCAGGCCTTGTTGATTTTGCTTTATCTCCAATGATATTGGTATTAATTGGCACATGTCTCCAACCATATATTTTTAAATTTTCTTTTAAAATTTCTGTTTCAATTATACTTCTTGATCTTTCTTGTGCTGCAAAATCAGTTCTCGGCAAAAAAACCATTCCTACAGCAAAAGGTTTTTTACCTATTCTATTACCCGTCCTATCTATTTGTTCTTTAAAAAATTCTTTTGGAATATCTAAATGAATACCTGCACCATCCCCTGTTTTTCCATCAGCATCTACTGCACCTCGGTGATATAAAACCTTTAAAGCAGATACTCCCATTTCGACAACCTCTCTTGAGGCAATATTGTTTATTGAAGAAATTAAACCAACCCCACAAGAGGAATGTTCATCTAGTTCATTATATGAATTATTTGAAACTAATTTCTTTTTTTTATTAAGCCACTGATCAATTTCAAAATTATTATACATTGCTATCCATATTTTCTATGATTTAAACTATTTTTTAACTCTAGGTATTTATGAACATTAAAAGCTGCATCCCTTCCATCCTTTATTCCCCAAACTACCAAGCTTGCACCTCTTACAATATCGCCTGCAGCAAAAACTCCATTAATATTTGTCATCATTGTTTTAAAATCAACTTTAATTGTTCCCCATTGAGTTATTTTAAGCTCTGGGGCATTAAACATTTGAGGAATATTTTCTGGCTCAAAACCTAAAGCTTCAATTATTAAATCTACATCAAGATTGTTTTCACTGTCTGAAATTTTTTCTGGAAATCTTCTTCCTGATTCATCGGGAGATCCTAATTGCATTTTTATAAACTTAATTTTCTCTGCTTTTGATTTTCCATAATATTCAGTAGGTAAAGTTAACCAATTAAATATAACGCCTTCTTCAATTGCATTTAAAACTTCTCTTTGGGAACCTGGCATATTCTTTTGATCGCGTCTATATAAACAGTTAACAGACTTTGCATCCTGTCTTATTGCGGTCCTTACACAATCCATTGCTGTATCTCCTCCACCTATTACAACAACATTTTTATTTTTACTATCTAACTTTCCATTATCAAAATCAGGAACATTATCCTTAAGGCCTTTTTTATTACTAGATATTAAAAAATCCAAAGCATTAACAACGTTAGGATATTTTGATTTATTTATATTTGTTTGTCTGGATTTATAAACTCCAGTTGAAATTATTACAGATGAATGTTTGTTTCTTAATTCATCAAATGTAATTGATTTCCCTATCTCACAATTTAGTTCAAATTTTATTCCACTATCAATTAATCTTTGCGTTCTTCTTTGTACAATTTCTTTTTCAAGTTTAAAATTGGGTATACCATAAATTAATAATCCACCTGGTCGATCATATCTATCGTAAATAGTTAATGAGTATCCTTTTTTTCTAAGTTCTTCTGCTGCCGCAAGTCCAGCTGGTCCTGCTCCTATAATTCCAATTGATTCTTGTCTTTCTTTGCTGACATTAATTGGTTTTATCCATCCCTGATTCCATGCATTATCTGTAATATATTTTTCTATAGTTCCGATAGTTACTGTGCCATGGCCTGATTTTTCTATAACACAATTTCCTTCACATAATCTATCTTGAGGACATATTCTTCCACATACTTCTGGCATATTATTAGTCATACTTGACAGTTCAAATGCTTCTTCCAATCTATTTTCCGAAGCTAATTTTAACCAATCAGGAATATTATTATGAAGAGGACAGTGTACTTGACAAAATGGAATACCACATTGTGAACATCTTGAAGCTTGTTCAGAAATTTTTTCTTTTACTAAGCCAGAATATATTTCTTTAAAATCACCTGTTCTCAATTTCGATGATTTTTTACTAGGTTCTTTTCTAGGTATATTAACAAATTTTAACATAATAGTATTGTTTCTGTACTAATTATTTATAAATAAGTTTGTATTAATCCCTAATTAAAAAAAATTAAACAAAAAATTAGATATAATAGTACCATTATTGTACTAAACTATAAATATTCCCAGAATTTAATGAAAAATCTACATTTCTTTAATTATTTTTCTTATGATTTCCTTTGAATTCATAGGTTTAATTCCTAAATCTTCAAAGGATTTGTAATTTCTTGATGCAATATTATCTTTCTTAAATAGAAAAAGTTGCTCTTTGGTTAGCAGATTTATAGGAGTATAGCTAATTATTTTTGTGCCAAAACTTGCTAAAAAAAATGGAATTGGTACAAATATTCTTTTAACTTTTAATATTTGAGCAATAAACTTATAAATTTCTTTATATGTATAAGTTTCATTATCCGTTAACTCAAATATATTATTTTTCTTTGACAAAAATATAATTTTTTCTATCGCTCTAACTAAATCAACAATATAAACTATTTGAAATTTATTTTTACCACTTCCAAATAGAGGGAACACTGGTATTAATTTCATTATTGGCAAAATTCTTCCTAAAAATAAATCATTTTCTCCAATGACTATGCCAGGTCTAATTATAGAATAATTATCTAAGTTTTTTTCAATAAACTCTTCAGTGTTTGCAATTGATTTTATTCTCTCTGAAGATGAATTTTTATCCACTCCAATTCCTGAAAAAAATATAAAATGACTGTTTTTATGAGAATTTTTAACTAAATTTACAAGTTTTTTGTTAAATTCAAAAATATTTCTTCTAAAAGTTATATTGCCTTTTTCTTCCCAAATAGTTTTTAAGTTAATAATTAAATCTGATTGATTAATAATTCTTTTAATAAAAATATCTTCTAAATTATTAAATTTGATCGGCGTAATTTGTCCAAAATTACCATACAATCTAAGTTTTGCCTCATCTTTATAGCTTTGATAAGGTATAATTATTTTAAACCCTTTTCTTGCCATTTGATAGACTATATTTCTACCAATATATCCGCCACCTCCAAAAATAATTACAGTTTTCATGACCTTTTAATAATAAAATGATATAGCATTATTTTTTACAAAAAAAAGCTAGATAAAAATAAAATGAATATAAAGTTATATAAACATGATCTTCCATCTAAAATTCAATTTACTAAATCTGTAGCTATAGATACCGAAACAATGGGTCTTAATCCTTCCAGAGATCGTCTATGTTTAATACAATTAAGTAGTGGTAATAATATCTGTCACTTAATTAAAATTGAAAAAGATAGTCCAAAACCTAAAAATTTAATAAAAATATTAAAAAATAACAAACTAATCAAAATTTTCCATTATGCAAGATTTGATGTAGCTATGCTTAAACATAATTTTAAAGTTAATATTAAAAATATATATTGTACAAAAATAGCATCTAAATTAACTAGAACTTTTACAGATAAACATGGTTATAAAGATTTATGTAGTGAATTATTAAACGTAAAAATTTCAAAAAACGAACAAACAAGTGATTGGGGTAAAGAAAAACTATCTATAGCTCAACAAAAATATGCTGCAACAGACGTCTTATATCTTCATACAATTAAAAAAGAACTAGATAAAATGCTTTTTAGAGAAAATAGAACAAATTTAGCTAAAGCTTGTTTTAATTTTATAGAGCATAGAACTCATCTTGATCTTGAAGGCTGGGCTGAACAAGATATATTTAGACATTAATTTTATGAATAAGTATCAAGTTATTAATGAAGCAAAAAAGGTTTTAAAGGTTGAGATTGAAAGTGCAAAAACTCTTAATAAAATTTTTGATAAATCATTTTTTGATTTAGTAAATGCTATTTTTAATACCAAAGGAAGAGTAGTAGTTACAGGTATAGGTAAAAGTGGACATATAGCAAGCAAAATAGCTGCTACTCTTTCTTCAACAGGGACACCTTCACTTTTTGTTCACCCGTCAGAGGCAAGTCATGGAGATTTAGGAAGTATTACAAAAAAAGATTGTATTCTAGCATTTTCAAACTCTGGGCAATCTCATGAATTAGGAGATATTATAAATTATGCAAAGAGGTTTGCGATTCCCTTACTAAGTATTTCCTCTAACAAAAAAGGATTGCTTTATAAAAAATCTGATCATGCTGTTGTTTTTAAAAAACCAAAAGAAGCTTGTCCTCTTAATTTAGCTCCTACAAGTTCTACAACTATGAGTTTAATAATTGGTGATGCTATTGCTATTACTTTGTTAAAAATGAAGGGTTTTAAAAAAACTAATTTTAGCAAATTTCATCCTGGAGGAAACTTAGGAAAAGATTTAGCAACAATTTCAGATGTAATGCATGAAAAATCTAAATTACCTCTTGTTAAAGAAAATGATTTAATGTCAAAAGCATTAATTGTAATGACAAGAAAAAGCTTTGGCTGTGTTGGTGTATTAAATAGTAAATTTAAATTAGTGGGGGTTATAACAGATGGGGATCTAAGAAGAAACATGGATAAAGGTTTAATTGGTAAAAAAGCAAAAATAGTGATGACAAAAAAGCCCACTATAGTTTTAGAAGACTCACTTGTTGGAGAAGCTCTAAACATTATGAATGACAAACAAATAACAAGTCTTTTTGTATGTAAAAACTATAAACCTATAGGTATAGTTCATATTCATGATTTATTGAGGTTAAGTACATAGATTGAACAAATTACTCCAATTAAATAGAAATTTATTACTTTTAATTTTAGTCCTCATAAGTTTTTTTGTTATTGGTAAAGTTTTATTTGATAGAATTTATAGCCCATTAAGGCAAATAAATGAATTTAATGAAAAAGAAGATTCTAAATTTGATATAATTAATCCAAGTTTTACAATCAATAATGAAAAGGAAAAAATATCTGTAAAGGCAAAAAATGGCAACTTTATAGGCGAAAATATCATTTTTCTTGAAAACAATGTTATTTTTAAGTCTCCAAATTTTGAACTTTTTTCTGATAAGGTTTTCTTTGACCAAATAAAACAATCGGCTGAGAGCAGCGAAAATTCAAAATTTATTTCTGAAGGAACTATAATTAAATCTGAAGGTTTTAATATTACAGAAAATGGTGATATCATTTTATTTAATGGTAAAACAATTTTAATATTGAATAAATAATATTGTTTATATGAAAAAAATTTTATTTTTATTAATGTTCTTTGTTAATCCTCTAGAATCAAGAGAGGTCGGCCAAACAGAAATTACAACAGAGGAAGGAATTGAGGTTTATCAAAAAGAAAAATATTATCTTTTAAAAAAAAATGTGATTATTGAATCTGATAGATTCAGTTTATCAGCTCAAAAAGTAAAAGCTTTTTTTGAAAAAGATTTATATGACATTACTGATATATATTCTGAAGTAGATGTTTATTTAAAATCACCTAGGGGATTAGAGGCTAGTGGAGAAAAAATAGATTTTAATGCAAAAAAAGAAGATATTTACATTGAAGGTCAAAAATCTTATTTGAAAACATCTGATTTTGAAATGATGTCAGATTTTTCTATTAAGGTAAATAATTCTACAGGTAATTTCAAAGTTATTGGACCTAACTCTAAAATAGTATCAGTGGATTACACTATTCTAGGAGAAGATATCAAAGGTAATTTTATTAATGTTGATGGTGAAACTATTGTACAAAAATTATATGTTGTTGATAAAAATCAGGTAAATATAGTTACAGAAACATTAGATATGTATTCAAAAAGAGCTGAATTTGATAGAGAAAAAGATATTATAGAGCTTTTTAAGAATGTAATAATATATAGGGAAGAAGAAATGATTACAGGTGATTATGCCAAAATAAACACTGTTGATGAGTCATATATTATAAAATCTGATTCATCTAAGAAAGTTAAAGTTTTATTGAATAGTAAAGATGAATAAATTTAATTTACTTGATGATGGCTTAATTATAAATAAAATTTCCAAATCATTTGGAAAAAAACTAATTGTTAGAGATATTAGTATCAGTTTACAAAGAGGTCAAATAGTAGGACTATTAGGGCCCAATGGTGCAGGAAAAACAACTACCTTTTATATGATTGTTGGAATTGTAAAACCTGATACTGGTTCTATATATGTAGATAAAGTTGATGTATCAAATCTTCCTATTTATTTAAGAGGCAAAAAAGGTGTTAGTTATTTACCACAAGAACCTTCAATTTTTAGAGGAATGAATGTTGAAGATAATCTTTTATCTATAATTGAAATTATTGAAAAAAATAAAGAAAAGCATCAAATAATATTAGAAAATCTTTTGAATGAATTTGATATTAATCATGTTAGAAAATCTAAATCAACTGTTTTGTCAGGAGGAGAAAGAAGAAGGTTAGAAATAGCTAGAACATTAGCTTCAAATCCTAGTTATTTACTTTTAGATGAACCTTTGACAGGTATAGATCCCGTATCAATAGATGAAATAAAAATAATAATTACTAAACTAAAAAAAAGAAACATAGGAATTTTAATTACTGATCACAATGTTCGTGAAACCCTTAAAATTGTTGATAAAGTATATATAGTAAATGAAGGTTCAATATTTTTTGAGGGAAATCCCAAAGACGCAATTAATGATCCAAAAATAAAAAAATTTTATTTGGGTAGTAATTTTACAATTTAAATTAATGAATGTTAGTCAGTTCTAAAATTTCTAACGGAATTAATGGTATAGCAGATATACCTGGAGATAAATCTATTTCTCATAGATCCATAATTATACCCTCTATTGCAAAAGGAGTGACAGAAATAAAAAATATTTTAAAATCAGAAGACGTCAAAAAAACTATGAATGCACTAAAATTATTGGGAGTTAAAATAGAAGAACAAAACAATGATATTATTATATATGGAAAAGGTTTAAATTCTCTTAAAAAGCCAAAATCAAAAATAGATTTAGGTAATTCTGGAACAAGTGCTAGACTTTTAGCTGGACTTCTTGCGGCTCAAAATTTTGATTCAAATTTATTTGGAGATTTTTCACTATCAAAAAGACCAATGAAAAGAATTATTGAGCCACTTAAACTTATGGGTGCTAAAATTGAATCTAATCACTCAAAGCTTCCAATAAAAATTAGTGGTACTAAGTTAAAAAATATATCTTATGTATTAGAGATTCCTTCAGCACAAGTGAAATCTGGAATAGCTTTAGCAGCATTGTTTATTAAAGATAAAACTACCTTAATAGAAAAACATATAACAAGGAATCATACTGAAATAATGCTTGAATATTTTAATTCAGAAATAAAAGTTGATAAAAAAGATGATGGCAATCATATAACAATAAGAGGACAAAAAGAATTAATTCCAAAGAACATAGAGGTACCCTCTGATTTATCAAGTGCAGCTTTTTTTATAGTTGCTGCATTAATAAATAAAAATTCTCATTTAATAATGAAAAATATTAACCTTAACCCCTCTAGAGATGGGATTTTAAAAGCACTTGAAATGATGGGAGCAAAAATTATTCTAAACAATAATAAAATAATAAATGGAGAAATTGTTGGAGATATTGAGGTTTATAGTTCTGAATTAAATGGCTGTGAACTAGACTCAAATATGGCTAGATTAATGATTGATGAATATCCAATTCTTTCTATTGCTGCATCTTTCGCTAAATCCCCCTCAATATTTAAAGGTCTTAGCGAGCTAAGAGTTAAAGAGAGTGACAGACTAGAATTAATAAGACATAATTTAGACAAGTGTGGTGTTTTTTGTGAAATCATTGAAGATAATTTATTAATTGATCCTTCAAAAAATACTGAATTAAAAAACAGTTTGATTAAAACAGATTATGATCATCGTATTGCAATGGCATTTTCAGTCATGGGCACTAAATTAAATCATAAACTTAAGATACAAGATTCTGATTATATAAAAACTAGCTTTCCTAACTTTGTTAAAATTTTCAATAATGTTGGTGGGGATTTAGTTGAATAAATATATTATTTCAGTTGATGGTCCCTCAGGTTCTGGAAAAGAAAAAATAGCCAGGTATATATCTAGAAAATATAATTTTTATCACTTAGACTCTGGAAATTTTTACAGAAATCTTGCTTACAAAATATATAAAAAAAATATTGATGCAAAAGATAAAAAAAAAATATTTATTTTTTTAAAAAATATTGATTCTATATCTCAAAGAAGAAGTAAAAAACTAAGAAACGAAAAAATAGCAAAAATAGCCTCAAATATAGCTATTTATCCAAAAATTAGAAATTTCATAAATAAACAACAACATGTTGTGGTTTCAAAATTATTAAAAAAATACAAAGGGTGCGTTATTGATGGTAGGGATATAGGTTCAAAAGTTTTCAAAAATGCCAATATAAAGCTTTTTATTATCGCAAATATAGAAATAAGAGCAAAAAGACGTCATAAACAGTTGATTGAGCAAGGTGAAAAGTCTATATACAGCCGAATTTTAAAGGATCTTAAATTGAGAGATAAAACAGATACAAAAAGAAATGTTTCGCCGTTAGTGGTGCCAAAAAAAGCCATAATAGTAGATAATTCTTATTCTTTTAAGAATACAATCGAACAACTTGAAAAAGCAATGTTTAAAATAAAAAAAAATTAATTATTCATGATAAGCAAAAATACTCAAATTAATAAAATAACAAATTCTGATTACGAACAATTAATAAAAAAATCACTTAGCTTTGATTCAAACAAAGAAAAATCAATTGTAGAAGGTAAGGTAGTTTCAATTGATAAAGATAATGTAATTATTGATGTAGGTTTAAAAAGTGAAGGACGTATACCTGTATCTGAGTTTTCAAGACCTGGTCAGAGTCCAGAAATTAATGTTGGTGATAATTTTAAAGTTTATATTGAAAGAGTTGATGGACAAAATGGTGAGACTAAATTATCAAGAGAAAAAGCAGTAAAACAGGCTGCTTGGAATACTTTACAAGACTGTTTTAATAATAACAAACCTGTTCAAGGAATTCCATTTAACAAAGTAAAGGGAGGATTAAGTGTAGATTTGAATGGCGTTGTGGCCTTCCTTCCTGGAAGTCAGATAGATCTTAAACAAAGTGCAAATGATATTAAAGATTTTTTAAACAAATCAATTGAATTACTAATATTAAAAATGGATAAGTATAGAGGAAATATAGTTGTATCTAGAAAAGCTATATCTGATCTTGAACTAAAAGAAAAACGAGAAGCTTTTTTAGCAAATGTAAGCGAGGGCTCAGTCGTTGAAGGAAATGTAAAAAACATAACAGACTATGGTGCTTTTGTGGATCTTGGCGGAATTGATGGCCTTGTACATGTAACAGATATTTCTTGGAAAAAGATAAATCACCCAAGTGATGAACTTTCAATAGGAGATAAAGTTAAAATTAAAATTTTAAAATATGATGAAGAAATAACTCGTTTGAGTCTAGGAATAAAACAACTAACTGATGATCCTTGGGAAAAAATTGATGAACAACTTGTTATAGATGAAATTTATGAAGGAAAAGTTACCACTATAACTGATCATGGTATTACAGTTTCTATTAATAGTAACTTCGATGGTTTTATTCAAAATCAGGATTTGAGTTGGTTAAAAAAACCCCCTCATGCCTCCAAAATAGTTCAATTAAATGAAACTATAAAAGTAAAATTAATTGAAATTGATAAAGAAAAAAGAAAGTTGAATTGTAGTTTAAAACAATTAAGAAGTAATCCTTGGGAAAATATAAAAGAAAATTTTAAAGTCGGTGATACGCTTGATACTGAAATAGTGAATAAAGTAGATTTTGGAATTTTTGTTAAAATTCATGAAGAAATTGATGGCATGGTTCATGTTTCTGATTTAGCTTGGGAAGAAGATAAAAGTGCAGAAATTTTAAAAGATTTTAAAAAGGGTGACAAAATTAAAGTCAAAATATTAGAAATTGACACTACAAAAGAAAGAGTGAGCTTAAGTATAAAACACCTTGCGGATGATCCTATAAAAATGTTTATAGATAAAAATCCTATTAAATCGATTGTAAGTGGAAAAATTATATCAATAAATGAAAAGGGTCTAAATATAAATCTAGATGAAAATATAATTGGCTTTATAAAGAAAAGTAATTTTTCAAAAAATAATAGCAATAAACATGCTGAAGGTGAAAATATTGATTCAATGATAATTTCTTATGATGAAAAATTGAGGAGAATCAATCTTTCAATTAAAGATAAGGAAACTGATGAAGAACAAAAAGTTTTGTCTGAATATGGATCTAGCGACTCAGGTGCATCATTAGGAGACATACTTGGCGATGCCTTAAATAAAAAAAAGTGAATTAAATAATGCTTAAATCTGAATTAATAACTAAGCTTCAAAATAAATACTCATCTTTAAACATTAATGATTTAGAAAAAATATTAGATTTATTTTTAAATAAAATAACAAAAGGCTTACAAAATAATCAAAAGATAGAAATCAGAGGTTTTGGCACATTCAGAAAAAAAATTAATAAAGAAAAATTTGTTAGAAATCCCAAGACAAACGAAAAAATTTTTAAGAAAGAAAATTTTAAGTTACATTTTAAAATAGGCAAAATTCTTCATAAAAGAATCAATCCTGATGATTTAAAATGAGTTTCAAAAAAAAAGTTATTGTAGCAATAGATACAAATAACTTTATTGAAGCAAAAAATCTTATAGATAAAATTAAAGATCAGATTTTTGGAATTAAAATTGGCTATGAATTTTTTTTAAATTTTGGAATAGATGGGTATAAAGCTATAAAAGAAAAAAAATCTAAAATTTTCCTTGATTTGAAATTACATGATATCCCAAATACTGTTAGAAGTGGAATGAGTATAATTAATAAATTAAATCCATATTTTACTTCAATCCATATTTCTGGAGGAGATAAAATGATCGAGGAAGCTGTTAAAAACAAAAAAAGAACCAAAATTCTTGGAGTATCAGTTTTAACAAGTTTAGATAAAAATCAGATAAAGAAATACTATAGAAGAAAAAATGCTGAAGATTTAATTAAAGATTATGTTAAAAATGCAATTAAAAATAAAATTGATGGTTTTATATGTAGTCCGCATGAAATAAAAGTAGTTAGAAAAATAGCTGGAAAAGATTTTATAATTGTTACTCCAGGCATTAGGCCAAAATACTATAAATCTAAAGATGATCAAAAAAGATTTATGAGTCCTGAAGAGGCAATATCATTAGGAGCAGATTATATTGTCATAGGTAGACCAATAACGAAATCGTTAAATCCTTTAGAGGAAATCAAAAAAATTAATTTTGAAATTGCAAAATATTAAAATAAAAATATGTGGAATAAAAGATCCCAAAACTCTTGATTGTTGTAACGAAAACAATGTGGATTTCTATGGTCTTATTTTCTATAAAAAAAGCAAAAGAAATATTAGCATAGAAAATTCTCTAAAACTTGTTAACCTATCTTATAAGAAAAAAATTAATCCTGTAGGAGTTTTCGTTAATCAAAATATAAATGATTTAAAAATTATTCTTAAAGAATTAAAGTTAAATTATATACAACTACATGGAAAAGAAAATAATGATTATATTTTAAATATTAAAAGAGAGTTGGATATAAAAATAATTAAAGCAATATCTGTAAAAGAAAAAAAAGACATAGAAGATATAAATAAATATCCTGATGCAGATTATTTGTTGTTTGATTATAAGCCTAATAAAACCGAGCAGCCTGGGGGAAATGCAAAATCTTTTGATTGGAATATATTAAAAAATTTAAAAATTGACAAACCCTGGTTTATTTCTGGTGGAATTAACAAAGATAATATTAGTTATATATTAAATAATTTGAATCCTTATGGTATAGATATTTCTTCAGGAGTAGAAGATATTCCAGGAATTAAAAGCAATGAAAAAATTATTGATATTATGAGATTATTAAATGAAAAATAAAAATTCTTATTATCATTGGCCTGATGAAAAAGGTTATTTTGGTCAATTTGGAGGTAGATATGTTTCTGAAACATTAATGCCCCTAATTATGAATGTAGAAAAAAAATATAATGAAATACAAAAAGATGAATCATTTAGAAAAGAATTTGAATATTATTTAGAAAAATATGTTGGAAGACCAAGTCCTCTTTTTTTTGCTGAGAGAATTACTAGCGACCTAGGAGGAGCAAAAATATATTTTAAAAGAGATGAATTAAATCATACAGGTGCGCATAAAATAAACAATTGTCTTGGACAAATATTGTTGGCAAAAAAAATGGGAAAAAAAAGAATTATAGCTGAAACTGGAGCTGGGCAACATGGTGTAGCTACTGCGACTGTTTGTGCATTATTTAATTTACCTTGTGTTATTTACATGGGTGAAAAAGATATAGAAAGACAATCACCAAATGTTTTTAGAATGAAGTTACTTGGCGCTGAGGTAAAATCGGTCAATAGTGGATCAAAATCATTAAAAGATGCGATGAATGAAGCCCTGAGAGACTGGGTAACAAATGTTAAGGAAACTTTTTATATAATTGGAACTGTAGCCGGTCCTCATCCTTACCCCACTATGGTAAGAGATTTCCAATCTATTATTGGAAAAGAAGTTAGAAAACAAATTATAGAAGTTGAAAATTCACTTCCTGATTTACTTGTAGCTTGTATAGGAGGAGGTTCAAATGCAATGGGTTTATTTTACGAATTCCTTGAAGATGAAGAAGTAAAAATGTTAGCTGTAGAAGCAGCAGGATTAGGACTTTCGTCAGGTAAGCATGCTGCTAGTTTATCAGGTGGCAAACCTGGTGTACTTCATGGAAATAAAACTTACCTATTGCAATCTTCTGAAGGTCAAATAGAAGAAGCACACTCTATATCAGCAGGTCTAGATTACCCTGGTATTGGTCCTGAGCATTCTTTTTTGCATGATGAAAAAAGAGTTAAATATATGTCAGCAACTGACAAAGAAGCGTTGGAAGCTTTCAAATACTGTTGTAAGCTTGAGGGAATCATTCCAGCTCTTGAGCCAGCACATGCTTTAGCAGTATTAAAAAAAGTAGCTTCGGAGATGAATAAAAATCAAATCATAGTTATGAATATGTGTGGGAGAGGAGATAAAGATATTTTTACCGTAGCTGAAGCATTAAATATTAAATTATAATGAAGAATAGAATCACTAAAATATTTAGTAAAAAGGAAAAAAAATTAGTTACTTTTGTAACTGGTGGAGATCCCAATTATGAAATTTCTATAGAGATTTTAAAATCATTATCTGAAAATGGTTCAGATTTAATTGAAATCGGAATGCCCTTTTCTGATCCTATGGCAGATGGACCAACAATACAATTATCAAGCAATAGAGCTATTTCAGAAGGAATTGATATTGAAAAAATATTTTCTCTTAGTAAAAAATTTAGAGAATTCAACGATGACACTCCTTTAATTCTTATGGGATACTATAATATAATTTTCCATTATGGAATTAATAAATTTGTTGAAAGCTGCATTAAATCAAAAATTGATGGTCTCATTATTGTTGATTTGCAACCAGAAGAAGATGATGAATTACTAAAAAGGATGAGTTCAACAAATATTGATTTGATTAGGCTAATTACTCCAACAACAGATGAAAAAAGATTAAAGACCATTTTAAAGAATGCTTCAGGATTTTTATATTATGTTACTATTATGGGTATAACTGGACAGCATTCTGCTAATATATATGAATTGGAAAAATCAATTTCATTTATTAAAAAATACACAAAATTACCTATAGTGTGTGGTTTCGGAATTAACGATTCTAGTCAAATAAGAGATATTTGTGAATTTAGTGATGGTGTTGTTGTTGGCTCATCTATAATAAAAATCATTGAAAAAAATTTTATTAATAATAAGGATAAAATTCTCCCTGAAATTTCTAAATTTGTTAAAAATTTAAAAAAAGGAACAGAATAATGAATTGGTTAACAAATTTTGTAAAACCCAAAATAAGTGCATTAGTTGGAAAAAGAAAAGATGTTCCTGATAATCTATGGAGGAACTGTCCAAATTGTGGAAATATGGTTCATCATAAAGATTTGTTTGAAAATCTTCACGTTTGTAATTCATGCAATTATCACTTTAGAATGCCAGTTAATCGTAGAATACAAACACTCTTTGGAAGTGAAAATTTTAATCAGGTCAATATTGAAAAAGTTGAGGACGACCCTTTAAATTTTATTGATACTAAAAAATATACTGAACGTTTAAAAGAATATAGAAAAAAAACTAATAGAGAAGATGCTTTTGTGTTAGGAAATTGTAAACTAGATAATCATGAAATTGTTGTTGGTTTTATGGATTTTGATTTTATGGGTGGATCTATGGGACGAGCAGTTGGATCTGCAATTGTTAAAGGAGTAAACTTATCTATACAACAACAAAAACCATATATTTTATTTACTTGTTCGGGAGGAGCAAGAATGCAAGAGGGTATTATAAGTTTAATGCAAATGCCAAGAACTGTAGCAGCAATAGAATTATTAAATAAAAATAATTTACCATACATAGTGGTATTAACTGATCCTACGACGGGAGGAGTAACAGCATCTTTTGCAATGTTAGGTGATATAACTTTAGCAGAAAGTGGCTCAACCATTGGTTTTGCTGGCAAAAGAGTTATTCAAGATACTATTAGGGAAGAGCTGCCTGTTGATTTTCAAAAAGCAGAATATCTAAAAGAACATGGAATGGTTGATATTGTTGTTCATCGTAAAGATTTAAAAGAAAATATATCAAAAATTTTAGATCACTTAAGTTCTAATTCTTAATAAATGGGTAATCATTCCCTAAATAATTTACTTAAAAATTTAGAAAATTTATATCCAAAATATATAGATTTATCGTTAGATAGAATTGAAATATTATTAAATAAATTAAATAACCCTCATTTAAATTTACCTCCAACAATTCATATAGCAGGAACAAACGGTAAGGGATCCGTATGTAATTTTATTTATCAGATTTTAAAGGAATGCAAATATAAAGTACACGTATACACTTCTCCTCATCTTGAATCACTCGAGGAAAGATATATTATAAGAAATAAACAGATAACAAACAAAAAATTGTTTGATATTCTCTTGTATATTAAAAAAATTAATAATGATGCCCCTATTACATTATTTGAAATACTAACTGTTGCAGGCTTTTATTTATTTAATAAAAATAAAGCTGATTTTCTTATCCTAGAAACTGGCTTAGGTGGTACTTATGATGCTACCAATATCATAAGTGAAAGTCTGATTGATATAATAACACCTATAGATTTTGATCATCAAGAGTTCCTAGGTAAAAGTATTAAAAAAATAACTAGAGAAAAATTAGGAATAATTAAACCATCAAGTAAAATTATTATAAGTAAGCAAAAAAAGGAAGTTTTGGAATATATAAAAAATAAACTTATTAAAGAAAAAAATAAAAAAATTTTTTATAATATAAATTATAAAATTATGACATTTAATAAAAATAAGTTCACTTTAATTTTGAATAAAAAATTATTTAAATTTAATATTCCAAGATTAATAGGAAATCATCAAATTGAAAATGCATCAACAGCAGTAGTAGCTGCATTAGAACTTAAAAAGTTAGGATATAACATTAATTATCATTTAATAAATAAAGGAATTAAAAATACAAAATGGCCTGGTCGACTTGAAAAATTTAAATTTAATAAGATTTTGCTATATTTAGATGGTGCTCATAATATTTCTGGAGCAAGATCAATAGTTAGCTTTATTAGTAATTCAAATAAAGAAACATGGGTAGTTTTAGGAATGTTAAAAAATAAAAATTTAGAAGATTTTTTAAAAACTCTAAAAGGAAAAATTAAAGGTGTTATGGCTATAAAAATTCCAAATGAAAAAAATTCTTTCTCAACTCAAGATATTTTTCTGCAATGTAATAAGATTGGAATAAAATGCTTTAAAATTAAAAATGTTAATAGTTTAAAGAAAGCAATAATTAATGAAATTTCAGCAAAACAAATTGTTGTAACGGGATCATTATATTTGATTGGAAAATTAAGAAAATTATTTATTTAAAGCGTTTTCTATCCATTCATTTAGTGTGGATTTGGGTACGCTACCCACTTTTGTATCTAAAAGATTTCCATCTTTAAAAAACATTAATGTCGGTATTCCTCTTACTCCAAATTTTTGAGGTGTCTGTGGATTTTCATCAATATTTAATTTAACTATTTTGAGCTTTTCAGTCTTTTCTAGAGCAATTTCTTCTAATATAGGTCCTATTTGTTTACAAGGACCACACCATTCCGCCCAAAAATCAACCACTACTGGTATCTTTGATTCAATTACATCAGAAGCAAATTTATCATCAGAAGTATTATAAGTTGCCATAATCTAGAAATAAACACTAAATTATTATTTTCAAGAGATTGATTTAATTGCCTGGTTTAGCCCCATTAAATCACCGACATGGTACCAGTCAGATTTCATAATATCTCCATAAAGAGAATTCTTTTTAATTTGTAAATCCCAAACTTTATTAAATGAAAATTTTTTTATATTGATATTTTCTAAAATATTTAGATTAATTATCTGAAGACCTGAAAAGTAAATAATTTCATTACCTTTTTCCCATCTATCTAAAATATTGTTATTTAATTTAAAATCACCTTTTTTATTATTTAAACCATAAGCGTTTTTTTTTCTTACAAGCATAAGTTTACATTCCTCATTATATTGAAAATTTTTTATCAGTTTGTTTGCATCAATTTTATTTTTTTTTGTCCAAAAAATATCACAATTTGAAACTAATACTGTTTCATCTTCAAAAAAATGAGCTGCATTTTTTAAACCTCCACCTGTATCTAAAATATCCATTTCATGGGAAATAATAATTTTATTTGAATTAAAATTTCTTTTTATAAAATTGTATATTTTTTGATGTTGAAAATGAGTATTAATTACTATTTTATTACAACCTAAATCAATTAAAAAATCTATAGTATTTTTTAATAAAACAATATTTTTAATTTTAATTAATGGTTTGGGAATTTCTCTTGTTAGAGGCAACATTCTTGTTCCAAAACCAGCAGCAAGTATCATAGCTGAAAAAGAATTTTTCATTTTAAATTTTAAAATATTTTTTATAAAATAATTTCATATCATTGTTATTTATATTGTTTAAACTTTTAATCATTCTTTTTTTAGTTATTGGAATAAAATTTAAGTAATCTATTTGATTGGTATCTTGATATAATTTTATCCATCTTCCAAGTAAGCGAGTTTGTCTAGCTAGATTAAGGGTATAATATTTATTTCTAAAATACTCTAAATCAATATTTTGATTTGTATTTTTATAAAAATATTCAATAAAATATTCATTAAATTGATCATTAAAATAAATTCTTGAATCTTCTAATAAAGAAAATAAATCCCAGCAGCAATCTCCTAAAAAAGCACTTTGAAAATCAATAATTCCACATTTTAAATTTTTTTTTCTTGAATCTATAAACATTAAATTATTAGAATTATAATCTTTATGAACAAAATTGCTAAAATCAAAAATTATAGATTCATAAATTTTTTGCCATTTATGGCAAAATTCCTTTTTCAAATCTTCAGAAATTTTCTTTCCAAATGAATATATATAATAATAATCTGTTAATTCAGAAATTTCATTTTTTAATGACAAAAAATTATATTTTTTTAATTTATGCTGCGAGCTAATCTTGATTTCATTTTTGAAAAGTACAAGATTTTGTACTGCATATTGTAATAAATCTTTTATTGGATATAGGGAAAAAATTTTATCAAAACGAAGTTCTCCAAAATCCTCCATAATGAGTGTGTAATATTTGTCATATCTTTCATAAATTTGAGGTATTGAGACATTTAGGTTGGATAATATTGAATTAATTTTTAAATAATCTTTATATGATTTTTTTTCATAATAAGAGTCCATACATATATAACTGATATTTTTATGTTTTAATCTATAGAAATATCTTTTTGATGCACCGCTTTCTATTTTTTTAATTTTACTATCATGGAATTTTGACGGTATTTTATCGAAAAGATCAGACATTGAATTAATTTTGATCAATCTTTTTAATCTCAATTTCTCTTATAGTATCATCTAATATTCTTAAATTAATCAAAAAATAATTTTTTAATTTAAAATTTTTAATTAATATTTCTGGCCATTCAACAAGTGTGATATTGTTGGAGATATTTTCAAAAATATTTAATTCAAGTAGTTCTTTTTTTTCATTTAATCTGTATAAATCATAATGCAATATTTCAAAAGTTTTAAGAGGATAACTTACCATAATTGGAAAAGTTGGACTTTTTATAAATTTTGGTGGTTCAATAAAATTTTTTATTAAGAAATAATTTATGAATAATCTAATGAATGTGGTTTTACCAGAACCTAGCTCACCTTTTAAAAAAAATAAATCACCTTTTTTAGCATCATTAGCAAGATCAGAGGCTATGTTTTTTAATTTTTTTAAATCTGAAGTAGTTTTAATTGTTTTATACAATCTAAAAAGATTTTTTTAATTCTTCAACTAAATCTGTTTTTTCCCAAGTGAAATGTCCTTTTTCATTTGGCAGTCTTCCAAAATGACCGTATGCAGAAGTAGGTTCGTAAATAGGATTTATTAATTTTAAGTGCTTTTTTATTCCAGTAGGGCTAAGATCAAACAATTGGGGGATTATTTCTTCAATCTTTTTCTCATCAACGTGGTTAGTTCCGTTTGTATTAATATAAATTGATATGGGTTTAGCTACACCTATAGCATATGATAGCTGAATAGTGCATTCGTCTGCAAGATCAGAGGCAACGATATTTTTTGCCAAATATCTTGAAGCATATGCTGCAGATCTATCTACTTTTGTAGGATCCTTACCAGAAAAAGCACCTCCTCCATGCGGTGAAGCTCCACCATAAGTGTCTACTATTATTTTTCTTCCTGTAAGTCCAGAGTCTCCATCAGGTCCACCAATAACAAAATTACCAGTAGGATTTACATAAAACTCTTCATCTTTTAAATCTCCAATTAAATTTTCAGGAATGCAATCATAAACAAAAGGTTTTATAATTTCTTTTATCTGTTCCTGAGATTGATCTTTTTTATGTTGGGTCGAAACTACAACAGAAGTTACTTTTGTAGGTTTTCCATTTTCATATAGCATGGTAATTTGACTTTTTGAGTCAGGTTCTAATTCTTTTGTTTTTCCAGTTTTTCTTGCTTCAGCCATTTTTCTTAAAATTTCATGAGAATATTGTATTGGTGCTGGCATAAGTTCTTTTGTATCTTTACATGCATAACCAAACATTATACCTTGATCACCTGCTCCTTCAGCATCTACCCCCATAGCTATATCAGCAGACTGTTCGTGAAGATGATTTTGAATTGTACAATTTTCCCAATGAAAACCATCTTGTTCATAACCAATATCCTTAATACATTCACGAACATTTTGTTCTAATAAATTTTTATCTAAAGGTTTGCCTCTAACTTCTCCTGCAAGTACTACTAAGTTTGTGGTTGCTAAAGTTTCACAAGCCACACGAGATGATGGATCTTTGTCTTCTAGAAAATAATCTACTACCATATCTGAAATTCTATCACATACTTTATCTGGATGGCCTTCTGAAACAGACTCGCTAGTAAAAAAATAAGATCGCTTCATATCTAATTAATACCTGTATGCATCATCTTTAAATGGACCAGTTTTTTTGACACCAATATATTCTGCTTGTTCTTCACTAAGTTGGGTTAGTTTAGCACCAACTTTCTTGAGATGCAAGGCGGCAACTTTTTCATCCAAATGCTTGGGCAGAACATAAACTTTATTCTCATAGTTTGCATATTTTTCCCATAATTCTATTTGTGCCATAACTTGATTTGTAAATGAGGCACTCATCACAAAGCTAGGGTGGCCAGTGGCATTTCCAAGATTCACTAATCTTCCTTGAGAAAGTAATAGTATTTTTTTTCCATCTGGAAATTCAATCTCATCAACTTGAGGCTTTATTTCTTGAGTCTTATAATTTCTTAAAGCTTCAGTTTGGATTTCATTATCAAAATGTCCTATATTACAAACAATAGCTCTGTCTCTCATTTTACGCATATGATCTATTGTAATTACATCCTTGTTGCCTGTTGCAGTAACAAAAATATCACCATAAGAGCTAGCATCATCCATTGTAACAACTTGATAACCTTCCATAGCTGCCTGTAGTGCATTTATTGGATCAACTTCAGTAATACACACACGAGCACCAGCACCACGTAAGCTTGCTGCTGAACCTTTGCCGACATCTCCATACCCTGCAACAACTGCAATTTTACCGGCCATCATGACATCTGTACCTCTTCTAATTCCATCTACTAAACTTTCTTTACAACCATAAAGATTATCGAACTTAGATTTTGTAACTGAATCATTTACATTAATTGCAGGCACCTTAAGAGTTCCTTGTTTTTCCATTTCTTTTAAACGATGTACACCAGTAGTAGTTTCTTCTGAAAGACCTTTGATATCTTTAAGCATATCTGGATATTTTTCATGAATAATTTTTGTTGCATCTCCTCCATCATCTAAAATCATATTTGGTTTCCAATCATTAGGTCCGCTTAATGTTTTTTCAATACACCACCAAAATTCTTCTTCATTCATACCCTTCCAAGCAAATACAGGTATTCCTTTTGAGGCAATGGCTGCTGCTGCCTGATCTTGAGTTGAAAAAATATTACATGAACTCCACCTAACCGATGCTCCTAGATGAACTAATGTTTCAATTAGAACTGCTGTTTGTATTGTCATGTGGAGACAACCAACAATATTTGCTCCATTTAAGGGTTTGCTATTTCCATATTCTTCTCTCAACGCCATTAAACCTGGCATCTCAGTTTCAGCAATCGCTATTTCTTTTAGCCCCCATTCACTTAATGAAATATCTTTGACTTTATAGTCTTGTGACATAAATTCAGTCTTTTAAAGGTATTTTTAATTTAAAACAAGCACCTTTATAACTTTCAGAAAAAGAATCTATAAGTTCGAGAGTCCCTGAAAAGCTTTCAACAATTTTTTTTGATATCGAAAGCCCGAGACCTGAATGAAATTCTGAATTATTAGATCTATCTGAGTAAAATCTCTCAAAAACTTTATCTTTATCGCTAGATTTTATACCCGTCCCTTGATCGGCAAACAAAATTGTCACATGTTTATCTTTCTCAAGAGTAATCTTTATTAATAAATCAGATTTGTGTGGAGAGAATGAAATGCTGTTATCTATTAAATTAATAAATACTTGAGCTAATTTGTTTTTGTTACTACTAATCTTAATGGAGGGTATATCACATATATAGTTAATATTGATGTTTTTTTTATTTTCATTATATGATTGAATAAGCTCCTTAACAAAAATATTTAGATCAAAATCATTATAATATTCTTTCTCTATTTCTAATTGAGTTCTTGTATAATTTGAAATATCAGAAATAAGTACATTCATTCTATCAACATCTGTAGCTATGTTTTTCAAAAGGAGATCTTTTTTATCTTCTTTTATTTTATTTTGTATAAGTAGTTCATTAGAATTTTTTAAACTGGCTAGAGGATTTTTTAATTCATGAGAAACGTCAGCAGCAAAATTTTCAAGCTCATTAATTCTTATTTTTAAATCTTTTGACATAGTTTTAATTTCGTTACTTAAAATACCAATTTCATCATTTCTTTTAGGGTATCTAAAATGATGATTTTTTCTATCAGATTTATCTTTTTCAAATTTTACTATTTGAGATAATAATTTTATTGGATAAACTATACTTCTTGAAAAAAAGAATGACAAAAAAAACATTGAAAAAATGATTATTAAAAATAAATTAAATAAATTGAATGAGATTAGTGCCGCTTCATAATTTTCTGTTATTAAATTGCCTGATACAATTACAACTCCATAAATCTTATTATTATAAATAATAGGCTTAGATTTCGTTAAAAAATAATTGTTATCAGATAAATAGATTTTAGAAATAAAATTTTTAGATTTTATCGTTTCAATTACTATGTTTATGTCACCCCTATAAATATTAAGGGATTTTTGTAATTTTTTAATATCAAAATATTTTTGAATTAAGTTAAAAGTGTTTAAGTAGTTTGATTTATAATTTAATTTAAATTCTGGATTTTCATCTTTTTTATAAATATCAATTTCTACAACATCACTTGAGTAATATAAATCCTCAGTATCTGCAAATTTTATTAGGTTGTCGTTATAAATTTTTATGTTGTTTGTTTGATTTAAATATTTAACAAAAAGATGGTTTTGACTGGATGTAGGATCTAATTGAGGATCTGACAAAACAACCTTTGTGCAATTTGATTCATTAATTTCTTCTTGAGGAGATATTGATCTTTTACAATTTTCTTCATCAAAAAGAGGGATTCTTATAATAGCATTATTTTCTAAAAATTTTGTAATACTATCAATTTGAAGATTAATATTTTCTTTTATATTCTCAATATTATTATTTTGAGACACAAGCATATAGTTAAAAAATAATAAAAATAACAAGCTTAAGAACGTAGTTAGAAAGTTAATTATTATTATCTGAGAGGTTAATGAATAATATGAAAGCGAAAATTTATTAGAATTACTATTCACGCCATGAGTAACCTGAGCCATATCGTGTTCTTATTTGATCAAATGTAGTATCATATTCTTTAAATTTTTTTCGTAATCTTTTAATATGACTGTCAATTGTCCTATCATCAACATAAATATTATCTCCGTACATTGCGTCCATTAGTTGATTTCTATCTTTTATAACACCAGGATTTTTTGCTAAACAATTTATCAAGTTAAATTCTGCAACAGTTAATTCAATTATTTTATTTTGCCAAAAACAAAGTTGCTTCAGATGATCAAGAACTAAATCACCTTTTTTAAGATTCTTATCATTATTATTATCTTCTTTTAAAAGCTGTCTATTGGCATGCACTCTTAAAACTGTTCTAATTCTTTCATTTAGCAATTTTTGAGAAAAGGGTTTTTTTATATAATCAGCAGCACCCATTTTTAAACCTATTATTTCATCTTGTTCTTGATCCTTGCTAGTTAAAAAGATTATTGGCATACTTTTTAAATCTATATTATTACTTGCTCTTACTTTCATTAATAGCTCGTTTCCGTTCATCCTAGGCATTTTAATGTCAAATAAGCCAAGATCATATTTTTTTTGCTCCAATCCTTTTATAGCTTTTTCACCATTTTCATATGTATCTACTTCAAAACCTTCAGTTTCAAGAGCTAATGAAACAGATGTTAATATATTAATTTCATCATCTACTAGGGCGATTCTTGTCATATAATTCTATTTTATAGTTTTATTATAATTATTAATTAATGTGGCAGATTTAAGTCATTAATTTTTAATTAAATTTTTTTTTATATTGTCATAAAATTTATTTTATTCTGTTAATAATTTTTTTCAATTAAATCAATTACTTGCTCATTAAAAACAGATAATTTTATGAAAAATGAATTGACTATCATAAAAAATAATTTATGTTCATGTTTTGTTCTTATTGCGATATTGAATAAATGTTGTATTGTAAATTTATTGGCGGCACTACATATGGTGTTATCATCAATAAATTTTAAAAAGTTTTAAATTTTGTATAGAAAAAAGTATGGAAGAGGTATCAGCAGCATTAACTAAAAATCTTGATAAAAACAACGTCAACTTATTAAGTTTAAGTGTTGTAAGAAGAGATGGTTCAATTACACCTTTTAAATCTGATAAAATTTCAAATGCCATAAAAAAAGCATTTTTAGCACAAACAAAAATTAGAAATAATAAAAGTAAAGAAAAAGAACAACAAGAAAGTATTTATAGAACGGTTGAAAATTTAACTCAAAAAGTAGTTGCTGCACTCACAAGAAGAATAGCTGATGGAGATATGATTCATATAGAAGATATTCAAGATCAGGTTGAGTTAGCACTAATGAGAGATGAGCATCATAAAGTTGCAAGGGCATATGTACTTTACAGAGAACAAAGAGCTGCTTCTCGATACCACACAAATAAACTGAAAGAGCAAGTAGGTGTAAAAGTATCATCTTTAATGGTTTTAAAAAGAGATGGGACTAAAGAACCTGTATCTCTAGATAAAATAACTAATCGCGTTTCTGTTTTATCAACTGGACTTCATATTGATCCAATAGTTGTTGCTCAAAAAGCCATACCAGGGCTTTACCCAGATATTACAAGTACTGAAATAGACAACTATCTTGCAGAAACAGCTGCGGCCTTAACGGTTGAACATCCTGATTATTCTTACCTTGCTGCTCGTATAAAGGCAAACTCTCTTCATAAAGAAACACCAGGATTCGTTATTGCAACCAAAAATTTATTTGAAGATGGTTTACTTAAAGAAGAATATTATAATAAAGTGATGGAAAATGCTGATGAAATTGAAACAATAATAGATTATGACAAAGATTATACCTTTGATTATTTTGCATTTACAACTTTAATTAGAGCTTACTTACTAAAATTTGAAAATAAAACTATAGAGAGGCCTCAAGATTTATGGATGAGAGTGGCTCTAACAGTGTCATCTGAAAACTTTGATTTCAACAAAGTAAAAGAAACATATAATAGCCTTTCAAATGGACTATATACTCATGCGACGCCTACTCTATTTAATAGTGGTTTAAAAATGCAACAATTGTCTTCTTGTTTTTTAATAGCCATGGAAGACGACTCCATAGAAGGGATATTTAACACAATAAAAGATTGTGCATTAATTTCTAAGACTGCTGGTGGAATTGGAATGCATGCACATAATATCAGGGGAAGTGGAAGTAGGATTAAATCAACTAATGGCAAATCTAATGGCTTAATACCATTTTTAAAAATTTTTAATGAAACAGCTAAATCTGTTGATCAAGGAGGAGGTAAAAGAAAGGGTTCTTTTGCAATTTATTTAGAACCTTGGCATGCTGATATTGAAAAATTTTTAGAATTAAGAAAAAATACTGGAGCAGAAGAATTTAGAGCTAGAGATCTATTTTATGCACTTTGGATACCTGACTTATTCATGGAAAGGGTTGAGAATGATGAAGATTGGACTTTAATGAGTGAACATGAGTGCCCTGGTTTGTCTGACAGTTATGGAAAAGAATTTGAAAAACTTTATAAAAAATATGAAAAAGAACTAATTCATTTAGAAAAAATTAAAGCTAGAACATTAATGTCAAAAATAATTGAAGCACAAATAGAAACTGGGCAACCTTATATGCTTTATAAAGATTCAATTAATAACAAATCAAATCAAAAAAATATTGGTGTAATTAAATCTTCTAATTTATGTGCAGAAATTGTTGAATTTTCAGATAAGAATGAAACTTCAGTTTGTAATCTAGCTTCAATTGCACTGCCAAGATTTATTAAAAAAATAAATAATATTAAAGAATATGATTATAAAAAATTATATGAAACCTCAAAATTAGCTACAAAAAACCTAGATCAAGTAATTGATATTAATTTCTACCCAACAAATAAAACCGAAAGCTCAAACAGTAAGCATAGGCCAATAGGACTTGGTATACAGGGCTTGGCTGATGTATATTTTAAACTAAACCTTCCTTATGATGGCGATAAAGCTTCAGAAATAAATAAATTAATTTTTGAAACAATATATTTTGGAGCCCTTGAAGCTTCTTGTGAATTAGCTAAAGAAAAAGGCACTTACTCATCATTTAAAGGATCTCCTCTATCAAAAGGAAAGTTTCAATTTGATTTATGGAATATAAAACCTTCTAATATGTGGGATTGGGATACGCTCAGAGAAAAAATTAAAAAGTATGGGGTTAGAAACTCTTTAACTACAGCTTGTATGCCAACAGCTTCAACAGGAATTATACTTGGAAATACCGAGACATTTCAAATTCAAACATCAAACATATATAAAAGACAAACCTTATCTGGAGAATTTTTATTAGTTAATAGATTCTTGGTAAAAGAACTCTCTAAAAGAAATTTGTGGAACAAAGCTATGAGGGATAATATAATTCTTGAAAATGGATCTGTGCAAAATATCCCAAATTTTCCTGAAGATTTAAAAGAAGTCTATAAAACAGTTTGGGAAACTTCTCAAAGAACTGTAATTGATATGGCAGCTGACAGAGCTCCTTTTATAGACCAAACTCAGTCAATGAACTTGTGGTTGTCTAACCCAACCTTCGGTAAAGTAAATTCTATGCATATGTATGCATGGAAAAAAGGTCTAAAAACAGGAATGTATTATCTTAGAAGCCGATCAGCGGTAGATGCTGTAAAAGTTACAGTTTCTTCGGAACAAAAAGTGAGAGAGGATTTTCTCAACAACAATAAAGAAGATGATAGTGAAGAATGCTTAACATGCAGTGCATAAAGTAATAAAGTGGAACAATTAAAAAAATGATATCCAAAGGTTGCAAATCTATTTTCCCAATAAAACACCAAGATATTTGGGATAGGTATAAGCAGCATATTCAAGCTTTTTGGACTCCTGAAGAAGTTTCTCTTCAGGATGATCTAAGAGATTTACAAACATTAAATGAGGGTGAAAAACATTTTATCAAAAATGTATTAGCTTTTTTTGCTAATTCTGAAGCAATGATAAATGAAAATCTAGCAAGTAGATTTTATAACGAAATTCTTATTCCTGAAGCTAGATGTTTTATGTCTATGCAGATGCTTAATGAATCAATTCACGCAGAAATGTATGCTTTACAAATAGAAGCATATGTTTCAAATTCTGAGGAAAAGGATAAACTTTTTTCTGCGATACAGAATGTATCCTGTATTAATCACAAAGCTCAATGGGTTTCTAAGTGGTTAAATGGTAATCAAAATTTATTAACAAGATTAATAGGTTTTGGTTTAGTTGAGGGTCTATTTTTTGCAGGATCTTTTTGTGCAATTTACTATTTCAGAAAAAGAGGTTTACTTCCTGGCTTAGCACTTTCAAATGATTGGATAGCAAGAGATGAAGGTATGCATTTTAGCTTTTCCTCTCTTATGTTTAAAACATTAAGAGACAAGTATAACAATGGAACTTTATCAGATTCGGACATTAAGGACATGAAATTAATACCTGGGAATGTAGCTCAATCAGAGTTTGAAGAAATAGTTAGAGAAGCAGTTTCATTTGAAAAAGAATTTGTAACAGCTGCCTTACCAGTAGATTTAATAGGGATGAACAAAGAATTGATGTGTCAATATATTGAGGCTGTAGCTGATAGAATTGCTGATTTATTTGAATTTGAAAGAGTATTTAACACTGAAAATCCATTTGATTTCATGAGAGCATTAGATGTACAAAATGTTACAAACTTCTTTGAAAAAAGAGTATCTGAGTACCAGAGACCGACAGATAGGGCTTTAGCTTTCGATGAGTCATTTTAATGGAAATAGAGATTTATTCAAAAACTAATTGTGGTTTTTGTGATAGAGCTAAAGTAAGATTACAAAAATACAATCCCAAAATTTTAATGCTTGATAAAGATTATACTAGAGAAGATTTTTTAAAAAAATTTCCTAATGCAAAAACATTCCCACAAATTATTATAAATAATAAAAACATAGGGGGTTATCATGACTTAGAAAAATGGCTGGCTTTCAATATGGCCGATGAAGATTTTTAAATTTTACTTTCTTTCTTTCTATTATAAACTTTTTTATTTTTTATCAATCTTTGCTTATATCTAGGAGTTCTAAGATCTTTAGCAATTAAATTATTTTTTTTTACTTTTTTTTTTATCATTTTAAAATATTTAGTGAGATTCTCCCCAATTAGACCCAACGCCATAATCAACTGTCAAAGGAACTGAAAAATCTTTGAACTCCAGATGAGTTCTTTCCATTATTTTTTTTATTTTTATAGATGATTCTTCAACATGTTGATTTTCAATCTCAAATACTAACTCATCATGCACTTGTAGCAACATTTTTGCATTAATTTTTTTTGTTATAATATTCTTATGAATTTCTATCATAGCTAATTTTATAATATCTGCTGCTGTGCCTTGTATAGGGGCATTAATTGACTGTCTTTCAGCAAAACTTCGAATAGAAAAATTTTTATCATTTATGCCTCTTATATTGCACCTTCTGCCAAATATTGTTTCTACATAATTATTTGTTTTTGCAAATTTTATTTGAAAATCCATATATTCTTTTATAAGAGGATATTTCATAAAATATTCATCGATATAATTTTTGCCTTCTGTATTAGTTATAGATAATTGTTTTGCTAATCCGTAAGCACTAATTCCATAAATAATCCCAAAATTTATTGCTTTAGCTTTTCGTCTATGATCCGAAGAAATATCTTTTTCTTTTATATTAAAAATCTGCATTGCAGTTAAATTATGAATATCCTTTCCTTCTATAAAAGCTTTAATAAAATTTTTATCCCTTGATATTTCAGCAGCTAGTCTAAGTTCTATCTGGGAATAATCAAAGCTAACTAACTTATGATTATTTTCGGCTATAAAAGAATTACGAATTTTTTTTCCTTTTTCAGTTCTAATAGGTATATTTTGCAAATTAGGATCATTAGAACTTAAACGCCCTGTTAAAGTTGTTGCAGTTGCATAGGATGTATGCACTCGATTAGTTTTTTCATGAGCTTGTTCTAACAATGCTTCAGTATATGTTGAACGTAATTTTGTTAGCTCTCTCCATTCTAAAACAAGCTTAGCTATATCATGACCTCTTTGTGATAATTCTTCAAGTATAGAAGAATCAGTTGAAAAAGTACCTGTTTTTGTTTTTTTTCCTCCCTTTATACTCATCTGTACAAATAAAATTTCACCTAATTGTTTTGGTGAACCAATATTAAATTCTTTTTTAGTAATCTTGAAAATTTTTTTTTCTAATTTTTTACTTTCTTGTAAAAATTCAATGCTAAGTTTATTTAAATACTCTTTATTTATTTTTATACCCAATTCCTCCATTCTACTTAATACACTTACAAGAGGTTTATCAATATTTTCATAGACGTGAGAAATTTTTTCTTTGATGAGTCTTTTATGTAAAAAATTATATAGTTTAAAGGTTATTAAAGAATCTTCAGCTGCATAGTTTGTGGCTTCTTTAATGTTTACATAATCAAAAGTTACTTGTTTTTTGCCAGACCCTACAACATCCTTAAATTTAATATTTGTATGATTAAAATGTTTAAATGCTAAATCATCCATACCATGCCTAGTAATTCCGTTATCTAATGCGTAAGACATTAGCATAGTGTCAGCTATGGAGTTAAATTGTATTCCATATTTATTTAAAATGCGAATATCGTATTTTATATTTTGGCCAATTTTAAGTATAGAATTATCACAACATATATCCTTTAATAATTCTAAGACTTCTTTCTCAATTATTTGGTCTTTTATTAATTTTTTTTCTGAATTTTTATGATTTATGGGAATATAATAAGCAGAAGACTCATGAAAACATATTGAGATACCTACAATTTTTGCTTTTTCAATATTTAAAGAATTAGTTTCTGTATCTATTGCAAAAATTCCTATTTGTTTTATTTTTTCAATAAGCAACTTTAGATCTTTTACTTTATTGATTGTAATATATTGTTTTGAAATATTGGCTTCTTGAGAAACATCTAAATCATTTTCTTTTCTTATAAATGAATTATTTTGTAATCTTTGTACAATTGTTTTAAATCCTTGCTCATTTAAAAAATCATTAATTATTTTAAAATTATTTTTTATTTCTTCATAAGGAACAATATCTTTTATTTTTAATGGTAACTTTACAGACTTATCTAGTTTAACTAATTCTAAACTTATTCTTATATCCTTCTCATAATCCTTTATTATTTTTTTTCTTTTTTCTTGTTTAATAGTATCAACATTCATTATTAAATTTTCAATATTTCCAAAATTATTTATTAATTCTGCTGCAGTTTTTGGGCCAATACCTGGAGCTCCAGGAATATTATCTATTTTATCTCCTGTTAAAGCTTGAATTTGTATAACTTTATCAGGTCCCACTCCAAACTTTTCAAATACTTGCTCCTTATTAATCTTTTTATTTTTCATAGGATCTAACATGGCAACTTTATCATTAACTAACTGCATTAAATCTTTGTCAGAAGATATAATTAATGAATCAATATTAATTTTTTGTGCTTCAAAAGCATATGTTGCTATAATATCGTCAGCCTCATATCCTTCTAGTTCTATTTGGGGTATTCCAAAAGCTTTTACACTTTTTTTTATTAAATCAAATTGAGGAATTAAATCTTCAGGTGTTTCTCCTCTGTTAGCTTTATAGTTTGGATATATATTATTTCTAAAATTTTCTCTAGCAGCATCAAAAATAACTATCAATTTTTCTTTTTTATAATCCTCTATAAGTTTAACAAGCATATTTGTGAATCCGAAAACTGCATTTATAGGAGTGCCGTCACTTCTATTCATGGGGGGGAGAGCATAATATGCCCTAAATATGTATCCTGATCCGTCTATTAAAATTAATCTATTCTGTTTTTTCATTTAAATGTATATAAAAGTTATTCTAAATGTCCCAATATAATTTTGCAATAAAAGCTAAACATCTAAATAAAAGTTACTCCAAAAAAGGTAAAAAAATTGATGCTCTCGTTGATTTAAATATATCAATACCCAAAGGGTCAATATTTGGTTTATTAGGTCCAAATGGAGCTGGAAAATCAACTTTTATTAATATTCTTGGAGGATTGGTAATTAAAGATAGTGGTGAAATTACTATTTGTAATATTGATACTGATAAAAAAGCAAAGGAAAGTAGAAAAAGAATTGGGATAGTGCCTCAAGAATTGAATATTGATCCTTTCTTTACTCCATATGAATTATTAGAACTTCAGGCAGGTTTATATGGTGTATATAAAAAAGATAGAAGAACTGAAGAAATTTTAAAAAGATTAGAGCTTTGGGATCAAAAGAATGCATATGCGAGAACTTTATCTGGGGGTATGCGAAGAAGGTTATTAGTTGCTAAAGCTCTTGTCCATGATCCAGAAATAATCATTCTGGATGAACCAACGGCTGGGGTAGATGTAGAATTAAGGAAGAATCTATGGAGTTATGTAAGAGAGTTAAATGATCAAGGCAAGACTATTTGTTTAACTACACATTATTTAGAAGAAGCTGAAAATTTATGCGACTATATTACTATTATTAATGATGGCAAAGTTCTTAAAAGTGACACTAAAGAAAATTTATTAAATTTGATTGGAAAAAAAACTGTATATTTTATTTTAGAAAACAATAATAATAAAATACCTGTCGCCCTAAATAAATACAATCCTATATTAATAGAAAATAAATTAACTTTAAGTTATGACAAAAATAAAACTAAGCTAAAACAAATAATCAATATACTTAATCACAACAATATTTTGTTTAATGAAATTAATACTTATGAAGGTGATTTAGAAGATGTATTTATGGAACTAATTAAAAAGTGAATTATAAAATTAAAAATTTATTATCTTATTTAGTTTTAATATTGCCAATAACTCTTATATCTGGCCCTGCAATACCTGATATAACAATCAGTATTGTTTCTATTTATTTTATATATTTGTTATTCAATAAAAATTTTTTATTAAATAATATTAATTTTAATAGAGAATTAATCTATTTTTCATTCTTTTTTTGGTTTTTTCTTTTATTTGTAAGTTTATTTTCTGAAAATAAATATTTGGCATATAGAGATTCGATAATTTTTATAAGAATTTTGTTAATTCCAATTTTTTTATATTTCTGGATTCTAAGTGAAAAAAATAATTTATATAAAATAACTACAATAATTTTTTATACTGTTTTATTTGTATGCTTTGATACCATCTATCAGTTCCTCAATTATAACCCAGAGTTGGGTTTTGGAGGGGATATTTTTGGTTTTGTTCCAGATTTTTACGGTAGGCTTTCAGGACCATTCTATAAAGAATTGATACCAGGATCATTTATATCAAAATTTGCTTTATTGGGACTTGTTTATTTATTCTTAAATTTTTCTGATAATTATAAAAAAAAATCTTTAATAATTTTTTATCTTTCACTTGTAGGAATTACTTGTTTTATTAGTGGCGAAAGAATGGCTCTCGCAACTTTTTTATTAGGATTATTAATTTTATTACTGTTTCTAAATAATAAAAGATTATATATTTTTATATCTATAATTTTCATAATAGTTATCTCTTCGTTTATTAAAATAGTTCATCCAATATATAATGATTATAAAATTATAGAATCAACACCCTACCATTTAGGCTTAAAAGTTGAAAAAGAATATGCATGTGATAAAAATAAAGAAGGCAAATGTAAAAAAATAATTGAACTTCAACCAGAATTTAAAGTAGTTATTGATAATTTTGAAGAGTCAGCTTATGGGCAAATTTATAAACTATCTTTAAAAATGTGGCTCGATCATCCTTTTCAAGGAATAGGTTTAAATAATTTTACGTATCTATGCAATAACGACTTAAGATATAAAAATACTATAAAAAACTATAATTGTGTTAGTCATCCTCATAATTTTTACATCCAATGGCTTGTTGAAACAGGTTTATTTGGTTTTGCATTATTTGTAATATATTTATTTTTAATATTTAGAATTTTATTTAAACAAGGTTATAATGAATTTACAATTATATCACTATCTACAATGGTTATTTTATTTTGGCCAATTATGTCTACAGGTAGTCTTTTAAAAAATTGGATGGGTATAAGTACTTTCTTTATTATTGGAATTTGTATTTGTTTAAATAATATTAAACAAAGAAATTAATGAATTTATTTGAAGATTTATTTTTAATTAAATTAATTATTTTATTTGAAATATAAATACCAATCAAAAAACCTAAAAAAACAGTTAATATTTTCCCATTTCCTTTACTGAAAAAACTTCCAAAATAACAAAATATAAGAATGAATGAAGATGGAAATAATTTCCTTTTTAATCCAATAAAACCTCCAATTATACAAAATAAAAAAATTAATATAATTTTTCCAGTTCCAAGTCCAAAATAAGAACCAATGTAAGACATATAAAAAGATGAAAAAATTATTGAAATTAATGTAGATAGATCGTTATCAATAAATCTTATTTTAAACATATAATAATGACTTTTAATTCCATCTATCCATGTAATTTTTTTTCCTTCATTCTTTGATCTCGCAATGTAAGAAACACCATATTCGTATATTTGAAATTTATTCTTAGCAATCTGAGTTGCAATATCCAATTCAAATCCAAAATCATTTATACTTAAATCTATTTTTTCCATTACTTGCTTTGAAATAATTTTAGTACCACAATGGACATCGCTAATTGATTGTCCGAAAAAAATATTAAATATAAGTGAATTTAACCTACCAAATAACTCATTAATTAAATTTTCATTTTTCTTTAATTTTCCAGATGAAAACCTAGTTCCAAACAGAACATCAATTGTATTATCTTCACTAATTATTTTAAACATTTCAAAAGAATCATCTGTGTTTAACTCTAGATCAGAATCTTGAAATAACATATAATCACCTTGAGCTAATTTAATTCCTTTTCTTAAAGCAAAACCTTTTCCTTTATTTTTATCTATATTAATAGTTTTTATATTTTTATTTTTTATTTTTTTAACTTTTTCTTCAATCCATTGTCCAGATCCATCAGTTGAACCATCATTGACAAAAATATATTCTACATCTTCATCTTTAAATGAATAAAATAAATTTTTACAAAAATTTTCTAAAAAATTAATCTCGTTAAATACTGGAATTATTATTGATAGTTTCAATTTTCTATTCTTTAGGTGCGTGTTTATTCAAGATTCTTTGCAAAGTTCTTCTATGCATTCTTAATTTTCTAGCTGTTTCAGAAACATTTCTGTTGCATTGTGTATAAACTCTCTGAATATGCTCCCATCTTATTCTATCTGCAGTCATAGGATTTTCTGGCGGTGGGGGCAATATCTGTTTAGAGGTTGTAAGAGCATCATATATCTGTTCTATTTCTGCAGGCTTAGGTAAATAATCAACTGCACCTGATTTAATTGCAGCTACAGCAGTCGCTATATTTCCATATCCTGTTAGGAGTAAAGATCTAGTCTCAGGGCTTACACGTTTAAGATTCTGAATTATTTCTAAACCTGAACCGTCTTCTAATCTCATATCCACAATAGCATAATTAAAATTTTTTTCTTTTAACCTTCTTTGAGCTTTCTCTACTGCACCATAAGACTCAACCTTAAATCCTTTTTTTTCCATGGATCTAGATAATCTTTCTCTAAATGGAGTATCATCATCAATTATTATTAAGCTGTCATTTTCCATCAATATCAAATATTCCTATTTAATTGAATTTTAACAATTGATCCATTCGAAATATTATTATTTTGAAAAGAAATTTTTCCACCAACATTTTCGATAAGATTAATAGCAATAAATATACCTAAACCAAGGTTTTTCTCCTTTTTACTTTGAGATATAAATGGGCTACCTATCTTATCTAAAATATCCTTAGGAAAGCCTGGGCCGTCATCTTTAATAATAAGATTAATTATAAATTTATTCCATGTAATATCTATTTCTATATTTGAAGAAGCATGCTCTAAAGCATTTTGAATTAAATTACCTAGACCATACATTATTTCATCTGAAAATTTTATTTGAGGTTCTTCGTTTTTATTTTTTATGTTAAAATTAATTGAAATATCTTTTGTCGAAAATTTTTGATAATTCATTTTTATTAAGTTTGATATAGTTGTTTTTTCTAAAAAAGAATCTTTCATTTTTTGAGGATTTTTTGATATCTTAAATAATATTTCTTTGCATCTTGTAGCTTCAGATTCCAATAAATTTAATTCAGACTTCAAATTTTTACTATTAATAAATATTTGATCTTTTTTTAAGTCATTTAAAATTAAAAATATTGTATTAAGAGGAGTGCTTAATTCATGTACTGCTGCCGCAGTTAAAGAACCTACTTCAGATATCTTTTTTTGATTAACAAGGGCTATTTGAGTTTGGTTTAAGGCATTTGAAATTTTTCTAGATGAGTCTGCTAAAATATAAACATATACTGCTATAAATATTATTGAAATTACTAAGGATAATATCAGTCCATAAGTAAATAAATGTGGAACAGAGAAGTTTTGAGACCATTCTATTTCTATATAAAAAAAACTAATAAGTATTATTATTATGATTGAAAAAAATGATAAGGTTAAAGAGTAAATAATTTTTAGATGTGAAGCACAAATTATAGTCGGGGCAATGAGTAGAAGTGAAAACGGATTATAAATACCCCCAGTCAAATACAATAGTATACCTAATTGAATTGTGTCATAGAGTAAAAAATAATATGCCTCCCTGTCATTTAAGTAATTATTATTTTTATTTGAGATTAAACTAACAAAATTTATAATTGTAGATACTAATACAATTAACAAACATTCAATTAAAGGAATTTGAATTGATAAAACAAAGTAAACAAACAAAATTGCACAAAGCTGACCTATTATTGCAATCCATCTAATATTTATAAGATTACTTAATAAGATTCTGTTTTTATGATGAATATCATTTCTCATAGATTAAAAAGAGATTAGATATCTAAATTAGCTACTTTTAAAGAATTGTCTTGAATAAATTTTCTTCTTCCTTCAACTATATCTCCCATAAGAGTTTCAAATAAATTATTAGCTTCGTTTACTTCATCAATTTTCACAGCTAATAATGATCTAAAATTTTTATCAAGAGTTGTTTCCCATAATTGCTCAGGATTCATTTCTCCTAATCCTTTATATCTATTTATTTGTAAACCAGACTTGCCAATTTCATGCACCTTTTGAATTAAATCAAGAGGACCGTTTATATTGTATTCTGAATTTGAATTTTTTAAAATACCTGCACATCCTGACTTTAATAATCCAAAATTTTCCATTAATGGTTTTCGAATTTCATTCAATGATTTTGCTTCAGGAGTTATTAAAAATTCATTGTCAATGTAAAAAACCTCTTTTATACCCCTTATATCTTTAGTTATTGTAAGTTTATTGTTTTGATAAATAACTTTCCATATTTTATTTGATACTTCAGACATAGTGTTTAATCTTAACTGAAGATATTTAGCAATTTCTAAACCTATATTTTCATCAGCAAGCGATTCAGGTTTTAAAGCCGCTATAACAGCAGCTTGCTCAATAACTAAACTATTATCTAGTCTTCTAGTTAAGGGTAAGATTAATTTTTGTGATATTCTAGCTATTTCTACCAGTTCTTTAAGTTCGAGACCTGTAATTTGTGAAATATTTTTATTATCAGTTGGCTTCTCCATTACTAAACTTTTTAATCCCTCATTTATTAAAAAATCTTCCATCTCCTTTTCATTCTTCAGATATTGAATAGATGATCCTTTTTTTGCTCTATACAAAGGTGGCTGAGCTATAAACAATCTACCTGACTCTATTAAAGGTTTCATGTGTCTATAAAAAAAGGTTAGTAAAAGTGTTCTTATATGACTGCCATCTACATCTGCGTCAGTCATAATAATAACTTTATGATATCTCATTTTTTCAATATCAAACTTTCCTTCTTCTTTATCTTCTTCTATGTTTCCTGTAGGATTGCCGATACCAGCTCCTATAGCAGTTATTAAGGTGCCTATTTCATTGCTAGTTAATATTTGTTTTCTATTAGCTCTCTCAACATTTAATATTTTTCCTCTTAAAGGAAGAATAGCTTGATTTTTTCTATCTCTACCTTGTTTAGCAGATCCTCCTGCCGAATCGCCCTCAACAATAAATAATTCACTATTTTCAGGATTTTTTTCCTGACAATCAGCTAGCTTACCTGGCAAAGATGAACTTTCTAAACCAGTTTTTCTCCTAGTTAATTCTCTTGCTTTTCTAGCGGCTTCTCTAGCGCTAGATGCCTCAATTACTTTATCAATAATTTTTTTTATCTCTGAAGGATTTTCTTCCATCCACTGCTCTAGTTTATCTAAAGTAATTGATTCTACTACTGGCCTTACTTCAGAAGAAACCAATTTATCTTTAGTTTGGCTAGAAAACTTTGGATCAGGTAATTTTACTGAAATGATACATGTTAATCCTTCTCTAGCATCATCTCCAGTTAAATTAAATTTATTTTTAATATTGTTGTTAATATAACTAACTATACTTCTGGTAAGGGCCCCTCTAAATCCAGCTAAATGTGTTCCTCCATCTCTTTGCGGTATATTATTAGTAAAACATAAAGTATTTTCATGGTAGCTGTCTGTCCATTGTAAGGAGCATTCTATATTTATATCATTTTTTACAGATTGAAAATATATAGGTCCATTATGAATAATATTCTTATTTAAGTTTAAAAATTTAACATATTCATTAATTCCACCTTCAAAAAATAATTCTACTTTTTTTTCTTCAGAAGATCTTTTATCTATCAAAACTATTTTAATACCTGGGTTCAAAAAAGCAAGTTCTCTTAACCTGCTTTCAATAATTTCAAAATTAAAGTTTATATTTGAAAATGTTTTAGAAGAAGGTAAAAATGTAACTTTTGTTCCAGTTATATAATTATTATTATCATCTTTAATTGATTCTCCTGTAGTAGATAACTTTTTATTAACATCACCATTATTAAATTCCATAAAATAAATTTTTCCATCTCTGTTTATCTCAAGTTCTAGTTTTTCAGATAAAGCATTAACAACAGAAACTCCAACTCCATGCAAACCGCCAGATACTTTATAACTATTTTGGTCAAATTTTCCTCCAGCATGAAGTTCTGTCATGATTAATTGGGCAGCAGGCACACCTTCTGTTTTATGATTTTCCACTGGAATACCTCTTCCATTGTCCTCAACAGAAACAGAACCTTCTGGATTTAACCTTACAATAATTTCATTACAAAAACCTGCTAAAGCTTCATCAACTGAGTTATCAACCACCTCATAGATCATATGGTGTAATCCTGATCCATCATCAGTGTCGCCAATATACATACCAGGTCTTTTTTTTACTGCATCTAGACCTTTTAAAACTTTTATTGATTCAGAAGAATAGTCTGATTTATTCATTATTTAGTATTTATATTAAAATAAAGTGCCTTTGTAGATAAAAAAGAAAAAAAATTTTTTTCTGTACCTGTCATTATTATTTGAACATTAAGAGATTCAATTATTTTTAATATAATTGAGCGATTTTCATCATCAAGATGTGAGCAAACTTCATCAAATAATAAAATGGGTGTTCTTTTAACATTATTAATAAGGTATTTGCACTGAGCTATTATTATTAATAGCACAACAGTTTTTTGTTGGCCGGTAGAAAACTGATTTATATTTAAATTGTTTTTCATATCTAGCCCCTCTATATCTGATTTGTGTGGACCAAATTTTGCACCTCCAATAATACTATCTATTTTCCGAGATTCTTTCATGCATTTTAAAAAAATATTTTTTACATCCTGAATATTTGTAGTGTCATTATCAAATAATTTATCAATAACTTTTAAATTAATATTATACTCATTAGATTCTTTATTTTTACTTCCTAAAAAAATATTTAAATTATTAATATGTTTATATCTTTCGGAATATATTTTTAAACCGAGTTCAACTATTTCTTTTTCTATCTGATCAATCCAATTATTATCAAAAGAATCACTTTTTAATATTCTATTTCTTTCATTAATTTTTTTCTTATAAGAATTTAATGTAAAAAGATAATTTCTATCAACTCCATAAATTAATTTATCTAGAAAATTTCTTCTTGAAGAAGGGCTGCTTAAAAATAATCTTTCCATTTCAGGTAAAAAACAAATTATTGAAAATAAATTTTCAAAATATTTTTTTGTTTCTAAAGTTTCGTCATCATTAATTGTCAACTTTTTTTTTAATTTATCACCTATATATTCGTTAGATATCATAAGATTAATTTTATTTTTATTGTTTGAAAATTTAGAATTTATTTTAAAATAATTTTCTTTAGAAAAATTATTTATCAAATTAGAAATATTATCCTTTCTGAATCCTGTTCCCTTTTCAAAAAGGGAAATAGCCTCAAGTATATTAGTTTTTCCTGATCCATTAAGACCTATCAAAACATTGCATTGATCATTTAATGAAAGATCGAAGTTATTAAAATTTCTATAATTATATAAATTAATTGATTGGAAAAAATTCAAAATAAAAAATTAAACTCTCATTGGCATTAAAACATAAATTAGATTTGGATTTGATGATTCAGTTGCAATTACTGGTGAAGAAGAATCATTAAACTTAAGTAAAACTTTTTCATCGTCTAATTGATTGATCATTTCAAGAATATATTTTGAGTTAAAACCAATTTCGATTTCTTTTCCAGTATATTCTGTTACTATATCTTCTGTTGCAGTACCACTTTCTGCATCTACAGATGTAATATTTAATAAATTGTTTAAAAGTTTAAATTTTATACTTGGTGATTTTTCATTATTAATAGTACTTACTCTATCAACAGCTTCACAAAAGGAAACTCTATTTACAGTTAAAATATCATTGTTGTTTTTTGGTATTACCCTATCATAATCTGGAAAGTTACCATCTATAAGTTTTGATATTAGTACAATTTTATCTATAAAAAAAATAATTTTATTTGGATCAAGATTTATAAATATTTCTTCATTAACATCTGATAAAAGTTTACAAAGTTCATTAATTGTTTTTCGTGGAATGATTACACCAGGCAGATTTGAAATACCTTCAACTTCCTGATAATCAATTTTTGCTAATCTGTGACCATCTGTACTAACTAAAGATAAAAAATTATTATTATTATTAGTCTTTTTGTGAAAATAAATTCCATTTAAAAAATACCTAGTTTCTTCATTTGATATAGCAAATCTTGTTTTCTCAATTAATCTTAAAAAAACTGATGAGTTTATCCTAAACTCTGTATTAAGTTTATTAATTTCAATTACTGGAAAATCTTCCTTAGGCAAACATGCTAGAGAAAATTTTGATTTTCCCGTACGTATCGAGAATCTTTTTCCATCATTAGCTATAAATTCTATTTGATTTCCTTCTGGTATTTTTCTAATAATATCATAAAGAGTATGGGCGGGAACTGTCGCGGAACCTTCATCAACAACATTGCAATTTAATGTTTCAGCAATAGATATGTCCATATCAGTTGCAGAAAGTTTTAAAATATTGTCTTTAGCCTCTATTAAAATATTAGATAAAATTGGAATAGTATTTCTTTTTTCAACAATACTTTGTACGTGAGAAATTGATTTAAAAAGACTGTTTCTATCTATTGAAATCTTCATATATAAGAAATTATAATAAAAAAACTATTAAGAATCTATCAATCTTTTTAATAATTCGATATCATCACTAAAATTATTGTCTTCTTGTTTCAATTCCTCAATTTTTTTAACAGCATGCATTACAGTTGTATGATCTCTTCCGCCAAATTTCCTTCCAATTTCAGGTAAGGACCTTGAAGTAATAGATTTAGCTAGATACATTGCAATTTGTCTTGGTCTAGCCACTGATCGAGATCTTCTAGGAGAATGCATATCAGTCAAACGAATATTAAAATGTTCAGCAACCTTTTTTTGAATTTCCTCAATGGTAATCTTTTTATTATTTGATTTAAGGAGATCTTGTAAAACAGATTGTGCTGTTTCTATAGATATTGGAGTTCCCACAAGTGTTGCATGAGCTACTAACCTGTTTAATGCGCCTTCCATTTCCCTAACATTGGAAACAATTCTGTGTGACAAAAATTCTAAAACTTTTGAAGGTATTTCTACACCTCTTTTTTGAGCTTTTTCTATTAATATACCTAGTCTAAGTTCATAAGTAGTAGGATGAATATCAGCTACTAAACCACAACCTAACCTGGATTTAAGTCTTTCTTGCACACCATCTAGATCTGAAGGAGATTTATCCGCTGAAATAACGATTTGTCTGTTTTGTTCAATTAAAGCATTAAAAGTATGAAAAAACTCCTCTTGGGTATTATCTTTACCAC
>MDSW01002836.1_pt1 | contig 65167 bp, 60 predicted proteins | sample 811171 | NCBI WGS metagenome assembly MDSW01 (sample SAMN05326641, study PRJNA326480) | marine metagenome | isolation source: seawater | place: Atlantic Ocean: North West | collected 2012
ACCACGTTGATAGGCTGGGTGTGGAAGCGCAGTAATGCGTGCAGCTGACCAGTACTAATAGCTCAATTGGCTTGATTTATGCACTGAAAAAAATTTTATCTTAAAATGAAAAGAAATATCAAAAAACTTTTGATTGTTAATAGTGGAAAAGGCGGAAATTTTAAAAGAATATTTCCCCTCCTAAGATCGAAAGGAAATTTTCAGATATTTGTGATTATTTATAATTCAGAAAGTTTAAACAAATTTTGTGTAAAAAATAATATTGAAACATTCTATATAAAAAAAACTTCCAGACAAAAATTAGATAAATTACTATTTAAGTATGCTAGTTTAATTAAACCAAATGTAACATTATTGTTTTATAATTATATTATAAAAAAAAATTTTTTAGATAAATTTAAATTTGTTTTCAATTTACATTATACGTTATTACCTAAATTCAAAGGTTTAGATGGGTTTGAAAAATCATTAAAATCCAAGCACAGCGAAATAGGTTGTACTTTACACATTGCAGAAGAGAAATTTGATGAAGGAAAAATAATTATCCAAAAAAAAATAAAGAATCTAAGCAAAGAATCTTTAAATATAAAAAAACAAAAAATATTTCTGTTAGGAATAAGAATATTAAAATTATTCTTTTCAGATTTAGATTATTATTTAAAAAAAACAGAAAATCTTAAAAACTAATTTCGACATTAAAATTTTTTAATTCTTTAATATATTTTTTTTCAAACTTTTTTAAAAAAAAATTAATTTTAAAATTTTTAAGAAAAAATATAGTAATAAAATTTAATTTTAGCAAGTGACTCAGCGCTAACTTTAACAAACTATAATAATTATAAGAACTTTTACTTTTATAATTTCTTAACTTTTTATATTCTATTGTAATAAATTTTAAATTCAAAAAAATTAAATCAGCTTGTGTAAAAGCCAAAAAGCCAAAACATTTTAATTTGTCTACAAATATCTTTGGAGCGATAAAGAAATTAGAAGTACCTGGATCAAATTTTTTTAAAGAACTCAAAGATAGAATTTTCCAAAATAAATATGAAAGTAAATTATTTTTTATTTTTTTTTGATTAACAAAGATTGCTTTTTCAACACTGGAGTTTTTGATTAGAGTTTCAATTAAATTTATATCATCTTCTAAATCAGCGTCTAAAACAGTTACATATTCTCCTTTAGATAAAAACATACCAAAAAAAGTTGCATAATGTTGCCCAAGATTTTGATTTAAATTAATTGCTTTTATATTTTTATATTTTTTACATAAGGAGTTAATTTTATTCCAAGTATTATCAGTACTATTATCATTTACTAAAATTATTTCGAATTCTGAAAAATATTTACTTACCAGATCCATTACTCGTTTACAAAATTCATCGATTTCATTTTCATTATTATAACAAGGAGCAATAAGGCTAAATCTCATTAAGCTATATAGTAAAAGTTTTGACGTTAGGAATTTGTAAAAAGTTTTTTGAAAACTTGCCTCTATGAAATAGAAGATCAATTATGCTCAATTTTTCCAAAAATGAAAAATTATTATTATTCAAATAATTAATTTGTTTTTTATATTCTAATATTTCTAAAGTAATTTTATTATTTATAAAAATGTTAGGCTTCAGATAATTTAAAGCTGATGGGCCAGTGACGTAATTGGTAACTCCCATTACTTTACATATTTTTATTATTCTTTCATTTTTTTCGAATTTAGGATCAATCCCGACATTTGATGTAAGTAAAAGATCTTTTTCTATCTGCAAAAATTGCATTATTTCAAATATAGTTGAGAGGCTTACGTTATATAAATACTTTTCTTTTTCATTTAAAATTGATTTTATGAAATTGAAAATTTCCTCATAATATTTTGTTTTTTTATAACAATGACTAATTTTTTTTAGAATTTCCTTTGTCCAATTACTTCCTGCAATTTGTGTTTCATTTATTTTTTGGAAATACCTATTTTTTGTTTGAACAGGAATTGTAACATTAAGTTTTTTACCATTATTATTAATAAAGTTCTTATTTCTCCAATCACGTCTGGTATATTGAGTATCATCTAAAACTAAGAAAATATCTACAAATTTAATTATTTCATAATAACCGATCCATGGAAAGAAATTAGGTTGAATAATAGCGGCCCTTTTAATTTTTTTTTCCAAACGTTTCATAAATTTACTTTTAAATAATTTTTCAATTTATTTCTTTATAATTCTTTAATTTTAAACTTTTGAAATTTTTAAAAAATATAAACCTATAGAATATATTTGTGTAAAAAAAATTGTAGATAAAAAAATTTTTCAATAAATTTGCGAAGCTATATCTTGATTTTAAAGAATATTTATTTTTTTCATAAATAAAATTTTTTACTTTTTTTGTTTCATCTAAAATTAAAAAACCTATAACTGGTGAAATATAATTTTTTTTTAAAATATTTTTTACAACTCTCTTCTTTATTAATCTAAAACTTGAAAAGTGAATTTTATTTTTTTTGAAATATATATAATTAAACAAGTTTTTTATAAAATATGTTGCAAATTTTCTTAAAAAAGATTGTGTATTTTTTTTAGGTTTTCCAATAATACAGTCAAAATCATCATCTATAAAATTTTTTACCAAGTTAGGCAATCCATTAACAGGATATTTATAATCATCATCCAATGTTAAATAAATATCTGAATTAGCAAAATCAAAACCATTCAAAACAGATTTATGTTGACCTAAATTTTTATTATTGAGTAGAACTTTTATATTTTTGTATTTATTTTTTAAATTTGAAAATTTTTTCAAAATTTCATTAGTATTTTTTGGCTCATCATCTATAATTAAAATTATTTCTAAATTTATATACTTAATATTCCAAAAGTTATTAATATCTCCAATATAATTATCTAAAATTTCAAAATTTGTTTTATAACAAGGTATTATTATAGAACAACTTTTATTCATAATTAATTATTATTTTTTTCAATATTAGTTGCTCTTGCTAGCATGTTGTCCCAAAAAGCTTTTCTAAGATTTAAAGCACTAATTGCTCCAAATCTTAAACCTTCACGCGCCAATTTATTTTCTGCAATTTCTTCAATACAATTTATCAATGTATTGCTATGTTTAATATCGCTTTTCGTATGTAGTTCAAAAAAATATGAGCACTTGTAAGAAAGAGATTTTTCAGATTTTACAAAAGAAAGAATCGAAGAAAAAATATGTGGAATTATAAATTCAGTTCCAATTCCAATTGCTCCAATACCAACCCCAGGTAATTTAGATTTGCATTTTTGATTGAATAAATCTCCCCAAACTCTAGAAGTTAAACATGAACCATTTTTTTTTTTATACTCTGTGGTCGCACCAACTTCATTAGAAAATATTTCAAACATTTTTTTATGAGGCAAGTGCTCAAAAACTTTAGATTTTGGATTTCCAAATTCTTCTAAATAATTTTCACTTAATATTTTTTTATGTTTTTTATTATCAAGTTGATTAATTACATTTTTTAAATAAATAACAAATTTAGAACTATAATAAGAATATTGTGAAGCATAATCTCTAAGAATCATTTTCTTATTTTTGAAAGCTACTTGATTCATTTTTTTTAAATATTCATGATTTACAGCTTTATGGTTTAGGGCTTCAATACATAGAGAATTCGTAAATTCTCTAGCAGTTCCATTATGGATAAGATTAATTGTATCATCAAGTTTTTTAAGTTTGTTTCTAGAAATAGGAATCTTTTGTTTTTTTGCTATTTTTAAGTTCAACATTTGGAAACATTGAGATATTTGTTTTTTTAGATTGTATATAATAATTTTTTTTAAAATGTTAGAAAAAAATAAAATAATAAAAAATTTAAATAAACTGCTTTTTTCAAACACCAATATTAAATTTATCATTTTCAGCGGAGTGCTAACATTTATAAATTTAATTATTTTCCAATTATTGAATAATTTTTTTACAAATATTTATTTTTTTATATTTACTTACTATGTAATTGCTATTTTTTTAAAGTTCATTACTTACAAAACTATAGTTTTTGGAGAAAAATTGTACCAAGCATTTACAAAAAAAGCATTAAAGTATTCTATACTTTATTTATTTTGTTATTTTGTAAACGTAGAATTTTTAAAATTAGTTAAAGATTATAATGATATTCCTTTAGTTATATTTCAACTAATTTTTGTATTTTTTGTGGGTATTTTTTCTTACTTCGTTATAAAAAAAACTATTTTTAAATATTAAAAAGTTTAAGTAATCTTTTAGATATAAATGTTTTTTCTTTTAAGAATGGTCTCTTATCAAATTCATCTAAAGTTGAAAAAGTTATATTTTTTGATTTTTTAATTATATTTTTTATTTTTTTTAAATTTGAACTTTCTTTTTTGACTGACTCATTAAGCAAAGATAGATCTAAATGTAAAGGTTTAGTTCTAAAAGCTTGATTTTTCTTGAGATTAAATTTTTTTACTATCTTTTTTAAATTAAAATTTTGAAAGTCATGTGTTAATAATTTTAAAAAAGAAAAATCAAGTCTTCTAAAAAAGTCGATCATTAACCAAGGTCTTCCATTCATTTCAATGACATTCCATTTTCTTTCGTTTTTATCATAAATAAATTCAATCATTAAAATACCTCTCCATTTTAGCAATTTAACTATTTTTTGAGATATTTTTTCAACTTCTTGATTTTTAGTTATGCCTAAAATTCCTGCTGTTCCATATTTTTTAGGATAAACAAAATGCTTCAAGCCACAGATAGAAAATTGTATTTTATGATTTTTATCAGCATAAATATATATTGGTATCTCATTATTAATTTTATTAAAATTAATTTTTTTTTGAATTAATAATTTATTTTTACAAAAACGGTTTTTTTTTTTAAAGTTATTTAAATCATTTTGATTTTTAACATAAATTGCTTTGTATAAATTTCTTGCATAAAAAGATTGTGAATAATCTTTAATTGATGGTTTAATTATAAAGCTACCAAATTTACTTAACATTTTTTTACAATTTTCTACATTGTATATTAATGTTTTAGGTGTAACAATTTTGTTTTTTTTTAAAAATTTAAACATTGTATATTTGCAGTAAACTTTTTTTTGTGGTTTAGAAAATTTTTTATTTCCTAAAATAAAAAAATATTTTGAGATTTTTTTCCAATTATTTATTGCTATCATCATATTTGTATCACTAGTTGGAATATAAAAAGTTTTTATTTTGTTTTTTGATTTTAATTTTTTACCTAGAAGAATTATTTTTTTCAAAAATTCCTTTTCATATCTCGCAGGATTTGGCAGATTTATTTTTTTTGTTAACTTATTTGAAAAATCACTATAGAATATTTTTTCTTTCTCCCATTTATAAAGTCCAGAAATAATCTGATTATTTCTTATTGATAAAGATCTTAAACTTCCTAAAAAACAAGTATCATTGGCTCTCGGCAAAAAAAAAAATCATTTAAACTTGAATTATAAATAAAATATGAAGTGGTAAATTCTTTACGTGTCTAAAAAAAGCAGGGTTTTTTTTTAATTCTTCATCTTCAACTCTTAACTCTTTAAACATTATAATTTTCGTAAAATTGACCTTTTGAAAAACATCAAAATAGTCTTGAAAGGTATGATGTATAAGTTTTACGGGTAATTTTGATTTGTCTAACTTTGTAATGTAACCATCAAGAACTTTATCTGTTTTTGAAATATAGTCGTATTTGTTTAATCGATTAAAATAAAAAATTTTGTTTTTTCCAGAAATAAGAGGATAAAATGGATGAGGAACAGTTATATAAACAAGTCCATTTTTTTTTGTAATTCTTTTTAATTCTTTACATGCTTTTAAAATTTGTTTTTTTTTTAAATAATTAAAAACAAAAATGGCAAAGCTTATATCTGCAAAATTTGTTTTGATTTTAGTATTTTCTATATTCTCATTTTTGAAGATTATTTTTGGAGAAGAAATTTTTTTTGCTAAATTTATCATTTTTTTCGATATATCTATGCCATAAACTTTCTTTGCACCCTTTTTTAAAAAATACCTACAACAAAAACCTTCACCACAACCTAAGTCTGCTACTGTTTTATTTTTTAGATTTTTAATTAAAGAGAAAATAAACTTCCTGGCTGTAAAGTCTGACAAGCAAGTATATTTTTTTCTTCCCCATTTTAAAAAATTCACATCATATAGTTTTTTTGCTCTCATATATTATTTAAATCTTAAATTTTATTTTATAAACTTTATACATTAAAAAAATCTGAAACTACTTTTAAAATTTTATCAATTTGTTTAATTTTTATATCTTGATGGATTGGTATTCTTAACAGTTTGTTTCCAGCTAGGTTTGTATTTTTCATCTCAAATTTTATTTTGCAATTTTTTTTTCCAAATTTTGTACTATGAAGTGGCACATAGTGAAAAAGAGATGTTATAGAATTTTTTTTTAAATGATTAATTAGTGATGATCTTTTTTCTTTAATAATTTGAATAAAATACATATGCCCATTATATCCTGAATATTTTGGAATAATTGGAAGTTTAATGAATCCTTTAAGTGATAATTTTTTAAACTTATCTGTATAAGTGTTAAAAATTTTTTTTCTATTATTTATAATTTTTTTTGACCTAATAAGTTGTTCAAATAAAAAAGCTGCATTAATTTCACTTAAAGCATAAGAAGATCCAATATCTACCCAACTGTATTTTTTAATTATATTTTTGTTAAATAAATCTCTATTTGTGCCTTTGCTTTTTATAATATTAGCTCTTTTTATAAATTTTTGGTTATTTATTAATAACGCACCTCCTTCACCACACTGAATATTTTTTGTATCGTGAAATGATAAAGCGGCCAAATCTCCAATAGATCCTAATGGTTTATTTTTGTAATTAGATAAAATAGCTTGTGCCGCATCTTCGATTACATAAAGTTTAAATTTTTTTGCAATTCTAAGAATTGGATCCATATTACAGCTTATCCCTGCATAGTGAACAACAACGATTGCTTTAGTTTTTTTTGTTATTGCTTTAATTATTTTTTTTGGATCAATATTAAATGTGTTTTCCTCAACATCTACAAATACAGGCACCCCACCTCTCAACACAAAAGCATTAGCCGTTGATACAAAGGTGTAAGATGGCATTATTATTTCATCCTTTGGCTTAATATTTATGAGGATCGCTGATATTTCTAAAGCTGCAGTACAGGAATTTACTAGTAACGCATCTTTACATTTTATATTTTTTATTAACCATTTAGAGCATTTCTTTGTGTATAAACCATCGGCAGAAAAATGTTTTAGTTTTTTAATATTACTAATTTCGTTTCCTACAATTCTTGGGGAATTAAAAAGTATTTTATTTCTTTTCATTTTTGTTGTTGTTAAAACATTGGATTATATGTCTTTTTTTAATATTTTTATAAAAAATTATGTGTGAATAAAATCTAAGATAATAATTAATTTTTTTTTCATAAGAAAAACCAATTAGTATTTCTTTATATTCATAAAAATTTCTAATAAAATTACCCTTATCTAATTTTTTTAGTAATATTGAAAAAATGTTTTGATTGTTATGATAAAAGGGATCAATTGATATTACAGCATCATTTCTTTTCAATTTTTTTATAAAATTTTTTATTTGGGAGTCATTTAGATGATGAAAAACACCTTTAAAAATAAATATTCTTTTTTTTTGAGTATTTTTTAAATGAATAGAATCAATAGATTTGTTTATGAAAAAAATATTTTTTTTTTTTTTTATTTTTTCTTTTTCCTAAATTAATATAATAAATATTTGGATCGTAGCAAAAATATTTTTTTTTTTTTAAATTTAAATATTTAACAATAAATCCGTCAGAACCACCTATATCATGAATTTCTTGATAATTTTTTTCTTGAATCAAGTTATTCAAATCTTTATTAAAATCATTGTTTCTACCTATCATTAAGGCAATCAAATTTTGAATTTTTCTATAAAAAAAATTGTAAATCACTAGAAAAATAACCAAATAAAATGCTTATTATTAAACTTCATTTTTGTTTTTGCAATATATTCTAACATACGATTACATCATTTTTTATTTTAATAATCCAAATCTTTTTTCATAATCATAGTTGAGCTGTGTTGCAATTTTTTTATTTTGAATATACCATTTGCAAGTTTTTACCAGACCATCTAGGAGTTTAGTATTTTTTATTTTGAACAATTTTTTTATTTTATTAGAGTTTAAACAATATCTTCTATCGTGTCCTGGCCTATCTTTTACAAAAATAATTTTACTTTTAATTTTTTTAAAATTTAATTTTTCTCTAAAAATTTTTAATATCAAATTAGCCACTTCATAATTTGTTTTTATAAAATTGCTCCCTATATTATAAGTTTCGCCAATTTTACATTTAAAAAGTGCCCTGTATATATACTCACATGTATCATTAATAAAAATCCATTCCCTTTTATTTTTGCCATCACCATAAATTGGAATATTTTTATTATTAATTATTTTCAAAATTATTTTAGGAATCAACTTTTCTGGGTTTTGATAAAAACCATAATTATTACAAAGTCTTAAAATTATGCCTGGAAATTTGTAGGTTCTAATAAAAGAATTAATAATAATGTCAGCTGAAGCTTTGCTAGCTGAATAAGGCGAACTAGGAGCTATATTATCTTTTTCTTTAGAAATATTTCCTTCTCTAATATCACCATAAACTTCATCAGTAGATATTTGAATAAACTTTATTTTTCTTTTAAAAATATGAATATATTTTTTTAATGAAATTATTAAAGATAATGTTCCGTTTATATTGCTTTCAGCAAATCCTTTGGGATTTTCGATTGATTTATCTACATGAGACTCAGCGGCAAAATTTATTATAAAATCTGGTTTATGTTTTTTAAGAATTTTAAAAATACGTTTATCATTATTAATATCTAGCAAATAAAATTTTACATTTTTATAATTTTTATATTTTTGATTAACTGGTTTAGCTTTATCTATAACAATTATTTGGCCTTTATTTAGTAAATATTTAACCATATTGGAGCCTATAAATCCGGACCCACCAGTTATTAAAAATGTTTTACTCATAAATTATGATATTTGTATATTATAATTTAAACAAAAAATGTTCAATTCACTATTTACATTTGACCTTGATATAGTGGCATTTCACCTATTAATAGGAATATTATTTTATTTTAAAATATTAATTTTTGGTATTAGTTTTTTAAAATTATTAAAAGAAAATTTAAATCCATTATTTATTTATCCAATAGGTTTATTTTTTTCCTGCATTATTTCTGCATTTTTTTTGAGTTTAAATATTCATCCCTTATTTTTATTTGGAATTTCAATTTTTTTATTATTAATTAATTACAAAATTATTTTAGCAAACATTTTTAATAACTATATAGATAAATTATATATTGTATTGATAGTTTTCTGTTTGGTGGTTTTAAATTCAACAACTATTCATGATCCAGATAATCAAAACAATATCCAAGCTCATGCAGACTCTTATTATTATACTTTTGGAATTTATAGTGAGATTTATTATTATAAATTTCAAGATTTAACATTTTATGATATTGAAAGAAATCTTGTGCAGCAAGTTGGAATACTTTTGGCATATCCTTTTAAAAATTTTGATTTATTCAAGCCTATATTAAACTATACAATTTCAGCCTGGATATTGTCATTATTATTTGTTGCGGATATTTTAAGGGAAAACTTAAAAATTAAATTTATCAGCTATATTATTTTTATATTTTCTTTTTTAACTTTTTTTTCTTTTAGAGCCGATTTTTATTTGGATGAAAGTCTTCCAACTATTTTAACAATGCCTTTAATTTTCTTGCTATCCTACTTCTTATTTGAAAGTATTAAAAAAGAAAAATTACTATTTGAGGCAGTTCTTTTTGTTATAGTTGTTTTTTCATGCATTGTAACGAAACAAGTTCTATTATTTTTAATGATGCCAATAATATTAATTAGATCATTAGAAACAAAAAATTTTAAAATAATTTTCTACTTCTCTTTTTTAATTTTCTTATCAGTTATCGTTGTGTTGTTTTTACATCAAGACTATTTAGTTAGAAGTTATGATTTAACCAAGATCTCAATCCCATCAATAGGTTTGGATGGTAATTATTCCTTAATTTTTATTTTAAATAGAATGGCACAAATAATTTCGTTACTTCTAATAATTACATCTTCGCTAAAAAATATTAAACTTCTGTTTTTTACTATTTATTGTGCAATTTTATTTTACTGCACACAATCAGGAGGACCAATATTCTTCTGGTTAATGTTATTTATTATGTACTCGCAAATAAAATACGCAAAAGTAAGTTTTCTAAATAAAGAAATAAATATTAATTATCTTACATTTTTTATTATTACTGCTTTTTCAATATCTTATTATTTTTTCCACAATTATCATCATAAAATTGGTGTCTATTTCTTATTTTTTATTTTTTTATTTTTGGCTTTTAATACAAATAGAGTTTCTAAGAAAATTAAAATCTTAGTTTTATTTTTTGCTCTGACGTTTCCACTCTCATTTTCTACAAAAATTCCTTCTTCAATAAATTTCCTAATAAAATCTCCACTCGAGAATAGAGAGAGCTTGGAAAGTTTAAGTGAAAACATTGAAAAATTAATACCAAAAAATTCAATTATTTTTACTGATATTGGTGTCAAAAATAGCAATGATCAATTAACTAAATGGCAAATTTTAGAATTGTGGGATAACGATCCTGGAATTGTTTATTTAACACAAGCCAAAAGACAGTTTTATATATTATCAAGCTATTTTCACTTTGGAAAAAAGACATATGAAAGGAAATTTTTTCAAATGTATGAGAATAACGAAAACATAATTTACAAAAATTTAGACCCAAAAAAAATTATAAAAAATAATTATTATAAAAATTTTTTTATACTAGTTGAAAAAGAAAAATTAGAAAATATTGTAAGAAATAAAAAAAATATTTATATAATCAATAATAATTATATATTAATCGAAATTTAATAGATTCTTTCCCAAGACAAGTTTGAAACATGATAGCCTGAGGTAAATGGGCGGTTATAATTAAAAAAATTTATCAAAAATTAATATTTTTAGTAGGCACCAACTTTTTTATAATCAATTTTTTTTTCATCAAATGTAAATAATTTTTTTTTGTAGGGCAAGTTTAGCATCTTACAGCATTCTTTTAGAATTTTTTCTTCACTTGGATAGTAATAATCTTCAAGAGATTTAGAAGTTGGAGTTGGAGTAAAAAGATTTCCAATTTTTTTTATTATTTTATTTTTTAATTTTTGGTAAATAAATAATCCAATTTCACTAGATATTCCTGAAAAGCTATGATCAATATCTAGAATAATAATTTTTTTGTGTTTTTTTGCTACTCTGAAAATTGTTTTATAGTCAAGCGGATTAACAGAAACGAGATCCAATACTGTAATTTTTTTTTATAATTATAAAATATTTTTTTAGCAATATTATTAGACAATATAGTTCCATATGACAGCGTAATAATAGCGAGATCATTTCCATTTTGTACTATTTTTGCTTTTCCATATCTAAATTTAATCTTTTTTACATTCTTTTCTTTGGTATTTAAAAGAGACCTGTGCTTAAAAATAATTGCTGGTCTTTTTGATTTAGCGGTATAATTGACGACACCTATTACATCACTTGGAAAAGAAGGTAAAAAAACATCGAAGCCACTAAGTCTACTAAAAAAATTGTGAAAAGTTTGAGAATGGGTGGCCCCTTGGCCCCAGCCTTTTCCTATTATAGCAGTAATAACTATTGGACAGTTACCTGCATTTCCATCAAACATGTAGTTCCACTTGTCAATAACATTCACTATAGAGTCAAATGCTAAAAGTAAAAAATCACATCTATTATGAACAAACACTGGCTTCATGCCAGAAATTGCTGCTCCTGCTAATATATTGCTTAAACCACTTTCCATTGCTGGAGTCTGAATAAATCTTTTAGGAAAATTTTTATAAGGTATTTCAAGAGTTCTAAATACTTTATGAGAAGTTGAAACTTCTAGGCCAGATATAAAAATTTTTGAATTTTTTTTCATATTCATGCTCAAAGATTTTCCAAAAGCCTCAGTATAAGTAATAAATTTTTTAGATGTTTTTGTAGATTTCATTAAACTTTGGTTTTGCGGAATTATACGATTTAATGTAACTTTTATTAATAAAATCATCTACTTTTTTCTCAATTAATTGAATTTTATTAGACAATCCTTGTTCTTCTAGAAATGACTTGTAGTTTTTTAAAGGACAATATTTTTTCCAATAATTTATTTCTTTTTCTTTTCTATAATTTCTGCCTAACTCATAGTCATAAAATGGACCACAGTGTTCGAGCCATCTATAAGTTGTAAATTCAATAAAATAGGGTTTTTTATTTTTTCTTATAAATTCAACAGCTTTTTTTGTTTCTAATAATGTTTGAGAAATATCATTTCCATCAACTTTCTTATATGCAACCCCAAGCGCACCAATAATTTTTTTATAATCTACTGTTTTCATGTATCCTGTTGTGCAATTTGTTTCACTAGAGTAAAAATTATTCTCATAAACAAATAATGTTGGAATATTCATCAAACTTGAAAAATTTATAGATTCATAGGCAGATCCTTCTTCAAGCGAGGCATTACCAAAAAATGAAACAGAAATATTATTATTTTTTTTTAATTTATTAGCCAATCCCGCTCCTACAGCTAGACCGATTGACTGTCCTAAAATTGCCGTACTACCTTTATATCCATTCTTATAACTAGTTAAATGGACCGAACCTCCTTTGCCTCCACTAGTTCCATTTTTATTGCCCATTAACTCAGAAAAAAGTTTCATAACGCTACCGTCCATGGCTAGATAAGGCAAGTGACTACGATGATGACAAAAAATACTATCCTTTTTTTTTAAATTCAAACATACTCCAACCGAGATAGCCTCTTGTCCAATTCCTAAATGTGTTGGTGTTCTCATTTTTTGATTTGGATAAACTTTTTGAATATATTCTTCGACTGATCTTAATAGATAAAGGTATTTATATAGTTTTAAATTAAATGTTTTTTTAAATTTTTTTAATTTAGCAAATTTTTTTTTGCTACTGTAAGGAGATTTTATCATTTATTTTTTTACTATTTTTTTTAACCATTTTACTGATAAAGTTTTTTTAGAAAAAAAATTTTTTTTTCTAGCAAAACTTTCTTTTATTTCATTTATTGCATCATCAACGCTAAACAATGGCTTAAATCCACTTTTTAAAAGTTTTGTAGAATCTAGGCTATAAGATCTTACATCATTACTTTTTGTTATTTTAATTTTTGCGGGCACTATTTTTATTATTTTTTTTGCCAATTTTATTATAGACATATTTTCAAATCCTGCATTATAAATGCCAGGTTCAATATTTTTTTTAAACATAAAGTGTTCTATTGTTCTGACTAGATCTTTTATGTGGATATTTGGTCGAATTTGTTTTCCTCCAAAAACTTTTATTTCTTTTTTTTTTAAGGCATGAAAAGTAAGCATATTTACAGATACATCTAGTCTCATTCTTGGAGACAATCCACAAACAGTAGCAGGTCTTATACAAAAAATTTTTATTTTATTTTTATAACTTAAAAAAACTCTTTCAGCTATTATCTTTGTTTTATTATAAGTTGATATTGGGGTTAGCTCTATATCTTCGGTTATTTTTTTTTCTTTTCTTGTTCCATAAACACTTCCAGAACTTAAAAAAATAATTGATTTAACTTTGTTTTTTATAGCTTTTTCAACAATAAATTTTGATGTTAGAACATTCGTTTCCCATGATAAAATAGGATTTAAATCTACAGATAAGTCGTTGGGAATGTTTGCCAAGTGAATAATTTGATCAAAATTTTTAAAGCTTAATTTATCTAATTTTCTTATATCACCTTTAATTATTTTTAAATTTTTTTTTTTTTTTAAATAGTTCCCAAACCACTGTGTGTCAAAAACGGTAATTTTAATTTTTGGATTTTCTATAAGTTTTTTAACTAAAACAGTTCCAATGTAACCACATCCGCCAAAAATCAAAATATTCATAATTAGTTAAAAAGATTTCTATATATATCTTATCTTGATTTCAAGAAATTATATTTGAATTAACAATTTTTTTAAAAAAAAAATGCAATAAAATAATTTATTATTTAAATTCATATTCAATATAGAAATTTTTATAATTAAATTATCTTTTAATTATACTTAAAATTATTTTGATTATTGCCTAAGTTATAAAACTATTTATAGTCTTATATAAATTAACAAAGTTTACTCTTTGATTATGATCTTTTCGTAATCCATATAAGCCTGCAGCTAAATGGCTTAACAGACTTTTTTCTAAAACTGTAAATCTTTTAGATAAAGATAGTAAACCAAAAATTGAAGCAAAAATATCCCCACATCCTATTGAGTTTTTTGTTATGTCAAATAGGCTTGGAATAAACACTGATCTAGTTGAATTTTTCTCTTTTGTAATACATCCGTACTTTCCTAGTGTGACTGTTAAACTATTAAACTTTTTCGAATTAATTAACTTACTTTCAATTAAATTTTTAATTTTTTCTGATTTTGACTGACATCCTAGTCTAAACTCTATTTCGTCAATAATCATTAATTCAGAGCCATTGTATTTATGAAAATTATTATAACCAAAATTAAAAGAATTTGTTTGGCAATTAATTATTTTTTTTTTTGAAGGTATTTGATTAATTAAATTTAAGACTTCATTTTTTACGGCATTATAACCAAAATCAAATATAAAAACATAATCTACTTTTTTTATCTCTTTTTTTAAAATTTTAAGATATTCCTTAATATGATTTTTATCAAAGTTTTCTTCCTCATTTTCTGTGACTTGAAAGAATTTATTACCAGAATATTCGTCTATATATCTTGTTTTTTTTATTATATCAAAGTTGCTTTTTATAAAAATTTTTTTAATATTTTTATTTAAGTTTTTCATATAAAAATTTTTATTATTTTTTTCAAAGCAGGTTAAAGATACATTTTTACAAAATTCAGATAACGTATTTGCTACTAGAATTGAACCTCCGGCAATTTCATTTTTGTTTTGATAAAGTGTTGATATAATGTTTGATTTATTTGATTTTCCACTTGGTTTAACATATTTAAAAATATCCTGGATAGGCTCTCCTATAACCAATATTTTTTTATTAATTTTATTTTCAAATGTATCTAAAAATTTATTTTTGATTTTTTTTGGGTCAATAGACTTGATAATTTTTTGGGCTTTAGGATTTACAAGACTATATTTTTCATTAATAATTTTGCTTGATGAATGTAATTCCGTATTAGTAAAAATTACCTTTCCACCATATTTTTTAACTAGTTTTATCTCTACTTGTAAATTTTTTGTTACATCTTTATTTTTAAGATAATCTTTACCTTTTATATAGTAGTTCGGCTTTATAGCTTGAATAACATTTTTTGCAGTTCCATGATTGCTTTCAATAACATAATCAACATCATTTAAACTTTTTAGGACTTTCATTCTTTTGTTAATATTGAAAATAGGTTTATGAGGACCTTTATTTACATATTTATCGGCTGTTACCGAAACAACCAAGATATCAATATTTTTTTTTGCTTCATTTAAATATTTAACATGACCTACATGCAAAATATCAAAAACACCATGCGCCAAACCAATACGTTTGCCTTTCTTTTTTAGCTCTAAAATTTTTTCAATAATTTTTTTTTGCATAACTTAGTATTATTAACTTGAAAGTATTGTAATTTAAACAAATAATCTTTATTAAAATCAAAAGCTTAATATAAATGTTATTATTAAAAATTATTATATTAGTAAAATTGTTTAGTCAATAAATGAAAGATTTATATTTGTTTTTATTTAATTTTTTTAAAAAAATATATTACTTATTTAAATTACCCTTTTTCATTTTCACAGTATTTTATGAATTTATAAAATTATTTTATTTTTTAAAAAAAAAAAAAAATTAATAATTTATATTTGCAACTTGAAGGGGGATTTGGCCATACGATTACCACTCCTTATATTTTAGATTATTATTATAAAAATTGGATATTGATTTTTGGTTATAATAGTAAAAGACATAATTTAAATATTAAAAATATCTTTAATAACAAAATATATTTTTTTAATATTAATCAAATTAATTCTAATTCAAAGTTTTTACATTTGTTGTTTAATTTTTTTTTTAAAATATTTTTAAAAAAAAAAATTTTATTATTTGAAAAGTTTTATAAGAAGTTGCCGTACAATAAATTTAATGAAAAGGATAAATTGTATTTAGAAAAATTGGAGTCTCGTCAATTTTATATTTTTTTTAAAAATAAAAAGAAATATAAAATTAATTTTCTTAAAAGTAAGTATTTAGATTTTTTTAAAAAACTAAATTTTAAAAGAAAAGTTAAGATTAATTTTTATTTACGAATTAAAGATAAAAAAAATGATTTACAATCTAGAAATACAGAAAACATACATTTTTATAAAAATTTAATATTAAAAATGTTTTCTAAAGGATATTTTGTAATTTTTACAGGTGATTATTTTGAAATTCCAAATTGGTTAAGTAAATATAAATCTTATTTTTTACATCCTGATCTAATAAATTCTGATTATAAGGAATATTTAGCTAATGTGCCATTTTTTTCAGACTTAACCATAGGAGTATCTTCTGGTGGAATTCTTTACAATCTTTTAAGCAAAAAGCCAATTTTATTATTAGGCTGTAGTCATTTTGGTTTTTCGGTTCCCAATGCCGTTTTATCTTATAAAAAAATTAAAGTTAAATCTAAAAAAGAATTATCTGAAATATTGAAACAATATTATGAAAATTATGGAAATGAAAAAAAAATTAAATTTTATCTAAAAAAATACAAATTTAAAAAGTTAACAAAAAAGGAAGTTGACCAAATAGTTTTTGATTATTTATCTAATTATAAAATTAAAAAATATGGAACAAGTTATAAGAGTTTACAAATAAAGAGTGGAATTTTAAGAGATACACAGGCAAGAATTAGCCCCGTATGGCTTAAAATGATTAATTTTAAAAAATTAAAAAAAAAATAATTTTTATATGAAATTTTTTAAATGTGAATAAAATTATCTGAATTTAAATGTTAATTCTTTTATAATATAAATAATAAACTTTGATTAAAATAAAACTCAAAAATAAAACTTTAAAAAAATTTATTTTATTTCCTATTTATTTAATAGAATTTTTTATTTCATTTCTTTCTCTCATTAGATTTTTAAAAAAAAATATAAATAAAATTTATTTTATTCAACTAGAGGGAGGGTTTGGTCACACAATAACAACACCTTATATGCTTGATTTTCATTACGATAAAGATTGGATCTTAATTTTTGGTTTTAGTAAACATAGACATAATAAAGAAATAAATAAGTTATTTAATAATAAAATATTTTTTATAGATATTACTTTTGCTTTTTTTTTAGATTTTAAGCATAAGATTAAATTAGAGAATTTTTTAAAATCTTTGATATTTAAAATTTTAAAAATTAAAATTAATTCAATTCATGGAAATAATGAAAAAATTACCGCGGCACCCTATAATAAAAATAAAGAGTATCTTAAAAGACTAGATTCAAAATTTTTTTGGATTTATCATAAAACTAATAAAATATATAAACTCCCATCAGATTTAAATGAGAAATTTACAGCAAAAATAAAAAAATTTAATCCAAATAAAAATAAAATTGTAAATTTTATAATTAGAACAAAGGACACAGATAAGAATTTTGCATTGAAAAAAACTGGCATGTCCAGAGATTTTGGAGACATAAATAAATATGAAAAGGTAATTGAATTTTTAGTTAACAAAAATTTTAAAATATTATTTTCTGGAGATGAATTTATTTTCCCAGAAAGTTTAATTAAATTCAAAGAAAATTTTATAACTTTAGAAGATACAAACTTTAAAAAAGAAGAATACGGAATTTTTGCAGGTATGTGTTCTAACTTTTCTATAGGACCAGTATCTGGAGCTCTTCATTATAATTTATTAACAAGAAATCCAAGCCTAATATTAGAGTGTGGCGTTTTTGGTTATGGATATCCAAATTCATTAATAAGTTATAAAAAAATACAAGTAAATTCAGCCTTAGATCTTAAAAAAATTTTCCTAGATTTTTTTTATAATTTCTCTGACCCAGAATATGTAAGAAATTTTTATAAGAATAATAAAACTGAGGAATTAAATGAAGATGAACTTTTATTAATTTTAAAAGAGTTTATTGAAATAATTGAAAATAAAAAAGTTTCTGTTAAACCTAAGGATCTAGAAATTAATGAGGGAATAATGATAGATACTGATGTTAACATTTCCTCCGTTTGGTTAGATTTAATTAACATAAGAGTTAAATGAAAAAAAAAAAAATTACTATTCTTATAACAGGAGTATGCGGTTTTATTGGAAGTCATACACTAGATTTACTTCTAAAAAAAAATTTTAATGTTGTGGGTATTGATAACTTATCGACAGGAAATATTCATAATATAAAACATAATCTTAGAAAATTTAAATTTATTCATGGTGATATAAATAATATTTCTAATTTTAAGATTGGAAAAATTGATATAATTATTCATCTAGCTGCTCTTGCTGATATTGTTCCAAGTATTGATAGTCCTCTTGAATATTTTAAGGCAAATGTTGAAGGAACTATTAAACTTTTAGAGTTTGCTAGATCTAAAAAAATTAAAAAATTTATTTATTCAGCTTCAGGATCTTGTTACGGTGATAGGCCTTCAATTCCAACGTCAGAGAATAGTAAAATTGATACTAAATATCCTTATGCTTTAACAAAAAATTTAGGAGAACAAATTTTGATCCATTGGTCAAAAGTTTATAAAATTAGATATATTTCATTAAGATTTTTTAATGTTTATGGACCAAGATCGAGAACAAATTCGACCTATGGTGCTGTTATTGGAGTTTTTTTATCTCAAAAATTAAGAAATTATCCTTTTACTATAGTTGGAACTGGAAAACAAAAAAGAGATTTTCTTTTTGTGAGCGATGCTGTTAATGCAATATTTAGATCAATAAACTCTAAAAAAATTAACAAAATTTACAATGTGGGATCAAGTAGTCCGTCAACTATTAATTATCTAGCAAAATTAATTGGAGGTAAAAAAACCTATATTCCTTGGAGACCAGGCGAACCCAACATCACTCAAGCAAATATAACAAAAATTAAAAGAGAATTAAAATGGTATCCTAAAGTTAAAATAGAGGAAGGCATCAACATAGTAATTAAAAATATAAAATATTGGAAAAGAGCTCCATTGTGGTCAAAAAATAAAATATTAAATGCAACTAAAAATTGGTATAAATATTTGAAGTAATCATGAGTAAACTCTTTTTTTCAAATTATTTTAAAAATCTGCAAAGTAATTTAAACGATATAGATCTTTTAAAGCTTGAGAAATTAGCTAGTCAAATTAAAAAATGTAAAAAAAAAAAGGAAAATTAGTAATATTTGGTAATGGAGGAAGTTCTTCAACTTCAAATCATCTTGCCATTGATTTTACAAAAAATGCTAAAATTAAAGCAATTAGTTTTTCTGATTCTTCTTTAATTACTTGTCTCTGCAATGATTATGGTCATGAAAACTGGATGAGTAAAGCATTAGAGCTCTACGCAGATAAAGATGATATTGTAATTTTTATTTCTTGTTCTGGAAATTCGAAAAATATAGTAAATGCAGCAAAATATTGCATAAATAAAAAAATTAAAATTGCAACTTTCACCGGGATGTCAAAAAAAAATAAATTAAAATTATTAAATAAAGATATTTTTAATTTTTGGATTAATTCAAAAGCATATAATTTTATAGAATTGCTTCATTTGGCAATGCTCTTATCGGTTGTTGATTTTATAATTGGAAAGACAATTTACAAAGCAAGTTAATTTGAAAAATAAAATTGCACATGCGGTAGTAGGCTATGGAAATTTAAATATTTTTAAAAATGCAGTTTGCAGTATAAGAAAGTTCGATAAGTTATCGCCAGTTTATGTTGTTTCAACTGGAGATCCTTATTTTTTTGGATTTAAAAATTTGTTCGATTATAAATATAATGAATCTGAACTTATATATAAATTTCTTAAAAAAAAATTTAATTTAAAAAATATTTTTTTTTTTAAAATTGAAAAAAATAGAAAAAAAAATTCAAAGACTGGAAATTTGTATGATGGATATAATTTAGTTTTTAATAAATGTTATTTAAATGGATATAGATTCTTAAATATTATTCAGAGTGATATGCAATTAATTTATTGGGATAAAAAAAATTTTAAGGAAATCATAGAAATTTTTGATAATCAAAGAAATGTTCTTCAGTTATCAACTCACTTTCCGAGCCAAACAAATCATCCAAATTACTTTAATGAAAAAAAAAGAATTTTATTTAAAAATAAAAGATTAGGAGAAAAAAATTTGTTATTAAATAATAAAGAAGGAATATCTGATACTGGCATTTTTGACTTAAAAAAAGAAACTATTTTTTGGAAAAATAATGAAACATTTATGTCAAAAAAATATAAATCTAAAGGATATTCCATTGGAATCGCTCCAAAGTTTCTATCTGCTTTTATTCCATGGCCACCGCTTACCAGAAGAAATGTCAATGAAAATAGTTTTAAATTCAATAACAATCAAATTTTAAAAATAAAGAATTATAATTATTATAAGTTGTCAAATACAACCAAAGAGCATTGGTATGAAAATTTAATTTTCCCAAATGGTTGGTATGCCCTTCAACCTTATAGTTTTACTGATTTAGACATCATTAATATTTTTAAAAATATCTTAAAAAATAAAGATATTAATAATAAAAAGCTTGAATATGTTTCAAAATCTAGTCGTATATCCGTTATTATGGGTTTTTTTGCATTTAATTGTAGACCAAATTTGTATTATTTTCTTAAAAAGTTAATTTTATATTTACCTTTAAGAATTTTAAAAAAATTTTTTTTATAAATATGATAAAAATTTGTTTCGATCTAGATGGTGTTATTTGCAATACAAAAAACAATAACTACAAAAAATCTAAACCTATAAAAAAATCGATAAGATATATTAATGATTTATATAATAATAATTACAAAATTGTAATTTTTACTGCAAGATATATGGGAAGAAATAAAGATAAAGTTACATATGCAAAGCAACAAGGATTAAATTCAACAAAAAAACAACTCAAAAATTGGGGAGTTAAATATCACAAACTAATATTTGGCAAACCATCATATGATTTTATTGTTGATGATAAAGCATTAGGTTTTAAAAAAAATTGGATTATTGATTTGAAGAAAAAACTTTAATAAATTAAATTTTTATAACCACGATACTTGATGTTTCAAAATATTCATCACTTAATTTGTAATTAATACCCAATTTATTTAAAGTTTTTTTATGGATTATTAAACAATCAAGTAAATTAGATTGTTTTATTTTATTATCTAAAAAATTATCAAGAATAAACTTTGTATTTTTTGACTTTGTAAATTGGTTTTTGCTATACGCGAAATTTGTAGTCACTATTATAATATTATTGTCTAGGTTATAATATTTGTAATAAAATAAATCCCATAAATCATTTTGGTCTGCTCCTATAGCAACTGTGTATTTACCTTTCCGACATAAATTTTCAAACTTTTTATCAAAATTATTTATTATTTCGTTGTTTAATTTCAAAACATCATCTTTACCTGTATTTATTTTAATTAAATAACCATAACTTCTTGTAGGAAGAAGGATAACTAAAATTATTGAAATAATTAATAAGAACTCATTACTTTTATTGGTTTTAGTATATTTTTTAATTAAAAATATAAAACTTAATAAAAATAAAAATATAGGCCAACCAAGGTATCTTGATATATCTCTTATTTTTTTTAAATTACTTTCTATTGAATAGTTAATATTATTTTCACTTCGATCAATGACTTCAAGTGTTCTCAGCGAGTCTTCAAAGACAAGTGAAATACAAATAAAAAGGGAAATTAAAAAGATAAAAAAATTTATTTGCAATATTTTAAAATTAAAATTTTTTTTATTTTTTAAATTAATATAAATTAATAATGATATAAAAATTGTAAGCCAGATGATCAAATTTGCTGATATTCCCTTATATTCAAATTTAGTATAGTTTTTTAAATAATATCTCAAAGGCGGAAGCAAAGAAGCTTTGTATACTTCTATAGTAAAAATTTCTTTTGATAAATTTATAATGATATCACTAAATTCTTTTGGATATTCTTTATAATAATTTTTCCTTAATTCTATTCGTTGAAAAAAAATATTGTCAGCAAATAAAACATTATTGGTTTCAATACTTCTTTTTTTAAAAATTTTCTTTTTATCGGTGTAATTTTCATATTTAGATACTTGTGATATTAAATCTCTATTATTTGTATCATTATAGTGATTGTTAAGATCTGAAGCTATAGAATTTACAAAAACATAAGGTGTAATTATAAAAAAAACAGACACTATTGGCAAAAATAGTTTATTTTTTAATCTTTTTTGAAAAATAAATAAAAAAAGTAACGGAGTTAGGCTTAAAAAAATTGCTGATTTTTTGCCTAGACCAATTAGAAAAAAACAAAATAAAAGGACAAATAATATCTTTGTATTATTTATTTTATTTCTATTTTCAAAAATAAATGCAATTAAAAAAAAGTTAATTGATATTGTCAATTCTTCACTGAAAGGAATTTTTCCTCCCATGCCAAAAATATTTATAGTACAAAAAAAAATAATTAATATTAAAAATATGTATTTGAGGGTTTCATAATTAAATTCAATTTTTTTAAAAAAAGACATAAAAATTGATACTAAAAAAATGTTATGAGATAAAATTACAACATCTTCTCTGAAAAGTTCTGCGCCAGATAAGAAAAAAATATAAAATAAGTTACCCATTATATCTATTTGAAAATTAGAAAAGTTAGATCTTGGTTCGAAATGAGGTAGGCTAAAATATTGAAAAATTGCTTTTGTTAAATAACCATAACCATGAATTATATCAGTTTTATAAAATAAATCACCGTAACTATAATAAAATAAAAATGCCGCGATAATTAAAAACAAATAATCATGATTGTTTAAAGAAATTTTTTTTTGATATAGTCTTAAAAAGCCAAAAATTAAAACAGCTATTTTAATAATAATAAAAGCTAATTCTGAACCAATAATTAAAAATATTAGTGAAAATAAAATACAAATTAATACAGATATAAAGAATCTAAATTGATTTGTAAAATTTATAAATTTGGATAAAAAAATTATAAATATAATCGATGAAATTGAAGTTAAAAAATAGGACATAATATTATTCTACTTTTGGTATAAACAAATATATCAGCAAACTTAGAATAAATCTTAGAGGATAAAAAAAATTAAAAGTACATTTTCGTTTTTTTATTTCCTTATAGTAAGTATCTAAATTTGTTAGTTGTTTATCCGATTTTCTATGACAGGCAAAATTTAATCTGATTGGTTTTAAACTTTTATATTTTGCAAATCTTTTCCAAAGGTCAAAGTCACCTGCCATCTTAAATTTTGGATCAATTCCACCAACCTTATTATATAAATTTTTCGAGAAAACTGTATTTTCTTGTTGTACAAATCCCCAAAAACAATTATTAGCCAATCCTTTTTTAAGTATTAATCTAGGATAAAAAAGAGGAAAGTATATTTTAGGATCTTGATCGTATTTTGCTATCGATGCTGTAAAATTCATCCAATCATAGCCATATTTTTCTATTGCAATTGAGAATCTTTTAATTGAATTTTTATCTATTAAGTAATCATCAGAATTTATCCAACAAAAATAGTCACCATTTGCGTTAAGAAATCCTTTTTGCAAAGCTTCGTACATAGTTTTATCTTCACGGATAATAATTTTATCAATCTTATCTTTATACTTATTTATTATATTATGAGTTTCATCTTTTGAGTTTCCATCAACTATAATATATTCAAAACTTTCATATGTTTGAGAAATAATACTTTTTATTGATTGTTCTATGTATTTTTCACCATTATAAACCGGTGTAATTAAAGTAATTTTTGGTCTCATAAACTTGTTTTGTAAAATAAAAATAACATATTTAATGTCTATATATATATTATTCTAATTATATTAATTATTATTATTCAAATATTGATTTAAATGTATTAGATAAAAGAATAATTAAAACCTATGTTTAAATGAAATCTAAAAAAGCTTTAATTACAGGTATCACAGGACAGGACGGATCTTATTTAGCAAGATTTTTATTAAAAAAAAAATACAAAGTTTTTGGCCTTATAAGAAGAGCTTCAACATTTAATACAGAAAGAATAGATGATTTGCATGATGATAAAAAATTAAAAAATAGATTTAAACTATTTTATGGTGATTTAACTGACGAAACCTCAATACAAAATATTATTGAGCAAACTAAGCCAGATGAAATTTATAATTTAGCTGCCCAGTCTCATGTCAAAGTAAGTTTTGAAAATCCAGTTTATACAGCTAATTCATCTGGAATCGGCACATTAAGAGTGTTGGAAAGTATAAAAAATTTGAAAATAAAATCTAAATTTTATCAAGCCTCTACTTCAGAAATGTTTGGAAATAGCCCTGAGCCTCAATCAGAAAAGACAACTCTTAAACCAAATTCACCTTATGCAGCTGCAAAACTTTATGCGCATGAAATTACAAGGATTTATAGGGAAAGCTTTGGAATATTTGCTTCTACAGGAATTCTTTTTAACCATGAGTCTGAAGTCAGAGGTCAAACTTTTGTTACAAGAAAAATTACAAAGGGATTAGTAAAAATCAAACTGGGTAAGCAAAAAAAATTAGTACTTGGAAATTTGTATGCGAAAAGAGATTGGGGTTACGCACCAGACTATGTTGAGTCAATGTGGAAAATTTTACAGCACAAAAAACCTGATGACTTCGTTATTGCAACTGGTAAATCATATTCAGTTAAGGATTTTATTATTCAAGCTTGTAAAATACTAGGTATTGAAATTAAGTTTTCAGGCAAAGGATTAAATGAATTTGGTTATACTAAAAATGGAGATAAGATTATAGAAGTAAACAAACGATACTTTAGACCTCTAGAGGTTAATCTTTTAAGAGGGAACTACAGCAAGGCTAGAAAAACAATAAGATGGAGGCCAAAAACTTCATTTAATCAATTAGTTAAAATTATGATTGATTATGATTACCAGAATGAAATCAAATCGTAATTTAAAAATTTTTATTACAGGACACAATGGTATGGTTGGACGAGCTGTATTAAATTTTTTCAAAAAAAAAAAATTTAAAAAAATTATATATGCCAACAGAAAAAAATTAGATCTAGAAAATAAAAAAAAATTATTTAAATTTATTAAAAAAAATAAACCAGACGTTGTTATTAATTGTGCAGGTAAGGTGGGAGGCATAAAGGCAAATAACTCAAAAAAAATTGAGTTTTTAAATAGAAATTTAGATATAAATAAAAATATAATTGAATCTTGTTATAAATTTAAGATTTCACGATTAATTTTTCTTGGAAGCTCATGTGTGTATCCCAATGACATAAAAAATAAAATTAAAGAAGAGGATTTGTTGAGTTCAAAACTTGAACCAACCAATGAAGCTTACGCTCTTTCAAAAATTGTTGGATTGAGGCTATGTCAATATTATAATGAAAATTATAACACTGATTATCGATGCTTAATGCCATGTAATTTATTTGGTCAAAATGATAATTATGACAACGAAAATAGCCATGTATTACCTGCTTTAATTAAAAAAATTCATGAAGCTAAAATAAAAAATAAAAAATATGTTGATGTTTGGGGAAACGGCAAACCTAAAAGAGAATTTATGTATGTTAATGATTTAGCAAAAATTATTTTTCAAATCACGTTTTGTAAAAAAAGTAAATTTAAAAAATATTCTTATGAATCTATTTTAAATGTCGGATCGCAGGATGAATTTACAATTAAACAACTTGCAATTAAAATTTCAACAGTTTTAAAGTATAAACCAAAGATAAAGTTTATAAAAAAATCTTTTAATGGAACTTTACGAAAAAAATTAGATAATTCTAGACTTAGAAAAATTTTGAAACACTTTAAATATACTAATTTTACAAAGTCATTAAAAAAAACATATATAGATTACCTTGCCAATGTATAAATTTTCTATTGTAATGGTTTGCAAAAATTCGCAGCAGACTATTGAAAGGTCTATAGTCTCTTTTTTAAATCAAACATATCAAAATAAAGAATTAATAGTAATAGATGGTGGATCTGAAGATGATACTTTAAAAATAATTCAAAAATTTTCAAAAGAAATTTATTTTGAAAATATAAAAGGCCTTGGTTTATATGCATCTATAAATCGTGGAATTAAAAAATCTGGTGGTGATATAATTGGGTTATTACATTCAGATGATCAATTTTATGATGAAAATGTGCTGGAAAAAATTGCTGAAAAATTTAATGAAGATTTGGATGCTATTTATACTAATATTGTATTTTTTAAAAAGGAAAATAAATTTACTAGAGCCTGGAATGTTGAAAAAATAAATTCCTTATCAGTTAAAAAAGGAATTTATCCACCTCACACAGGTTTATTTGTTAAAAAGAAAATTTTTGAAACTATTGGTTTTTATAATGAAAGTTTTAAAATTTCTTCTGATATAGAGTTTATGCATAAATTATTTGAAAATGAAGTAATAAAAAAATCTGCTTTTCAGATAAATAGTATAAAAATGAAAATTGGTGGTTTAAGTACAAAATCACCTTTAAATATAATCAAAGCTAATTTTGAAGTTTACAAATTTTATAAAAATAATAATGTTAAATTTCCATTGTTGATGATATTAAAAAAGATGTTAAGTAAAATTTTTCAATACTGGAGATAAAATTAAAAAAAAAATTAAATTTGTAAAATAAATTAAATTAATTATATGAAAAAAATTGTCATTATTACAGGATCATTAGGTTTGGTTGGAATGGAAACTTCCAAATTTTTCTGCAATAAAAATTTTCATGTAATTGGAATAGATAATGATATGAGAAATTATTTTTTTAAAAGCTCAGTTTTAAAAAATAAACATTATTTAAAATCTACTTTTCGCAACTATTCTCATTACTTTTTTGACATTAGAAATAAGAAAAAAGTAACTGAACTTTTTAAATATTTTTCAAAAAAAATAGTTTTAACAATTCATTGTGCGGCCCAACCCTCACATGATTGGGCTGTAAAAGAACCAATCACTGACTTTGAAATAAATGCCAATGGAACCCTTAATATTTTAAATGCACAGAACAAATATGCTCCAAATGCAACATTTATCTTTATGTCTACAAATAAAGTTTATGGAGACGCTTCAAATAGATTTAGATTTGTAGAAAAAAAAACAAGATATGATTTATCACATTCAAATAAATATAAAAAATATGGAATACCGGAGACTTTCTCTATAGACCAATCAAAACACAGTCTTTTTGGTGCATCTAAACTATCCGCGGACATATTAGTACAAGAGTTTGGAAGGTATTTTGGAATGAAAACAGGAATATTTAGAGGAGGATGTTTAACTGGTCCTTTACATCAAGGCGCTGAATTACATGGTTTTTTATCATATCTTTTAAAATGTAATTTAAATAACAAAAAATATTTTATTAAGGGATATAAAGGTAAACAAGTTAGAGACAATATTCACAGCAAAGATCTAGTAAAAGTTTTTTGGCATTTTTTTAAAAAACCTAGAATCGCTGAAGTTTATAATATAGGAGGTGGTATTTATTCAAATTGTTCAATAATTGAAGCCAACAATATAATGGAATATTTTACAAAAAAGAAAACAAAATTTTTAGTTGAAAAAAGTCCTAGGATTGGCGACCATCAATGGTGGATTTCAGATATTAGAAAATTTAAAAGTCACTATCCGGAATGGCATTTAAAATATGGAATAGAGAAAATAATAGAGGATATGTTTATAAATTCTTAAAATTAAATATCATTTAATTAATGAAAACAGCAATAGTAGCAAATTTTCCAGTTGGACCAAAGTTTAACGGCGGAGCAATGACCGTATGGGGATTGGTTAATGCCTTAATCGAAAAGGGAGACCAAATATACCTTATACTTTTATGTGAAAAAAATACTGAAAAAAAAATATACACTGAATGCATTAATATCTTAGCTCAATATAATATAAAATTTGAAATTATTTATTTTGAAGAAAAAAAAAAGAATATATTTAAAAAGATTAAAAATTTTTTAATTTCTTTCTTTTTAAAATCTCCTGATTATTTTTTTTATGAACAAAAAAAACTTAACAAAGAGTTAAAAAAAATTTTTTCTAGAGAAAAGTTTGAAAGAATATTTTGTTATCATTTTGATGCACTAAGCGCATGTTATACTGAAAATAAAGAAAATATAGTTTGTTGTTTAGGAGATTTAATTCACGAGCCTAGAAATAATAGAAGATTAATTTTAAATAACTCTTTATATTCTAGAATAATTAACTATTTAGAAGAAAAAATATCTAACAAAATAATAAAAAATATGCTGCATGGCTTCGATAAAAAAGGATTTTATGCAAATCATTATTATGAAAAAACAAAATTACAAATAAAACAAACAAATTATTTTAGAACTTCAATAATTAGACCTAAAAATAAAGTAAAATATTTAGAAAAAAATGAAAAAATAAGTAGAGTAATATTAATTGGCGATTTGTCAGGAACAGTAACTATTTCATCATTGTATTTTTTAAAAGATTTTTTAAAATATTCTAATTCTTCAATTATAAATTATTTTAAATTTGAAATTTTTGGTCGTGGAAATCTTCATCAAAGTTTAAATGATTTAAAAAAAATTGAATCAGTAATTTTTAAGGGTGAGTCGAATAATCTAAGTAATGAATTCAATAATTCATGTGTTTTATTAGCATGCAATACTATTGATGTTGGAATAAGAGTAAGAATTATTACAGCTTTGTCTCATGGAATAGTTGTGATTACGCATTCATCAAATTTAAAAGGTATCCCAGAGCTTGAACATAATAAAAATGCTTTAATTTTCAATAATGGAAATGAATTGAGTAATATTTTAATTAAAATAAAAAATAATGAAATTGAATTACGAAAAATAAGTGATGAAGCTATAATTACTTTTGAAAAATATTTTTATTTTTCAAATGCATTTAAAAATCTAGAAAATAAAATTTTTAAATAATTATTTAATTTCAATAATTTGGTCAGAAAATTGTTTTAAAGATTCCCTATGAGAAATTGCAAAAATTGAACATTCTTTGAAATTTTCTTTAATATTTTTTAAAATTTCATACTCATTCTTTTCATCTATATTTACGGTAGCCTCATCTATGATTAGAATTTTGGGTTCTTTATAAATTGCCCTTGCAATTGACAATCTTTGTCTTTGTCCAGATGAAAGACCAGATCCTTCATTGTCTAAGTGAAAGTCTAAATTATAACCATTGTCATTTTTCAAAAAATCACAATTACAAATTTTTAAAGCATTGTAAATTTTATTTATATTTACAGAGTCTTTAATAGAGCCATAATTTATATTTTCTAAAATTGAGCCTTCAATTAAAAATGGATCTGTGCCGCAGTAGGATATATTTTTTCTAAATTCCATAATGTCAATTTTTTCAATATCTGTATTGTCCCAAAGAATTTTACCTTCTTTTTTTTTTAAAATACCTATGATTGTCATTAACAGCGCAGTCTTCCCTGCTCCTGAATGACCTGAAAATAATACAAAAGAACCTTCTTTAGTATTAAAGCTTAAATTAGACTTGACTATTTTGTCATAGCCAATCGAAAGATTATTAACTTCAAGATTATAACGATTAATTTTTTTTAAATTATTATTATTTAAATTTGTATAATTAATTTTCTTATTATTAGATACTATGTTCACTAATGTCTTTGTAAAAGGTAGGGTAAAAAGTATTCTACCATAATCATTTATAATATTACCGAAACTAATAATTGATCTTAACATCAAATATAAAAATGGAACTAATGCAGCTTTATCTAAAAATAGATATTTTTTGTTAAAAATTATTATCATTGATATTATAATAATACCTATTAATTGTGGCATTTGATTAATAAAACTAATAGATATTAAATATTTTTTATAAGGATCCAGCGTTGAATTATTTTTTTTTAATATATATTTTTTTTCCCTATTAAGAGATCCAATTATTCTTAAAAAATTTAAATTTCTTACGTCTTTAAAAATTTTTTCAATAACTAAACTCAAATTTTTTTGAAAACTATCTGAAAAAAAAGGAATTTTTTTTTTGACTATAAGCATTGGTGATGCCAGAAAAATAAAAATAAAGGAAGTTAAAATAGTTAGTAAAAAAGATTCTTTTAACAGATGAATATAAATTATTGCAAAAATTATAAATTGAATTGATAAATTAGAGCAAGAATGTAAAAATTCTGCTACTTTTGTTGATACTACATTTAGCAATTTTTGAGATTGTAGAATTCCTATTTCTTTATCATAGCTATAATTATTTTCGATTGTTATTTCTCTTATTTGCTTATTGACAAGTTCAAAAATATAGTTTGTGTTTACTTGAGATAAAAAAACAATCACAAATCTGGCTATACCTATAATAAAAATGAAAAAAATTGGATTAAGAAAATTAATTCTAGTTTCACCGTTTATTAATTTTGCAGATATTAAAAGATCATTAAGTGATATCGCAAATAAAATTTCTATAAAACCTACTAACACTCCTAATGGTAATGTTAAAAGTAATAGTATTTTTATTTTTTTGCCTAGTATGAAAATTAGGTCTTTCATATTTAAAAAGTATATATATACAAGTTTATTAAGTTGTTTTAGTAGATTATAAAATTTAATATATTATAATGATAAATTTATTAACCAAAAAAATAGAAAAAAAACAATTAAAAATTGCGGTAATTGGTCTAGGCTACGTGGGTTTACCAATTGCTGAGGCATTTTCTAAGTATTTTAGTGTTATTGGTTTTGATTTAGATAAAAAAAGAATTAGTGATTTACAAAATAATTTTGATAGAAACAATTTAGACTCATCTAAAAAAAAATTTTCAAAAAAAATTATATTTACATCAAAAATATCTGAACTAAGTAGCTCTGATTTTTTTATTATTACTGTACCAACGCCAATTAAAAAAAAAAATGTTCCTAATTTAAATTTTCTCGATAAGGCAGTAAATGATTTAATTAGTTTAGACTTAAAAGGTAAATTTATAGTTATAGAAAGTACAGTTTATCCAACTTTGTCAAAAAAATATATTAAATTAATTGAAAATAGGACAAAATTAAAACTTAATAAAGATTTCTTTTTTGGTTTTAGCCCCGAAAGAATAAATCCAGGAGACAACTTAAACACTTTAAAAAATATAGATAAGATAATATCATGTTCATCTCCAAGTGGACTTAAAATATTAGAAAAGGTTTATTCAAAAATAATTAATAAAATACATTTATCAAAATCAATCGAAGATGCTGAAATGGCTAAAATTATAGAAAATACCCAAAGAGATATAAATATTGCTTTTATTAATGAAATTTCAATTATTTGTCAAAAATTGAATTTAAATTTTAAAAATGTTTTAAAGCTTGCTTCTACTAAATGGAATTTTTTAAGATTTACACCTGGTTTGGTGGGCGGTCATTGTATAAGCGTAGATCCTTACTATCTTACTCATTTGTTAAAAAAAAATAATTATAAACCCAAAGTAATATTATCGGGTAGAGACTTAAATGAATCATACCCTCAATATATTTTCCAATTTATATCTAAGAAATTTACCTCAAAAAAACTAAAAATATTAATAGCTGGTCTTGCTTACAAGGAAGACTGTAATGATACTAGAAATAGTAAATCATTTAAGTTGTCTAAAATATTAAGAAAAAAATATACAAAAGTTGACCTCTTTGATCCTAATGTTTTATCTAAAAATTTAAAAATCAAACATCTTCTAAATAAACCCAAAAAGAATTTTTATGATTTAATTATATTGTCTGTTAGACATAAAGTATTTTTTAATAAAAAACATATAATTTTAAAAAAATACGGCAAGAAAAATTGTTTAATTTATGATGTAAAATCAGGAGGATATATAATTTGAAAAAAATTTTAATAACAGGTTGTGCAGGATTTATTGGTTATCATTGTGCAATTAAATTTTTAAAAAAAAAATTTTTTGTTGTTGGTTTAGATAATTTAAATAATTATTATAGTGTCAAATTAAAGAGAGATAGATTAAAAAATATAAAAAATAAAAATTTTATTTTTTATAAAAAATCTTTGAACAACAAAATTTTTTTAGAAAAATTATTTAAAAAGTATAATTTTACATATGTTTTGAATCTTGCAGCTCAAGCTGGGGTTAGATATTCAATTCAAAACCCGCATACTTATATAGAAAATAATATTAATGGTTTTGTAAATTTAATTGAGTTATCAAAAAAGAATAATATTAATCATTTTGTTTATGCATCATCAAGTTCAGTTTATGGGATGAATGACAGCAAAAAACCTTTTTCTGTAAAAAAATCTGCAAACCATCCACTAGCAGTTTACGGAGCAAGCAAAAGAGCAAACGAATTATTAGCACATTCATATTCTTATCTATTTAGATTGCCTACTACCGGTTTAAGGTATTTTACTGTTTATGGTCCATGGGGTAGACCCGATATGGCATTATATAAATTTGTTTCAAATATTCTTAGATCAAAAAAAATAGAACTTTTTAATTATGGCAATCATATTAGAGATTTTACATATGTAGATGATGTTGTTGAATTAACATATAGAGCAGTATTGAAAATACCAAAGTCTTCAAAATATATAAATGAAATGTCATCAAAAGCTCCTTGGAGGATTTATAACATTTGTAGCTCTAAGCCTGTTCATCTAAAAAAATTTGTAAAAGAGATTTCGAATAATATTAATAAAAAAATATCAGTCAAAAATTTGGTAATGCAAAAAGGGGATGTCGAAAAAACACATGGTGATAATAAAATTACAATTAAAGAACTTAATTACCGCCCAAAATATACAATAAAAAAAGGAATTCAAAATTTTGTAACTTGGTATACAAATTACCACAAAATAAAAAAATGAAAAAACCAATAATAATTGCTGAGCTAGGATCAGTACATGATGGATCATTTGGAAATTGTTTAAAACTAATTAAATGCGCTAAACAAAATGGCGCTTCGATTGTAAAAATGCAACATCACATATCTGAAGAGGAAACTTTAAAAAATGCACCAAATCCAAAATATTTTAGGTCAGAAAATAGATATGAATACTTTAACAGAACTTCTTTCTCGAAGGATCAGTGGTCAAAAATAATTAAGTTCTGTAAAAAATTAAAGATAGATTTTATGTGTTCAGTTTTTAGTGTTTCATCATTTGAATTTTTAATTAAACTTGGAGTAAAAAATATTAAAATTCCCTCTGGAGAAATAACAAACTTAAATCTGTTAAAAAAAATTTCTAAAAACAAAAAAATTAATATCTTTTTATCAACCGGTATGAGTAATTGGACGGAAATTAATCAAGCTGTATCAGTTTTTTCAAAAAATAATTTAATAGTTTTTCAATGTACATCGCTATATCCATGTCCTTTAGAGCTTTCTGGAATTAATGTAATATCTCAACTAAAAAAAAAATTTCCAAAAAAAACTATAGGTTTTTCAGATCATACTATAGGCAATATCGCTGCTGTTTTGGCATTATCTGCCGGCGCAGAATACTTTGAAAAACATATCACATTTTCAAATTATATGTATGGTAGTGATGCAAAATTTGCAACAGAACCGAAAAATTTTAAAGAGTATTCAAATAGTCTAAATCAAGCATACAAAATATTAAATAATGAAGTTGATAAAAATAATATTAAACCTTTTCAAAATATGAGAAAGGTATTTCAAAAAAGTATATATTATAAACAAAATTTAAAAAAAAACTCTTTTATTTCTGAAAATTTAATGTCTTTTAAAAAACCTGCAAATGGAATTCCTGCAAATAAATACTTAAGTTTAATTGGGAAAAAAATCAAAAGAAATGTAAAAAAAGATCAATTAGTTAAACTATCAGATTTAAAATAGTTAAAAAAATCTTTTATACCATTCATTAAGGTTAATAGCTTTCCAAATAAAAAAAGAATTATTAATTTTATTTTTTTTAAATAAATCAAATAAATTTTCAAATTTTTTTTTATCTATCCAGTTGGTTTCCCAAATTTTTTCTTTATTTAACAAATTTTCTATATATTTTTCACTATCCTTTTTAAACCATTCTCTCTGTGGTGTTTGAATTTGTTGTTTGTTTCTAAAAGCAATTTTTTTACCTATGTAATTTGAATAATAGTTTCTTAATAAGAGCTTTCCATATTTTTTATTAAAATGAAATTTTTTTTCTAAATTAAATAATATTGATATTAATTCATCATCTAAGTAGGAAGGCCTTAATTCACAGGAATAAGCCATGCTCATCTTATCTCTAAATCTCAAAGCTCTTGGTATTTTTATAAAAAACATATCTAAGTACATTAAATTTTTAACTGGATCTTTAAAATAATTATTAAGTTCATAATCGTAATTATTTGATTTTTTTTCTAATTCATTTGAAATAATGTTTCCAAGATAAGATCCATCCTGTGTAAATTTACTAAAATCTTTTTTTATAAATTTATATTTATTATATCCACAGTGCGCTTCATCTAAACCAGAACCATCTAAAATTACTTTGTATTTATTATTTGAATCAAAACATTTTTCATAAGCAATTACAGGCAGTCCTGAAAAAGGCTCTTCTTGTATATCTACAGATTTTTTTATGGATTTATAAAAATTTTTTTCAGAAATTAAAGAGTATTTGGCTTTATATCCAAATTTTTTTACTGCAAAATTAACATATTTTTCTTCTGAATAATTTTTATCATTAAACTTAAATGAAACTAGTTTAGAAATTTTTCCATAATTTTTTTTTACGTGGTAAAATAGTATTGAGGAATCTAACCCACCACTTGCTGCAATTGAAACGTTGGCATCACTAACCAAGCTTAATTTAACAGCTTTATCAATTTTTTCGTAAATATATTTTTTTTGTTCAATAATTGATTTTGGTAAATTTATTTTTGATAGATTTGCTCTAAAATCCCAGTAAGGTTTTTTATAAATTTTGTGATTTTTGTACAATAAGATGTGACCTGGATTTAATTTATAAATATTTTTAAAAAATGTATGTTCGACATTTTCGTAATATTCTGAAGTAAGATAAGCATTAATAGCATTTAAATTTGGTAAATAATTGACTTTATTATTTAATATTGGTTTAATTTCCGAGCAAAAAATAAACTTATTTTCATCTTTGTAATAATAAAAAGGTTTAACCCCAAATTTATCTCTGGCACAAAAGAGAGTTTTATTTTTTTTATCCCAAATTGCAAAAGCAAAAAAACCTTTAAGTTTATCCAAACAATTATAGCCATATTTGATGTATGAATATAAAAGTACTTCGGTATCACTATTTGATTTAAAATCATACTCTAATAGATCTCTTTTTAATTCTTTAAAATTATAAATTTCACCATTAAATACAATTACAAACCTTTTGCATTTAGAATGAAATGGTTGGGCAGCATTTGATGATATATCTTGTATGGATAGCCTGGTGTTTCCTAAAGCTAAATTATTATCTTTATCTAAAAAATATCCCGAACCATCAGGACCACGATGCTTTATTTCTTTTAGTATTTTCTTTATATTTTTATATAATTGTTTATTTGGTTTTTTACCAATTATACCAGCAATACCACACATGAGTTATTTTAATATTTAATAAGCAAGTTTTTTTTGTGAGTTAACCTTTATTTTTTCAAGTATTTTAACTATCTTTTTACCTGAATTTCCAAAACCATATTTGTAATCAATTTTATTTTGAATTTTAGAATTCAAAATTCTTTTTAAAGTTTTATAAATAATTTTATACTCATTGTTTATTCTAGTTGTATTCTTGCCAATTTCTCTTCCATTTTGTCTCGTGCCTACACAGATATTTGTTAATCCAATATAACAGCCTTCCCTAAGACCAGAAGATGTATTTCCTATTAAACATTTAGCTTTATTTAACATATGATAAAAATATTTCTGTTCCAAATTTTTTATAAATCTTGTTTTTTTGTCTTTATTTTGCTCTCTCCATTTTCTCACACCTCTTGAAATATCTTCATATCCTGCATCTGAATTTGGCCAGAAAAAAATTTTTTGAATATCAAATTTATTTATAGCCTTAAGTATATTTTTAATTTGTATTTCGCCTTTTCCATATTCACTAGTAACTGGATAATACATTACAGCAATATAGGGTTTTTTTATGTCAATTTTATATCCTACGCCACTTGAATTAATATTTTTACTTAATTGATTATTAGAAATTTTATTTTTTAAAATTTCTTTAACTTCATCAACTCTAGGACAGCCAACATCAAATACATTTTTTTTATTTTCACCCATTTTAATTATATTTTTCTTTGCATTTTTTGTTGCAGCAAAATGGATATTTGAAAATTTAGTAACAGCATGTCTAACACTTTCATCAATTGTACCAGATATTTCTCCGCCCATTGTGTGTGCTAAAGGTATATTCATATAAGTTGCTGAGATTGCAGTTGATATAGTCTCGTATCTGTCTCCAACTGTTAAAACAATGTCTGGTTTTAATTCTGATAAAGAATTTGTAATTTCTAAAATTGCTAATCCAGTGCTTTTAGCCATCACCATTGGTGAATTTCCTTCAATTAAAAAGTTCACAGTTTTATCAACTTTAAATCCATCTTTTCTAATTAAATCTACTACTGAACCAAATCTATCTAGTAAAGCAGATCCTCCCACAATTAATTGGAGCTGTAAAAATTTACTTTTTTTTATATTTTTAATAACTGATTTTACACTTCCATAGTTAGCTCTAGAATGGATAATTACACATATTTTTTTTTTCATTATAAGTGTATATATACATAAAAAGGAAAGTTCAAAGAAATTTAATAATTTGAAACTAATCTTCATATGAGTAGTAAAAAAAATTTTATAGCTATAATCCCCGCAAGAGGTGGATCAAAAGAAATAAAAAATAAAAATATGAAAAATTTTTTAGGCAAACCATTAATATTTTGGACTATTGAAGCGGCTTTAAAATCTAAAATTGTTAGCAAAATATTTTTGTCAAGTGACTCAAATAAAATAATTAATCTCTGTAAAAAATTTAAGAAAATAAAAATTGTTAAAAGACCAAGGAGATTCGCGACTGATAGTACTCCAATGTTGAAAGTCTTAAAACATATATATAAAACTGAGAATTTAAAAAATTTCAATTTTAATGGATGTATACTTCTTCAGCCAACCTCTCCGTTAAGGTCTTCTGAAGATATTAGAAAATCTTGCAAACTATTTGAGAAAACAAAGGCAGACTCGCTTATAAGTGTAGTAAAACTTGATCATAAATATAATCCAGAAAGTATATTTCACAAAAGAGGAATTTTTTTAAGAAAATTTAATAACAAAAAAAATAGTGGTTTGCGTCAATTAAAAATACCATATTATTCAAGTAATGGAGCTGCAATTTATATTACATCAAAAAAACATATGAATAAATTTATTGTTGGAGGAAAAAAAATAGTTGGTTATGAAATGCCTGAAAATAAATCAATTGATATTGATAATGAATTTGACTTTAAAATTGGAGAACTAATTAAAAAATATGGGATTTAGTAAATATATTTTACTTAGTTTTTTTCAATTTTATATTTTAAGATTTAATTTTTTTTTAAATATTTATTTTAATATATTAAAAATAACTAATTTTATTAAAAATATAAAAAAAAATCGTATCAAAATTTTTTTTAATTATAAAAAAAAAAATGACGAAGACCAGTCTTATACAAATAATGAATATGTAATTATTAATTCAAATATTAGTTATGTTAATTATGACCATTTTTTTATAACTTGCGAATTATTAAATTATTTCAAAAAATTAAAAGTAAAACCGTTTTTATTTAAATCTAAACAATTTAGATCACAACTAAATAAAATAGGATACGAGTCTTCAAATCCTTTAAATTTTTATTCAAAAATATCCATTAAAAATATTAAGGAGATTTCAAATCAATTAATTAATAAAACTATTAGTACAATTTTAAAATATGAATATCATGGAGTGTCTTGTGGAAAATATGCAATTAGCACCTCAATGAGAATGCTAAGAGTTTCGGAAATTGATTTAAATAATAAAAATCAAAAGCTATGCTTATTATACAATTTAAGAAAATCAATAATGTATGCAGATGCTGCAATAAATTTTGTTAATTCTAATAAAATCAAATTTGCTTTATTTAATGATAGAGGCTATTCCGGAGAAGGGGAGCTATATGACATATGTATAAAGAATAACATTACTTGCGTACAATACATAGCAACCTATAAAAATAACTCGTTTTTATTCAAAAAATTCAATGAAAATAATAAGTTTGAACATCCAAGTGCAGTTAGTGAAAAAATTTGGAATATTTTTAGCAATAAAACACTTTCTTCAACACAAGAAAAATACTTATTTAAAGAAATTGAAAAGGGATACCTGGAAAATACTTGGTATCCGAGTGCGGGTACTATGGTTGGAAAAAATATTAAAAATTATAAAGAAATAAATAACGAATTAGGTATAAAAAATTCAAAAAAAATTGCCGTTATATTCCCCCATATTTTTTGGGATGGTACATTTTTTTATGGGGAAGATCTTTTTTTAAGTTATGAGCAATGGTTTGAGCAAACAATTAAATATGCAGAAAAAAATAAAAATATAAATTGGATAATTAAAGCTCACCCTAGTAATCAAACAAAGAATGCACAAGATAATATAAAAGAAAAAAAAATTGAACCAGAATTGGAAAAAATTTTAAATATATTTGGTAAATTACCTGATAATTTTTATTATTTACCTTCTAAATCTAAAATAAATACTTATTTCTTACTGAACTTACTTGATTATTGTATAACAGTTAGAGGAACTGTCGGATTAGAAGCTGCTATGAGAGGAAAGTATGTTATTACTGCCGGAACTGGCAGGTATGAAAATAAAGGATTTACCCACAACTATATGGATATAAGTTCTTACAGAAAAACAATAGAAAATCTTGATATATTTGAAAGCTCTTTGAACGATATTAAGTCTCAAGCAAATAAATTTGCTTATATTAGTTTAATTTGTAAAAATTTTATCCCAGATAATTTTAATTTTTACTACAAACAAAATATTAAATCTGAAATGTTTATAGATGAAAATTTTTTTTCTAACACATTTGAAATAAAGAATGATGATAATTTTATTAAGTGGCTGTCAAATTCTGAAGAAGATTATTTTAAAGATCCATGTGATCATTGGCATATTTTGTAATGTGTGGTATATTTGGATTAACTAAAAAAAAATCCTTTGAATTTATAAATAAATTCAAAAATAATCTTGACAAAAGAGGACCAGATGATTTCAACTTTTATGTTGATGATAATGTAACATTGCTTCATAACCGTTTAAGTATTCTTGATCTTACAAAAGGAAAACAACCCATGAAATTTGAGGATCTGGTAATAATTTACAATGGAGAAATTTTCAATTCTCCCAATTTACGAAAAAGCTTGATTGAAAAAGGTTATAATTTTTTTACAGATAATTCAGATACTGAGGTAATTTTGAAATTATATCATTTAAAAGGAAGTAAAATGCTTAATGATTTAAATGGAATGTTTTCATTTGTAATATATGACCAAAAGAAAAAAAAACTATTTGGTGCTGTAGATAAACATTCAATAAAACCACTGTACTATACGTATAAAAATAATGAATTTGCATTTGCTTCAGAAGTTAGACCTCTGTTGAAATTAGAAAATATTTCAAAAGACATATCAAAACAAAATTTGAATTATTATTTTAATTTACAGTATTCACCAAGTAATCTAACAATGTATGAAGATATAAAAAAAATTGAAAATTCTTCATTTTTTGAATTTGATATTAAAAATAAAAAATTTGAAATAAATAAATATACTATTGAAAATAAACAAAATTATTTTTACAATTCTTATTTTGATGTAATAAAAGCTGGTCAAGAAGCTATAGAAAAATCAGTTGAAAATTGGATGTTAAGCGATGTTGAGGTTGCATGCTCTTTATCTGGTGGTTTGGATTCAAGTATAATTGCTTCTATACAAGCAATGAAAACTAACAAGAAAATTAAAACAATTTCAGTCGGATTTGAAAATGAAGATTTTAAATATGACGAGACAAAATATGCAAATAGGGTTGCAAAATATATTCAAAGCGATCATGAAGAAATAAAAGTAAATAGCAATCTTTTATTAGATGATCTAGAGTCCATAATAAATTATTTGGCCGAACCTTACGCAGGAAGTTTGGCATCTTGGTTTATTTACAAAAATTTAAAAGATAAAAAGGTAATTTTTACAGGCACAGGAGCTGACGAGCTATTTGGGAATTATGGTAAGTGGAAATTATATAGCTTAAGTGAAATTTTTTTTAAAAATTTACTAGACGCAATTATCAAACAGGACATAAAGTATTTTAAAAATTTTTACGGATTTACCTACAAAAAAATATTATATCAAAAACAAGTAAATAAATTAATTAAATCAAATGTAAATAATCAAATAGATATATCTGAAATTATTCAAAAAATATCTTCTCAAAATAAAAATTTAAATGCAAAAAAAAGAATACAAGAGATAGATCATAATTTACAATTACCTTGGGAATTTCTTTATATTACGGATAGACTGTCAATGATGAATTCAGTAGAAGCAAGAACACCTTATTTAGACAATGAAATGTTAAGTTTCATTTCAAAAATTAAACCTAAATATTATGGAAATATATTGAATTCAAAAAAAATTCTTAAAGATATAGCTAAAAAATATATTCCAGAAGATATAATAAGTAGAAAAAAGAAGGGTTTTACTTTGCCAAAAGATAATTGGCTAAGATCAAAATTTAAACATCTTTTTAAACATTATTGTAGTAAAGAATTTATTCTTAACCAAAATTTATTTAATTTAGAGGAAGTTGATAAAATATTTATAGAATTTCAAAAAAAACCAAACAATATAAATACAGAAAAAGCATGGACATTATTTATTTTTCAATTCTGGTATGAAAAAAACTATTCTTCATATTAGCTCAAGATATTCTTATTTTGGAACTTTTTTATCTTCAAAAAAATATTTTGAAATTTTAAGTAAAAATAAAAAGTATAAAAATATTTATTACACAGGGAGAATAGATTTTGAAACAAAAAACAATAATGTAAAACCGTTAAGATTTTATAATAATTTTCTTACTTATAAGATATTTTATTTCATAGATAGAATTACATCTTACTTAATTCAGAAAAATATTTTTTCAGACTATTGGTCTAATTCAACAATTGATATTCCAATGTTGAATAAACTCAAAAATTTAAAAAAAATAGATCTTATAATTTTGTATTGGATTAATGATGGTTTTTTATCAATTCAAGAAATAGGAAAAATTTTAAAATTAAAAGTTCCTGTGATTTGGAGATTTTCTGATATGTGGCCAATGACAGGTGGATGTCATTATTCATATGGATGTAGGAAGTTTACAAAAATATGTAAAGATTGCCCAAAAATAGAAAAGAAAAAAATAATTGATTTAGCAAAGTTGAATTTTAATAAAAAATTAAATTGGAATCAAAAATATCTTAATATTCTTACTCCAAGCACTGATTTAAAAAAAAAAAGTGCAAAAAAGTAGAATATTTAAAAAAACAAATTGTGAAACTATTTTAAACAATGTTGACGTTAAATTTTTTAAACCCATAAAAAATAAAACATCAAAAAATTTTAATATTTTAGTAGGTCCATTTAGTAGTTCAGACTATTTCAGAAAGGGTTATTTTGAATTTGTTCAAATTTTAAAATATTTAGAAAAAACGAAAATTAATATAAATATAAAATTCCACATTTTTGGAGGATATCAAGCTGAAAAAAGCAAAATAATTGTTAATCATGGATTTGTTAGTCAAAAAAAATTAAAAAAATTATTTAATAGCTCCCATTTATATTTATTTTTATCAAAACAAGATAATTCTCCAAATACAGTTGCAGAGTCGCTAGCATCTGGTGTTCCAATAATTACATTTAAGAATAATGGAACAAGTGATTTATGTATCAATGATTACAATAGTAAAGTATTAAAAAAATTTGATCCAAAATTAATTGTAATAAATATACTTAAATTAAGAAAAAAAGTTAAAATACTGAAAAAACTTTCAATAAACTCTAGAAAATTTGCTATAGAAAAATTGAATGTAAATCAAACAGAAAAAAAATTATATAAAATGATAAATAAATTAATTTAAAAAATGCAAATAATTTCAGAATTTAAATCTAGTGAAAAAATAATATTTTATATTTATATTATTACTCCAATTGTAATTTTTGTTTCAAAATTTTTGTCTGATTTATGTTTAAGTATTATTGCAATTTATACGTTATTTAAAATTTTTAAAATAGGAATTAAAAAAATAGAACCAGTATTTTTTTTTTTTATTTTTATTTTATATATAGTAATTAATTTATTTTTTAATAATTTTTCAATTATATATTTATTAAAAGCAATTTCTTTAATTAGATTTCCATTATTTATTCTTTTCCCTTTTATTTACGATTTTAACAAATCTAAAATAAAATTTGAAAGGATTTTTTTAATAATTTATTTTATTCCAATATTAGTTTTTTTGATGAATATGTACACTCAATCATTTTTAAATACTGACATTTTTGGTATTGAATTTAAAAATGACTATCAGAGAATAAGCTCTTTTTTTTATGATGAATATATTGCGGGAACCTATTTGTTTTTTGTATTTTATATATTTTTAAATTATTTTAATAAAATAGATTTTTTAAAATTGATTTTTTTATCAACTTTATATTTTGCGGTTTTTTTGAGTGGAGACAGAACTCCATTTATTGTTATTAATTTTTTCATTTTTATTATTTTTTTTCTTAACATTAAAAGTATTTTTAAAAGCAAATATACATATTATTTTATTATTATTTTATTTAGCTTTTTTATGTTTTTAACAATTTTCAAAGTAGAAACACCAGCATTGAGCAAGTATTTAAAAACAGTGGAAAATGTAAAAAAAGATTTTCAAAATAGTGAAGGAGATGAATTTCCATTAAAGAGATGGGGTTATTACGGCTTATATGTTAAATCATATATAACTTTTAAGAAAAGTCCCATAATTGGTCATGGATACAAATCTTTTAGAATTGAATGTAAAGATAAAATTTATGATGCAGAATATAATAAAATCACTAACAATTTAGAAGACGATGGATGCGATTCTCATCCACATAATATTTATCTTGAAGTATTATCTGATTTGGGGCTTATTGGTTTTTTGCTCTTTTTTTTACTTTTGTATAATTTTTATAAATTGAAAGAATATATTGCGGATAAAATAAAAGCAGAATACTTTTTAGTATTTTTAGTAGCTTATTTTTTCCCATTTAAACCTTTTGGTAGTTTATATTCAAATTTCAACTTGATAATGCTTTGTTCTACTGTTTCTTTTGTAATTTTTTACAGTAAATATAAATTAACAAAAAAAAATTAATGTAATTTTAATTAGATAAAAAATGTTTGACTATTTAAATTTGATTATATCTTTTGGTATTTCAATAATATTATTTTTCGCAGTTAGAAATTATTTTAGTACGATTAAATTATTTGATATCAATGATTTAAAAATAAGCAAATCTAAAGGTGTGGTAACTTCAACCGGAATAGTATTTTTGATTGTTTTCTTGATACAATCTTTATTTAATTTTTACGATATTAAAAGTTCATTGCCAAACAGATACTATATTTTTTTTGGCTCAGTTATTTTTCTTTCTCTTTTGTCGTTTTATGATGATGTAAAAAATATTGACCCAAAAATAAGATTGATTTTACAACTTATTATTGTTTATTTTTCCTTAACAAGTCTTCCATTAACTTTTTTTCCGGTTCCATTAAAATTATTGATGTTTATTTCTTTAGTTATTTGGGTCTACATTATAAACGTTACAAATTTTGTTGATGGTTTAGATGGTTTTTGTGCGACAACTATAATTTCATATTTTATAGGTGTTGTATTAATTTGCAAAATTTTAAATTTAGAAATTTTTTCATACATTATCGCCTTATATGTCATGCCGATTTTATTGGCTTTTTTAATTTTTAATAAACCCAAAGCTTCTATTTTTATGGGTGATGCAGGAAGTATATTTTTGGGCTATTTAGTTGGTTTTACTTTTCTAGAAATATGTCTAAATAATAAATTTAATTTAGCAATTTCAATATTTCTTTACCCATTAATGGACTGCACTATTACTATTATAAAGAAAATTATAAACGGACATCTTCCTTGGGCGAGACTATCTGATTATTTTTTCTTAATGCCTGTAAAAAGTGGAAAAAAATCACATAGTTTTGTTTTGATTATTTATATTTTTTACTTAATTTTTAATTTATTACTTTTATATTTTCAAATTGTATATTCAGAACTTATTTTCTTTATGATTAATTTAATAATTACTTTTTGTTTGATTATCTATTTTAATTCATTCAAAAAATATCTAAAATAAGAATCTAAATTTAAACATATTTTTTAAATGAATATTAAAATTCAAAATAGAAACTTATTAATATTAAACATATTAATTATTTTCTCTTTTTCTTTAGGTTTTATTTTACAAGAAAATTCTTCTGGCGGGGGTCTAAACGACTTTAGTCATATTGCAAATAATTATAATCTTATTTTTTCAAATCAATTTAGTGAAATAGATTGGAGCAAATATGACTCTTCAAGGTATCCATTGCATTATTTTTTAACGAAAATTTATTTACCCTTAGATTTAAATATTATCAAATTTAATAATTTTTTAATGTCCATGTTTATTCCAATAATTTTGTTTTTTTCATTAAGAAAAAAAATTCTATTTCATAAAATATATAATCAAAATTTATTATTACTAACATTGTGTTTTATATTTTATTTAAGCCCATATTTAAGGACTAGCTCTTATTGGATGTTGGAAGAAAACTTTGGAATATTTTTTATAATTCTCTCAAGTATATTTTTTTATAACTCTTTCTTAGGCAAAGGTTTTAACCAATACCTAAATATTTTTATATATTTGTTATTGTCCTATTTTGCTTTTTTTTGTTCACAAAATCTATTTGTATTTATAGTAGTAAATTTTTTTATACATATTAATTTTTTTTTGAAAAAAAAAATTATTGTTTTTTTACTAATTTTGACAAATTGTTTATTTCTTTTTTTGCCCTATATATTTTTTGGAGATGTGCTTTTTCAAATTACATCTAATGTTTCTAACGCAAGGCTTGGTTTTAACTTAAATAATATTATTGATTATTTTTCGATATTATTAATTTACTTAATTCCCATTTATCTTTTAAGTTTCAAAAAAAAAGAAATAATTATCTTTTTTAAAAAAAATTATCTTAAAATAATAGTTTTATTTTTATTATATTTAATTTTATTTTGGAATTATGAAAGTGACTTTTTAGGAGGCGGCGCTATAAAAAAACTTTTACTAATAGTTTTTGGCGAAACAATATATTATAAAATATTTTTAATATTATCTTCATTTATAGGAATAGTTATACTTTTTCATATAGTTAAGTTTAAAGATAAAATTTTACTTCTATTTGTAATACCTTATTTAATTTTTATGACACTATTAGATTATGTTTTTCAAGAATATCTTGACCCTTTATTTATGATATTTTTAATACTTTATACAAATAAATTTATTCAAATTAAGATTAAAGAATTATATTTTTTAGTTTTTTATTTTGCCACTTTCTTAATTTCAGCTAATATTTATTATTTGTTATAATAGATTTTTTTAATTTAATTTTATAAATTGAAATATATCTAAAAAAAATGAAAAAATTTTGGAAACATAAAAAAATATTGATTACAGGTCATTCAGGCTTTATGGGCGGTTGGTTAACACTGGCTTTAAGCAGATACACAAAAAAAATTTATGGCTTATCTTTACGTCCAAAAACAAAACCTAATTTTTATAAAATTCTTAGTGTAAATAAATTTTTAAAGAAAGAATATTTTATTGATTTAAGAAAAAGCAATTCTATTAAAATTATAAAAAAAATTAATCCTGATTTTATATTTCATCTTGCGGCCCAACCTATTGTTCATACGTCTTATCTTAATCCTTTAGAAACATATGAGACTAATGTTATTGGAACTATAAATATTTTAGAAGCTGCTAGAAATACAAAAAAAAAACAGTCAATCATAATTGTAACTTCAGATAAGGTTTATCATAATGATGAAAGCAGTAGGCGATTCAAAGAGAATGATAAGTTGGCGGGCAAAGACCCTTATAGTAGCAGCAAGTCATGCCAAGACATAGTTACTCAATCATATAATTTTTCTTACTTTGAAAATAAAATGAATAAATCAATTGGAATTGCAAGAATAGGAAATGTAATTGGTGGCGGTGATTGGTCGCCAAATAGATTATTTCCTGATATTTTTAAAAAATTAGATAGAAATAGCAAAATAATTATAAGAAATCCAAAATCAGTTAGACCTTGGCAGCATGTAGTTGAGCCGACCTATTTTTTATTAATGCTAGCAAAAAAAATATATTCAAATAAAAATCTTTCAGGTAGCTACAACCTTGGCCCAAATAGTTTAAATCAATGTTCTGTAAAAAAAATAGTTAATTTATTAGATAGAAAATTAAAAAAATTTTCTATTAATTTGAAAATATTAAATTTAAAAAAAAATATAGTTAAAGAGGCTAAAATATTAAAGTTAGATAATTACAAAATGAAAAAAAAACTTAAAATTTATCCTAAATATAATATTAATAAAACTTTAGATCTTATAGTTGAGTGGTATTTAAATTATAAAAAGAAAAATATAAAAGAAATTACTTTAAAACAAATTTCAAGATATTTTTCTAATTAAATTTATTGATAATATTATTTAAATTCTAGACGATTATGTCTTAGTATAGCTATTTTGCCCTTGAAATTCATTTTTTTTAAAATGTTATAAACTTCGTCTGAATATCCTGCTGCCATAATAATTACTCCACTTATATTTTCTTTATTTATAATTGATGGAGATACAACTTTAATTTTATCTCCAGGACTTAATTTGTTTTGTTTAAATGTTGCTGAGTCTATAATGTATTTTACATTATTTTTTAATCCAGTTAGAGATAACACCGTTAATGCTTGATGTCCCGCGCCCCATACTGCAATTTTTTTATTCAAGTTCTTTTTAAATTTTTTAAAATCTTGCCTAAGATTTTTTACCAATATATTTAAATCAAATTTTTTTAATAAGTTTTTTTTTTTAATTTCAGCTGAAATTATGTATCCATCCCATAACTCTTTGCAGTTTAAAACTTCGAAGCCATTAAAGTTTAAAGTTTGTTCTAGTGTTTTTTTTGTAAAATAATTTAAATGATCAATAATAAATTCTGTATATAAATTTTTTTTTATTATCATGTCAAAATTGGGAACCTCTATTAAACCATAAGAATTAGACCTTAAATTATTGGATATACCTCTCAAAAAATTATTAATATCTGGAGAATGTTCTGCGAAACTCATACATATAAATGCATCGTATGGACCGCCTTGAATTTTATAATTTTTATTGTCAACATAGCCTTTAAAAACACTGAGTCCTTTTTTTTTAGAAATTGTTATATTTTTATTTGAATATTCTAAACCATTAGAATTTTTTGAATATTTTTTTAAAATATTCAAATATTCTCCACTGCCCGAACCTATTTCAACAATTTTTTTATTTGTTAAATTGTATTTTTTTATAAATTTTTTAAGTTGAACTGATCTAAAATTAATCATGCTTTTCGAAAAGCTTACAGATCTGATAGTTTCCCTATAATATTTAACTGGTTTATTGCTTGATTGTACTAGCCCACATATTGAACATTGACTAATTTTTAAATTAATATTATTTTTTTTTTTATTATATCTAACAAATCCTTGAGCAGAAGGAGGTGCATTTTTTAACGTTAAAATGGCCTCTAAAGGCAATTTAGACCCACAAACTTTGCAATTTATATTACTTTTTTTCACTAAAAAATTGATTTAACTTCTATCTTATACTATTAAGAAAAAGATTATTAAATATTATTAAATATATGAATCATTTAGAAAGAATTGCTTTAATCTCAGAACAGAATTTATCAGAGTCCGAGAAAGAAAAGAGAGCTGGTTTGGCTTCTAGAAAGCCTTACTTGGCTTCTAAATTAGCAAAAATCACAGAAAATGAAAAAAAAGGCATTATAAGCCCAATTATCAGAATTGAAAAAAGCTATCTTTGCAATTTTCAGTGCACTCATTGTTCCGCAGAATATTACATGGATAGACATTTAGAAAAAAAACTTAATACAAAAGAACATAGAGATCAAATGACCATAGAAGATATTAAAAATATCTCCAAGCAGGCTGATGAGCTAGGGCTATCAAGATTCGTTATTACTGGCGGAGAACCTTTAGTCATGAGAGATTTTGATCAAGTGGTAGAAGCAATAGATCCAGATAAACATTACATTATATCTGACACCAATGGATGGTTTTTAGATGATAAAAAAGCAAAACATATAAAATCAATTGGAGTTGAAAAGGTTCAGTTATCTTTAGATAGTTTTATTGAAGAGGAACATGATAATTTTAGAAATAAAAAACATTCTTATAAAAAAGTGATGAGAGCAGTAGATTCAGCTCTAAATGCAGGCCTTAATTTAATTTTGTCCACTGTACTAGTTAAAGGTAGAGCAACTGCAAAAGAATTTGAAGATATGTGTAAATTTTGTGATGAAAAAGGAATTGGTTTATATGTATCTTATGCAAAGCCTGTTGGTAGTGCTACAGATCATCCTGAGTTTGTTATAACAAAAGAAGATGCGGACATAGTCAGAGAACTCGAAAAAAAATATAGCGTATTTACACACATGACTCCTTCGTATGGTTCATTTAAAGGATGTATAACAGTAAAAGGCATTATCACAATAACTTCAACAAATGAGGTAACTCCTTGTCCATACATTGATTTCTCACTTGGCAATTTAAGAAAAACTTCTCTAAAGGAGGTTTTAGATAGAGGAATGAGAAATCCTTGGTTAGGACCTCATAGACCAGATTGTTTAATAGGAGAAGATCCAAGTTTTATAAAACTACATCAAGAAAAAACAGCAGGAAGGACACATCTTCCCGTTCCTTACGGGGAAGGTTTTGCAGACGATAACGAGTTATTCTAATTAAGATGTATTTTGACGATAAAGGAAGGTGTATTCCTAACTATACAAAATTTCCGGTAAATAAAAAATCTAGATATTACTTTTCTTTAGATGAAAATATAAAACAAAAAATAGATCTTAATAAAATCTATTCAAATTATCAAAATTTTTATGGGACAAAACTTAATATAAATCAAGATGAATTTATAGAAAAAATTAAAGAAATACAAAAAAAAATTAATCTAGATGATAAAATAAAAAATATAAATGAAGGTGTTGGATTTCCATTTATAATTCCAAAACTTTCTTCGGCAGATATTGGATCAAATATAAAAAATATTTTTTTACCAGCTTTAAAAAAATCCTATAAAAACAAATTTCAAAACTATGAATTTATAAATCATATTAAATTTGATTTATCAAATAAATTAGATATTAGAAAAGAAAGCAGATATGAAAATATTATTAGCAAAAGTTTAAATGAAGAAATTGTAGGGATCCTTTATCCTTGTTTAAATGAATATTCATTCCCAGCAGCCCATGAAGTTTTAAAAAACTTGCCAGAAAAATTTGTACTTAGTGGAGGCTATGAAATAATAAGTGCTTTGATAGGCACTCCAGAAATGTTATTTGATAAGGATAAATATACCCCTTTATTGTGGTTTTCATCAATGAAAAATTTTGACGATGAGAACATATCTTATCATATAGAACCTTATGGCTATAACATTACATTAAATGAAAGAGCACATTTAAATCAAGCAGCAGAGTATTGGTGGCATTCGCTAAGTATTCTAGAATAAAAAATTAATGGAAAATTTGTCTGAGATAAATGATGATTTGAAATATATTTTTAAATCTAACAATAAAATTTGGAAAAATTTACAAAATAAAAATATTTTTATTACAGGTGGAACAGGGCCATTTGGATTTTGGATATTGAAAAGTTTTATATATGCCAATAATTACCTTGGCTTAAAATCTAAGATTTTTTTATTATCTAGAAAAAAAAATAATAAATTTACCAAACTTATATCTGATAAAAATATTTCATATATCAAAGGTGATATTAGAAATTTTAAGTTTTTTAAAAAAAATATTGACATAATTATTCATGGAGCAACAACATCTGCACATGAAACATTTAAAAGACAAGATCCAAATGAAAAAATTTCTGTATTGGTTGAAGGTACAAAAAGGATTTTAAATTTTGCTAAATTCTCTAATTGTAAAAAAATATTATTTATAAGTTCAGGTGTGGTTTATGGAAATAGGGATAAAAAAATTAAATTTTCAGAGAATATGAGTATTGCCCCTCTTACAAATGACTTAAATTTTGATATTTCAGCATTGGGTGAGGCAAAAAGACTAGCAGAGTTGATGACAATAATTTTTTCAAAAAAAAATAAGTGCAAAGTTAATATAGCAAGATGTTTTTCTTTTATTGGTCCTTTAATGCCTTTAAATCTTCATTATGCTGTCGGAAATTTTCTAAGAGATGCAATTAAATCAAAACAGATAAATATTAAAGGAAATCCAAACACATTAAGATCTTATTTATATTTTGCTGATTTAGCGGCAATAATTTGGAAAATAGTATTAAGTAATAATAATAGGCAAATCTACAATGTTGGTTCTGATAAGGCTCTTAGCATGCTATCAATAGCAAAGAAAATAAAAAAATTATTGCCACATACAAAAATTATTTTTAAAAAAAATAATAAATACAAAAAATCATTTTATATTCCATCGATTAAAAAAATAAAAAAAAATTTTAACTTTGAACCAAAATATTCTTTTTTAGAATCTCTTAAAAAAACTCATTCAAGTATAATAAAAAACAAAAAACTTTATGACATTAGATAAAAAAAAAAAATAAACTTAAAAAAAATATAAAGATTATTGAAAATTATATTAAAAATCCAAAAAAAGGATTACCTGAAGAATTATTTTTATTTTTGACGAGAATTTCTCCTATGATAAATGTTGATTTATTAATAAAAAACAATTTTGATGAAACCCTCTTAACTTGGAGAAAAAAAGGTGAAAAATATCCTTCAGGATGGCACATTCCTGGTGGTATAATTAGATTTAAAGAAAAAATTCATAGCAGAGTAAAAGAAGTAGCCAATTCAGAATTGAATTGTAAAATTAACTTTTCAAAAAATCCTATAATGATAAATCAAATATTTTTAAATCAAAAAAATAGATCTCACTTTATTTCATTACTATTTTTATGCAAATTGAAAAGTAAATTAGATAAAAATATTGAATACAAATCTGGTATACCTAAAATTGGTCAATGGAAATGGTTTAGTAGGTGTCCAAAAAATATTATTGTGCCTCATAAGAAATACAAAAAATTTATTTAGATAATTCTTTTATTTCTTTTAAGAATAAAAAGAAAATAAATAATTTTAATTAATACCGAATATAGAAACGTTGACAAAACTGTATTACCAAAAAATGGTATAGCCATAGTATAACAAGTGATTAATCCACTTAAATCATAACCATAAGATTCATTTAACCAAACACCAAAGTTTGTAATGATATAAAAAATTACAGCACCACTTAAAGCACCTGTTAATCTAAATAAAATTGATCTATTAAAATATTTAAATTAATTCAATAATTAAGATACTACTTAATGTGAAAACCATTAAAGAATTAAGAATATTCAATAGGAAGAAATGATTGATAAAATATTAAAACTATAACTATTATCTAGAATAATTAGTATATTCTATTACTTCTTTTGTTTGAATTCCTGGTTCGATTTCCGGTTGACCATAAGATCGTCCATGACAAAAATTACATGCATTAATTATATCTTTTTCTCTCAGAAACCATTTTAAATTCTTTTTTAATTCATCTACATTCTCTAGATTTCTAGCCCCTCTGATGTCAAAAAAATCATCTTCACTTTTAGGAATTGCCTTAAGCCTTTCAACATTTGCAGAGAAAGGACATCTAAAAATTTTTCCGTCAGTAAGAGTAGTAAAATGTTTTGCACAACACAATTTAAATAAACTTTTATTTTGTAGATTATTCCGATTGTAATTTTCAACTTTACCTGAGTCTGTCCAACCATATGCTGGCTGGATATTATAATTGATACCTAACTTTTCTAGTGAGTCAGCAAGCTTTTCTGCATTTTTAGATAGTTTTCCATAAGTTGTAATAAATACAAAAGTTTTATCATTTTTTATTTTTTCTAATTTTTCTTCTTTAGGACAAATTGTTCCATTAGTATAAACTACAACTTTATTAAATTTCTCATATGATGCTGCTCTAGCAGTTATTTCATCAAAGTCTTTGTTCATTAATGGTTCGCCACCTATTATTCTTATTTCATTTACTTCGTCGGAAATTTTATTTAGGTCCTCGTAATCACTTAATAGTTCTGATCCTTCAATATTAATCGGTTTATGATAATATTGCATAAGATTTGAGCAATCTTTACATTTAAGTGAACACTTTTCAGTAACTATAATATCTATACTTCTTATAAATAATTTTTTTTCATCAAGATATTTTTTTTGAGACTCAATCATGTTACTCACTCCAAAATTAACAAAATCTCCAGTAAATTCGCCACCTGAATAATTTTTTTTTAAGTCATTTTTAATATATCTGTCGAAGTTTTTTGTATCATTTTCCTCTAAAATTTTAATAATTGGAAACCAATTGTAGATACCATAACTTTCAATTTGATTAATAATGTCAAGAACGTATGTAGATGCAATTAAAATAATGGAATTTTTTTTAATTTTTAATAGTTTCTTTGGCGCGTGCTCAACTTTGTAGTCCTTTATATTTTGAAAACATTTATTTTTGTTATTATCCAGGAAACCTTCTATATATATTTTATTTTTTTCAAGAATTTCCATTACAACCTTACCGACAATATCTGCTCCAAAAATGTAAATTTCCTTATTTTCTTTGAAATAAGATTTTAACGTATTTATATTTATTTGATTTTTATTCATATGTTAGGTTATTTATTAATTAAAAAATTATAAAATTAAAGAAATAAATTTTTATATAGACTAAGAATCCATGTATTTTCATCTTTTTTTGGGATGTAATAATTAAAAAACTTTCTAAGTGTGATGTTTTCATGAAATTTTTGTAAAATTACAAGAAATTTTATTTGATTTTTTTTTGTTTTTTCTTTCAGTATTCGTAATAAAAATATTATAAAAATTGACACAATTAAATGTTTTAACTTTTTTTTTATTTTAGATTTTTTTTTTATTTTTCTGGAATTTGTAACAAAGTATATTGATTTATATATTTTCTGAAGAGAATAGATTACATCTGCTCCTATATTATAACTTTCTCTATTAAACTTATTCAAACCATCAGCTCTATGAAAATATAAAATTTTTTTAATATAGATAATTTTTTTGGAATATTTTATATAATTAAAGTTAAAATCAATATCTTCTAATTGTTTCATTTTCTTATCAAAAATTAAATTATTTTTAGTTATAATTTCTTTTTTATAAAGTCTTCCCCAGCAATGAGTAAATATCAAGTATTTATAATGGTAATCAAAATATTTGCTTAAAAAATACTCAAAATTTAATCTATTAAAAATAATATTTCTTTTAATTAATTTATTTTTTTTTATGATTTTTCTCTTTCTTATTTGCGCATGATTAGAAATTATATAATCACCGTTATTTTTTTTTATTTGGTCAAATAAATTTTTAATTGCTGACTTAGATAAAAGGTCATCAGAGTCTAAAAAAAATAAATATTTTCCTTTAGATTTTTTTATTCCTAAATTTCTCGCATTACTAACACCTAATTTATTTTGATGATATAAATAAATATTTGAATATTTTTTGCATAATTTTTTTGCAATTTTTAAACTTCCGTCTTTAGAGCAATTATTAATGAGTAGTATTTCTATATTTTTATAATTTTGTCTATACGCACTAAGCACAGTTTTATTTAAGGTTCTGTGTGAATTTTTAAAAGGGATTATAATTGAAATTAACATCAAAATATATAATAAACATATAATGAACAAACATTTTAATCAAACAAATAAAAAAAAGTTTGATAGAGACGGCTATGTAATTTTATATAATTTAATTTCCAAAAAAACTATAAATAAAATAAAATCAAAAGTTTATGAATTGTACGAGTGGGAGAGCAAAAAGGGAAAATCTTATATTTATAAATTTGATAAATCAAAAAAAACTAAAAGGGTTTGGAATTTAATAAATAAATCAGCTTTATTCAGAAATCTAATTCAAAATAAGGAAGTTAACAATTTTATGGAATGGATTTTTGATAGAAAAACCGTACATCAGAAATATTTTTTAAGTAGCTTTCAAGCAAATATTTTGGAACCTGGTGCTGATATTCAAAAGCTACATATCGATACTCCTGTACCAGAACCTTTGCCATCTTGGCCAATTAAAGCTAATTCAATTTGGATGATTGATGATTTTACTACTGATAACGGTTCCACTGAAGTTTTGCCCAAAAGTCATAAGTTTAAATTTAAGCCAAATAAAATGGATAATAAAAATAAAAAAATTATTAAATGCATAGGTCCTGCTGGAAGTGTGATTATTACTCATGGTGCTTTATGGCATAGAGCTGGAGGTAACAAATCAAATGAAAATAGATTAGCTTTACTTGGAAGTTTTGCAGCAAGCTATGCAAAAGAAATTTCTAATGAGGAAGATCAATCTAAAGTGGTAGATGAATTTACCATAAAAAGATCAACACCGTTTCTTAAAAAAATTTTAGGATTTGGTCATGGAATTAAAGAGGGCTCGTTTATAAAACCTAAAATTAGAGATTGATTATAAAATCATTTAAATTAGAAGTAAGATTTTATATAACTAAATATTGTATTAATAATGAAAAGTTATTTTGATAAAAAACTAGTAGTTTTCGAGTTAGCCAATAATCATATGGGTTTTATCGATCATGGTATTAAAATAATTAATACATATGGGAAATTAATTAAAAATTATAGGTCAAAATTTGATTTTGCTTTTAAATTGCAGTATCGCCATCTTTCAAGTTTTATTCACAAAGATTTCAAAAAAAGAAAAGATTTACATTATGTCAAAAGGTTTATGGAAACTAAGCTTTCGATTAATGATTTTAATAAATTAATAGCCACAATAAAAAAAAATAAATTTAAAGCTATTTCCACACCTTTTGATGAACCATCAGTTCAATTAATCGAAAAACAAAAATTAGATTTTATAAAAATTGCTAGCTGTTCTTTTAATGATTGGCCGTTATTAGAAGCTGTGGCTAAAGTTAACAAACCAATAATTTTATCAACAGCTGGTACAACAAAAAAAGCTATTGATGAGGTAGTTAGTTTTTTAGCTAATAGAAACAAAAATTTCGCTTTATTACATTGTGTCGCAGAATATCCAACGCCTACAAATAAATTACATCTTAATCAAATTGATTTTCTAAAAAATAGATATGAGAATATTCCAATTGGATATTCTAGCCATGAGTTTCCAAATAACTTTGAAAATGTAAAAATTGCTGTTGCAAAAGGTGCTCACATATTTGAAAAGCATGTTGGAATTGAGTCTGAGGCATTTAAATTAAATAAATATTCTTTAAATCCTAATCAAACAAAATTATGGCTAGAATCGTTAAGTCAAGCAGTAGAAATTTGTGGAAATATAAATAGAGAGAGAACAATAAATATTGATGAGCAAAAAAGCCTTAGAAGTCTCCAACGTGGTGTTTACTTAAAAAAAAATATTAAAAAAAATCAAAAAATTAATTTAAATGATGTTTATTTTTCCTTTCCTCCTCAAAAAAATCAAATTTTAGCAAATGAATTTTCTAAATATCTAACCCTCATTGCAAAAAATAAAATTAATAAAGATAAACCGCTTTTAAAAAAAACAGTTAAAGTAAAAAATAATAGAAATTTAATATATGATATTATAAATAAAATTTCGCATTTTGTAAAAAAAGCAAATGTTAACCTTCCAAAAAAAATAGATATAGAATTATCTTATCACTACGGATTGGAAAAATTTTACAAATATGGTTTATCGATGTTTACAATAGTAAACAGAGAATATTGTAAAAAAATTTTAGTTTCTTTACCCAAACAAATTCATCCTGCCCAATATCATAAAAAAAAAGAGGAAACATTTAACGTAATTTATGGAAATGTTGATTTAGTTTTAGATGGTAAAAAAAAACATTTATATACAGGCGATGTTGTAACAATCAAACCAGGACAAGTTCATCAATTTTCTTCAAAAAAAGGGTCTGTTATTGAGGAAATTTCTACCACTCACTATAAGTCAGATTCTTATTATATTGACGAAAGTATAAATCAAAATAAGAATAGAAAAACTGTTGCTAACTTTTGGATGTAATTTAATTAATGCCCAAAATTAAGGTTTCTGATTTTATATTTAAATTTTTACACAAAAATTCTGCCAAACACATTTTTTTAGTTCCTGGTGGAGGCAATATGCATTTAACAGATGCAGTAAAGAGAAATAAAAATTTAGAATATACTAACTTTTTTCATGAACAATCCGCTGCTATAGCAGCAGAGTCTTATTCTAGATCAAACAATAATCTTGGGGTGGCACTAGTTACATCTGGTCCAGGTGCAACAAACGCAATTACAGGCGCTGTAGGAGCTTGGATTGAGTCAGTACCAATGATTATTATCTCAGGACAAGTCAAAACTCAAGATTTAATAAAAAAAAGTAAAATAAGACAAAATGGGCCACAAGAGGTTGAAATAGTAAAATTAATAAATGGTGTAACAAAATTTTCCATAACAGTTAAATCACCCAAGAGCGTTATAAGTATCTTAAAAAAAGCTTTAAGCGAAGCTATTTCAAAAAGATCCGGACCTGTTTGGATAGACATACCATTAGATATCCAAGCAGCAGAAATTCATTTTTCTAAAAAAGATATTATAAAAATAAAAAAACAAAAAAATAATCAATTTTTAGGTTATAAAAAAATAATAAAATCCATAAATAATTCTAAAAGACCCATTATATTAGCTGGACATGGAATTAGGCTTTCAAATAGCAAAGATCAGTTTCTAAATCTTGTAAAAAAACTTCAAATTCCAGTTTTAACAACATGGAATTCTATAGACCTCATTGATTATAACAACCGATTAAATATAGGAAGCCCTGGAGTTGTTGCGAAGAGATATTCAAATATAATTTTGCAAAAAAGTGATCTAATAATCTCTTTAGGATCAAGTTTAAATAAAATAGTTGTTGCTTTTAATGAAAAAGATTTTGGTAGAAATGCAAAAAAAATAATAGTCGACATTGATAAATATCAATTAAAAAAAATTAATATTCCAAGATCTTATAAAATTAATGCTTGTTGCAATGATTTTATAACCGACTTTAATTTATTTTTTAAAAAAAAAATAAAATTAAAAAAATTTAAGGATTGGATAGATGAAACTCAAGCATTAAAAAAACTTTATTCAAATGAATTTCTTTTTAATAATAATAAGAATCTAGATCACTATTATTTTACTAATAAATTATCCAAAGTTTTAAAACCAGGACAATTAATATCTACAGGTAGCTCTGGATTAGGCATAGAAATTTTATACACTCACTTTCAAACAAAAAAAAATCAAAGAATATATTTAACATCAGGACTTGGTTCTATGGGATATGGTTTGCCTTCTGCAATTGGAAATTGTTTGTCAAATAACAAAAAAAAGACTATTTTAATAGAAAGTGATGGTAGTTTTATGTTTAACATTCAAGAGCTAGCGACTATTAGATCCTATAATTTGCCTATAAAAATTATAATACTCAATAATAAAGGATATGCGTCAATAAGAACAACCCATAAAAATTATTTTAATGAAAGATTTGTGGGAACAGGATTTGAAGATGGTATTAGATATCCAAATTTTGAAATTATTGCAAAAGCATTTAATTTTAATTATTTTTCTTTAAAAAAAAAACTTAATTTTGAAAAAAAATTTCAAAATTTCTTGAAAAACAATAAACCCACAATAATCGAGGTTTTTTTAAATAAAAATGATACTCTTAAACCAAAAGTAAGTTCTATAATAAAAAAAAATGGTCAAATGATTTCTATGCCTTTAGAAGATATGTCACCACTAATTTCAATAACAAAACTTAAAAATATTTTAAATGGTAAGCTAAATAAAAATTCAATAAAACTAAGGAATCTAAAATGAAAAAAATTACTTTTGTAATTGCAACTTATAATGAAGAAGAAAATGTCGAAAAGTTAGTTAAAGAATTAAATGATAAAGTTATATCAAAAAAAAGTTATTCGTTTGAAATTTTATTTATAGATAATGATTCAAAAGATAATACTGCTAGTATATTAAAAAAATTAGCTTCTCAAAATAAAAGTATAAAAATAATTCTCAATCAAAGAAATTTTGGACCGTTCAGATCTCCAATGCATGCTCTTCAGCAGGTTTACTCTGATGCAGCAATTACGATGCCGGCAGATGGGGAATTTCCAGTTGAAAAAACTCTAGAATTAATTGAAAAATGGGAAAATGAGAGTGATGTTGTTTTATTAAGGAGAAAAAATTCAAATAAAAATTATTTAATGAGTAAGTTAAGAAATTTATTCTATAAAATTTTGAATTCTGTCTCTGATATAAAACTACCTGAGAAAACGCCAGGTATAGGAATTTTTGATAAAAAAGTAATTAGTGAGATAAGAAAAAGATATGATCCTTTACCTTATACAAGGGGTTTGGTTGCAGAATTAGGTTATAAAATTAGTTATATTGACTTTAATGAAGAACTTAGAAAACGTGGGAAATCATCATATAACTTCAATACTCTATTAAATTTTGCTTTAATTGGATTTATTAAACATGGAAAACCATTAAGATTATTTATGATATCTGGTGTTTTTTTAGGAATGTTGTCTATTTTAATTGCTTTATTTTTTTTATTCTACAAGATCTTATATTGGGACACCTTTGAAGTAGGTGTGGCCCCTTTAATATTGGGTGTATTTCTCTTAGGTTCTTTTCAAATCTTTATGTTAGGATTTATAGGTGAATATTTGCTAGCAATTCTAGAATATAATAAAAAAATACCATTAGTGGTTGAGAAAGAACGAATTAATTTTGATTAAATGTTTATAGTAAATTTAATTAAAAAATAAATAATTATGCTTTACTAATTTTTTCTTATAAAATTTACTTAATTTGATAAAAAACTAATATGAAAGTTGTTTTACTTGCAGGTGGGCTTGGATCAAGATTGTCAGAGGAAACTTATATAAAACCTAAGCCATTAATCGAAATTGGAAATATGCCTGTGATATGGCATATAATGATGATCTACTCTCATTATGGCTATAATGAATTTATAATTTGCTGTGGTTACAAAGGCTACATGCTTAAAGAATTCTTTGCTAATTATTTTCTACATCTTTCAGATGTAGAAATAGATGTTAAAAGCAATTCAGTTAAAATTTTAAATAAAAAATTAAAAAAAAATTGGAAAATCACACTAATTGATACTGGCGAGAAAACACAAACTGGTGGAAGAATAAAAAAAATAAGAAAGTATATTGATGGTACTTTTCTTATGACTTACGGGGATGGTCTTTCAAATATAAATATTAAAAATTTAATTTCACATCATAAAAAGAATAATACATTAGCTACAATGACTGTTGTTAATCCACCTTCTAGATTTGGTAGTGTACAATTAAATAAAAAATTGATTCATAAATTTAATGAGAAGCCGATCGTATCTAATTCTTGGATAAATGGAGGGTTTTTTGTCTTAGAGCCTAAAATCTTTGATTATATAAAAGGTGAAAATACAATTTGGGAAAAAGAACCATTACAAAACTTATCTAAAAATAAAAAATTAAATGCTTATTTGCATAAAGACTTTTGGCAACCTATGGACACATTAAGAGACAGGAATTTTTTAAATGATTTATGGAATTCTGGTAATGCTCCATGGAAATTGTGGAAATGATTTTTATAATTGATGAAAAAAAAAAAAGATATTTAATTATAGGCTTTATCAATACTATATTTGGTTATTTTATTGGAATATTAAATTATATATTGTTTTATAAAATAATTGGAATTTTTTTTTTATCACTACTTAATAATATCGTAAGTATAACTTTTTCATTTCTAACATATAAATATTTTGTTTTTAAAACAAATAATAACTATATCTTAAAAGAATATTTTAAATCATACATTGTTTATGGAATATCTTTTTTATTTAGTACATTGATACTTTGGTATTCTTTAGAAATTATCTTTTTAAATATTTATATTGCACAGTTTTTGGCAATTATAGCAACTATTGTATTTAGTTATATTGGCCATAATTACTTCACATTTAGAAATAATTAAATTAATCTCAAAATTAATATAGATTTTATTAAAAAATACAAAAGTAAAAATAAGCGGTGATAAGATATTTAAATAGAAAAAATTTTATTATTTTTTTAATTTTATCTACTATCTTAAAAATAGTTTTTTCAATTTTTTATGGTGATAAAGTTTTTGATAATGAATGGGGAAAATTATATTATAACTTAATTAATTTTTCATCATTATCTTATAATGATGTTTATGGAGAAAAAGTTCCAAGTGTCTATATGCCTCCATTGTATATATATTTTTTATATATATTCTCTTTTTTTAACTTTTCAGAATTATTAACAATTCAGATTGTTAAATTCGTACAATGTCTAATATCTTGCATATCTGTATACTATTTTTATAAAATCTCTAAAAATTTTTTTGAACAAAAAATTTCTTTAATAATCGCAATTTTATATTGTTTTTATCCTCTAAACTTTTACGCACCATCTCAAATATCCTCAATTACTCTTCAATTATTTTTATTTTTAGGTTTTTTAAACTTTTTTATAAATTTTGAAAAAAAAAATAATTTTATTTATTTTGCTTTATTTTCAGGTTTTTCGATCTTAATTAGAGGAGAATTTTGGCTTTTATTTATATTATGCATTCTATTTTTTTTTCTAAAATATAAAACAAAGTTTATAAAAAAAATTATTTTATCTTTGTTAATGGTATCAATAATTGTTACCCCTTATTTAATTAGAAATTTTATTAATTTTAATGAAATTATTCTTACAAAATCATCTGGTTATAATTTATGGAGAGGCAATAGTTTACAACCAAAAGTTAGTGGAGAATTAACTAATAGCCCAACCATAGAAAACGAAATAATTAAAATAAAAAATAATTTATTGAAAATTAATAAATTAAATTATTATGAAGTATATATTGATAATTATTATTTTGATGTAGCTAAAGAAAATATTATTGCTAATCCACTAGTTTATATATTTCACTATTTTAAAAAATTTATTGCATATTCAATTTACAACCCATTTCAAAAATACGAAGGTTATTTTAATCCAATAATATATATTCCCGAAATTATTATTTCAATTCTTGCTTTATTAGGTTTGTCAAAAAATATTTTTTCTAAAAAAAGATATACTAGGATTATATTAGTTTTAATTTTCTATCTACTTTTAATTCCTGTTTTCTTTATTTTACCACGATACAAATTATTTATACTCCCAATGTATTTTATTTTTGCAAGTTATTTTATTATAAATTTATTTTCGAAGAAGAATTTTTTCCAAAAAGCAATAAAGTAATGTAAATAAATATTTTGACCCAAGTTCGCCAAAATTAAATTTAGCTTTACCTTTTTCCCTATTTTTCCAATCAATAGGTATTATTGAAAAATTATATTTTCTCGAAATTATTTTTAATGGAAGTTCAAGAAAAATATTGAAATTTTCTGATACTATTGGTTTTATTTCTTTTAGTGTATTTGTTTTGTATATTTTAAACGCATTTGTAAAATCATTATAATTAGACCAAAAAATAATTCTTACTATATTATTAAAAATTCTATTTAAGATTAATTTTCCAATAGGGTAATTAGTCACTTCAGATTTATTACTAAATCTAGTTCCGAAGACCGCATCTAAGTTTTTTTCTTTAATTTCCTCGTAATATTTTATTATATCTTCTGGACTATCTGAAAGATCAGCCATCACTATTACAGAAAAATTTTTCTCTGCTTTATCAATAGCTAGATTGATAGCTCCCCCAAGGCCAGGTTTAGAATTTTCGAAATATTTATTATTGTTATTATTTGAGCAAACTTCTTTAATAACTTCTAAGGTTTTATCTGTACTAAAATCATTAATAAGTAAAATTTCATAATCATTTATTTTATTGTCTATATAATTTCTAATACTTGATATTGTATTTTTAATATTTTCTGCTTCATTTCTACAAGGAATTATAATAGACAAACTCATTAAAGATATAATAATAATTATTTTACTAAATGAAAGTACTGATAACAGGAGGATGTGGCTTTGTAGGTTCAAACTTAGCAATATATCTGAAATCAAAAGGATTTGACGTAGAGTCACTTGATAATCTTTTTAGAAATGGATCAAAACTAAATAATAAAAATTTAAAAAACAAAGGAATTCATAATTATAAATTCGATATAAGTGATTTCTCTAAGATAAAAAAACTTAAAAAATATGATTTAATTATTGATTGTTGTGCGGAAGCTTCAGTCGAAGCCTCAAGAGCTAACTTGGATAGAGTTATAAACACAAATTTTATAGGCACCCTTAATATATTAAAAAAATGTATTGCAGATAAATCGAATATAATTTTTTTATCATCCAGCAGAGTTTATTCTATTAAAGAGATAAACAAATTATTTAAAAATCATGATTTTAAAAAAGAAATAAGTCTAAAAAAGAAAATCGATACAAATTTTTCTACATTTTCACCAAAGTCTATTTACGGCTTTACAAAACTTGGATCGGAAGATTTAATAAAGGAATTATCTTTTGTATATAATTTAAAATATATTATTAATAGGTTTGGAGTAATTTCAGGTCCTGGCCAGATGGGTAAAGAAGATCAAGGATTTGTAAGTTTGTGGGTTTGGAGACATATAAATAAATTGCCATTAAAATATATAGGATTTAAGGGATTTGGAAATCAAAAAAGAGATATTTTGCATATTCAAGATGCTTGTGAATTAATACATACACAAATTTTAAACTTTAAAAAAAAATATAATCTTACTTTATCTGCTGGAGGAGGAGAAAAAAATCTAATTTCTCTTAAATATTTAACTGAAGTATGTAAAAAAATTACAGGTAATAAATGTAAAATATCAAAAAGTTATAGGACATCTATTTACGATATACCTTATTTTTGCTCATCCAATCATCAAGTAAAAAAATTATATAATTGGAAACCTAAGAAAAATATATTTGATATTGTTAAGGATATATTTAATTGGCAAACCAAGGATCAAAAAATTTTAAGAAAGTTTTTGAGTTGACTAATATAATAAATAAATTTATCTAATAAAAAAAGGCATAATATATGGGATTAAGATATTTAATTTGTGGAGCTGGGGGTTTCATAGGTGGTCATCTGGTTTCTAGCTTGATCAAAGAAGGTCATGAGGTAGTTTGTGCAGATATTAAGCCAAAAGAATTCTGGTTTCAATTATTTGATAATACAAAAAATTTTAGTTTGGATCTCAAAGAGTATGAAAATTGTTTAAAGGTTACAAAAGATGTGGACTATATTTACAATATGGCTTGTAATATGGGAGGCATGGGATTTATTGAGAATAATAAAGCAGAATGCATGCTTTCAGTTTTAATAAATACAAATTTACTGAGAGCTTCTATCAAAAATAATGTAAAAAAATATTTTTTTTCATCAAGTGCTTGTGTTTACAATGCTGACAAGCAAAAAGATGTTTTTGTTCAGGGTTTAAAAGAAACTGATGCATATCCAGCTTATCCTGAAGATGGTTACGGATGGGAAAAACTGTTCAGCGAAAGAATGTGTAGGCATTTTACTGAAGACTTTGGATTAGAAACTAGAGTTATAAGATACCATAATGTATATGGACCTTTAGGCACATACGACGGGGGTAGAGAAAAGGCACCAGCTGCAATTTGTAGAAAAATTGCTACATCAAAAATCAATAAAACTAATGAAATTGAAGTTTGGGGAGATGGAAAACAAACAAGATCATTTATGTATATTGATGACTGTTTAGAGGGAACAAAGAAAATTTTTAATTCTAATTCTAGAGAAGTTTATAATTTAGGAAGTGACGAGCAGGTTTCAATTAATCAAATGATAGAAATGATTGAAGAAATTTCTAACCACAAAGTCAAAAAAAATTATTTGTTAGACAAGCCTAAAGGTGTAAGGGGAAGGTCTAGCGATAATAGCAAGATTAAAAAAGAAATTGGTTGGGCACCATCAATAAAACTTTATTCGGGTTTAGAAGAAACTTACAAATGGATTTATAATCAGATTATTTCTGGAGAAAATAGTCAAAAATTTATTAAATCTTATTAAATCTTACTCTTTACATTAATAAAATATAATAGTAATAAACTGGTGCCTGGTGATTATTGCGAAAGGGTCATACCCGATCCCATTCCGAACTCGGAAGTCAAGCCTTTCTGCGCCGATGGTACTTTGTCTTAAGACATGGAAG
>MDSW01137090.1_pt1 | contig 64865 bp, 61 predicted proteins | sample 811171 | NCBI WGS metagenome assembly MDSW01 (sample SAMN05326641, study PRJNA326480) | marine metagenome | isolation source: seawater | place: Atlantic Ocean: North West | collected 2012
CTGGGTGTGGAAGTGCGGTAACGCATGTAGCTGACCAGTACTAATAGCTCAATTGGCTTGATTTATGCACTGAAAAAAATTTTGGGAGTTTTTAGATATAGCTAAGTTAATAATTGACTTAACAAACCATTATTTTTTTTGTCTTTTACAAAAACTTTTTTGTTTGTAATTCTTTTTATATTCATTCGTAATTTTATATAGTCAGGTGTGTAATGTGCGACTATCAAATGTCTATCTTTATTTTCAGAGTAATTAGGAGCACCAGCGTGCCACATTAATGTGTTTAAAATTACCATACCGCCTCGAGGTACTTTAAGTTTGGTAAATTTATTTTTTTTAACTTCTTCTACTGTTGGAAATCTTCTAAATTTTTGACTACCGTTTAGAACAATTGGTCCAAAATTTTTATGATCAGAATTATTTAGATATGTTAAAATACCGCAACTTAATAAATACTCTTTTGATCCCATTCCTATAGGTATTTTGTCTCCAGGCTTGCTATAGCTAACATATGGATAATCTAAATGAAGACTTTGACCCCTTGATCCTGAAACCGAACACTGTGCAGCATAATATGTACAAATAAAATTTTGTCCGAGTAAATAATTAAATGCATTCATTACACTTTTTGGCTGAATAAGCTGTCTAAAAATATCATGAGAATTTAAAAGATCAAAAAAATTAATTGATTTATGTATCTTATCAACTTGATAAGTAAATTTAGCTTTTTTATAATTTTTATGTTTTTTTAGTTTTTTATTAATAATTTTTTCTGCTTTATCAATTATTTTTTTCTTATAAAAATTTTTTATAATTATGTAACCTTTTCCTTTAGTTAATTCATAAATAATTTTTTTCTCTATTTTACTATATTTGGTTGATTTTATTTTATTATTTAATTTTTTTTTATACCCTTCAAGCTCTTTTAAAGTTAATGATTTAATTGTTTTATAAGAGAGTTTTCTAGAATAACTAAATGGATTAAAATTTTTATATTCAATAGCGCCATATTTTTTAGGGTCGAAATTTTTTGGCCAAAGAGTTTTGCTATCAAAAACTGCATCTCTTAAATTTACATTTATAAGTTTGGAGGTTTTAAAATTTGTTCCTTTTAAATTAACATGTGTAAAGTTTGTGTTTTTAATCACTGAATTAAAAAAAATTGCATTAGTTAAATCAGCATCAGTAAATATAGATTTATCTATTTTAGAATTTAAAAATTTAGAATTAGATAGTTTTGTTTCCCAAAAATTACATTTTTCAAAATCACATTTATTTGCTATAAATTTGTTAAGTTTTGAATTTAAAAAACTTCTATTTAACAATTTTTTATTTACAATTCTCACGAACAAAGTATTATTTTATTTATGATTTCTGAGCAATCAAAAAATTATTCCAATTTTATAGACTTCTTGAAATATAAAAAATTCAAATTTTTTCACAAAAATAATCTAGAAAAATTTTTTGATTTGATTAAAAATGGATCGATACCAAGACCCCACTATGCCTTAGGTTTAATGCTAGCTGCACATCAAGCAAGAGAATTAGGTTACAAAAAAATTTCAGTTATTGAATTTGGATGTTGGGATTGTGACGGATTAATTGATTTAGAAAACTATATAAATGATATAAAAAATTTTATTGATATTGAATTTGCTGTTTATGGATTTGATTTAGGTGATGGCCACCCAGACTATGATAACGACCCTAGAGATAGGCACTATGAACTATCAAAGGGCGACTATCCATTTAAAAAAAAGGATAATTTAAAAAAATTATTAATGTCCAAATTAATTTTAGGAGATGTAAAGAATACAATAATTAACTTTACAAAAAACGAGAATATTTCAGATGCGCCCATTGGATTCATTGCCTTAGACCTTGGTTTATACACCTCAACAAATAATGCTTTAAAACTATTAGATGAAGATAGTCAGTTTTTTTTACCGAGAACTATAATTTATTCAGATAATAACTATTTTGTGTTGGATAATGAAGGAGATAGGCTTGCAATTAAAGATTTTAATTTAAACTCAAAAAAAGAAATTTCTCAAATTACCGAATTGGCAGAACAATTATCAATGTCTTGGCCAAAATGGATTTTTTTAGGAAAGAGGATGTTGTGCTTAAGTGATTTAAATCATCCAAAATATAATCAGCATTATGATCAACTTATAAATATTTTAATAAACAAAAAAATAACAAAAACAATTTTTTAGAAAATTATTTTTTATTTTTCAATAAATATAATTTTTTTGCATAATTAAAATCATTAATGGTATTTATATCTATTGCTTCAATAGGATTAATCTCAAACCCACATTTTTTATTATTATTAGAATTAAAATTATACCAATAAAACTGACCAGCATCATAAAAAATATTTGTTTTAAATTTTTTTAGATTATTAATTTGTTTAACTTCGTTATTTTTCCCCTTTATGAATGATTTTGCAATAGGAGACCTATGTTTTGAAATAACCATTAATTCAAAGCATCTATTTTTTTTAAAAAATTTTAATGATTTTTTTAAGGTCGTTATTTTTAATAGTGGTGTTGCAGGATATAGGTAGCATAAATATTTCAAACTTATTTTTTCCTTTTTGCAAAAATTAATAAAATGTTTTCTTACTTCAATGTCCGTCGCTTTATCGTTTGAAAGTTTTTTAGGTCTCAAAAAGGGGACTTCTGCACCATATTTAATTGCAATTTTTGCAATTTTTTTACTGTCAGTTGATACAATAATCTTTTTAAATAATTTTGATTTTTTTGCATTGTGTATTGCATAACTTATAAGTGGTTTCCCATAAAATTTTTTAATATTCTTTTTTTTTATTCTTTTAGATCCTATTCTTGCTGGAATTAAACATATATTCATATTTAAAGAAAAAATATACTCATAATAACTTTTTAGGTTTATTTTTATACGATTATTATTCTATTTCATAAAAAATGATATATATAAAAATAGTAATGACAATTAAAAAGTATAGACTTGCTTTCGTAGGTGGGGGAATTAGTTCAACTATTGGAAAAATACATAGCATAGCCACAACAATTGATAGAAGGTGGAAAATTTCTTCAGGTTTTTTTAGCAGAAATAAAAATATAAATTTAAAAACTGCAAAACTATATGGAGTAGATGAAAATAGAGTTTATCAAAATTTTGATAAATTTTTGAAATTAGAAAAAGACAAAATAGACGCCATCGTTCTCTTGGTACCAACACCAGCAAGATTAAAATATCTTTTAAAGATTTTTAAGTTCAAAATTCCTGTAATTTCCGAAAAACCCCTAATAGATAATTACGAAGGCTTTAAAAAACTTAATAAATACAAAAAAAATTTTTTAAGAGTGACATATAATTATACTGGTTACCCTTTGGTAAAAGAGTTGTCCGAGCTAATAATAAAAAAATATTTGGGAAAAATTAAACAAATTCATTTTGAAATGCCTCAAGATGCATTTACAATAACTACGTCTAAAAATATTAAGCCTAAAAAATGGAGATTGAGAGACCATTACGTTCCAAACATTAGTCATGATTTGGGATCCCATATTCTATCACTAACATACTATTTACTTGGTGAGTATCCATCAGAAGTAATGTGTAACTATTTTAAAAGTTCAAAATATAAAAATTTGATTGATAATGGTTACTTTTGGATAAAATTTAAATCAGGAATTAGCGGCACTTATTGGATAAGTAAATCGGTTCCAGGCATTAGAAATGGTTTAAAATTAAAAATTATTGGAGAAAAAAAGAGTGCTCACTGGTTTCAAATGAGACCTGAGGAATTAAAAATATGTAATGAAAATGGTTCAATTGAAATAATTGATAATTTGACGTTCCAATTAAAAGCAAACAGTAAAAAATATAATAGATACAAGGTTGGTCATCCCTCAGGTTTTTTGGAAGCATTTGCAAATATGTATTCTGATTATTCAGATGAGTTTACAGATTTTAAAAAAAACAAAAATCATAAAAAAAATAAAAGATTCTTTAATCTTAAAAATTCTGAGAAAATAGCAAGATTCTTTGAATCAGCATCTAAATCACATAAGAAAAAGCGCTGGGTAAAGATATAAAAGTTCTATGAATATACTTATTTTTGGTGCAGGAGCTATAGGTAGTCACTTAGCATACTGCTTAAAAGATAAAAAAAATAAAGTTATTTTGCTCAGTAAAAAAAAATATATTAAAGAGTTTAAGCTTAATGGCATAAATTTAAGTATTTTTTCAAATGACAAACTTAAAAAAAAAATATTAATTAAAGAAAGTAGCAGTTTTAAATTTGAATCTGATCTCAATAAAGTCAATAAAATTTTTAAAGGAAAATGTAATGCAATTTTTGTTACAGTAAAGTTGAAAGACTTCAAATTAAATGTAGTTAAAAAGATTATTAAATTATGTAATAAAAATTCTATATTAGTATTACCTTGCACCTACCTTCCTCCATGGTGGTTTAATGGTATTTTTGATAAAAATAAAATTCAAGATTCTTACAAAGAAATAAAGATTTTAAAAAAATATCAAAAAAATATGGTTGGTATGACTATGTGGTTATCGGGCAGAATAATTAAACCTGGATATGCTGAGATCAAACATGTACAAAGAGGATACCCAATTAAGGAAATCCATTTTAGTAAGAAAAAAATGACAACAAATTTAAGGAATATTATTAAAAAGAAATGCCTCTCACCAAATGTTAGGGATATTTATGGTGAAATTTATGTTAAATCTATAAATTCTTTTGCTTTTAATTTAATAGCACTAGATACAGAACAAAATAACTTTCAATTAAAAAAAAATACAAGAGCTATAAAATCTATAAAAAAGATATTTTCTGAATTTGACTCAATTATATCTTCCTTGGATATACCCATATTTCAATCTGCAAACTCTCGAATAAACCAAACACTATCAAGCACAAGACACACTTTAAGCATGTTAAACGATTTTAAAAACGGCAAAAAAGTAGAAATTATATATTTATGGAAAACACTGCTATTATTAGCTAATTTATCAAAAAAAAAAATTAATTTTAGCAAAAAAATTTATAAAAAAGTTTTAACAAAATTAAAAAAAAATGGAAACTTGGGCTAAAAAAAAAATTTCAAATATATTTAAAAAAAATTTTAATAATAATCCATTAATTGTTGCAGAAATTTCAGCTAACCATAATAAAAAATTAAATAATATAATTAAAATTATTAAGCAATCTGATAAAATTGGATTTGATGCTATTAAAGTTCAATTATATAAGCCTGACGAAATAACACTAAATGTTAATCTCCCAGATTTTAAAATAAAAAAAAATAATACTTGGAAAAAAAATAAATCTTTTTTTAGTTTATACAAAAAGGGCTCTACCCCCTATGAATGGTTTCCCAAATTACAAAAAATATGTAGAGAAAAAAAAATTATCTTATTTTCATCTGTTTTTGACTTAAAAACTGTAGATTTTTTAGAAAGGCACAAATGTCCTATCTATAAAATAGCGTCTCCAGAAATAACAGATATTCCATTAATAGAAAAAGTTTCAAAAACAAATAAACCAGTTTTCATATCAACAGGGCTTGCAAATAAGAAAGATATTGAATTTGCAATAAAAATATTAAAAAAAAATAATTGTAAAAAAATTATATTGATGAAATGTACTAGCTCGTACCCCGCACCTCTTGAAGAAATAAATTTAAAGACGATGCAGAATTTTGAGAAAAAATTTAAAACTAAAATCGGTTTTTCTGATCATACTTTAGGGTTTCCTGCATCAATGGCTGCAACAGCTTTAGGGGCAAGAGTAATAGAAAAACATATTGTTTTAGATAATAAAGTAAAAACTCTAGATAGTTTCTTTTCAATGAACGTTAATAATTTTAAAACCTTTGTTAGAAATATTAGAGATACTGGAAAATCTATAGGAGGCATAAACTATAATATTTCTAAGTCGTCCAAGAAAAATTTAGATGGTAGAAAATCTTTATATGTATCTAAAAATATTAGAAAGGGTGAAGTTTTTTCTCATAATAATATTAAATCTGTTAGGCCATCTTTCAGTATTCATCCTAAGCATTTGAATAAATTTTTAGGAAAAAAAAGTAAAAAATACTTAAAAAAAGGAAACAGACTTAAAATAAGTTTTATTAATTAATGAAAAAAAAAATAGTTTTAAAAAATATAAAAAAAATACTAATTAAGAATGGTTTAAAACTTTCTTCAAAAAAAATTGAAACAATCAACATATTTAATAATAATACGATAGATTCTTTTCAACTTCTTTCAATAATTACTGAAATTGAAAAATATTATAAAATAAAGTTTTCCAATCACTTCATTCAAAACTCAAAAAAAAATAGTATCGAAGATATTGTTGATCTAATTGAGAAAAGAAAGAAATGAATTTATATTCATTATTTTTAAAAAATTTTAATAAAAAAAAAAAATTAGTATTTAACTATGAGGAAGTTACTTACTCTTCATTTAAAAGAGAAATTGAAATTTTTTCATCTTACTTAAAATTTAAAAAAATAAATAAAGTAGCTATCCTATCGGATAATCCAAAGCACATCTCAGTTGCATTATTTGCATGTGCAAAAGAGGGTAAAATAATAATAACATTAAATAAAAATTTGCATTTAAATCAAATAAATCTTCAGCTAAAGCTAACAAAGCCAGACTTAATCATTTTAGAAAAAAATACTCTAGCTAAAAAGTTAAGATATTTTAAAAAGTATATTTACATAAATGATATTTTTAAAAATTATCTTAAAAATATTAATTCAATAAATAAAAAAATTAATTTTATGAGTAAGGATTTTATAGTTACACTTTCTTCAGGAACAACTTCTTTACCAAAGCCAATAGTTTATGATCAAAAAATTAAATATATGAGATTTATACAAATGAAAAAGATATTTAAAATAAAAAAAGGTGATGATATTTTTTCTGTATCTCCTATTGATCACTCATTAGGTCAAAGATTGTTGTTTTTAGCTTTATTAAATGGATCAAACTTTGTTTATATAAGCAAGTATGACTTAAGAATGATAAAAAATCTATCTTCAGAATTTAATTTTAAATTCACGTGTCTTCCATCAAATCATCTACATTTGTTGAAAAAAAATTTATTAAATAAATCTGTAAAGATAAAAAAAATTGTATCTGCCGCATCAACACTTACAGATTATGATAAAAGAGTTTTAATTAATAATAATATTAATCTTTTTGAAATGTATGGAGCTGCAGAAATTGGAACAGTTACTAGTATAAATTTTAAAAAAAATAAAAATTTAATTGGAAGTGTAGGAAAAACTTTGAAAAATATAGATATTAAAATTATAAATGAGAAGAATAAATTTCTCGAACATGGCTCAATTGGTGAAATTGTGTGCAAGACTCCCCTAAGATTTAAATACTACTATGATAACATTAAATTAACAAAAGATTCTTTTGTTGGAGAATATTTTAAAACTGGCGACCTTGGAAAACAGGATCGTAATAAAAATCTTTTCTTTCTATCAAGAAAACAAGACGTAATTATTTCAAGTGGGAAAAATATTTATCCAATAGACATAGAAAAAGAATTACTTAAATTAAAATATATAAAAGAAGCTGCTGTTATTGGGCTAAAAGATAAATTTTTTGGTGAAGTTGTTTTTGCAGTTTGTGTAACAAATTCTAGGAACAAAAATATTGAAGCTAAGACAAGAAAAGATTTGCAAAAATCAATAAGTAGATTCCAAATGCCGCTAGGTTTTAGTTTTATTAATAAGCTTCCAAAAAATAATTTAGGTAAAATACAAAAATATTTGCTTAGAAAAAAATACAATGAAAAGAAGTATGATTTTACGAAAAGTTTAAGAAAAATTTTAAATAAATGAAGCACATTATAATCAGAACTAATTTCAGCAAAGAAGTTGGATTGGGACATATTTTTAGAATGAAACACCTAGCCAAAGAATTATCAAAAAAGTCAAAATTAACTTTTTACCTAGATAATTATAATGAATTAATAGAACAAATTTTAAATTTTGAGTGTCAATATTTGTATAAGAAAAATCAAAAATTTCAAAGTCAAAGAATTGATTCAATAAAATTAAAAAATGAAATTAAAAACAAAAAAATAGATTGTATAATTGTTGATGATTATAGATTAGATGCTGAATGGGAAAAAACATTTTATACAAAAATTCCCATAGTTGTATTTGATGATTACAACTTCAGAAAACATAAATGTGATATAATTGTTGATGCTAAGTGGACAGGAAAATTAACTTACAAAAGGTACAATGGCCTTGTAAATAAAAAAACTTTAAAATTATGTGGTCCAAATTTTAGTATTATAAATTCTTACAAAAGAAAAACTAAAAAGAGTTCTATTTTTAAAATTTTGTTTTACATTGGAGGAGGTGGAGATTTTAATAAATATTTAAATTTTTTATTTCATTTTAGTGAGAAAATAAAAAAAAATAAAAAATATAAAATATTTGTAATTTGTGGGCCTTTGGCAAGAGGTCAAAAAAAACTAAAAGATATTTCCAAAAAAAATAAAAACATAGTGATAATTTATAATAATCTTAATATTTCAAAGATATTATCGGAAACTAATTTATATGTAGGGGTTTCGAGTTCAATAATATATGAATTAAATTATTTAAATGTTTTATCAGTACTGTTTGCATCCAGTGCAAATCAAAAAAATGATATAATGCATTTAAAAGATTTAGGATTTAATTTTTTGATTTCAGATAAAGATTTTTTTTTAAGAAAAGAAAAGGTTTGTGACTTTTTAATTTTATTAATAAAAAATTACAAAAAGTTAAAAATTTTAAGTAAAAAAAAGTTAAAGATCGACAATAATGGAAGTAAAAGAATTTCTAAAATTATTTTCAAATTAAGTAACTTGACTTTAAAACAAAATAACAAAATTGAAAATTTTTTAAAGACCCAACGTTTTACTGATGAAAGCGACAATAAAAAAGACGGATTTTACAAAGTAAAGGATAACCAAATAAATAATTACTTAATGGGTAAAAATTTGTCGTCAAATCTTAAAAACAGTATTAATACTAAAAAAATTAAAAATTTAGATCATTATATATGGTGGTTTACTCAAAAAAGTAAGTTATTTTATTATATTAGAAATAAAAAAATTAGAATTTACTTAAATCACAGAAAAATTTTTGTTAATAAAAATTATTATTATTATGGTGGATGGTTTGTAGCAAAAAATAAAATAAAAATTGGTGATGCTATCAAAATTGTAAAGTGGCAAACAACAAAATTTAAAAAATATCCATGGCTCGCAATCATTAAAAAGAAAAATAAATTTGTTTATAAATTAAATGATTATTTAAAATTTAAAAAAATAAATTTTAATAATGTTTATAAAAAGTTTTTTAATATAAAAAATCAAAATCAATATTATTTATTAAAAAAATGAATATATTCTGTTCAATAATAATACCATTTAATAATTCAAAAAAGACACTAAAAAAATGTATTTTATCTGTTTTAAACCAACAAGGTAAAATTAATTATGAAATAATATTGATAGATGATTTTTCAAATGATGGTTCAAAACAGCTATGTGATAAATTAATTAAAAAAAAAAATAATTGCAAAATTTTAAAATCAAAAACTAAAACTATTGGACCTGGACATGCACGAAATATTGGTCTTAAATACGCAAAAGGAAAATATATTTTATTTATTGACAGCGATGATGCTATTAGCAGAAATGCTATTAGAATATTCTATGATAAATCAAAAAATGCGAACAACCCAGATATTATTTGTGCAAACTTTAAAGTGATTGACAAAGTGGGTAATTTTAAAAAAAAAAATAGAAATGATTTAAAATTCTATAAAAAATCAAAAAAAAGTTTATTATTAAATTTCTTTAATCTATCAATTATACCTCAAGTAATTTCAAATTTAATAAGCAAAAAAATAATTGATAAAAATAACATTAAATTTCAAAAAGGTCTCTTCGAAGATATTTATTTTTATTTTAAAATATTATTCTTCTCAAAAAAAATAAAAATATTAAATGACAAAATATATTTTAAGTTTAATAGAAAGAATTCAATAGTTAATTCTCTTACACAAAATCATATAACTGATAGTTTTAATAGTTATTATAAATGTTACAAATTTTTAATTAATAAAAATTTTTTTAGGAAAAGTGTCATAAACAAATATTTTTTAGTAGCAATTACAGGTCAGGTTGCTGTTTTTTTTAATAGAATATTGGAAAGCAAAAAAACAAAAACTAACCAAAATTTAAGAAATTTATTGAAAAAAACTTACTTTAAAATGAGAAGAAGAATAAATTTTGACTATTTTTTTCAAACTAAAAAAGATATTATTGCTAAAAATTTTCTTTACGATATTAAATAATAGTAAAAAATTATGAAATATAGCTGTCAAGATTTACAACAATCAATTTATTTTGCCCCAAGAGAACTGAGGCATTGTTGCCAAAGGTTTTTTGTTAATGGAAAGATGGAAGGTGATGTAAAAATTTTAAAAGTTTCTTCTAATGACGATATAAATCCAGAAAAAATAATTAAAGAAAAAAAAAAAAATTATAGATAATCTAAATAAAAAAATACCAACCCCTTGTGATGGTTGCCCAAAAATTCAATATAAAAACTGGTCAGAAGAGATAAAGATAAATAAAATTTCAGTTGAAGCACATTCAAAATGTAATGCACGTTGCTCTTACTGCAGCGATGTTTTTTATGGTGGACTTAATCCAAATTATAATCTGGAAGATATGCTAAAGAAATTTAAAGATAAAAAATTTTTTGAAAAAGATGTAGCAGTAACCTGGGGTGGAGGAGAACCAGTTTTGCTTAAAAATTTTGATCATTTGTTTGAAAAGTTTATGAAGAGTAAAGAACCAAATTTTAATGATGTAAGAGTTTATAGTAATTCAATAATATATAATAAATTGATCCACAAGTATTTAGATGAAAAAAAAATAATTTTAACAACATCTACTGATGCTGGAACCCAAGAAACTTTCGAAAAAGTTAGAGGGGTAAAAAAAGGTTTTTTAAATATCTTCAAAAATTTGGAAAAATACAATGAAAATAAAAATGGAAATATAATTATAAAATATATACTAACTGATGATAATTACAAAAAATTAGAAATAGATTCATTTATAAATTTAATCATTAAACATAATCTCATTAATTGTAATTTTGAAATTAGTACAGATTATAAGTTTGAAAATCTAGATTTAGAAAAATCATTTTCTATTATATATTTCTACAATGAGCTTAAAAATTCTGGGTGTGAATTTGTTCATTTTGATGATCATGTGAGAAAAAGATTATATGATACCCTGGATCAGAAAATGAAACCGGAGGAAATTCAAGAAAATAATTTATTTAAAAATTTAAGAGAGTTTTTTAATAAGGAGATTATTGTTTGGGGAACAGGCAGATATGCAGAAGAAACAATTAACAAATCCTATTTATTTAAAAATTCAAAAGTATTTTTTTATGTTGATAAAAATTACAAAGATAATTTAAGTCATTCTGTAAAAGGTAAAATTTTGAATCCTTCTGAAATTAAAAACTATAATAACCCAATTTTTATTGCTTCTTCAACTTACTGGCATGAAATTTATAAACAAATTATAGATATGGGTATAAATAAAAAAAGAGTTATTAATACTATGGTTATTTAATTAACTTGTGTTTTTTTAATATTTTAATTGTCTTTTTTACATCTGATATTGAAACACCTAAGTTGTTAGATATATCAACTATATCATTTGTTCCATCACACCATGTTAATACATCCATAACCAAAGGCTTAAACCCAGATTTACTTGTAAATTTTGGGTAAAGATTTCTTTTTGATAAAAAGGGCTCGCATAATATTTTACACTTTGGTCTAAAACTGTTCTCAAGCATATTAATACAATCTTTAATGAGTTTATAGCTTTCCTCCAAACCTTTTTTAGTTACAACTGTTCCAAGTTTGTCCAATGAAGTGTGATACTCTTTATATTCACCATACCTTGATCTCATTAAGGAAGATATTGGCAGATCAATTCCAGGTGCGCAATATTGTCTTTCATCACTTCCTCGGTGATTCCAGTTATAAATTTTAAAATTTTGACCTCTAGTTTTTATAACTTTTAGTGCAACCTTATCACTTAAAGTTTGTCCGTTTCTAGATGGTAAAAAGGAATAGGTTTTATCATCACCTAGACAACTTAAATTAAATCCTGCGACCACTTTATTCTTTAAATTTTTATAATTTTTACTCAAGTATGCAATTGATCCTATTGTCTCTGGTGCGAAAATAATTCTATAAGTATACTTTCTTTCAATTGACTTTAGCCATTTAACAATTTGATTTAAAACAACAGGACCTGAAAGTTCATTGTTTGCCATAGACGGATGGCATACGTATGTTGATAAAAGAATTTCTTCAGATAGTTTTCCTTTTAAAATTATTTCGCCAATATTTAAATAATTTTTTTTAAAAGAACTATCTATAAAGACTTTATATTTACCCTTTTGAAGTTTTTTGAACTTATTATATTCTAAACAAAATCCCCATTTTTTATTATAGTAAGATGTAACGTAAGGTATTGCACTGGGTTGTTTTTTTAAAAAATGAATATTCTTTTTTAATTTATCAAGTGAAATAGTTTTATTGATTGATTGACTATACTGAACTATGTGCAAATTATTTTTTTTGAAATCACATATTTTGTCTTTGTTAGGCGTTAAAATATAAGCATCTTTAATTTTCCATTCTAATGGAATTTTCCAATCAAAAGCTTTTGATCCAGACTTAAATTTTAAAATTTTTAATTCACTATTTTCTCTTTTTAAAATTTTTAACGTATCTCTAAGTCCTTCCCCAGTTATTGATCTGTTTAATGGCCAAAGTTCCTTAGCTAACTTAAAAATTTTTTTACCAATTCTATATTTCATTTTTATATTTAAAAAAACTATATTATATTATAATTCTTTAAAGTAAATTTAAGCAATGTATAATTTAATAAAAGATTTAATTAACCCAAAAAATTGGATTAAACTACTTTTAAATCCAAAAAAAATAAAAACTGTTTATGATAGAATATTTTATTATCCTGGTTTGAAATTTGGTTACTCAAAATCCAATTTAAATAAAAAAATTTTAATTAATTGCACAATTTTTTTAGCCAAAAGAAATAAACAATTTAAAGAATTCTTTTTTTCTGAAAATGAAAATAAATTAAATCATAAAATATTTTATACTTTTAAAAATAATATTTTTGATGAAAACCATATCAATAGTCTTAGAGAAAATGGAATAATAGTTTTAGAAGATGTTTTAAGTGAAAAAGAACACATAAATTTTCAAACTGATTTTAATGAGAATGCTGAATCTGAATTTTCAAAAACAGTTTTAGGTAAATCAAGTGAAATTCTAATGAAAAGGATTGATAAAAAATTTAGTGAACAATCTGACTTAATAAGTATAAGTAATAAAATTACAAAAATAATATATGGCAAAATGGTAAAACCAACTTACCATTATATGTATGCAAAATGCTTAAGTGTTCCTGAAAGTGTATTTCCAGGAGATAATATTTTGCATGTTGATAGATTTTTACCTAATTTAAAACTAGTTTATTTTCCTTTTGAAGTTAAACCAGAAGGAGCACCGTTTAAATATGCTCTCGGATCACATAAAATTAATAAAAATTATCTAAACTTTTTTAAAAACAATAAAGAGTGGATATTTGATGAGAGAAATCCAAATTCTAAACAATTTTTTACAAATGTTAAAGAAATACCAGTTAAAGCCAACTCTTTAGTACTAGCTTTAACAAATGGATTTCACTCTAGAACACCATTCAAAAAAGCAACAGATAGAGCTGCATTATTTTTAAACTATCCAAACTTTAATTTAATTTCTCTTTTATTTCCAAAAAATTAATTTTTATAATTGATTTATTTTTGAGCTGTCTTCTATACTTAATGTTTGATATCCAGAGTTTATAAAACTTTTAAACATTTCATTAATTTTTTTAATTTTGTTTGAACCTAAATAATTCATAATATACTCATAAAACTCTTCCTTATACATATTATCCCAGCCACCTATAGAATTTACCATTTTATTTGGATTATCTATTAACCATTTTTTATCCTGATAAAAATTTCTCATAAAATAAAATTCTAAAATTTCTTTTTTGTTAATTTTAACTTTATTTTTAAGTTTATCTAAATTTTTAATTAAAAATTCGTAATCCTTAATAGTTTTTGGATTAAAATTAAAATTATAAGCTATCTGGGGATTATTATAAGATGCATTAATTACTGGTATGCCAAGATAAGGGTATTCAAAGCCAACTGAACCATGTTGTGTAAATATAAAATCTATTTTTTCCTTAATAATTTGATTGTGTGAGTAATTATTAGGAAGAATTTTAATTTTTTTGTATTTTTTCATAATTTCGTAAATAATTTTATTTGAATTAGGCTGATAGAGTTTAAATTTTCCACCATAATTTATGTGTGTCTTAAGATACCAATCGTGATCTGTTTTTTCAGATAATTTTCCTAAAAATTCTAACCACTCATAATTATCAGAAAACAACAGGTTGCCAAAAACATGGGTAGCGTCAAAAACATTTCTTGTACATATTAAAATTTTAATTTTTTTTCCTTTTTTTATTATTGCTTTTGTTTTTCTTGAATGAAATGAAGAAATTTTTGAAACCATATGATTGGATATGCCACCCAACCCTGAGGTTCTATTTTTAATTATTTTTTCTGCTAACGCTAATGCTTTCACTTTTTTTGTTTTTTTTAACGATTTGAATTTTTTAGGATAATCAAAAAAATTTGTAGAACTAAAAAGATGTTTTTTAGTAATTTTACTTACCTCACTTGATTTTATTGTATAAGCTTTAATTTTTTTTGAAATTGCTATCCGCAAAGGTAAGCCATATGAGTAAACTGAATGCACACCAATTATTGAATGTACTTTATTATTATTAAAATAATCTTTCCAGTAAAAATATAAATGAATGAAATCATTCAAAGTATTATAAAATTTTTCATTTTTAATATCTATTGTAGCTATTTGATTTGACTTTAAATAGGTATCATAAAGTAAATCTCCAATTAAAATTTTTTCTAATTTAATTGATAAGATATCTTTTTTTGATCTTAATTTTTTGTATATTAATTTTGTAATTTTTTCTGCTTTTTTTTCATATTTAGAAATTATTTTTGGTCTAATTACTTTTTTTGAACCTATAGATTTATAAATACCGTGATTTTTGAAGTTAATTAATTTACCAAGACTCCATTTCAATTTTTGTAGTTTCGTTTGTCTTAGTGGTGCAGATAAAATACAGTAATTAAAATAACCAATTATGTTTAATTTATAATTTTTTGCTAAAAAATTTGCTAATAAAGATTGACAAACATGAGATTCATTAAATGCATTAAATTCAATTAAAACATTGCTTTCTGAATTATTTAATTTAGGAAATATTTTTTTATTAAATTTTTTATATTTTTCTTTTATTAAAAAACGATAAAAACTATTCATTTATTAAAAAATTTTTTTAAAGTTTTTATTATATGAAAAAGTTCGTTCTTTTTTATTCCATGATAAATTGGCAGGCTAACAGCACTTTTATAATACATTTCCGCATTTTTATTTAAATATTTTCCAGTATGATTCTTGAACTTATAAATTGGTATATAGTGAAATTGTAAAATTATGTTATTTTTAAACATATAATCAATTAGTTTTTCCTTAAGAGAAAAATTACTTTTCTTTAAAATAATTAAGTATAAATGGTTTGAAGATATATATTTAGCTTCAAAACTTGGAGTTAATATTTGATCAATATTTTTTAATTCTTTATTATATCTGTTTACAATTTTCTTTCTTGACTTTAAAAATAAATTTATTTTATTCAATTGGCTGATGCCAAGAGAACACTGAAAATCACTTAAACGAAAGTTTAAACCGTTGTAGATTACATTGTATTTCCAATGTTTTTTAGTTTTCTTTATGCCTAATGATCTTAATTTTTTAATTTTATCATCTAATATTTTTGAATTAGTAGTTACTATTCCTCCTTCCCCAGTAGTAATTGTTTTCAAAGGGTGAAGAGAGAAGGTTGCAATATCAGAATGTTTACAACTTCCAATTTTGTAGTTTTTATTTTTTAATCTATATTTAGCACCAAGTGCATGACATGCATCTTCAATAATATATGCTTTAAATTTTTTTTTTAATTTTAAAAACTTTTCAGCATTTTGTGGATATCCACTGTTATACATAACGATAATTGCTTTAACTTTTTTTAGATTAAATTTTTTGCAACAATCCTCAACATTTTTAGGTGACATTTGGCCCGTATATTTGTCTACATCTGATAAGAAAATTTTTGCCCCCAAAATCTTTGCAACATTATAAGATGCAACAAAATTTACTGATGGCATAATAATATTATCACCTTTTTTTAAATTTATAGCTTGCATGGCTAAAAATATTGATGATGTTCCGCTATTGCATACTGATGAATATAAACATTTAAGATATTTGTTTATTTTTTTTTCAAATTTCTCCACTTCATCACCTGTAGTGATTTTATCTTTTTTTAAAGTCTTGGAAACTTGGATAATATCCTTATTATTTATGTATTGTCTTCCGTATGGAATTTTTTTCATTTACTAAAGGTCGTTGTGATAGGATAAATCAGGCCTAAATTCAAGATAATTATAAATATCATCTAAGAAATATTTAATTGCAACATTGAAGAAGTCTCTCATTTTGAATGACCACATATTTAACCCAAATGATGTTTTATAATTATTTAATAAATTTAATTTTTTCATTTCGTTAAAGAAATGCTCATTTAATTTAATTCTTTTTTGTATCTTTTGATTTTTAAAAAAAACAGACATAAAAAAATCATCATGAATAGTTTTTTTATTAATTATCACTTTACACTTAAATTTTTTATTAAATCTATAGGGCACACCACTAATTGTTTCTATATGATGTATCAAGGTAACTGCTCTTGAAGGATGAACGCCAATGTTTAATTGTGTCGTGTCTAAATCTAACATTTTAGACCATGGCGATCCATGTGCATAAGAATGATTAGAGACATGTCTTAAAATTTTAGAATTTTTTCCAATACCGCATACCGACCAATATGGATGAATACTTCTTACTGAATTTTTTTGAGTTCTTATGTGCTCAGCTAAAGGACCCATTTGATATGAAGGCGTTTTATTTAAATCAAATGTTATTTTTTTGTTACATAAATTCATTGAAGCGCTCGGAGAAAATATAGTAAAACTTTTTCCCATAACTTCTTTTAATGTATTTAAAATAATATTTAATTTATCTTCTTTGTATATTCTTATATGTGCAATTGATTTTAAATTTGAGGTTACATATAAATTTTTAGTCCTATATAACTTTAATTTTTTAAAACCGTCTCGAAATTCATTAACTAATTTTTTTTTAATTAAGTTATTTTCCATATCTACTTAAATAAAATTTAGCTGAAACAAATTGATGTGGAGGTATAAATCTTTTACTAGAAAGTGAGAAGCTTTTTTTAGATTTTTTTGTAGCTATATAATTATTAATGATTTTTTTAGCAAATTTTATTTTATATGAGCTATCTTTAGACATATTTTTAGTATGTAATTTATTATTTTTCTTAAATTTTCTTTTTAAAAATCTTTCATCAAAATTTACTAATGACAAAGCTAATTTAATATTTTTAAAATTTTTATTAATATAATTAATACTTTTATAAAACAATTCTGGACTATTAACTAGAGGAAATGGTGTGTGTATAAATTTTTTATTATATTTAATACAACATTTAATTATAGGAAAAATAATATTCCAAAATTCTTTATGGTAAGGTTCTGGATAAGGCCATAATTTATTATTTAAGCAATAATCAAAATGCCCATAATGAATTCCATAGATAAGTTTATCATCACTATCTTTAGAAAGTATGTTATTCAAATTTTTATATCCTTTTTTACTTTCAATAATTGGAATTAACTTAATCTTTTTTTTATTTAGTTGTAACTTTTTATTTATTTTTAATAATGTCTCATATTTTTCAGTTTTAGGTATAAATATTCCTTTAATACTTTTGTATGAAAGAGTTTTTTCTAAACAAGCAACATCTTTTAAGTAAAATCTACTTTTTTCTGCATTAATTCTTATAAAAATATTTTTATAATTTTTTTTAAGACTACTTAGGTATTTAAAACCTACTCTACATTTTGATTTGAGTTCTTCAGTATTTTTTGGACTAAAAATATCTTTAGAGCTGTCCTCGAAGTCTAAAATAATTGATATTTCCTTTTTTTTTATTTTGTCTAATAATTTCGGTATAGCCTTATATCTCACTAGGGATATATATAAAAATATTTGAGGGTCTTTTAACATTAAAAAAAATATTTATTTCAGAAATTAATCTAATTTTATTCGTTTACAAAGTTGAGCATTCGTTTTTTTGAAAAAACTCTAACTGGGTATTTCCAAAAAACGTTGTTATTATTACCTTTTTTTCTTTTTGACAATTTATAATTTTCATTTGAGGTTGGGAAGTCGAAAACTGTGTATAAATATTTTCTTTCTTTCTCTCCAAAATATTTTTTCACAGAATGATAAGAAAATGGTGTATTAAGAGAAATTAAACATGAATTTGGTTGAGGAATAATTTCTTTAGAGATTTTAATTTTTTTTTTATCAGGAAAAACGTCATAAACTTTTTTTTTTTTTGACGACCAAAGACAAATTTCTCCTCCTTTGTTCATTTGTATTTGTGGGTAGTAGAGAAGATGATATTTATGTTCTCTTCTATCTATGTGGGCACTCTTAATATAATTTTTAACACTTGATGAAAAAGAACAAGAAAAAACAGAGTTTAATTTATTATAATCTTCATTAATATTTTCAATTAAGTGTTTTTTAAACAAAATATTTAAATGTTTCTCTAAATTTTTAAATATAAAAATTATTTCTTTGAAATATAGATTTTCTTTCATAATTTTTTTAAAAAATTTTGACTCATAAAATATTGATCTTTTTGTTTTAGATTTACTTTGAATAAAAATATTCTTACCTTCCAAATCATTATAATTGGGGAGAGATTTGACGAAATTATAAAAAAGTTTTTCTGGAATAAAGTTTTTAATTAAAATATGAGGAAAAGGATTTGTTTCCACTTTTTTATTTTTTAACTTTTTTATTACAATATTTAGGTTATTTTTTCTCACAATTTTATTAAGTTTTTAACCTTTTTTCTAACATTTGAATTCTTTTGTCATCTTCGTCTTTAATTCTATGATAATAACGTCTCTTACTTTTTAACCAAAGTAGTTCAAATTTCACTCCTAATTTTATTCCGTCCATTATATCTTTTCTAGTGTCTGATTTATAAACTAACTTTCTTGTTTCGTATTTATTAATTAATTTTTCTGAAATTAATTTTTTAATAAATTCAGTAGCATCGGTTGAAATTGCCCCACCTAAAGCGCCTTTAAGATTTTTATTTTTTGCTTTACTAAATATATCCTGACAATACTTCATCATTTCAGGTCCATTAGCGTAATCTCTTTCTTTGCCTAATGATGCACAAAAATCAACTCTTCCAACTGTTATACTTTTTAATAAATTAATATTTTTAAGATTTAGAATATCTTCTAGATTATTATAGGCAGTTATTGTTTCAATATTTATAGCAAATTCTAAGTCCTTCCTATTATCTTCAGGAACAAATTTTTCTATTGCACTTAAAAATTTACTAGTAGCAAAGGCTGTCTCTGCCATTGGTGCTATGATACCTTTTACTCCAAGCCCTAAGCAATTATAAATATCTGTTACAGCTTCTACTCCTCCAATTTTAATTATAATAGGTAAATTTAATTTATCAGCTACATCTTTGAGTCTCATCAACTCAACTTCTCTACTTCCTTCATTTTCATACTCAGCTTTAATTTCAAATAAACCGTAATCTTCCTTCAGCTCAGAAAGTACTTCGATCATTTCATATTCTAGTATATTCACAAAAATTTATTTATTAGATATTAAGATATTGTTTTCTTTTTTTTTTAAAGTTTTTATTTTTTAAAATGCTATATTTAAGTAAATATTCTAAATATTCAAAGTCTTTTTTATTATTTAAATCAATTGTTTCAAAATCATCAACTTCATAGAAATAAGGTTTTTTTCCTATTCTACATTTAAATTTCTTAAGTGTATTTTTTTTAATACCATATAAAGAAGTGGTTTCAAAAATCACAGGAGCCAAGTCTTGACTTCTTGGCAGTTTTTTTGGATCGTAATTTATAGGCTTATTATTATACCAATAAAATGTTTTTTGTGATTTGGTTGTAAAAATTGAATCATACTTTTTAGATTTTACCAAGAAATCAATACAATTATTTATAGTTTTAATTTTTAATAATGGAGATGTGATTAAAATCTGAAAATAGAAATCTGAATCTATTAATTTTCTGTGATAATTTAATAAATGATTTCCATTCGCAGTGTCCTTTGCCAATTCTGGTTTTCTGTTAATAAATTTTATTTTATTTTTTTTACAAAAATATTCTATTTCTTTACTGTCTGAATCTACATAAATATCATCAAATTTACATTTTTTTAATTTATTTAAGGTTATTTGATAAAGAGGCAAATTATAAATTTTTTTAAAATTTTTATTTTTAACTCTTTTACTTTTTTGTTTAATAGGTACGATAACAACAACTTTTTTTTTATTTAACATAAATAAAATATTTCCTTAGTAAATTATTTACTAATTTTGTGCTTTTAATTTCTTTTACAAACATTTTTCCTACTCCTTTTGATAAAATTAATCTAAAATTATTTTTTGAATTCTTTTTATCTTGTTTTAGTATTTTTATAAATTTATCATGTTTTAAATGTGATATTTCTCTCAAATTTATTAATTTTTTTAAAGTTTTTTCAATATTTTTAAATTCTTTTTTACTCATTAAGTTTAGATTATAGGAAAAAAAATTTGCCATATTCATGCCATGGGCAACTGCCAAACCATGTGGTATTTTAAAATTAGTTATTTTTTCTATTGCGTGTCCAAACGAATGACCATAATTTAATATTAATCTAAAGCCTCTATCAAATTCATCTTTCTCAATAAATTTTTTTTTTATTAGTAGAGATTTAAATGCAATTCTTCGTAAAATATTATAATTAGATAAATTATTTAAATAATATTTTAAATTATTATTATAATATTTCCAATCAGACTTTTTTGAAACTAAATAATAATGTGCTAATTCACCTAATCCTGACATTATCTCTTTTTTTTTTAAACCTTTTAAAAATTCACTATACAAAAATATTTTTTTTGGAGGATAAAAGTTACCAATTTGATTTTTTGCTATTCCAAAATTAATAGAAGTTTTTCCACCAATACAACTATCTCCTTGTGCCAACAAAGTAGTTGGATAAAAATACCATTCTACACCTCTAAAAAGAATTGAAGCAACAAAACCACTAATATCTTGTACTATGCCACCACCAATAGCAATTATAGTCGAACTTCTTCTTATTCCTTTTGAAATAATTTTTTTTATTACTAAACCTATTTCAAAATAACTTTTATTTTTTTCGGTTGAATCTATTAAAATAATTTTACCTTTGATTTTATTCTTTAAAAATTTTTGATAAACTTTTTTATCAATTAGATAAAAATTATTTTTTTGGTCTAGGTGTTTTTTTTTTAATTCACCTATTTCTTCTACAACATATCTACCAAAATATGATTTTATATTTATAAGCATTTTTATATGCTGGTATAGCCACCATCTATAATGATATTTTGTCCAGTTATATAATTGTTTGAATCACTACACAAAAATAAACATAAATTAGCTATCATTTCTGGCTCTCCAATTTTACCCAATGGAATTTTTTTTTTGACTTTTTTTAATCCTGATTTTTTTAGAATATTTCTGGTTAATTTTGTATTGAAAATTCCAGGTGAAATTGAATTAACAAGTACATTAAATTTTGCTAAATCCAGGGAAGCTGATTTTGTTAATCCATTTAATCCAAACTTTGAAATTGAATAGATTGATCTCTTTTCCTTACTTACGGTTCCATAAATAGATGAAATATTTAATATTCTTCCATAATTTTTTCTTTTCATTTTTAATGAAATTAATTTTGTTAACCATGTGGGCCCCAGTAGGTTAATATTACAAACGCTATCTAAATCTTTTTTTTTTATATTATAAATTTCATTTAAAATATTTATTCCAGCATTGTTTATTAGAAAATCTATTTTACTAATTTTTTTTATTTTTTTTTCAAAATTAATCATAGAATTTTGATCATTAAAATCTAAGTATAAAATTTTTAATTTTTTTGAATTTTTTTGATTATTTTTTTTTGTGGTAGTAGCTATTACTTTGCAATTTTGAGAAAGAAATTTTTTAACTATGACTTTCCCAAACCCACCAGTTCCACCTGTGATTAAAAGAGTTCTATTTTTTAAATTTAAATTCATGTTAAAAGATATATTTAATAATATTTAAACTTTAATGCTTTTAATTGAAACAATAAAATCATATATAAAGTATATTTACAATAATTTTATAGAATTTAACTTTATAATTAATGAAACGATTATCCAAAATAATTATTAGTGGTCCAAGGACAGCTGGCAAAACTTCTTTGCTGCATCTACTTGATGGTGATGGCAATTTAGTAAATTATAATCATGATAAATTTTTGCAATTATTTGATAAAATATTTATTGAAAAAAACAAAGAAGATTTATTAAAAGACTTAATTAGAAAAAAGAGTGTTGTAATAATTTCTCGATATTTAAAAAAAAGAAAATATTTAAATATCCATAATTTTAAAAAAAAGTTATATGATATTGGTTATAGCTGGATCGAAAGTGATGCTTTGCATTTTGAAACCCCAGCTCATTATTCAATAAAAAGCTTTCATAAAATTAAAACACATAAATTCAAATTTAATTTTGAAGCTTTTGACAAAAATATTAAAGATGAAATATTTCTTTCAAATAAAAAAACTTTTTATTTTGAAGAAGTAGTTGATATTTATTTGAGAAGTTATGTAAAAAATTCAGAAAATAAAAAAAAAAAACAAAAAATTAAAAGTGTTGTCTTTAAATCACCCAATGAAATAAAAAGTATTGAAAATTGTGTAAATGAAATTTTAAATTGTAAAGTGATTTATGTTAAAAGAGAATATTTAGGTTTATTAAAAAGTAGAGCGTTAGATCTAAAAATAAGAGAGAAGGGCAAAGATATTAATAAATATTTTCATAGAGTTTTGTTTACCAAATACTTAGAAAATATTAAGTTTACTTACCAAAAAATTAACGAATTACAAAAAAAATTTCCTAAGAAATTATTTATTACTTCTTTAGAAAAAATAATATTTAGCAGAACTTCAGAAATATCAAATATTTTGAAATTTTTAGGATTAAAGAAAAAAAAAAATTTATTTTAAACCTTCTTTTAATAATTTCAAAGTTGATGATGCTCATATAGAAAAAATTAACGATGACGATATTTATATATCAAAAAAAATGATTAATTTTTTTAATTTAAGAAATCAAGGTTTAAGATATTACCTTAATAATCCATCTGAAACTTCATTAAATAATTTACTCAAGTATCTATATATTAAATTTAAATTCCTTTTCCAAAAGTAATATATTCAGAATTTTTATTATATTCCAATTTACTATTTGCTTTAAAAATTTTAATTAATTTATATTTTTTTTTTTTATCTTTGTTTTTTTTTAAAAGTGTACTCAAACCCTTAAACTTCCATTTATTATTTTCTTTCGCTTTCCAGAACTGACTATTTCTTTGTTTATTAAATATAAACTCTAAGGCTTTTTCATTAGCCCCTAGCCACTTGCTAAATAAATTAATATATTTAGGAGGATTTAATTCATATTTTCTTACTAAATTTATACCTTGATTTCTAGAAATTCTATTAAATCTGATTTCTCTACAGGCATGGTCAGTGACTTTTGAGTAGCCTAACTTATAAAGTTTCAGAACGTCATGTAAATTCATATAGTTAAAGCAATCCACATAATCATAACAATCAAAAGTTCTACCAAAAGAGGAGCTCTTATAATTAAAATCCTTTACCATTTTTTTATGCTGTATTGCGGGGTCCCAGCGAATATAATTACCAAGATAAATTCCCCTTACACCTACCTGGTCTAATTCTTTATGATCAGGATATTTATATTGGATAATATCCTCTTCTTTCAGGTCGCTATCTAAGGTTTTTAATTTATTGGAATCTATTCCAAATAAGTCGTGATCACTTCTATATCTTCGTGTCATTTCTACTTCATGAGTATGAGAAAACATGCCAGTTTGTTCTAGACCTTGGTGTGCGCCCCAAATTATCAGGGGTATTTTATATTTTACTGCGATCTGAACAGGGAAGACAGTGTGTCCAGCCAAAATTGGCCAATAGAAATTTCCATATTCCATCAATGTATGTTTAGTTATTTTTTTAACAGAAATAGGATTTACATTTTGTAGAATAATATCTACATCAAATTTATTTCTTAAATTTGCTAAATTTCTTATACCTAATGGAGTATTAAAGTATTTGTTATAGTTTACCACCAACGGATTTAAACCAAGTTTAAATTTAGCAATGAAAACTATAAAATATGAATCTTGACCACCTGTCACGGGAATTATACAGTCATAATTTTTATTCGATCTACTTTTGTAGGGAGAAATTAATTTTAGTAATTTTTTATATCTTTCTTTCCAATTTAATTGATTTTTTTCATCATGAATTGTGCAGCCCGAACAAATACCATTTTCATCAAATGTTAAACCAAATGGATGTAAATTAGAATATAAACATTTTTTACAAAAAATTATTTTTTTAATCATATGTTTTTTATTTTATAGTTGATAATCAATTGGTCGAAATTTATGTTTTAGTGATCCATTTTTTATATTTTTCAAAGCATTTTCCTTATAATTTAAGCTATTTCCCACTGCAATTGCAGTTACTGATTTAAATTTAATTATTTTATTAATTTTTTTATTAGTGCTTATACCTCCAAATGAAATAATTGGAAAATTTTTTATTGGAAAATATTTAATTAATTTTTCATTAAAATTATCAGGGTAGCCCTCGTTTATATAATCTATAATTAAAATTTCTGAGATTAATTTTTTATTAATTATAGTTTTAAAATTATCAGAAATTTTTGTTGTACTGTTTGTTGAATAATTATATTGAAATAAATTCTTGTTTTTAAATGCCAAAGGCATTGAGACAATTAATGATTGAGAACCAATTTTATTTGAAATTTCAAAAATAGAATTTAAGTCTTTATGAACCAAATTTTCAATTATAATTCTATCAGCACCATTTGTAATTATGTTTAGAGCATCTTTGTATGTTGAAATGCCTCCTCCATAAATTAAAGGAGTGTTTAAATTTATAGACTTAATTTTTTTCAATAGATTTAGATTTGGGCCTAATTTTTTTTTACTTCTATCGATATCAATAATTGCAATTTCATCTACACACCATCTTTCAAGATTTTTTGCAAGAATTTCAGGTTTTCCTAGGGGCAAATATTTTTTATAACCAAAAGACTGAACAGCATAGTCATTTTTAACAATAATCGTACCAATTATTCTTTTTTTATTCATCAAATAAATTTTTTAGATAGTTATAACCAGCATGTTGACTTTTTTCTGGATGGAATTGAACACCAATAGTATTATTTTTTCTTAATATTGAAGGTAAATTTTTAAATCCTTGAGTGTAAGCATCAATATTTTTTTTTGGACCAATATAACCAAGATTATGTTGGAAAAAAAAATAATCCTCACACTTCATACCTTTAACGTTTTTATTTTTGACATAACTTAACTTAGACCAGCCAATATTATGTTGTTTTAAATATTCAAATTTACCTTCAATAATTTTAAGACCTTTTGTAAAAACTAATTCATCAGATGAATCAGTTAATAATTGCATTCCTAAGCAAATACCTAAAATTTTTTTTCCTTTTTTGGATAATTTTCTTAAAAATTTATCCAACTTTAATTTCTTTAAATTTTTCATTGCCTCGGGAAATGTTCCTACTCCTGGCAATATTATTAAATCTGATTTTTCTAAATCTGTTTTTAGAGCTGAGACTTTAACATCGCAATTTAAATTTTTAAATGCGCCAATCAACGAGCCAAAATTACCTATACTATAATTCAAGATAACTACATTTTTTTTCATAGACCAGTACCAACTTTAAACTTACGATAAATTCTTGGATTTTTATAATTATTATTAAATTTAAATAATTTTTTATTTATAAATTTGCTTACTGTTTTCCAAAAGACATCTTCCTTGATACCAATATATTTACAAAAACTCTTAATATATTTTTTATTACATTTTCCATCATATTTTTTTGCGATCCCAATAGCTTCTATTCTTGATATATTGCCAAATCTTATTTCAAAATTTAAATAATCAGTCACTCTTCCAATACCAAATTTATAATATTTAATCATTTGATTTATTATTACCCAGTCATCATCTAGTGCCATAGATCCGTGTAGATCACCAGTATTCAAAACTTTATCATCTCTAATTTTAAGTCCATTTAGTATAGAATACTTTGCATTATTTATAATTGACCAATTTTTCCAAAACCAACCTAGATAAATTATTTGTATATTATTTTTGCTAAATTGTTTTTTTGTTGGATAAATGTATGGAAAAGTTTTATTTTCCCCAGTTATATTTTTCATCCATGATAAATCACAATTTTTTAAAGTATTGGCATTTCTAAGATTGTTTCCATTGTATGGTTCTGAAGTAATTTGTGTTTTACTATCGTTAGCAGTTAATGCAGGATTAGCACCCCAAAAAATAAGTTTGATACCATATTTAATTGCTAGCTGAGGTACAGAAGAATATAGAGCAAGCTCAGGACCTCTTAAGTAGTTGCCTTGAAAAAATCCCTTTTTTAAGATTTTTTTATATGTCTCTGGAGATGGTCCAGTTATTATTACATTAAATCCAAGATCAATTAAATTTGATAAATTATTTGAACCTCTCTCTGTGATTTGTTCTGGTGGGTAAGTGCAACAAACTAGTAATGGATTTAAACCAAATTTGTCTCTTAACCATAATGCCTGACGTGTACTATCTTTTCCACCACTTATTCCAACAATGCAATCAAAATCTGTTTTGTTTTTAGATTTATATTTAAGAATAATTTTTTTTAGAATATCTTCTTTTTCTACTTCACTAAAATTTCTATCATTTTCATTAAAGTAATTTTCACAAGATAAACATAATCCTCTTTTATTGAATTTGGTGTTAGGCCTAGTATCTACTTCTATGCAATTTGAACAATATTTCATACTTAAGGTTATTTCTTTTGCAATTTAAAATGAAGAATTACCTTATACTGCAAATTATGTCAAAGTCTTAGATATTTTTAAAATTATTTTGTTGGTATTATTGATTGAATTATTTTTTTTGTATCTTTGATTAAATTTATTTAAAATTTTTTTTTGAATATTTAAATTTTTATTATAGAGGATTTCGTTTAAATTTTTGTATAGGTTTAGCTTATTTTTTGATGCTAAGCATAGTTTTAGATCTTTATATATAGATTGTTCTTTTTCATGTCTTATACCCCATAACTCAATAGGAACTTTTCCACACGCGAGAGCCTCCAAAGCTGACGCAGAATTATAAAAACTAACAAAAAATGAATAATTTTTTGCAGCAATATGCTGGTGTACTTTTGTAATTTTCCATAAGTGTTTAGGGTATTTATTTGCAACACTCAAAAAAACATTTTCTTCTTGAGCATTAGGGTGAAATTTAAATATTAATATTAAATTTTTTTGATTTTTTGCAAAATCGAATAATGATTTAACTTGGTTAATATATTTATCTTTATTATATTTTTCTTTTTCATATCCTTTAAAAGATATAAAAATACTTTTCTTTTTTTCTTTTTTAATTCTATATGAGCTCTCTAATTTTTTAAGCCAAGATTTTTCATATTTTGGAAAACCACAAGCAATTATGTATGAATGATTAAATCTGTTTTTAAAATAAAATAAGTCTGAAGACGAACTTAAAAGTAAATAGCTACTATTATTAAATTTAACTTTATTTTTTATTTTTATTTCTTTGTTGCCATAAATATGGGTTGCATGTGGGTATGAAATTATTTTTAATTTATAATTTTTTTCACTAAATTTTTTTACCCAGGGACTATTATCAGTAAAATCTTGCATTAATAATTTTAATTTTTTAAAATCAAAATTATAAATTTTTTTTTTTATTTGATTATTTAAGTTAGTAATATCATAATAATTTTCATAAACTTTATTTTGAAAAAAATTGGATAAAGTTTTTAATTTTAAAAGACTTACTAATTTATTAGAGACCCTGTAAAAAATTGATTTTGCAATTGAACTTTGAACATAACAAAATACAACTTTTTTAAATAAACTAAATAAAATTTCATTTTCTTTAAGTAATTTTAGTGCAACCTTCTTTTCAAAAATAGCAATAATATTAAAATTTTCTTTTAACTTATCCAAGACTGGCAGTATCCAATCAAGCTCTCCAGGCTGTTTTCTTATTAAAATAAGAACAGTACTTTTATTTTTGTTATATCTTGTTTTGCCCTTAAAAATTGCATGATTGAACATTTTATAAATTCTAACTATTTTTAATTAATGTTTGAGCAAAAATTAAATCTTCATTTGATCTGACTCTGAAGCTTGATATATCATCCAGTATTACGTGACCAATTTTTCTTTTTTTTTCGTAATTTAATAAACATTTTTTAGTATATAGATGGAGACTTGTTATATGACGATAAACTTCCTCTCTTTCGAGCACAAGGTTAGATGATTTTCTAAATGGAATTAATCCTTTTCCATTGTGGTAAAAAAAATTATCGGTTTCTTTTTTGACAGCGAGAACTTCGTCGCTATCAAAAATATTCATTATATTAATAGCACTTTCAAAATTTTGAGAGTTTAAAAGTGGGTGATCTACAGTAACTTGAAGAATGGAGTCAATTTTAAATTTTTTTTGACTATTTTTGATTATCGAAATTAATGTTTTGTATATTGGCGTATTAAAACCAGCCAAATCATCGCTTCTTTTTTGTGTTAATACATCATTCTTAAAATTTTTTTTAACATAATTTATTATCTTATCATCAGGAGAAGAAATAATTATTTTTTTTATTTTTTTAGTTTTTTTGAGTTCTAAAATTAATTTTTTTAAAATTGTTACTGAGTTTATTTTTTTTAATGCTATAGAATCTTCTTTATTTCCTCTAATTGGAATTATACAAACAGTATTTTTAATTTTCTTTTTATTTTTTACATTCTTGTCAAAAATCTTATCTCTTGAATGAAATAACTTTCTGGTATTTGTTGTAAGATTTTTTCCATGTTGTCTATAATAAAACAATGGTAGATTTATATTTTTTACTTTATACTTTTGAATCAATCTTATCCAAATATCAACTCCATCTTGACTTTTAAACCTTTCGTCATATCCACCTATTAACTTCAAACATTTGACATTTATTACAGAACATGCTCCATGAGCTGGCTGATCTAAAAGTTTTACATTTTTAAAATCATGTCTTAGAAACTGGCTTTGTATAAGTCCTTTGCTGTTGACTAAAAAATAATTGCAGAAAATCATCCCAATTTTTGGATCTTTCTTTAACTCGTTTACCATTACTTGAAGAAAATTTTCATCTAGCCAATCATCTGCATCCAATCTTGTTATGTAATCCCCTTTTGAAAGTTTTAAAGCAATATTATTAGAAACTACTAGGCCTTTATTTTTTTGGAAAATAATTTTTATATTTCTTAAATTTTTATATTTTTCGATAATTTTTTTTGAAGTATCCGTTGATCCATCATCAATAATGATTAATTCATAATTTGTGTAAGTTTGATTTAAAACGCTATTTATAGATTTATTTAAAAACTTGCCATAATTATGATTAGTAATGTAAATTGTTATGAGTGGATTAAAATTTTTATATTTCATAATATTTTTCTAAATTTAATTTTGTTGAATATTTTAAAGTATTATTAAATTTTTTTTTTTGTGAAACTTTGTTAAACGAATTTTTATAAAAGTTAAAAATATCATTTAGGTTATAGTTATAATTTTTTCCAATTTTACTCATTTTAATCAAAAATTTTTTTACAAAATTGAAATCATTTAAAGTGTCAATTGTTAATCTCAAATTGGATTTATGTTTGTTTAAGACCGGAGCCGATCCAGTTTTAAAGTATAATTTATTATTTTTGATATAATTTGTCAGATATTCTGTGCCTTCCAAATCGTTTCCAGTTTTATAAATTAATTCTAATATTTTTCTATCAAATATTTCTGTTTCAGTTCCTGAAGGTAGTTCTTTATGATCAACATAATCTAAATTATTTTCTAGAAGATAGTTTACTGCTAAATTCATGTAATCAAGATCAATTAAAATATCATCGCCCGTAACCCTTACCACTATGTTATGATTATATTTCTTTAAACCATTGGTTACTCTTTCTAAGACGTTTTTTACTGGACCTCTATAAACATCAACTGAGCAATCTTTTGCAATTTTTGTTAATCTATTGTCACTTTTTTCATTAGTTGTACATAATAAAACTTTAACTTTTTCACTATTTTTTTTTAATCTTAGCAATAAATGTTCAATCATTGTCTTATCCGTAATTTTACGAAGTGCCTTTCCAGGCAATCTTTTAGATTTAGATCTTGCAACTACAACTATGATTGTTTTGTTATGAAAATATTTTTTTTTTAAGATCGTATTTTTATCTAAATTAGTAATTAGTTTTTTATTTTTTAAATAATCAATATCCAAGGGCTCATGACAGCTTGTTTCTGCCCTTTTATATTCTACATCCTCTTCACTTAGATATTGACCTTTTTTTTTTCGTCTTTTTAAAATTAACATTTTTTTTGTAGTTTTTCTGTAGTTATACTCTTTTATTGAAAAATCATTTTTTGAGTTAGATATACTTTGTTGAGAATTTTTAAGAATTTTAATAAATCTGCTTAATTCTTTTGGCTCCAAGGAAGAATAATAATCAATTCCTTTTTTCTTTCTATTAAAAGTTATGTGTTTTTCTATATATTTTGCTCCAAAACCAAGTGCAATAAGACACACATATAGATTATAATTATCTCCCCCAGATATATGGTCTTGAAATCCGTATTCTACTTTATCTCCAAATTCTAACTTAAGTTTATTTAACCTATCAAGATCAGTATCTTCAATTTTTGTTGGGTAACTTTGAAACCCATGTAATAAAATTACTTTTTTTTTACTCTTTAAAAGTATTTTTAAAGCATAATAAATTTCTGTTAATTTGACTCCTCCACATGACAAAAAAATTTTTTTATTCTCTGCTGAAACTTTATTTAATAATTTCTTATTTGAAATATCAGATGAGTGAATTTTATAACCATCTACCTTAAGCATTTTTGCCAATTTAAAAGCCTCTTCACCTAAAATATCACAATAAATTTTTATTCCTAATTTTTTTGTTTTCTTTATTATTTTTTTCCACTGATTTTTTGAAAAAGATTGTTTTTTAAAATGATTGAATCTAGAATGATTTTTTGAAATAAAATCATCTGCAAAATAAATTTGAAATTTCACAGCGTCAGCTCCAGAAATTTTTGCTGACTTTGCAAGTTTAATGGCAGTTATAGGATTTCCTTGGTGAGCATTTGCTATCTCAGCAATGATTTCAGGCATTTAATTAATTTTTTTCCACTTATATGTTTCTTTAAAAGGACATGCTTTACATATTTCAACTTCTTCTAAAGAATCTTCAGAGTGCTTTGTTCTTACATGATTAATCTCTTTGCCAAACCAAATATCTTCAATTGTTTCAATTTTTTTTTTTGGCTCATTAAAAACTTTTGGCAATTCCAGATTCATTAGTTCAAAACCCTTTTTTTTTAAATCTGCTTTTTTTTTAACTTTTTCATAGTCTTTTTCTCCAATTTTTAATGCCAATTCATCAACAAATCCAACTGGATGCATGCTTCCCCAATCATAACAACACATGCTCACTCTACCATCATAAGTAATTAGCATACGCTGATAAGGTTGTTCACATGGTAGCCTTCCTTTAGAAACAAAAATATTACCATCCGAATCTTTCATAACTTCTGCATTTGGATCAATTTTTTTATCCTTTAATATATTTTGAACTTTTTCGTCATGTGGACAGGTCTTTTTAATGTATTCTTCCCCAATATCTGATATTTTTCCACCTCTCTCGGTATATTGTTTGACTGACACATCATCAACTATATCCTTAAATAAAGAAAAATATTTTTTTTGTTCTTTATAAGTATCATCAGTCAAAACCATTTGAATTTTTGTTCTTGGAAATGACGAATTCATTTTTTTTCTTATATAACTAAAATTTTTAATGTTATTATAAACTTCATCAAAATTATTTTTTTTAAATCTTCCAGGCCTCATTTTTTCGTAACTTTTTTTTGTTCCACCATCAAAAGAATAAATTAATAAATCTAACCCTGAATTAATTATTTTTTTTGACATATTTTCATCTAATTTTGTAGCATTGGTATTGATTATTGTTTCTAATACACCTTTTTGTTTTGCATAATCAATTATCTCTGGAAGAAAAGGATTAAGCAGAGGCTCTCCTCTCCAATTAAATTTCATGGAAGGAACATCTAATTTAGATGCTTGGTCTATTAATTTGAATGCAAGTTTTTTAGACATTATTTTATCAGGTGTAGAAATAAATTGTCTGTAGCAATGTGGACATGCTAAATCACAAACTGCAGCGACCTCAATATCTATGCATAATGGTCTTTGTTTGCTTTCATTAAATTTTTTTCCAGTTAAGTGATTTTTAATAGCAGTTTTAGGATTATCTCTCCACTGATGTCTATATAATTTATAATCTTTTTTTAATTTCTCTAATAAGTCAGCTTTATCATTTATTTTTTTTTTTGACATATAATAGAAACTTTTATTTTTCTCCATATTTTTAAGCATCCAGGAAACTCTTAAATCTTCATCTGAGCCTTTTAAATTTTTTACTGCCAATTTTCTAGTTTCTGAACTCATATAGTTGTAAAATTTTAGTAAGTGATATTTAAATCCCCATATTTATTTTTTTTGAAATATCTCTTCCTATGTTAACCATTTGTTTAAACTCTTCCGGAGTTGCTGATAATGAATGGTCTCTTATTATAGTGCTGGATTTATCCAGTGTGAAATGTTTTTCAATTATTTTAGCACCTCTACTGATCGCTAAAATGCAAGTTTCTATTCCTATGGAATGATCGCTGTAACCATAATAGTGAGATTTATTAAAATTTTTTGGTAATCCTTTCAAATCTTTTGGGTGACAGGGATATTTAGATACACACCATAAGTAGTAAATATTCTTTCTTTTTGGAAATGGTGGCTTTTTTTTATCCCACATGCCCAAAGAAATTATTGTTTCTTTCTTTTTTTTTAAAATTTTTTTCACTAGGGGCATATCATATTTTATAGTCCTCGAAGCAATTTTAAATTTTTTGAAATTAAAAGGTTTTACAAGTTCCCACGCCTTATCTGAAATAATTGAAAATAATAACTCAATTTCAAAATATTTTGACCATTCGATAAGTTGATAAATCCTTTTTTTATCAAACTGGTTCATTTCATTGGGCTTATCTCTCCAACCTAATTGAAATTTTACTATATCCGCTCCTGCAAATTTAGCTTGTTTAATAAGTTCAAAACATAAATCAAAATTTCCATTATGATTAAGACCTATCTCAGCAATAAAAACTAGTTCTTTTTTCATGTCAAAAATTTATTATTTATTAATTAACAAAAAAGGCAATAAAATGTTTTAATTATTGTTTGAAAATTAGACATATTACATATAGTAAATAATCGAAATTGTCATATGAATATTAAGCCCTGTGTTATTGGATTAGGTTATGTAGGCCTTCCAGTATTAGTTAATTTATCAAAAAAATTTAATCCCTGTGGATTTGATATTAATAAAAATAGAATTCTTAATTTAAAAAAAAATTTAGATACAACAAAGGAGTTCACAAAAAAAGAATTAAAAATATTAAGAAATGCTAAGTTAACATCTAAATTTAATGAATTAAAAAAATGTAATTTTTTTATAGTTTGTGTTCCTACACCTATAAATATTAATAAACAACCAGACTTAAAAGCTTTAATTTTGGCATGCAAAACTGTTTCTAAAGTATTAAAAAAAAATGATATTATAGTATTTGAATCAACTGTTTATCCAGGAACGACAAATAAAATTTGTGTGCCTATAATCGAAAAATTTTCTAAACTTTATTTAAAAAAAAATGACTTTTTTGTTTGTTATAGCCCCGAAAGAGTTAATCCGGGTGATGCAAAACATACATTAAACAAAATAAATAAAATAATTGCCGTACCTAATCTAGAAATAAAAAATACTGTAAAAAAAGTTTATGGAAATTTATCAAAAAAATTAATCATAAATAAAAGTATAGAAGAAGCAGAAACATCAAAGGTAATTGAAAATATTCAAAGAGATATAAATATTGCATTAATGAACGAAATTTATATTTTTTGTGAAAAATTAAAAATAGACTTTAATAATGTTTTTAGATTAGCTTCAACAAAATGGAATTTTGGAAGATATAGCCCAGGTTTAGTTGGTGGTCATTGTTTACCCGTAGATCCTTATTATTTTTCTCATATAGCTAAAAAAAATAAAATACAAACACGAGTTACATTAGCTGGTAGAGGTATAAATGAATACATGAGAAAATTTATAATAAACAAAATAAAAACTATTTTAAGAAAAAATAAAATTAATTATAAAACTGAACAAATTTTATTTGCCGGCCTTACTTATAAAAAAAATGTTTCTGATTTAAGAAATTCACAATCTTTGAAAATATTCCAATTTTTTAAAAAAAAAAAATAAAAAAGTACTAGCTTATGACCCATATGTTGAAAAAAATCTTACTAAAGGAATAATAGATGTAAACAAAATATTTAAATTAAAGAGTTTAAAATGTATAGTAATATTAGTTGAACATAACTATTTTCAAAAAGTTATAAAAAAAATTAATAAAAAAATTAAATTAATAAATATTTTTAATTTACAAAATAATAAACACTGATGTTTAAAATTTTAAAAATTTTAAGAAAAGATCAAATTAATCATTTAATTTTAATATTGTTTTTGATGTTTTGTGTTGCAGTATTAGAAACTTTCACAATAGGCGCGGTTTTACCTATTTTGAGTACATTTACCAATCAATCTACAGAAATTAATTTTTTAAATGATTTTTTGAATAAATTTAAAAATGTTGATCAGTCTCATAGCTTAATTATGATAAGTTCACTTATTTTATTAATATCTTATTTGTTAAAAAATTTATTTATATATCTTTATACAAGAGTTGTATCCGCTTTTATGGGCCATTTAACTCTAGACCAGCAGAGAAAAACTTTTGAAAAATATTTAAATACCCCATATTTGCAAATTAAAGATAAATCTTCAGGAGAAATATTAAGAGATGTAAGTCAGGAGAGTAAATTAATTGTAGGGCAATTTATTTCTCCAGCACTAACTCTTATCCAAAATGTATTAATAATTATATTTATCTCGTTTTTTTTATTTATTTATAATATTAAAATAACACTATCTTTAATACTTTTGCTTCTATTACTATTATATCTATTTAATTTTTTATTTAAAAAAAAATTAGAGGCATATGGTTTACAAAGACAATCATTAAATAAATCTATACTTGAAAGTATTAAAGAAACTTTTGATGGACTAAGGGAGCTGAAGATTTATAAGAAAGAAAATTTTTTTTTAGAAAAATTTAGAAAACATTCTATAAAATTTACCAATATAGGTGTTCGTAGATCTGTAATTTCTGTACTTCCAAAATTATATGCAGAGTCATTAATTATAATATTATTTATTTCATTTTTTATTTTATCTATTCATTATGGAAACTCTGTTTCTACAGTAATTGCCTATATATCTGTTTACGCTGTTGCAGGCTTTAGATTACTTCCAATTTTTTTATCAGCAATAGGAGCTTACCAAAAAATTAATTATACACAATCTGCTGTAGATTTAATTACTAAAATTTTAAGTGAAGGAAATATTGACAATAGTGAAATTAGTAAAGATAAAATAAAATTTAACAAAGAAATTATTTTCAAAAATGTATCCTTTAAATATAATGAAAATCAAATCATATTAAAAAATTTTAATCTTAAAATAGATAAAAATTCTTTTGTTGGAATTTACGGTGAAAGTGGCTCTGGCAAATCTACTTTTGTTGATTTATTGATTGGTTTAATAAAACCTTCTGAAGGTGAAATTTTATTAGATGGATCAGATATTAAATTGTTTGGTAAAAATTACTTAGATCTTTTTAGTTATGTGCAACAAAAAGTACATTTATTTGATGATACAATATTAAAAAATATAACTTTTACTAATGATATCAATGACGTAGATAAGGATAGACTAAATCACGCATTAAAATTTTGTTCATTGGAAAGCATGATAGAAAATTCTGAAAAAGGTTTAAATTTGCAACTTGGAGAATTTGGAACGAGTATATCTGGAGGACAATTACAAAGAGTTGGTTTGGCGAGAGCAATATACAAAAACGCAGATATAATTATTTTAGATGAACCTTTAAGTAATTTAGATGAAGCAAATAAAGGTAAAATTTTAAATAGAATTATTGAGTTAAAAACAAATAAGACTATAATTTATATTTCACATGATATAAATGATTTAAAGAAATGTGACAAAATTATAGATATTAAAAAAATATGAAAAAAAACTACTTTATAACAGGTGGAACAGGATCATTTGCAAAAAAATTTATTCAAAGTTTAATTAAAAAAAAACTTGCAAATAAAATTATTATTTTTAGTAGAGATGAATATAAACAGTCAGTTCTTAAAGAGGAAAGTTATGTAAAAAAGAATCAATCAAAATTTAGATTTTATATTGGAGATGTAAGAGATGATAAAAGATTGGATTGGGCTTTAAACGAAGATATAGATATTGTTGTTCATTCTGCGGCTTTAAAACAGGTGCCCACAACCGAATATAATCCATTTGAGACTGTGAAAACAAATATTATTGGAACTCAAAATTTAATAGAAACTTGTATTAAAAAAAATATTGATAAAACGATTTTAGTAAGCACAGATAAAGCAGTCGCCCCTATAAACTTATACGGTGCAACTAAATTAACTGCAGAAAAACTAGTTATTTCAGCCAATTTATTTAAGGGCAATAGAAAATGTAAGTTTAGCGTAGTAAGATATGGAAACGTTATGGGAAGTAGAGGTTCAGTAATTCCTATACTAATTGAGCAGAATAAAAACAATAAAATCCCATTTACCATAACAGATAAAAGAATGACAAGATTTAATATTACTTTAGATGAAGCAAGTGATTTTGTTTTAAAATGTATTAAAACAATGAAAGGACAAGAAGTGTTTATACCCAAGTTACCTTCTTATGATGTAATCTCATTAGCTAAATCTATAAATCAAAATAAAAAAATTAAGTTTATTGGAATAAGATCAGGTGAAAAAATTCACGAAGAATTAATTTCAGCAGCAGATTTTGAGAATACAAAAGAGTATGATAAGTTTTTTATAATTTATCCACCATTACATTCAAAAAATAAATTTAACTCTAAAAAAAGTAGGACCAAATCCTATAATAGTTTTGATAATAAAGATTTTTTATCACAAGAAAAATTGAGTCAATTAATCAAAAGTCAAATTAAAAATTTTAGTTAATAATTATGAATATTTTGATAACAGGGGCAACAGGGTTTATTGGTTATAATTTAGCAAATAATTATTTAAATAAAAAAAATAATAAAGTTTATGGCATTGATTGTTTAGATGATTATTATTCAGTAGCTTTAAAAAAAAAAAGACTTCAAAAATTAAAAAAAAAAAAAAATTTTTTTTTTGGAAAAATTGACCTTTGTGATTACAAAAATCTTGATCTGTTTTTAAAAAAAAAAAGATTTGACATTGTTATCCATTTAGCTGCCCAGGCTGGAGTAAGATATTCAATTGTTAACCCACAAAAATATTTAAAAGTTAATTTATATGGATATTTAAATCTGTTAAAATTACTTACAAAATATAAAGCGAAGAAAATTTTATATGCTTCTTCAAGCTCTGTTTATGGTGAAAATACCAATTTTCCATTGAAAGAAAATGAAAAACTAAATCCCAAAAATGTTTATGGTTTAACAAAAAAATTAAATGAGATTATAGCCGAATATTATTATAGAAAGTTCAAAACAAAGATTATAGGTCTAAGATTTTTTACAGTTTATGGCGAATGGGGAAGGCCTGATATGTTTTTTTTAAAATTATTTAGGTCGTTAAAGACAAATCATACGATGTTTGTTAATAACTTTGGAGATCATGTAAGAGATTTTACATATATTGGAGATGTAGTTAAATATGTAGAATTATTAGCAAAAAAAAATATAAAAAAACACGATGTGTATAATATTTGCTCAAATAATCCTGTTAATATAAATAAAATCGTTAAAGATTTTAAAAAAAATTGGAAATTTAAACTAAAATATATACCTATGGATGGTGCGGATATTTATAAAACTCATGGCTCTAATTCAAAAATAATTAAATTTACTAAATTTAAAAAATTAACAAATATTAATGTAGGTATAAAGAAATCATTAGATTGGTATATTAAAGAAAAAATTTACAATATTTCTTAAACTAATGAAAAATTATTTTAATAAATATCATGAGTCTTATAAAAGATATGGGTTAATTTCTTTCATTAACCAAATTTTATCAAAAATTAAATTAAATATAAAATTTAAAGATCCAATTCAAAAAAAGAGAATATATCTGTCCAAAAAGCTAAATGAATTAACAAATGGTAAAATTATTGATGGAATTTATAAAGGTTCAAAATTCATTTATTCGTCAGATTTTTTTTTAGCTAAGTCAGCTCAATTACTTGGCTGTTATGAAAAGGAGGTTCAAGAAAAAATTTTTGAACTAAGCAAGAAATATAATTTAAACTATTTTATGAGTATTGGAGCTGGTGAAGGATATCATGCAATAGGATCAAGAGTTGCAAACTTATTTGAGCATTCATTATGTTTTGAGTTAGAAAAAAAAAATAGAGAAATAATAAAGAAAAATTTTAATTTAAATTCAATAAATGAAAATTTTGATATTTTTGGCAAAGCGGATTTAGACTTTTTTGAAGTAATAAAAAATAAGGTAGAATTAAATAAATCATTATTTTTATTTGATATTGAAGGAGATGAATTTAAAATATTAAATCAGGAAAATTTAAGCTTAATTAAAGATTCTTGTTTAATTATAGAACTACACCATTTTTACTTAACAAAAAGTCAAAACGAAGAATTTTTAGAAAGATTAAAAAAGCATTTTAAAATTACATTTATTAATACTGGAAATAGGCAGTTTTCTAACTTTAAAATTCTTGATAAATTTAATGATGATGAAAAATGGCTATTAATGTCAGAAAGTCGTCCTGCAACGATGAATTGGATCATTTGTGAGCCAGTTAAAAGTTAATATTTAAATATAATGAAAAAAAAAATAATTTTATCTATCTTAATCTTATTATTAGTTTTTTTGATAGCTATTTTTTTTAATCAAGATATTAAAAGAAAAGTTTATCAGCTAGCTCCAGATAAAATTAAAATTATTTATAAAATTTTATTTAAAGATAAGAAATTTTATACATTAGTTGGAAATAATAAAATTGAAAATTCAATTAAAGATTATAATGCTAGATTTTTACCAGAGACACAATTAATAAAAGTTGATTTTATTACTAAGCATTTAAATTTGCCTGGAAATTTTCATACAGAAAATAAAAAAAATCAACCAATTTTAAAAGAATTTCAAAATGATAATGCAAACTATAACCAACGAGACGATCGTATAGAATATCATTACAAATTTTTTTTAGAAAAATTTAAAAATAAAATTATTCTTGTTAATGATAAAGGTAGCATTTCTGAAATAGATAATAATTTGATTTTAAATCAAAATGAAGATCAAATTAATCCAAAAATTATTGAGTCTAACTTACCGAATCTTACTGTTTTAGATATTCTTGTGCATAAAGATGAGCTATTTATATCTGGAATTGATAAAAACTCCGACTGTAAAAATGAAGCTTTAGATCAAGATTCAAACGTAACTACAAAAAGACTATTTGGAAACTATATTATACTTACTGCAAAAATAAATTCATCTTTTTATAATTTTAATAAATTCTTCAAATCTAATGAATGTGGAAAAAATATTATGGGGGGTAGGATGAAATCTTTTAGTATTGATAGTTCAGAAGGCATATTGTTTACAACATCTGATAGCTTTAGAATTAAAGGAACTCCTAATGACAAAAGTCAAAGACTCGACTCAATATATGGTAAAACTATATTTATAGATTTTGAAGATCAAAATGCTTTAATTTATTCAATCGGTCATAGGAACTCTCAAGGTTTGTACGTTGAAAATGATATAATTTTAGAAACTGAGCATGGTCCAAGAGGAGGAGATGAAATAAACAAAATAACATATAATAAAAATTATGGATGGCCAAAAGTGTCTTATGGAACTATTTATCCATATAATAAATTAATAAAACCTAAATATAAAAAAAATCACAGTTCAAATGGTTTTGAAGAACCAATTTTTTCATATGTTCCATCGATTGGAATCTCTGAAATTATAAAAGTACCTAACACTTTTATATCAAATTTTTGGCAAAATAACTTTTTAATCTCCTCGTTAGGAGCCAGAAGTTTATTTAGAGTAAAATTTGATGAAGAGTATACAAAGATATTGTTTAACGAAAAAATATTAATTGGTGAAAGAATAAGAGATTTAATATTTTTAGAAGATCTAAATTTAATTCTTCTAAGCCTTGAAAATAGTAAATTAGGAATTTTAAAAAATTTAAATTAAATGGTAGATCAAATAATTAAAAATTTTCATGAATCTCTTAAAAATTTTGATCAAAATGAAAAAAGTATTGTTTGGAGAAATCACCAGCTAAATAAATTTTCTAATATTAATGAAGAAAAGCTAAGAAATTTTAGAAATAATGGTTTAGCAAGAGGGGTAGACAATAGTTTTATGTCAAAAGATATATCCTTTAATTTAAAAAATTTAAATGAATACTTAATTGAATTTAATACATCTTTTGATCAAATTAAAAAGTATTGCTACAAAGAAAATATTGGAAATCAGCTAAATATTTTGAAATATAGAGGTTGTTATATTGGTGAAAGTATTTTTAGAAATTTTGCAATAATCAATGAGTTAAAAAAATTTTTTTTCTCGAAAGCAGATATCAAAGTTGTTTGTGAAATAGGAGGAGGAATCGGTGATCTCGCAAGAATTGTTTTGTTACAAGAACCTGAAACTAAATATTTTTTGGTTGATCTACCTGAAATGAACTTATTATCACACTATTTTTTACAAACTAACTTTCCCGAAAAAAAGATTTTTTCTTTTATAGATATCAAAAATAATTCTATAACATCTTCAGATTTAAATAACTTTGATATATTTATATTGCCTCCACATATGAATTATCAAGATATAAAATTTGATTTATTTATTAATATAAACTCTATGCAGGAAATGAAAAAAGAAATAATTAAGAAATATTTTGATTTTATTCATTCGCATATTGCGACTAATGGATATTTTTACAATATTAATAGATTTTACTATGATGGTACTAATGAAAAGAATATTCTAAGTGATTACCCTTATGAAAAAGATCAGTGGAATATAATTTATTCTGGTCCTTATAAAACTTCAAGAAGATCTTATGTTATTATTTCACAAATAACTGAAAACAAAAATACAAATTTTAAACAAGAAATGGAAAAGATACAAGTTTTAGAGAAAAATTATACACCACCTAGTATTCCATTATTAATTATAAAATTTTATAGATTTGTAAAGAAGTTTATTAAATTAAGGAAATAATGAATATCTTATATGATCATCAAATTTTTATTGATCAAATTTATGGTGGACCATCAAGATATTTCTTTAATTTAATTAGAGAAATTGAAAATAAAGAAAATATAAAAGTTTGTGCCCCATTGCATGTAAATAAATATTTATCTCAGCTTCCAAAAACCCTAGTATTTGGTCAAAATATTGATTTTTTAAAACTGGATATTTTACTTCCATATAGAATCCAAAAAATTGTAAAAGAAAATATTATTAATAATGTTAATTTATATTATTTAAATAAATCAATTAATAATTTTAAGCCTAACATAATTCACAAAACATATTTTGATAGTTACAAGACAAATCTACCAGTAGTTTTGACAGTGTACGATTTGATTCACGAAAAATTTCATGATTTGTATAAAAAAGATTCTAATTTTAGACCTAAAAAAGAGGCAATTGAGAGAGCAAATGAGATAATATGTATATCGAAAAATACTCTCAATGATCTAAATCATTATTATGATTTAAAAGACAAGAAAGTATCAGTTATACATTTGGCAAGCGATCTAAAAGAAAATAGTTTTAAAACTTCCAAGCAACAAATTTATTCAAAAAATAATTTTCTATTATATGTTGGAAAAAGAAGTTTATATAAGAATTTTAAAAATTTCGTTAATGCTTATTCTTGCTCAGATAAATTGAAAAAAGATTTTAAAATCTATTGTTTTGGTGGAGGAAAATTTACAAAAGATGAAATCCAAATATTTAAAGATTTAAAAATAGACGATAAAATTATTCATTTAGAAGGTGATGATAATGATCTAATTTACTTATATAAAAATGCTAGAGCTTTAATTTATCCATCAAAATACGAGGGATTTGGATTGCCAGTTTTAGAAGCGATGTCATTTAATTGTCCTGTTATTTGTAGCAATACCAGTAGCCTGCCCGAAGTATGTGAAGATGCAGCAGCTTATTTTAATCCTCTCAGTATTGATAGTATTAATAATAAAATAATTGAAACTGTTTATTCAGACAATAAAATTCAAGAATTAAAATTATTGGGTAGTAAAAGGATAAAATTATTTAGTTGGGAAAATTGTGCAAACAAAACTACAAAAATTTATAATAGGCTTATTTAAATTCAACAACATTTAAACTTTTGTGAAAACCTCCTAATTTATAAGGAAGCATGCTCTTAATATACCAATTAAACATAGCTATGAATATATTTTTTGAGTTAAAACCATTATCAATTTTATATTTTTTTTGATTTTTATTATAGTTAAAAGCAATTGATGCACTACTTACATTTGAATTTAAAAAAATAAAACTATCACAATTAGAAAGTAAAATTGTTTCTATTAAAATTTCTCTACCTAATTTAAACCTATGATTTCTTCTAGGATATTTTTTAAATGCATCATTTCTATTTGAACGATATGATCCTTCAATAAGTGTTATTATATTTGGAAATTCTCGCTTAAATAATTCTAAATATTTTTTTTCTTCGGTTGATAAAAAAATTTTGTCAATTTTGTCCTTTTTGATTACCTCTTTAACAAGCTTTAACATTTGTTTCTCAGTAGCTGGCATTGGATGACCTGGAGACTGTTTATAACTTGTCCCTCTAAAGTGGACTCCTAAAGTTTTTTTACCGAAGTTTTTTTTAATAAATTTGTCACAAATATTTAAATATTTTTTTTTAATTTTAATATCTTTAATTATATTTTTAAAATCTTCATGCTCCATATCATAGATAAAATGGTGAAAAAATTGATCGCTTACAATAATTACTTTTTTACTTTTATAAGCTTCATCCAAACTAAAGCTTGATACATTTTCAAAAAAATAATTCCATGCATTCAATTGATTATTTATTTTATTTTTTTCATTATAAATTGTCTTAAAATTTTCCATATCAACAATAGGAATAAAATTATTTTTTTTTGCAATTTTTAAGTGATTTAAAACAAAAACTACATTTGAAAATAATCCTGTTCCTGGAGTTCTTTTAATAATGTAAAAAACTTTATCTTTATTTAATTCACCAAACGAGAGAATTTTTGAGTTATTTAGATTTATACTACCATTATCTTTTTTTGAAAAAAGTGTGTTAGGAGATTGTAAAGTAAAATTTTTTTTAATAAATTTTTTTATGCTATTGAACATTTTGAAATTATATATAAGTTGATTTTAAATAATTTTAAATAAATTTCTTTATTCATGAAAACTTCAGTAGTAATAACAACTATTAATAAGCCTAACAAAATAATAAAAAAATTATCTTCAAAAACGAGGGAAAATAATTGGAATTTTATAATTATAGGGGATAAGAAAACACCAAAAAGTTTTAAGATTAATTATGGTGATTTTTATTCTCTAAAAAAACAGTTCAAACTAGACCTCAAGTTTGCGAAATATTGTCCCTTAAGTAGTTATGCGAGAAAAAATATTGGTTATTTAATTGCGATGCTAAAAAGTACTATAATTATCGAAACTGACGATGATAATTTTCCAAAAAAAAGTTTTTTTTCAAAGAGAAAAAAAATGCATCAAGCCTATGAAATAAAAAATTCTAGCTGGATAAATATTTATGACTTATTCATTAAAAAAAAAAATTTTATTTGGCCAAGGGGTTTGCCATTAGATGAGTTAACGAATAAAGTTAAAGTTTCTAAAAGAAAAATAAACAATAAATTTTTAATTCAACAAAATGTATGTGATAATAATCCTGATGTTGACTCAATTTATAGATTAATAAATTCTAAAATAAATATAAAATTTAAAAATCTTAAATTTAATCTAGGAAAATCTTTATCTACATTTAATAGTCAAAATACTACATGGTTTAAAGAAGTATTTCCATTAATGTATCTTCCTGTAACATGCACAATGAGATCTACAGATATTTGGAGAAGTATTATTGCATTAAAAATAATGCTTTTAAACAACAACAAAATATTATTTGGAGGACCTACAATGTCACAATTTAGAAATAAGCATGATCTTATAAAAGATTTTATAGATGAAATACCTATGTTTGAAAATAATAAATTAATTTTTAATGAGATTAATAATTTAAAATTAAAAAAAGGAAAAAAAAATTATACTAAAAATATGAAAATTATTTATAAAAAGTTGGTAAATATGAAATTGTTTAAGAAGAATGAACTAAAGTATTTAAATGCTTGGATATATGATTGTGAAAAAATTAGTTCAAGTATTTATTAATTAAATTAAAATATTTTTTTTTATTTTTATATTCATCAAATCTTTCTAAACTTTTATATCCATTAATTATCATTAATTTAGTTTTTTTATTTTTGTTATACTTTAATATTTTATTTTCTAAATCTTTTATATTTCCCATTTTAAATAAATAACCAAATTTACCAAAGTTTAAAATTTCTTTAGGTCCAGTGGGGCAGTTTGATGAAATAACAAATTTTTTTAAAGCCATAGCTTCGAGTAGAACATTTGGTAGCCCTTCATAAATTGATGACAATATAAGAATGTCTGAACTTCTAATAAATTTATATGGATTTTTTTGAAAATTTAAAACTTTAATTCTATCAGTAAGATTATTATTTTTAATAAAATCTAGAATTTTTTTATGATTACTCCCATAACCAATAATCAATAATTCAAAATTTAATTTATTCTTAATATTTTTGAAGGCCTCAAGTAAAGTTATATGATCTTTTTGGTCAGTAAATCTGGCAATATTTATAAATTTTAAACTTCCTTTTTTTTTAAAAATTTTAGAACTTATTTTTTCTTTAGATTTTCTTTTTATTTCTTTCAGATTTAAAGGGTTATAAATTACTTTGCACCTTGTATTAAATTTTTTATCCAACTGTTTTTTAAACTCATGACTGTTAACAATAATTTCGTTTGCATAATTAAAAAAAATTTTAAAAATAAGGTTTTTAATATAACTTTTTGACCAACCGGATGGAGCAGAGTTTGATCTAACAACAATATCAAAATTAAGTAATTTTGATAAAATTATACAATATATATTAGCCTGAAAAGCAAATACTAAAATATTTTTATTCTTTAATAAAATCTTTATAAGTAACCACAAACAAAAAAAATATTTTATATATTTGCTTTCACCCGAAGATTTTCTTTTTGCATATATAATTTGAATTTTTTTATTAAAATTTGATGAAAATGAATTATCAAAAGTAATTAATTTTATATTACCTAATTTATTTGAAAAATAATTAGCTAAAAGAAATAAATTTTTTTCTACCCCACCACCTTCTATTGATGGCATAAACAAGATTAAATCTTTTTTGATTTTATTCATAATTGACTCAGATTGTTTTTTTAGTAAAAACATAATATCAAAAAACAAAATAATTGTATAAACTTTTAAAATGAAAAAGATAAAAAAAAAGTTAATCTATTTTATAATTTTATTGTTTGTAATTTTAACTTTTTTCGGGATTTATTTAATTAGCCAAGATACCAATAATAAATTATCAAAAAAAATTAAAGATAATGTTCCACTTGAAATAAAACAATTATTAAAAAATACGATATTCTATATACCATTAAAAATAAGAGAATTTAAGGATATTAAACGTGAGAACGAAAAATTAAAAGTTGATATTAATACTCTTGATTATGAAAATATTTATTTAAAAAATAAATTAGAATTCGGTAAATTTAATGAAAAAATTATTAATTCAAAAAATTCAAAATACAATTTAAAAGAATTTATTTTACCCTTTTATACTGATGAAAATCTATTTGATAATGATAAAAAAGGTTTCTTAGAAATATATAAAAATAAACTAATAATATTTTTTGGCTCAGGTAAATCAATTTTAGTTGATACAAATGAATTAAAAAAAAATAATCTTACTCACAAAAACGTAAAAAATAATATAATTTCAAATGGTTATTTTGATACTAAAATAAAGTGGGCAGGCGTTAAAGATATAAAAGTGGATGGAGAAAATATTTATTTGTCGTTAAGTAAAGCTGTTTTACCCGGATGTTATAATACATCTATTTATTCAGGCAAAATAGATTTAGAAAATTTTGAATTTAATGAAATTCTTTTAGAAGAAAAGTGTGCAAAGATTAATTCAAATTTTGCAGCTCATCCATCTTTTAAAAATTTTAATGGTTATCAAAATGGTGGAAGAATTATAATTGATGAAAAAAACATTTATTTAACTATTGGGGACTATAATCAATGGGATTTAGTACAAAAAGAAGATAACTTATTTGGTAAAATAATTAAAATAAATAAGTCAAATTTAGAATTTAAAATAATTTCAAAAGGTCATAGGAACCAACAAGGCATGTTCAATTTAAATAATTCAAGATTCATAATAACTGAGCATGGACCCAAAGGCGGAGATGAATTAAATTTAATTGAGACTGATAATCCTCAAATTTTAAATTTTGGATGGCCTATTTCATCTTATGGGGACCATTATGACTCTGTCCCATTAAGTAAAAATATAAAAAAAATAGCCCCACTAAATAAAAGTCACAAAAAATATGGTTTTATAGAACCAATATTTTATTTTGATAAAGGAATTGGAATATCTGAAATAATTAAAAATTATTATACTGATGATAATAGTTTTTTTGTTACTTCTTTAAAAAATAAAACAATTTATAACATCAAATTTGATGAAAATTTTGAAAATCCTATTGTTATAGATGAAATTAAAATAGGTGAAAGAATAAGAGACATAATTTTTGATATAAATAGCAACAGTTATTATTTATATTTAGAAGAGTCTCCAAAATTATCTATATTAACTCTTATTAAGGATTAATTTTTGAATAGTGTTTTAAATATTTATAAATAAAAATCATTAAAACTAAAAATTTATTCTGTCCATTATCTAGCCTGATATTTATTTCTTCAAAAAAATGATCAACAAACTTTATTTTGCTTGAATATCCTCCTCGTCTAAAAACACCAAATATTTCATTCTTTTTTGTTCCAATGCCTTTCATTTTTTCCTTAACTATCATTCTAAAAAAATAATCATAATCCGAAGAATATTTGTATTTCAAATTATAAAAACCAATTTTTTTTGCTGAACTCAATTTAATAAAAAAACCAGTAGAGTGACTTGAATAAAATCCCCAACTCCAATGAATTTTATATGGTTTATAACCGTGAAGAACTCCCCAGTGTTTTTTTACAGATCCAAAAATAAAATCTTTTTCGGGAAATTTTTTTATATAATTATTAAGATAAATAAATGTATTTTCTGTAAAAGTATCATCAGAATTTAAAAAACCCAAATAAGCACCTCTCGCAAGTTGCATTCCGTAATTAAATGCATCATAAATACCTTTGTCACTTATCTGACACCAATAATCTATTTTGTTATCATATTTTTTTATAATATTTATTGTATTGTCTGTGGAACCACCATCTATAACAATATGTTCATAATTATCGATTTTTTGATTATGCAAACTTTTTAAACATTCTTCTAAATATTTTTCTCCATTTAAAACTACAGTAATAATAGAAATTAATGGATTTTTGTTAGCACCTTCTTTAAATATATTTTTTGTTCTAAGACCACCTTCCTGCAAATTATTATTTAAAGTTAATATACTCCCAAAGTTTTTGTTTGAACTATTTTCCATAATTTTTAAATTTATTTTTTTTTTATCGAATAAATTAGTTTTCTTATTATATTTTTAAAAGAATGTTGCCTTGATCTAATTTTTTTTGATTTATTTAATTTATCATTATTTTTTTTTTTAATAATTGCAAGACCAGAAGACTCGAACGAAAAACTTAAATTAAAAGATTTTTGGTTATAGTAGTAAATATTTAAAATTTCATTAAATGTTTCTCTATTATTTATTTCACAATAAAAACTTGATTTTTTATTATTAAGGTAAGGTAAGTGTGAAATATCATCTATAAAAATGTACCCACCCGTTTCCAAATAATCATAATAGTTATAAAAAACTTTTTTTACATGAGAAGCTTCATGAACAGTATCGATATAAATAATATTTAATTTTTTTGGAATAATTGAATTTATATACTCAAAATTATCATCTCTTGATTTTATAAATTTCCATCTTGGGTTATTCGAAACAAATTGACAATCATCAATATCTACAGAAAAAAGATATCCATCATTTTCATCACATATTTTAAGAAATTTTAAAGTAGACCTTCCTTTTTGAACTCCCAACTCTAATATATTCGGTTTACTTATATTCTTTATTAATGGTAGCAAAGAGTTGTCTAATTTTGAAATATAATCTTCCATTTTAAGGTATGTTACATTAATTTATTATTTTATTATTTAAAATATAATATAAAAAAAAGAATGTTATCAAATAAATCAATAAAAAAATCAATATTACTAAGTTAATTAAAGATATAAATTGAAAAATAAAGAAATATTTTATTGGTCTCCCTCATTAGTTAAAATCGCTACTAACCAAGCAGTTATACAATCTGCCAAATCTATATTAAAATATAATAAAGAATTTAAGGCTAGTATTATTAATTTTTTTGGTGAATATCAAGATTATGAAGAGGATATAGTTGAAAATAAAATTACATTAAAAAATTTTTACAGTAAAAAAATTTTTAATTTCCTTCCAAAATATGGTTTTTTTAAAAGCAGATTATCTTTTATTTTAATATTTATTTTAGGTTTTTTTCCACTTCTAAGCTTGTTAAAAAAATTAAGACCTAATTATCTTATTATACATCTAATAACTTCATTACCATTAGTTTTAATATTATTATTTAATTTTGAAACTAAATTTATATTACGTATTTCTGGTTTTCCAAAGTTGAATTTTTTAAGAAAATTTCTTTGGAAATATTCATTAAAAAAAATTTATGCTGTAACCTGTCCAACAAAAGCCACAAGAGATTATTTAATAAGTTTAAATTTAATAGATAAAGAAAAGATTTATTTATTATCCGACCCAATTATTAATATTAATAAAATAAATAAATTAAAAAAAGAAAATATAAAAATTAATAAAAAAGACTTTATTTTTAGTGCTGGAAGATTAACCAAGCAAAAGAATTTTGAATTAATGATAGATGGCTTTCAAAAGATAAATAAAAAATATCCAAATATTTATTTAGTTATAGCAGGTGATGGAGAGCTAAAATCAAAATTAATTAACAAAACTAATAAACTAGGATTAGAAAAAAATATAATATTTATTGGATATCAAAAAAATGTTTATAATTATATGAGTAGGTCAATTTGTTTTCTTTTGTCATCTTTGTGGGAAGATCCAGGTTTTGTAATAGTCGAAGCAGCTTTTTGTAAAACACCTGTAATAACTAGTAATTGTTATAATGGACCAAAAGAGATTATTCCAAATAATGAAAGTGGATATGTTTTTGAATCAAATAATTTAAAAAGCCTTGAAAAACAATTAAATAAATTTTTACAAGATAATGATAATGATAAAGACAAGATTAATCGTAAAAAACTTCAAAATTTAAAAAATATTAAAAAATTCACCAATTTTAGACATTATCTTGTTCTTAAAAATATTTTAAATAGGACTAGTAATTAAATTATGAATAAAACTATTATAATAACAGGATCAGGTGTCATTGGTGCTTATTTATCATTAGAGCTTCTTAAAAAAAAATATAAAGTTATTGTAACTTCTAGATATAAAAAGAAAAGCTACAGAAACTATAATTTCTTAAAAATAAGTAAAAAAGTTAAATTTATTAAATTAAATATTCTTAACAAAAAAAATATAGAAAAAGTTATAGATAATTATCGTCCGAGTAAAATATTTTATTTTTCGGGGCAAAGCTCACTTACTAAAAGTGTAAAATTTAAAAAATTAACTTATGAATCTAATTTTTTAGGAGCCAAAAATTTTTTGGAAGTTTTGAAAAAAAAAAGATCAAAAATTAAATTTTTTAAGGCAAATTCTGGATATATTTTTAGCCCTCAAAAAGGCAAGATAGACCTAAGTTCTAAATTTTCTGAATCTAAAAATCCATACATTGAGAGTCAAATTAAGGCTTATAAAATAATTAAAAAATTTAGATCCAAAGGTGTAAATTCTTATAGTATTATTTTTTTGCAAATTGAGTCTCCTTTAAGAAATAAAGATTTTTTTATTAAAAAAGTTTGTTTGAACGCGAAGAGAGAAAAAAACATTGAGGTTGGAAATATTAAAACAATAAGAGATTATTCATGGGCACCTGAAATTGCAAAAGGAATTTATTATTTTAGTAAAATTGATCCACGCGATATAATTTTATCATCAGGTAAAGGAATTTCTGGAAAGAAAATTTTAGAAGTAGCCTATAGAAAAATAAAAAATAGATCTAAGAATTATTATAAGATTAATAAAAAGTTTTTAAGAAAAAATGAAATTAAAGTATTAGTAGGTTCAAATAAAAATTCTGAAATTTTGAAAAAAAAATTTAATTGGAGTTTAAAAACTTATGGTGCCAAAATCGTTTCTAAAATGTATAAATCAATTTAATACAAAAATGTTAAGTCAATGATAATTGCTTTCTTTTTAACTTCGTTATTTATTTCGTTTTCTATTATTGGTTATGGCCTAATGGCTAATAAATTTTTAGGAATTAAAACTCCAAATTATAGCTATGGATTATTAGGAATTTTGGGACTTTTTTTTTTATCAATTATATCAAGTTATACGCATTTAGTTCTTCCTCACAATTATATTCATAACATAATTATAATTTTATTTGGTGTAACTTATTTTATTATATTTAATAAAAAAAATTATAAAGAACTAAAGTATTTTTCATTAATCTTTTCACTTTTATTTATTTCACTTTTATTATCAAAGACAAATGAGGATTTCGGATATTATCATTTACCGAACTCAATCCAATTTGCGGAACAAAAATTGCAATTTGGATTAGGAAACCTAAATCATGGATTTAAACATATAAGTAGTATTTTTATGTTAATGTCATTAACATATCTCCCTCTATTTGATTATTATTTATTTAACTTAATTAATTTTTTATTTTTAGTATTTTTTACATACTTTATTTTATCTAAAATTTATTTTAGAAAGAACGAAAATTCAAATATAAGTAAAGTGCTACTCAGCTTCTTTCTTATTTTATTTTTAGTGAAATTTAGTAGACTTGCAGAATATGGCACCGATCTAGCCGGACAAATATTGATAGGTATTTCCCTTTTTTTTATCTTTGAATTATTATTTAACAATAAACTTAAATATAAAGAAAAAATTACGTATTTTAAGTTAAGTATAGCTTTAATTATTTTCTCTATAAGCACAAAGTTTATTTTAATTATTTATTCAATTTTAATTTTGTTACCTTTTTTGTACATAAAAGAGAAACAAAAAATAATTAAAGAATTAGTAAGATCAAAATTTTTAGTTATTATTTCTTTACCAATTATTTTTTTTATTTTTTTTAATTTTTCTTCAACAGGATGTATTATTTATCCAATATCAGAAACTTGTTTTAGTGAAGTCTTTGATTGGGCCTTGCCAAAAAATACAGTAGATTATTTAAATTTACACTATGAACTTTGGTCAAAGGGCGGTATGGGTCCAAATTTTAGAGTTGAAGATCCAGAGCTTTATGTAAAAAAATTTAACTGGTTATCAAATTGGATATCAGTTTATTTTTTTAATAAATTTTCAGATTATATTTTAGTAATATTTGCAATTTTATTAAGTTTTTTCTTATCTTTTAATAAGGAAATTTTTTATAAAAAAAATACAAAAACAAATTATGATTTTAATAAATTAAAAATTCTATATTTATTTTTATTATTTATTTTTATTATTTGGTTTATTAAATTTCCAACCTTGAGATATGCGGGATATATAATTGTTTACATAATTTTTACTCTACCGCTTATTTATTTTTTGAGTCACAAGATAAATATTTCAGAAAAATTAAGTATAAAAAAAATAAGTATTTTATTTTTAATTGGATATTCTATATTTTTAGTAAAAAATTCTTCCAGGATTTATGATGAAATACTGATACCGAAAGACAAACATCATAATTTTAAAAATTTTCCATTATATTGGGTTGAAAATGTTAATTATCAGAAAGTTGAAATAAATAATCATAAAGTTTTTAAAGTTTTTGATAATAAAAAATGTTGGAACACTCCATCAACATGTGTGCGTTCTTTATCTAATTTAGAAATAAAAACAAAAAATAACTATATTTTTTATTCAATTAAGAAATGAAATTTAAACCTTTAATATCTATAATTATAACTTATTATAAAAAAAAAGATTTTATCAAAAAAACTTTAAATTCTATAAAAAAACAGTCATATAAAAATTATGAGTTGATTTTTGTTTATGATGACGAGAATAAAGATGAATTAAAATATATAAAAAATCTAATCAGTATTTTTAAAAAAAAAAAATTAATAATTAATAATAAAAATTTAGGTGTAGCAAATTCAAGAAATCGAGCATTGAAATTTTGTAATGGTAAATATATTTCCTTTATTGATTCAGATGATATTTGGTCAAAAAATAAATTAAAAAAACAGCTGAACTACATGATTTTAAAAAAATTAGAATTTACTTTTACTTCTTATAATGTGATTGATGCAAATGATAATATTTTAAGTTATCGAAAAGTTAATAAAGATGGAAAATATAATGAGCTACTTAAATCTAATTATATTGGTTTGAGCACTGTGATGTTTCAAAAAAAGTTATTGAATTATATAAAATTTCCAAATTTAAAAACCCAAGAAGATTTTGCAGTTTGGCTTAAATTGCTAAAAAAAGGATATAAATTAACTCATATGAAAGAAAATTTATCATCATGGAGAAAGATAAAAAATTCCCTATCTTCTAATTCAATACAAAAAATTGGTGATGCTTTTAAAATGTTTTATAGAATTGAAAATAAAAACTTAACATTGTCGATTTATAGTGTATTAGTACTTGCATATAATAAATTAAAAAAATAATTTAAAAATTGAAAAAAACAGCTTTAATTACAGGTGTAACGGGCCAAGATGGGTCTTATCTGGCCGAACTTCTTCTGAAGAAGGGATATAAGGTACACGGTATTAAACGTAAATCTTCCAGTTTTAATACAAGTAGGATAGATCATATTTATAGAGATTTTCATGAAAGTTCTAATTTCTTTTTACACTACGGGGATTTAGCTGACTCAAATAGTTTATTTAATATAATTAGCAAAGTAAAACCTAACGAAATATATAATCTCGGAGCACAAAGCCATGTAGGACACTCCTTTGAAATACCAGAATACACATCAGAGGTAAGTGGCCTGGGTACATTAAGAATTCTTGAGGCTATGAGATTTTTAAAATTAAATAAAACAAAGTTTTATCAAGCAAGTACCTCAGAACTATTTGGAGAAAAATATGGAAAAATTAATTCATTTAATGAAAAATCTTTAATGGTTCCAAAATCTCCTTATGGTGTTTCAAAATTATATTCTTATTGGATTACAAGAGTTTACAGGGATGCTTACAATTTTTATGCATGTAATGGAATTTTATTTAATCACGAAAGTCCAAGAAGAGGAGAAACTTTCGTTACAAGAAAAATAACAATGTTTTTTGCAAAAAAAATATTAGGGTCAAAAGAAATACTATACCTGGGTAATTTAAATGCAAAAAGAGATTGGGGTCATGCAAAAGACTATGTAGAAATGCAATGGAAAATTTTACAACAAAAAAAAGCTGACGATTATGTGATAGCAACTGGCAAAACTATAAGCGTAAGACAATTTGTAAATGAGTGTTGTAAATATCTAAACTTGAAAATAATCTGGACCGGAAAAGGAGTGAATGAAAAGGCCTATTTAATTAAGGGAAATAGAAAAGAATTAATTATCAAAGTAGACAAAAAATATTACAGACCTTTAGAAATTGATTATTTAAAAGGAAATCCAAAAAAAGCATTAAGCCAATTAAAATATAAATTAAAAAATTCATTGAAAGATCTTGTAAAAGACATGCTGGAATCTGATATTCTAGAAGCCCAAAAAAAAATCTAATTTTATTTAATGATAATGAAAAAAAATGAGTCAATATTTGTTGCTGGGCATAAAGGATTAGTAGGTAGTGCTGTTTTAAAATTATTAAAAAATAAAGGGTTTAAGAAAATCATTACAGTAGATAGAAAAATATTGGATTTAAGAAATTATAAAAAAGTAGAAAAATTTTTTAAAAAAAAAAAAATAACTTATATGATTATGGCAGCTGCGAGAGCAGGTGGCATAATGGCTAATAGTACAAACCAAAAAGATTTTTTTTTAGAAAATATTGAAATTCAAAATTCTTTATTACAATTGGCATTAAAAAAAAAAATTAAAAGAACTATTTATTTAGGAACTTCCTGCATATATCCAAAATTTTCAAAAACACCAATAAAAGAGAATAGCTTACTAACTGGCAAATTAGAAAAGACAAATCAATGTTATGCTATAGCCAAAATTGCTGGAATTAAATTTTGTGAAACTCTTTATGAAGATCATAATTTAGATATTGTATGTCTAATGCCAACCAATGTTTATGGTATGAATGATAATTTTGATAAATTTAATGGCCATGTAATACCTGCAATGATTTCAAAGTTTATAGAGGCAAAAGATAAAAATTTAAAAAATATTAAATTGCTGGGTACAGGAAAGCCAATAAGAGAATTTATTCATTCAGATGATCTTGCTGGTGCCATCTTTAATTGTTTAAATACTTCAAAATTACAGATGATGAAAAAATTTAAATCTAAACTACCACTGATAAATGTTGGTACAGGTGAAACTATTTCTATTTCAAAACTATCTAGAATAATTGCCAAGTTTGTAAATTATAAAGGTAAAATAATATTTGATAAAGATTTTCCTGATGGAACATATAAAAAAAATCTTAATTCAAAAAATATATTTAGTTTAGGGTGGAGACCCAAAGTAAGACTTCAAGAAGGATTAAAAAAAATAATTAAAAATAGAATTTAATAAATGAACTTACAGAACCTAGTTATTTTTGCTATTCTGTTTTTATTAATTTATTTTATTTTTAAAAAATTTAATTTATTAGTAGACAATATAAGTTACTCAGATCATAAAAAGTTAGGAACATCCAATAATTCACCAATAGTTATAGGAGGAATATACTTAGCTATAATTTTATTATTTTTTTTACCTAATAATTATTTTTTTATAAAAATTATAAGTATTCTAATTTTATCATTAGGGCTTTTGTCTGATAAAAATCTATTACCAAATCCCAAAATTAGACTTGTCTTACAAATATTAGTTTTATTTACTTTTATTTATTTTGAAAACCTGGGTATAAATTCTCTAAGTTTTGAATTTTTAGACAATTTACTTAAATATAATTTTTTTAATATAGCTTTAACTGTATTTTGTTTTGCTACACTTTTAAATGGCAGCAATTTTCTTGATGGGCTAAATGGATTATTGTCAGGATATTATATTCTTATTTTATTATCTCTACTTTATATTAGTTCAAATTTTAGCAATGTTGAAATTTTAGATTTAGAATTTGCAAAACTATTACTTCTTTCCTTGGGAATTTTTTATATTTTTAATATTTTTGGTTTTGTATATTTGGGAGATGGTGGTTCTTATTTGATATCTTTTTTAGTAGGATTTATTCTTATTAAGGCAAACCAGCATAACATGTTTATTTCTCCTTATTATGTGGCAGTTATGTTGTGGTACCCAGCCTTTGAAAACTTATTTTCACTAGTTAGGCGAATTTATAAAAAATCAAATGTATCATATGCTGACAAATTACATTTACACCAATTAATTTTTAGATACTTAAAAACTAATAAAATTTTTAGCTCAAAATTAATTAACCCCATCACTGCATTAATTATTCTATTATTTAATTTGCCGTCAATTATAATTGCGACTATATTATTCTCACATACAATATCTCTAATTTTTTTATTATTAATTAATTTAATGATTTATTTGCTAGTTTATTATTTTCTTTCTAAGAATTTTAAATTTAAAAAATAAAGCTAATATTTCAACTGATATTAAAAAACCATCTTTAAAGGCATTTACCTTTTTTTTTCCAGCAATTCTTTTTTTTTCGATTGAAGGTATTGAAACATAAGTCATATCAGATAAATGCATTTTTATTGGCAGCTCAACGCAAAATCTGAAATCAGCTGAAGTAATGTTTAATTTTTTAAAACATTCTGTTCTGCCCATTAGGTATGTGTATAAAATATCTGAAATATTTAATGAAAATAGAATATTTCCTAAGAATGAAAAAATCTTATTACCAATTAATGTTATTATAGTATCGTCTTCACTTCCTCCACCTTTTTCGTATCTTGAAGTATAAACAAAATCTTTATTTTGAATTAGCTTATGCATTTTATATAAATCATTTGATTCAAATGATCCATCAGCATTAAAAATACAAAAATATTTAGTTTTACAATTATAAATTCCTTCAATGAGAGAATTTCCGTAACCTTTTCCATTTTGTTTGTAAATTTCAACATCAAAAGATTTAATTGAATTAATAGTTTTTTCATCATCTCTTTGCAAAGAAACTAAAATTTTACAATTTAAATTTTTTAATTCATTAAGGACATTAGGTAATGACTCCGATTCATTTTTAGCTGGTATTATTAATGTTAAATCTTCCATATGAATTAATAATTTATTCCTGAATTTTCTAGTTCTATGAATGATCTTACGTATTTAGAATATTTCTGAGCTCTCAGGTAATCAAATCTATTTGATAAAAAATTTCTAAAATATTCCTCATGTTGTGGGTTAAATTTAAATTCTAAAACAGTATCACCTAAATAAATAGGTTTTGTAAAATTATTTAATGAACTAGCATTAATATCAATATCTATTGTTGCTCTTATTTTGTTATTACTTGAAAGCCAATAACTTCTTTTATAATTAGTTTTGAGCACAAATTGGAAATTAAAATTGTTTATATTTTCAATTTTTGAGTTTTGTAAAAAATTTTTTAAATTTTCTAATAAATTTTTTTTATCTTTTGATGAACTTATTTTTTTGATATTTTTCCATACATTGAAGTTTCTTTTATTTTTTATTTCAAGGAATATTTTTTCTAGGTTATCATTATACCATCTGAATCTAATTTTTTTTCTTTCAGAAACCCCATTAATATTATCCTTTGCAAAATTATAGTCCAATGTATCCACATAAATAGAACTTATTTCCCTGTCAGGAAAAATTTTTCTAAAGTTATTAATTACTAAAATTCTTTCGAAAAAATCTTTTTTGTATTTTTCTGAGATAAACTTTTTTTCTATTCTAGTATTTTCTAATTTCATTAATTTTCAATATATTAAACTATTGATATATTTATTCTTGAATTTTTGAATTTTCAAATCTAAGCTTGAAACAATTAAATTATTATTGCCTAAAATAATTTTTTGTTTCTCTGGATCATTAGCTTTTTTAAGATCTAATTTTGCTGAGCCATATTCTTTCTTTTTATTAAATACAGCTACATCGTATTTGTTATCTTTAGAATAAAGATTAATTATTGTAAGTTTTGAACCATCTTTTACAGCTATACCGAGGTTATTTTTTTCAAAGTTAGTTTTATTTATTGTTCCACTTGACTCTTCTCCAAAACTCAATCCTTTGTCTTTTACATTAATTGCTTCTAAATATTCACCTTCTACGTTTCCACCCGATACATCTAAACAATCATTAGCAATATTTTTACACATGATTTTGGAAAAAAATACTTCACCAAAATCGATATCTATAGCATCAGCAAAAATATTATTCATTTTTAAATTATTAATGAATGTTCTTGAGGATATTATATTTAAAGCATCTTCGCTATTTGAATTTGAGAATTCTGAATTTATTATTTTTACATCAGAATTAATTATGTTTAAACCTCCATATAAAATTTTATTTTTTACTTTGGGAAAGGATAAATTATTAAATTTTACATTTTCAATTTTAAAATTGTTATTTAAAAGTATTATTGATCCTTTTTTTTCATTACTAAAAATTTCAATTGGATTGTCTTGCTTTCCTTCAAAGAATATTGCTCCTTCCGATATAAAGAACACATCTTCCTCAAAATTTATTTTAACTCCTTCTTTAATTTTTAAAATTTTATCTTTGGGAAAAAAATTTATTTTTTTTATAGTTATATCTTTATCCAAAATAAATTCATTATTTATAAATTTTAAATTTTTATTTTTTGAAAAATCTATCTTAAAACTTAAATCTTTATTAAGTTCTGAATTAACATAAATATTATTTATAATTTTAATTTTTTTATTGTTAATTAAATAAACACAAGATTTATCAAACATTAAAGTTTTATTTTTATAAATATAAGTTTCTATATCTTTTTCATTTTTACATTTTATTTTTATTTTTTTGAAAAAGAATTTATTAACATTATCAAAAATAATTTGATGATTTGACAGAGATGTTTGTAAATTTTGTAGATCGTTTATTTTTGTTAATCTATCTTTAATATAAATTGATCTATTTAATAAGTAATTTTTATCAAAAATAAAAGGTCCTATTCCTTTATAGTATCCTTTATCTTTTTTTGAATTATCACTAAGTAGTTGGCTGTTGTAGAATTTAATTTCTTTGAGATATTTATCATTAAAATCATTTAAAAATTTTTTTGATGAAATTGTATTTAAAGCTTTTAAATATAGATCTATAAACTCATTATTGAGGTTTCCATCTTTTTTTTTTAAAAATTTTATATACCATTCTCTTTCGCTACATAGATAGCCACATTTAGTATTTTTTACATCCAAAAAATCTAAGATTATAAAATCATTAATTATTTCTAATCCATAATGTCCATCAAAACCAATTGGTTCAAACTTGCCAGTTACAGGATTATAAAATAATTTTACACTTTTGGATATTGAACCATGTAAAGTATTACTGAAATCCACAATAGCGAAAAAAGTTGCCCATTTTTCTAAATCAAAAAATTCATTAATATTTACTTTATCTTTTTTAACACTGTTTAGTTTGGCTAGGGCTTCAGCTATTAAGTCAGGATGATTATTTATCCAATATTTTTTTGAATATAAGTCATATTGTACATATGGGTATTCTGTTCCCAGTTTTTCCTCTATTCCAAATATAGGTCCATTTCTTTTTTTATTTCTTTCTATTAGTTCCTTGGAAAAACCTTCTTCAACTGCAAATATACCTTGATTAGTATCATTTAACGACAGATTAACAAAAAAATATTTAAGAGAAATTAAATTACTAAATTCTAAAAGTCTATGAAAGATAAGTTCATGTGTGTAATTTCTTGTTATTGGTTTCTGAACAGAAAATTCTTCTATGCCCCATAATCTATCATCTCCTCTCAAGTCTATTTTGTAAGAAGTTTCATTTTTGTTATACCAGTGTAAACTTCTATCTCCTTTTACTCTCAGCTTAATATTATAATCTTTGTTATTATAATTTAAAACAGCTCTTGAAAATGTTTCAAAGTTTCTTGATTTACCCTCTATTTTTTTTTCTCTTTGTAATTCTAAATTATAAAGATTTTTTTGATCTATTTTTATATTAATATTTTCTAATTCATTATTTAAAAAAATATATTTTAAAGATGAAACTTTAATTTTTGTATATTTTCCTAATTCTTTAAAACTAAATCCCAAATATCTATTTAGTATTCTTTGGTCAAATTTTTTAATTAGTATTAAGGGCTTATACTTTTGATACATTCCACTATTCAAATAATAAAAAAATGAAAATATAAATAAAAGTAAAGTTATCAAACCAATTATAAAAATTATTTTATTAAAAATTTTTTTTAATGTCGTTAAATAGGTAAACTGATTTATTTTTTTTTTTACAATCACCTTATTAAATTAAATGTATTATTCGTATGCGCCAGTTTTTGAGTAGATAGAAATTTCTAAATTATCATCACAAATACTTTTAATATTACTTAAAAATTTTTGACTTTTCTTTTCTTCAATTTCATACCAGAAAATAAAAATAGATTTATTTTTCTCAATGTTGGCTGATTTTAATTTTAAATATTTAAAATTAGGTTTTATTTTTTTTATAATTACATCTATGTTCTTCTTATTATTATCAATTATATTTATACTCAAAATATTTGCATCAGAATTAAATTCATAATTATTTTTTTTCTTATTTTGATAAATATTTCGAATAGACAAAAATATAATTATTATTATTGTTGCTAATATAGATAATAAAAACTGATTAGCACCATTTGCTAGCCCTATTGCAATTACAAAAAATAAATATACTAATTCTTCAGGTTCTTTTATTGCCGCTCTAAATCTTACAATAGATAACGCTCCAACTAGACCTAAAGATAAAGCTAAAGAAAATTTAATTACAGTAATTACCAGTGTAGTTATAATAGCAAGAGGTATAAATGTATCTGAAAAATAATCTTTATCATTAAGCGCTCTACCAACTTTTATATAAGTTAGTTTTACTAGATAAGCTAAAATTAAAGATAATAATAATGCTATAAAAAAATTTCCAAAGTCAATATCGATATTTGAATTTATAAAGAAATTTTCTAATTCTTTTTTTGCTATTAAACTTGATGAATCATTTTCCATTTTTAATTGCTTTTAAATAAAACTTATAGCCTTCATTAATACTTTTGTAAAATAAAGAACTAATCCTGATAGTTTTTTTAATTAACTAACATTTTATAGGTTATACTTGAAACCAAATAAAGTGAAAAGTAAATATAATTAAAATATATAGTTTTTATTTTAATTGTATCTTTTTTTAATTCTAAATTAAATAAAAGTAATATTAAAAAATAAATAGTAGGACTAAAATTAGCCTGCCATATAGTATTTTGTGGATTAGACAAAATTAAAATAATGAATAATAATAGATTACTTCTATCAGCTCTAAAAATCTGAATTAAATAAATATAAGTAAAAAAACACACAACAAATAAGATCAGATTATTATTAAAAATAATATTGGATACATTGTAAATAAATCCACCACCTGAGTTTGTCAGATTATAAGTAATTAAAAAATTAAAATAATAACATGAGATAAAAAATATAATTATATAGAAAATAAAATCATTTTTGATTTTTATTGTATTTTTAAAATTATATTTCAAATTTTTTGATAGGATAAAAGGTAGTAAATAAAAAAATAGTAGTGAAATAATAATTATAATTTTATTAGAAATATTTGTAATACTGTAAAAGTTTTCCCCAATATTCCAACCAGATGAGTTAAATAAAAAATTTACTTTAAGAATAAATAAATAATAAAAAAAAGGAATAGAAAGAAGGAAATTAAAAATTGTTATAATAAAAAACTCTTTAGAAATTTTATATTTAGAAAAATATTTAATAAAAAAAAATATTGCAAACATACCAAAGTTAGGACTGCAATATGCTGATAAAGATAAGAAAAAAATATTTAATAATGAACTTTGAAAGGAATTTTTATTTTTTTGAAATTTCAAAAAGTAATAAATTGAAATAATAAAAAATAAAGACCCCAATAAATGTGGATCAGGCCAAATAGAATATGATCTAAAGGTTGGGAAAAACAGAATAACAGCTGATAAAAGTTTAAGATATTTTTTTGGTGTTTGATTAAATACAATTTTAAGTGATTTATAAAAAAAAATTGGAATAAGCAAAAATAAATGTAAAAATAAAATCTTCTGTCCAAACTCACCAAAATTAAGAAAAATTGATTTTAAAATGTAAAAAATAGGAGAATGTCTGTGGCCCAATTCATCATAACTTAACAATGTATAAAAAAAATTTGATCTAAATTTTTCTGCTATATGTGAATGACTTTTGTAATCATTTAATGCCCCTCCTATTGAATCTTCGCCATAAAAAAAACCAAAAAGTAGAGAAAAATAAATTAAAGTAATAATAATATTTATTTTTTTGGAGATTGGCATTATGAAGATATATACCTTCAAATTAATAATTATAAATAAATATTGTTTATGGCTAATATTTTTAAGATTCTACTGAATGTTTTTGATTATTTTACACAAAAAAAAGTAATAAAAAAAATAGAATTTTCACTCGGAAAAAGTTTTTCTACACTAATAGATGTAGGTTCTCATCATGGTGAGTATATTTTAAGTTTAAAAAAAAAATTTAATATTGAAAATATTTATGGATTTGAACCAAATCCTACATCATTTGAAATTTTAAAAAAAAATTTAATTAATATAAATAAAATAAAAATATACAATTATGGGATTGCAGATATTGAGGAAGATAAAATACTAAATCAAAATATTGAAAGTTCTTCTTCTTCAATAAATCTTTTAAATAAAAATTCAAATTATTATAAAAAAAAATATTTTTTATTTAATTTTTTAAATTTAAAAAATGTTAGTAATTCAATCAAAATAAAAGCTATAAATTTAGAGAGTTTTATCGAGGAAAAAAAAATTGATAAAGTTGATTTACTAAAAATTGATACTGAAGGTTACGAATTTAAAGTAATAAAAGGTTTGGGAAAAAATATTTCAAAAATAAAATTGATCCATCTTGAACATCATTTTGATGATATGATTATCAAAAATTATAAATTAAGTGATATACATAATTATTTGAAAAATAATAATTTTATAAAAATTTTTAAAATTAAAATGAAATTCAGAAAATCTTTTGAATATATTTATAGAAATAGAAATTTTAATGTCTAATAAAAAAAATAATTTAATTAGTATTTTAATAACAAATTATAATAAAGAAAAATTCCTAGATAAATCAATCAAATCTTGCTTGAAACAAAATTTTAAAAAAAAGGAAATTATCATATTTGATGATTGTTCAAACGATAAATCATTAAAAATATTAAAAAAATATTCAAATATTAAAGTTATAAAAAATAAAAAAAAAAAATATTTATCAGGACCTCTTAATCAAATTTATGGATTATCAAAAATATTTGAAAAATCAAAGGGCAAAATTATTTTATTACTTGATAGTGATGATGAATTTAAAATTAGTAAACTATCTGAAGTTTTCAAAATGTTTAAAAATGATAAAAATTTAAAATTTATTCAAGACACTCCCTTTCTAACTGAAACAAAAAAAGTTGCAAAATTAAGAAATAAATTATCTTTATTTACTATTTGGCCTAGTTTTTTTCCAACAAGCTGTATTGCTGTTAGAAAAGATTTTTTGAAAAAATTTTTTAAATTAGCAAGGAAAGACAATTTTCCTAATTTAGAAATCGATGCAAGATTATGTATATTCGCTTTTTTAAATAATCAATTTAAAATTACTAATAAAAACCTAACTTATTATAATTATGATCAAAATGGCATTACATCAAGATATAAAAAATTTAATTTATTATGGTGGAGAAAAAGAAATGAAGCCTTTGAATATACAAAATTTTTAACAAAGAGATTAAAATTAAATTTTTATAGAGGTCCAGATTATTACATTACTAAAATTTTAAATTTATTTTTTAAAAAGCTTTAAATTTAACAATAATATTAGATTTACAATAAGATTTTTTTCTATATAAGTTTGTTGCCTGGTGATTTTTGCGAAAGGGTCATACCCGATCCCATTCCGAACTCGGAAGTCAAGCCTTTCTGCGCCGATGGTACTTTGTCTTAAGACA
>MDSW01015299.1_pt1 | contig 64856 bp, 36 predicted proteins | sample 811171 | NCBI WGS metagenome assembly MDSW01 (sample SAMN05326641, study PRJNA326480) | marine metagenome | isolation source: seawater | place: Atlantic Ocean: North West | collected 2012
CGCGCCATTTCCATCGCACCTACCAATAAGGGTGTTGTCGTGGTCGGTGGAATGCAGGACACCGGAAAGACAACTCCTAAAACTGTCTTCTATAATGCCCGAGACAATCAATGGGTTGATGGCCCCGAACTTATTGGTGAATCAGAACTGACTGGCTTTGGAACTGCCAGCTGTCAGGTCAATGGCTCATTGATCGTTTCGGCCTACGACGGAACGCTTCAAACAATCAACCAAGACGGAGTCTTTGAAGTCGTGGGCAACTCGCACGAAGCTCGCTTTTTTCACCGAGTCGTTCCGATGCGTGGAAAACAGGCATTGATCCTTGGAGGAGCAAACATGGAAACTGGAAAATGCGACTCCATGGAATCCATCCATCTAGATTTTCTCCCAAAACTTTATACCCCGAAATAAACGACTAACCCGCCCCCTCTCTAGCGGTAGATCAAACCCGATTAACATTGAGATTCAGAAGGCCGATATTTAGAATAGGTTTAACCTTACACTCTAACCGCTTGGGGATTTCATGTTACGCCTGTTCGCAAAAGACAATTCCAAACTACGTAGTCACAAGTACTGTGACGGCGTGAGTCGACGCAGCTTTGTTCAACTGGGAGTCGCTGGTATGGCTTCACTCGGCTTAGGCGATGTATTGCGTGCCAAGGCGGCAAGTCCTTCCAGGTCGAGCAAATCCGATGTTTCCACCATCTTAATCTGGCTCGATGGTGGCCCTGGACATATGGATATGTACGACATGAAGCCTGATGCTCCGGTTGAATATCGTGGCATCTGGAATCCTATCAAGTCGAAGGTTCCTGGCTTTGACGTCACCGAACTCTACCCCAAACAAGCACAACACACCGATAAATTCTCGGTTGTACGATCGTTACATCACGGAACCGGCGATCACTTTGCCGGCGCTCATCGCATGTTAACGACTAAAGAAATGGGTGTGAGTGGCGCCAATAATATTGGCAAGTTCCCCGGAATTGGCGCGATCGTCGCACAGCAGCGCAAGGAGCTTGAACGAGAAGTACCTCCCTATGTTGCCGTACCAACCGCTTCTAGCGTGGGGCGTGTCCCCGGGTACTTCGGAGGTAAATTCCTAGGGGTACAATATGATCCTTTCCGTACCAACGGCGATCCCAACAAAGATAACTTCAGCGTACAGAATCTCGTCTTACCGAGTGGCGTTACGGTCGATCGACTGGAAGATCGAGCGTCGTTACGTGGTGAATTCGACAAGATCAATCGCTCCGTTGAATCGAGTGGTACCTTCGATGCACTCGATCAGTTTGATCAACAGGCTTTCAACTTCGTCACCGGAGAAAATGCTCGACAGGCTTTCGATATTTCACAGGAAAAGGATGGCATTCGTGAAAAGTATGGCCGTAACACCTGGGGCCAAAGCACGCTGCTTGCACGTCGACTTGTCGAAGCGGGGGCATCATTTGTAACAGTCCAATTCAGCGGGTGGGATCACCACTGGAATCTGCAGGGTGGCTATGAAACATTGCTACCTCGTGTTGACGCAGCTGTAGCATCTTTGTTTGAAGATCTAGATCAGCGTGGTTTATTGGACACAACCGTCGTCATGCTGTGTGGTGAGTTTAGTCGTACACCTCGCATGAATGACGGGGGCAATGGCGGCCCCCCACTCAGCAAAGGAACTCCGGGACGTGACCATTGGGGAAGTTCGATGTTCTGCCTTCTCGGCGGCGGAGGTATCCGTGGTGGCCAAATTATCGGTTCAACCACAGCCAAGGGTGAAGCTCCGAAGGATCGCCCTGTTAAGCCCACTAACATTCACGCCACAGTATATGATTGCATGGGAATAGACCCCACTCTTCACATCCTTGATCATGCTGGACGCCCTACGCCAGTTCTGGAAGACCCAACCCCCATCCGGGAACTTTTGTAATGCTAACACTCTTCAATCAGAACCCGAAAGCCAACCGCCGAAAACTCATTCAAGCGGCAGGCACAGGGCTATTAGGCGTCAGTCTACCCAAGATCCTTGCAGCGCAAGAATCTAACTTCAGTGACGCACCTAGTCCCACGGCAAAAAACGTCATCTTCATGCATCTATTCGGAGGACCGAGCCAACTCGAAACCTTCGACATGAAACCGGATGCTCCCAGTGACATCCGTGGTCCATTTAAACCAACGCCATGTAAAACAGATGGCCTGCTAGTTTGCGAACACCTTCCAAACATTGCCAAAATCACTGATAAGGTGACGGTCGTCAAAACGATGACGCATGACTTCAACGACCATAGTGGCGCAGGGCATTACGTCCAAACAGGTCATCGATGGCACGTTCCTATCGGAGGTGGCTTCAATGTCACACCTCAAGATTGGCCCGCAATCGGCAGTGTGGCAAAGTACTTCGATCAACAACGCGGACTAATCAACGAAGCGCCAACCTATGCAGTTGTTCCCAATGCACTAGGGCGTTTACAACAAAAGGGCGACATTGCCCGACCGGGGGAAACAGCAGGATGGCTGGGTGGAGCGTTCGCTCCTGTCGTCACTTCAATTGAGAAGAAATCCGAGACTGACAACCCGTTTTGGCGTGAATGTAGTGACGCCGAATTGCAATTCAGCATACGGGGGCTTAAGCCGCAGGAAGGGATGACAGTTAATCGGTTTGCCACGCGTGCACAATTACTCGATCAAATCAACAAACAGCAACAGCAACTACGCCAATTAGATCGTTCACGTCTGTTTGACCGGTATCGCTCACGCGCTTTGGAATTAGTGCTATCTGACAAAGCGCGACTCGCCTTTGATGTAACCCAAGAATCGGATGCGATGCGGGATCAATACGGGCGTCATCTCTATGGCCAGTCAGCACTTGTTGCCAGAAGACTTATTGAGGCCGGAACGCGATTTGTCACCGTCCAGTATGACTGCGTTGATGGTTACAGCTGGGATTCGCACCGCAACAGTGACGACGTCAAAGAACACCTCCTGCCGACGTTTGACCAGGCTTTTGCAGCGTTGGTAAACGATCTGGATGAACGAGGCCTGCTCGATGAAACGCTGATAGTCGCCATGGGTGAAATGGGCCGAACCCCCAAAGCCAACAGCACCTGGGGGCGTAACCATTGGAGCACCCTATTCCCAGCCGTTTTAGCCGGAGGGGGAGTTAAGCGGGGTTTCGTGTTTGGGGAAACAGACAAACATGCCGGCTACGCTACGGCCCACCCAGTGAGTCCCGAAGACATGGCCGCCACTATCTTTACTGCCCTGGGTATCAACCCCAGCTGGCAGATCTTAGATTCCATTGGCAGACCCCATCAACTCACGCCGGGTAAACCAGTCCAGGAATTGTTTATATAATTCAGATTGCTTTCTAACTCTGAATTCTCTAACGATGAATAATTCCCATGCTTCGATCTTTCCTGCTTCTGCTCGCAAGCCTTTCCAGCCTGCTTCCCGGGTCATCAACTAATGCTAGTGAGCCTGACTTACCCAACATTGTCCTGTTAATGGGAGATGATCATGGTTGGGATGAAACGGGCTACAATCGCCACCCCCATCTAATCACTCCCAATCTAGACGAGATGGCTGCCACCGGTTTGAAAATGAACCGATTCTACTCAGCACATCCTAGTTGCAGTCCGACTCGCGGTAGTGTTCTCACAGGCCGCCACCCGAATCGTTACGGTACATTTTCACCTGGACGATCATTCCGCCCTGAAGAAATCACAATCGCCCAACTACTAAAGGAACAAGGATACCTATGTGGGCATTTTGGGAAATGGCATGTCGGTCCAGTTAAAGCCAGCTCTCCCACCAATCCCGGCAATATGGGGTTTGACCACTGGCTATCACACGACAATTTCTTTGAACTAAATCCAGTGCTTTCCAAAAACGGTGGCCCCCCCAAAGAATTCGCCGGTGAAAGCTCCGAAATTATTGTCCATGCAGCCAACAGGTTTATCGCTCGGGCAAAACGTCTGGGCAAACCTTTCTTTGTAGTCATTTGGTTTGGTTCTCCACACGAACCCTATAGTGGCCTGCCTGAGGATCTGGCACTGTATGACGAAATCCCGGAAAAATACAACCACAAGACATTTCGCCTAACTTCGAATGAGACCGGCCGCCCGACCACTCGGCCACTCGGTGACATTCTTCGTGAACGCTTTGCTGAAATCACAGCCATGGATCGTTCCATTGGTACCCTCAGAGAATTCTTAAAAAAGAAAGCACTGCGAGACAATACCTTGCTGTGGTACTGCGGAGATAACGGTACGCCCGGAGACGGAATCGTCACCTCACCACTCAGAGGACACAAAGGGCAGATGTATGACGGAGGAATTCGTGTTCCCGGAGTGATTGAATGGCCGGCAGTGATTCGGCGACAAGTCACCTCAGACGTAAACGCTGTTACCAGTGACATTTTGCCAACGCTTTGCGAAATCACAGGTACTGCGTTACCCAACCGGCCTCTGGATGGTATTTCCTTGAAGGGCCTCTTTGATTCGACTCTTACTCAACGCCCTTCCCCGATCTTCTTCTGGCAGTTCAACAGTAAGGCTGATCAACAAAATCAACCTTGGATTGCACGCCCTCATCAAATCGGAACAACGCCACTGGTAAAGATGATGGGCGACATTTACACTCGCAATTTCGTCAACCATAAACATCCGAACATAGTGGAATCTGATTACTCCGGCAGTCGAGTGATACTATTACAAGACTACAAACTGGTAGTTACAGGCAACGGAGACGCCCAAAAGAGAGAGTTATTCAAGGTTCCCCAGGACATCGCAGAAGAGCATAATCTCGCAACTCAAAATCCTGACGTGGTACAAAGCATGGCTAAATCACTCCGCAATTGGCAGGAATCCGTCCTAAAAAGCCTCACTGGTGCGGATTATAAGTAACCAACATCATCACAAACACAGGAGTCTCTCATGATTCAATGCGGCGTCATCGGGCTTGGTCGATTTGGTAGGTTACACTCACTAACTCTTCAGGCCTTGGAGAATGTAAACCTCGCCGCTGTAGTGGCACGGCGGCAGGAAAGTGTGGATGCGTTGCTTGCAGAGATCCCAGACACCACGGGATACACTGATTTGGAAACGGCGATGAAACATTCCGGTGCCACAAATTGGATTGTTGCCTGCACTACAAACCAACATGTTTCAGTGACTCGCAAACTCCTCGCGGCCGGGCACGCCGTTTTACTTGAAAAGCCGATTTCTGAGGATCTAGAAGAGGCCCAGCAATTGGCCGAATTAGTCAAACCTGATTCTTCCAACCTCATGCTCGGCCACATTCTCTTATTTAACAGTGAATTCAAAGGCCTGAGTCAAGCAGCTCAGACCCAAGGTGGCGTTACACATGTGGATGCAGTACGTCACCGCCCTTCGACCATCGTTGAAGATTTCGCCGGTGAGAATCCGCTTTATGCCGCTATGGTCCATGACCTGTATTGTGCTCAGGCTCTCACTAACGCAGTTGAACCGCGCAGCTTCAGTTGCCAATACCATCTCACCCCAAGCGGAGCGATCGATCTTGCTAACGCCCAACTAATTTGGCCCGACGGAACACTTGGGCGGTTTAGTGCCAGCTTCATGACTCCTCCTGGCATGCCTCCCCGCGGTTTTGACCGAATGGAAGTATTTGGCACAGGATGGTCAGCACGAGTCTCTCCTAACCCAAGGCCGCTTGAAGTCTGGGGGAAACAGGCAGAATGGCCTATGGCTTTGGAGATCATGGCCGACGAAACCGGAACGACGGGTATGATGGTTGAAGAACAGCGATGCTTTTTACGAGTCATCAGTGGAAAGCAGGAAGTACCGGTAGGTGCCCGTTATCAAGACGGACTTCAAGTTCAGCGGTGGATGAAAGAACTAGATCGAGTCGCTATTCGCTGACCTGTCTTCGTTTGCGTTGTAATGCGTCGTCTTTAGGGACTGGTAGACGCAAGATCACCAGTAAGCCAATCAGTGCCAAGCCAATGACGAGATACCGCAACCATGCTATCGGAGGCCCGAAATACAGTGTGAACGTGACTGAACATATCACAACCAGCACTGCTTTCACTTTCACATGCCTTTGAACGCCACCGTGATCCTCCCAGTCAGTAAGAATCGGCCCGAACAATCTAGACTGTCGTAGTCGCGCGTTCAAACGAGGCGACGTACGAATCAACAGATAGCTGGTGAGCAAAAGGAACGGGGTTGCCGGAAGCCCTGGCAACAGCGCCCCAAGAACTCCCAAGACAAAGAAGATCCCTGCTGTTGTCAACAGGACGATTTTTTTGAATCCGGTAGCAAGGTTGGGAGAGGACAAAGAAATTCCAAATAAGTGCAAACCATCGGGTGTGAAACTGAACAGCTACTATAAACCAATCTTCAATTCATGAATCTTAATGTACAATGAATAATACTGTTAATGAACATGTGATTTCCCTCCTATTTAGCCACTAACCCTTCTAAGATGCCCAAACCTTCCTCCTTAAAGCTATCTCTTTTTCTACTCTGCGCTACTGTGACTTTCACCCAAGCACAGGATCGAGCTGGACTTGATTTCTTTGAAGCGAAAATCAGACCAATGTTGATAAAGCATTGCTATGAATGCCACAGCGCCGAAGCAGTTGCAAAGAACAAGCTCAAGGGTGGGTTATTTCTGGATACACGCGCTGCCTCACTCAAGGGCGGTGAAAGTGGCCCTGCTGTTGTACCAGGCAAGCCTGACGAAAGTCTATTATTTTCGGCTTTGAAGCATGAGAGTTTTGAAATGCCTCCCGCCGGAAAGTTGCCGGATGAGATCATTGAGCACTTTCGACATTGGATTGAAATCGGAGCTCCGGACCCACGTGAGGGTGAGGCCATTGCGACTGCTGAAATTGACATAGAGCAAGGGCGTAAACATTGGGCCTTCCAACGTCTGCACCAAACGACTCCACCGGAAGTTCAGGACCAGGCATGGCTTCACAATGAAATTGACAATTTTGTTCGAGCACGTCAGGAAGTTGCTGGAATCACACCAAACACACTTGCTTCACCACGCACTTTAATTCGGCGCGTTTACTTTGATCTCGTTGGCTTGCCTCCATCCCCTGAAGCGGTGAATCATTTTCTGCAGGAAGCCGAGGTCGATTTACACAGTGCCTACGACAATCTTCTTGACCAACTGCTGAGTAATAAACAATATGGGGAACGCTGGGCGCGGCACTGGCTGGACATCGTACGATTCGCTGAAAGTAACGGCTACGCGTTCGACCGCGATCGCCCCAACGCATGGCATTATCGCGACTGGGTGATTAATGCCCTCAACAACGACATGCCCTACACCGACTTCCTGCATTATCAGTTAGCAGGTGATATCAATACACCTACGACGTATACAACCACAAATGAATTCACGACTGCGCGCGCCAACCTTGCCGCTACCGGATTCCTGGTATCCGGACCATTCACGTCTCAGCAAACTCAAAAGGAGCGAGAACGTAGTCGTTACGAGCAACTTGACGACATTGTCAGTACACTTGGAACTTCCGTCCTGGGACTCACCGTCGGTTGTGCACGCTGTCACAGTCATAAGTTTGATCCATTACCAAAGCACGACTACTATCGTCTCGTAGCAAATTTCGCCGAAGTTGGCAGTGCCGATGTGCAACTCAATTCGAAACCGGAAGAGTTTCTCGCAGCGAAGAAGGTTTATGACGACGCCCATGCTCCGCTCACCGCGGCACTCAATCAATACGGTTCCGAATCACTTACATCCAATTACAACAACTGGGCCAACTCTGCCACTGCGAATCCTGAGACCGCAGTGGTTACTCAGTCTTCGTGGCATTATGCCACTGGATTCAAAGCCGCGGATCTCCAGCAAACCTGGGACGCCGAATTTGCTCCCGAGAAAGCGATTGACCTGAAGGCCAGTTATCAAGAGGGAGCCATTCAATGGAAGGAAATGACCCAGTGGAAAGATGCGACAAACAATGCCCTTACTCCCGCTGCCAACACGGCTCATTACGTTTATCGCACGATCAATTCCCCTGTCGCTCAAACAGCCCGCTTAAGTCTTTCCAATCTGGGGCGTGTTGCCGTTTGGGTGAATCAGCGAGAAGTGTTACGAGCAGTCGATGCTGACAATACATCCGCCGGCCAGTATGCATTCAACGTTTCCTTGAAGCAGGGAGAAAATGCCATACTGCTCAAACTGGCCGGCCCTCACCCCAATCTTCATTTCAATTATCATCTTGAAACATTAGCCGAATCACCGGTTGCAGATTTTGGTAGTTGGTATCACCTGGGCCCCTTCAAGGCCAAAGACCATAATGCCGCTTTTTCAACCGTCTATCCACCTGAAAGTGGAGTTGACCTAAAACAAACTTTTGAAGGTGGGCTTCAATGGAAAGAGCATACTGACTGGGAAGACGGTACCGCGCATAACGATCTGTTAAGTGGTGAAAACAGCGCGAATTTCCTCTACCGAATCATCAACTCCCCGAGGCCGCAACCGGTCCACTTATCACTCGGAAGTGATGACGGCATACAGGTTTGGGTGAATGGCCGAAAAGTTTTGAATAAGAACGTGGGCCGTAACGATGCCAAAGCGGATCAGGAAAAAATCACGATTCAGCTTGCACAGGGGAAAAACGAACTCCTCCTGAAGATTTCCAATGGAGGTGGCAAAACTGGTTATTACTTCAAGGCGACACATGGCAAAGAGCCTGATGATGTTCGCAACATTTTGAATCTAGCCTCCGACAAACGAAACGACGGACAAAAAAAACGTCTACTGGACTGGTACAAAGGTTATGATCTTGGTTACTTGGCCTTGGAATTCCCCGTCAAGTTTCATGAGTTGTCTCAGCCGAACCCAGTCAATGTCCCAGTGTTTTCTGCCAAATCGCGCGGTAGTACCTATCAGTTTGGTGAAGACACTTACAAGGTCTATCACCTTAGACGAGGAAATGCTGACAACAAAGAGAGCCTCGCAGACGCCGGTGTTTTGCAGGTCTTGACTGCAGCCGACAAAGACGAGACTTTTTGGACGACTGCCGGAAACACTCTGGAATCCCCTCTCTCTGGTCGCGAAACCTTAGCCAGCTGGCTAACCGATCAAGAGCAAGGAGCTGGTCACCTTGCCGCTCGCGTTTTAGTCAACCGCATCTGGTACCATCATTTTGGCCGAGGTATTGTTTCGACTCCGAGTGATTTCGGCACACGCGGAGAACGTCCCACACATCCTGAACTACTTGATTACCTAGCACAGCAACTGATCGACAATCAGTGGCGTACAAAGTCGATTCATAAATTAATTATGAAAAGCGCAACCTACATGCAGGCCAATGCCGAATCCCCAACTGGGATTCAGGAGGATCCTGAAAACATGCTGATTTGGCGGCGATCGGCTAAACGACTCGAAGCAGAAATCATTCGTGACACGATACTGGCTACCAGCGGTACTCTGGATACAACTCGGTTCGGCAAAGGAACACTTGATGAACGCAGTGCCAAACGTAGCATCTACTTTACTGTTAAACGCAGTCGCCTCATTCCACTTCTGAAGCTTTTTGACGCTCCAGACGCCATGCAGGGAATCGCAACCCGTGAACAAAGCACCGTGGCTCCCCAGGCCCTAGCCTTACTTAACTCACCACTGATCCGGGAATATGCGACTAAATTCGCAACCCGGGTGCGGCCAAATGCCGAAATCTCTAACGAGCAAGTAATCACGACGGCTTATGAACTCGCCTTGTCACGGCCTGCTACGGCAAACGAAATACAAACCATGAATCAGTTCATCACCAGTCAAACAGAAAAGCGTGGTGGAGATGCGAATGCCCAGCAATTGGCCGTTCGCGATTTCTGCCACCTTGTTTTGTGCATGAACGAATTTATCTACATCGACTAGCTCTAACTCCTGATTTTCCCATGCATCATTCATCTTCATTTAACAACCGACGTCAGTTCCTCGCCAAAGCTGGAATGGGGTTCGGCAGTCTTGCATTGACTGACCTTCTGCACCAGGAAGGGATCATTCAGGCGGCCGAGTCAAACAATCCACTCGCCGAACGATCCTCCCATTTCAAGCCTAAAGCCAAGTCTATTATTTGGCTATTTCAGACAGGTAGTCCGAGTCAGGTCGATACGTTTGACTACAAACCGGAGCTAGGCAAACGGGACGGTCAACAACTGGCGGGTGCTGATCCTAAAACAGGTTTTTTCACGACGAGCGGTAAATGCCTGAAGTCCCCCTTTAAGTTCCAACAACACGGTGAATCTGGTGCCTGGATCTCAGAAATCTTCCCCAACATCTCCAAGCATGCCGACGACATCGCGTTCGTATACTCCTGTCATTCACAGTCCAACAACCATACGCCAGCCATGCTGGAACTCAATGGTGGAATGATTCGACAAGGGTTCCCGAGCATGGGCTCATGGATGAGCTATGGCCTTGGCAGCTCGAATTCCAATCTACCGTCTTATGTCGTCATGCACGGCACCAAACCGCGTGGCGGCGATCCGATTTGGTCTTCCGGTTTTCTGCCGTCCGTCTATCAGGCAACTTCACTTGACCCCCGAGCGGCCAAACCAATTGACAATCTGGAACAATTAAAAGAGCTGGAAGGATCGCAACAGCGATCTTTACTAGATGCACTCAACAATGCGAATCGCAAGCATGCAGAAAGTCGCCCCTTTGATCGCGACCTCAATGCCCGCTTAGAGTCATTCGAACTGGCTTATCGTATGCAAAGTGCTGCCCCGGAAGCTTTCGATATTGCACAGGAGCCTGAGTACATTCACGAAATGTACGGGCTGAATCGAGATGATTCCAAGGACTATGGGCGTCAGTGTTTACTGGCCAGACGACTGATTGAACGCGGAGTTCGCTTCGTTCAGGTATTCGCTTCCGTCCCCAAAACCCCTGGCGGCGGGGTTGGCGATGTTCCCTGGGATGGTCACAGCGATATCAAGCTCAATCACAGCACTTGTGCTTCCACGGTAGATCAACCGACCGGGGCGCTACTGACTGACTTGAAGCAACGAGGCCTGCTAGAAGACACGATTGTCATCTATGGAGGAGAATTCGGTAGAACGTCCGATTCACAGGGTTCCGCCGGACGAGACCATAACCCGAATGCGTTTACCACCTGGTTTGCCGGTGGTGGATTTAAGGGCGGTGCTCAATATGGTGCCACCGATGAATTTGGATACAAATCGGTAGAACAACGAGTCACAGCACATGACATTCATGCCACGGTTCTGCATCAAATGGGTATCGACCATGAGGAACTCACTTACCGGTTCAACGGACGTGACTTCCGCCTTACCGACGTAGCTGGTGAAGTCCTACACGACATACTGGCTTAATCGCAGGACGCAAGCACCTCATCTTGCCCTAGAGGTGATCCTCGTATTCCAAACCCGTCGGTTGTTGCAAGAGATTTACAACCGTTTGCTCCATTGCAGTGACGATGCCATCGAATAGCACGGCACCTTTCTCGGCTGATGCTAAGTCCGGACGTCCGGTACACCCCTCGGCTGTCCGTTGTCGAAGGTCGCGACTGATGTACACGCCGTCCAAATTATCGGTAATCAACTCGCCGGCATCGTTCAACAAATCTGTTTTGACTAATTCCGGTCGCAGATGCATCAGCATGGATGTCTCAAATTCACACGCGTGCCCGACAAATTTGTGATCACCTTCCAGCGTTTCCGAGATGAGAGAATCGGCGACGTCCCAATAGCATGCCGCGGCAAGCAAACGATCGACATAATCGTTTTGCAAACGTCTCAGAGCGACACGCATAGGATCAATGTTGCCGCCATGACCGTTCAAAAGAAGAACGCGACGAAAGCCGTCTTTAAGGACACTTCGTACCATCCCCATCAAGGTTTCAATATAGTGTTCCAGAGGTGCATCTAATGTTGCACCAAGTCGCAGGTGGTGTGCACTGGCACCAAGCCATTGCGTCGGCGTGAGCAGAATCTGCTGAGGAATACGTTGCTCAAGGGATTCCACTACACCAGTACACAGAAAATTGTCTGTTCCAGTAGGCATGTGGGGGCCATGTTGTTCAACGGCGGCGATCGGTATGATCACCAAGACGTTTTCTCGATCTACGTCCCGCAGTTCAAACGCTGTCATTTCTTGAAATTTCATCAAGGCTCCTGTCGTTACTATGAGTGACTATTTGCCGGTATGTGAATTGAGTGGGAATTTCTGGGAATAACCGTGACACACCTAACCCGAGGATCAACGCTCCACCGAAGCCAATCGGCCAATACCAAACCGAAAACCATGCTTCCTGAGTATACATCAGCATCAGAGTACAGACGGTTGCAGTCAGTGCACTTATTAATACCCCTAGACTATTCGAACGCTTGTCAAATAACGCTAACAAGAAGACCGCTAATAAAGGGCCGCCAAAGGCAGCAGTCAATTTCTTGCCTATGTCGAACACGTCACCCATATTCCCCACCATACATGCCAGGCCTACTGCAAAAACTCCCACCACGACTAAAGTGAATCTGATAAACGTCAACTCTTCTCTTTCAGATCGGGGCTTGCGCGAAGGTAGAAGACGATCTCGAAAATCAACTACCACAGCAGTCGTTACTGAGTGAATCCCTGAATCAATACTCGACATAATCGCTGCCATTAAGGCTGCCAAAAACAATCCTGCTAAACCGGGTGGAAAATGTACACGAACAAACTCGGGCATTGCCCGATCAGCAGCTTTCGGTTCAGCCTCGACGATCTGCTGAATCGTGGGCAACGACAACGTTTCCAGTTTTTCGACAGCTTCTGGGCTTTCAACGACGCTCGCTAACTCCAGCGGATTATTTCCAAAGTAAGTGTATAGCCCAACACCAATAGCCAACAGTCCCGGAATTACAATCCACATCCCCGCCAGATTGAGCCAGGCTCCGCGTTTAATATTCCGTTCATCACTGCCAGCAAGATAGCGTTGGACTGCTACCTGATCGACGCCAAAGGCGGATACAGACTCCAAAAATACACCGATCAGAATCGCCCAGCTCCCATACTTGAGGCTCATCGATAGTTCAAAATCGACAATCGTCCCCGATCTACCATCAAAATAGTTGCTCACGATTTCTGCGACCGTCGCATTGGACTTACTGAGGATTAGTAGCAAGGCTGCCAATATGGTGAGTGCAAAGATAAAAAACTGAATCACATCAGTCCACATTACCGCCCGTAATCCGCCAAGCATCGTATAGCCGATCGATATGATCCCCAGTCCGATGATGATGACGGTTTCATCAATTCCGGAAACCTGCCTCACTACAACCGATGCCGCGTAGGTAGCAGAAGCCATCCACCCAATTCGCAATAGTATGAATAAACCAGAGGCCAAGGACCGGACCTTAACGTCATAGCGTTTTTCCAGATACTCGTACGCTGTCTCGACACGCAATCGAGCATAGACGGGAATGAATATCTTGATGACAACCGGAGTCATCAGCGCGAACGCGATTAACGACAGACCAATCTTCAAACTGTCACCTAAGGCTGCCGAAGGATAGAACACAAAGCTGTTGGATGAAAACAGAGTCGCCATGACGCTCAGCCCAACCGTCAGCCAACCCATAGACCCACCGGCGACGAAGAATTCTTTCCGATCCTGATTTCGACCGAAGTAGACTCCCAACGAGATGATGAAGAGCAGATAAACGACAACTGTAATAATATCGAGCGTGTGCATCTGGCCAATATAACTGATGCCAGAGCGAAGGTGGGCACGATCTTAGTCGAGCGAGACAGAAACCAGCTTCATAGCCTTGCAAAGACGTTTTTTGCACTCGGCCACACGCCCACACTTACGACATTCATGCGTCGCATTCAAGGAAGCCATAAAAGAAGACTTTTTCGAAACCTTCTTAAGCTTCTTCGATTTACAGTATGATTTCGCCATTGAATTCTCTGAATCCTAGAGTTCGCTCAGATGACACTATTGCAACTGAGTCTCAATATCTTGACACATCGCCCGCCAAGAGTCAACATCTGCGGCCAAAAAACACTGCTTTTATAGTTTTATGATAAAATCACTGGCTCCGTTTCCATCGTCAGACAACTTTGAAATTTGCAGAGAGAGCCTTATCTAAATACGTTAAAATCAACCTAACGGTAAGTAACTATGCTGATTTTGAAGTACGTCATGATGCTCCACCTGCCCCTCTTTTCCGTCTATTCCGTCTTCTTAAGCTCCAGCCTACTGTTGCTACCCTTTTCAGGGTTGGCCTGCTGTGAGGATCTAATTCTTGGTCATACGGTCGAAATTGAGTTTGGAGAGGACCGCGGACAATCCTTTGGCAACCTGTTTGAATTAATTGATGACGAGGGAAATGTCCTTGGAGGCGCCGGTTTTCTAGATGTCTATAACACTCGCTTTCGCAACGATCGGTACAAACTTCAGTTTTACATCAAGCCAACAAAGCAGACCGATCCTCTCATCTCACGACACCCAGTACCAGCGCGGCATACAGGACTGTTTATTTTTGATGAAGGTGAAACGATTTATGGTTGGGCAGACGATCGTCACACCTACGAATTCGATACCCAAACCAATACATGGGCTAAATCGCGCCGTTACGAAGTGGACAATCTGCCCAGCGGTTTTGGAGGTATGAAACTCGGAGACGGCTATCTTAGCTTCCGTCGCTCAGGAATCTACTTCAACGACAAACTCGCAGTCCATTTACCTGCAAGCGGAAGAGTCTACAACTTTTATTATGCCGAGCAACATCTTTTCTTTTTCCATCAAGACCAGTCCAACGACGAACAGTTCACCAAGATATACGCCGTTCCCTGGAAACCTGGCGACACCACTGTAGATGCGCTGCCCAACTCTCCCTCAATCACTTGCCGTTACCCACGCACGACTCCATTTTCATGGGGACAACATCAAGGGCGAGTCGTCACTGTGGGAAATTACGGAGGCATTTACACGTTTGTTGATGGTAAGTGGATAGAAGAACTACAGGGCTCTGACCAAACAAGTTATCAAGTCTATGCCCAAATGCACTTTAATGGGACGAGTTACATGGCACAGTATCCAACAGGCAATCTGTTCGCCTATGACAAAGGCCCTCCCAAACACCTCCCTAACTGGCCACCAAAGCTACCTCAAGTTTCTCCTTTAGCCAGAGAAGCCATGTCCCTAGGAATCTATGGCGGCAAGATGCATGTAGGCGTTTGGCCATGGGCCGAACTGTGGGCTCTCAATGCCGACGCGGACCAATGGAATTATATCGCCCGGGGCTTCACACACCCAGAATTGACAGACCAACAAGTCCATCCCTATGAGAAACAGGCGATGGCTCAAGGTTTGGTCCAAAACCACTGGGGGCAACGTATTACGTCATTAGTTCCCCACGGCGATGCTCTCTATATTGCCACCTCTTCCAAAGGATCCGATCACTGGACTCCAGACCGGGACTTCCTTCCCAAACACCAGGCAGACGAGTACGGCTCGCTATTAAAGCTCACCCTACCAGGTAGCATTACCGCGACGATCGAATGGCACCCCAACTCCATTGATTTGCGGTTTTACGTCTACCCCAATCGGATTGAAATCCGCCGCGGAAAAATCACGCTCGGAAGTGCGGCGATCACTCGGGAAATGTACAATAGTGTCTTAACCTCTACACCGCGTCCTGGAACAGGGGTATTCGGTCCGACCGCATTAAAAAGAATGCGTATCCGTAAATAAACTCATTGGCTCCTTCCATGCCTTCACTGCAACTTCCAATTGGCATCACCTTGCTATTGAGCACGCTCTGCTCCGTTGTCAGATCCGACTCTCCTGAATATCGAACGATTCAATCCCTGGCTTCGAAGTATTGTTATGAGTGTCATTCGGAAGACGCGGGAACACGCAACTTAACATCACTGGTGTGGAATTTCGATGATCCACAGGCTTTCACTCAGTGGGAAAACGTATTCGACAAAGTCGCGTCACATCAGATGCCACCCGAGGAAGTTTCCATGCCGGCCACTGCACGCCAAGATTTCCTCAATATTCTTGGGTCGACCCTAAAACAGCGAGACCGGGAAAAAGTTGACCGCTATGGCCGAGGTACAATCCGACGCTTAACTCGCAGTGAGTTCCAGCAAAACCTTCGCGACTTACTTCAACTTCCGCATCTCGACATTAAGGACTTCCTTCCTGTAGACAGGGAGTCGCATAACACGAATCGCGTTAGCGAAACGCTGGACATTTCACGTGTCCAGTTAGCTGCCTATCTGGAAGCCACCGATGCAGCACTACGTCAGGCTGCAGCTTCAGAATTAGTGCCACATAAGCCTACTAAAATCAAGTTCGAAGCTATCAACATGTTCCAATCCGCCGGAACGTTTGGTGGCACGGAGGCAATGTTTTTTGCCAAGGACAGTAAACGAGTTCCGCTTTCGGGTGCACAACTAAATGAAGTACGAGTAGCCAAGCCTCTCGACACTGATTATGAGCTCGCCATTTTCCGCTCTGCTACATGGCCTTACTACGGTTACCCACAAGGTTTTGTGGCCAGCCAGGAGGGATTCTACAAAGTCAGATTCTCAGCACGAGCTGTCCTTCAGACTCCTGAATTCGAACTCATTCCTGCCAAAGCTTCCATTCCTATGACATTTCGAGCTCGGAAACGTTCCGGACCCGACGTATCGGGCGACGTCCGAGCAACAGGTGGAACCATGGACGTCCAACCGGAGACTGGGGTCTTCGAAACAACAATATTCTTAAAGTCTAATGAAACGTTCGAGTACAGCCTGCTGGGGCTTCCTCAGCCACGAGCCATCAACCCACCCAATGCCCCGCTCTATTATGATTTCCCCCCCATGCCGGAAGGTGGACATCCCGGAATCGCGTATCAATGGCTGGAACTTGAAGGCCCCATTTTGTCCGCTCAGTGGCCCCCAGATTCACATGCCATACTGTTCGGTGAATTGCCACTGAAAGCGCGGGAAAAAGGAAGCCTCCCTTTCCAACTCGCTTCAGATGATCCCAAGTTGGATGCCCAAATTTTGATCTACCGGTTCATTGAGAGAGCCCAGAGACGCCCTCTATCCAAAGCAGAGATACAACCATTCCTCGACCTCACCATAGACGAACTCACTGCGGGTAATACGCTCGCTGAAGCACTAATCACTGGGTATAGTGCCTTCTTGTGCTCGGGTCACTTCATTTACACGACCGACCCCACCACATTAAAAGATCGTTCTTCCCAAGACTACCAACATGCTCTGGCTCAGCAACTTTCCCACTTCCTCAGCAATAGTCGTCCCACACAGGCGTTGACTCGGTTAGCCCAAAGCAAGTCGCTTGCTAAAGCCGACGTATTAACCCAACAGGTAGATCTCCTCATTAATGCCGACACTCTTGACCAATTCTTGATTCCATTCACCCATCACTGGCTCGATTTGAAAGATGTCTGGAGGGACGAATCTGATGATCGTCTGTATCCGGAATATCGTCTAAATGACTATCTGATTCAGTCCCTCCAGGACGAGGCTTTTACCACCTTTAAGCTAATGGTCCGTGAAAATCTTCCCATCACCACACTGGTCGATGCCGATTTCGTATTGGTTAATGACGTTTTATCGAAGCACTATGGTATGGAACCTCAGTCCGGCTCCCATTTGCGGAAAGTAGAATTAGCACCGGACAGCCCATATGGAGGTCTACTTACCACCGGAGCTATCATGAAGATAACAGCCAATGGCACGGCCACCTCGCCGATCCTTCGAGGAGCGTGGGTAATGGAACATTTACTTGGCACACCGCCTCCCCCGCCACCAGCCGACATACCGGCTGCGGAGCCTGATATTCGAGGAGCAACTTCCCTTAAGGAACAGCTGGCAAGACATGCAGCCGATCAGGTCTGTTCTAAATGCCACGCCATGTTCGACCCGCTCGGCTTCGCTCTAGAGAACTTTGACATTCTGGGGAAATGGCGGAGTCGCTACCGTAGTTTGGATACAGGTATGGAAGTAGCAGGAATCGATCGAGCCGGGCACGACTATAAGTACTATCAGGGACTAGAGATTGACAGCCAGGCGGAGTTACCGAGCGGCAAACAACTCGATGGCATTCATGATTTAAAAACACACCTTAAAGCGAACGCACGACAACTGGCCTACGCTTTGGCCACTCAGCTCGTTGTCTACTCAACCGGAACCCCCATACGATTCTCAGACCGAATAGAAATCGATAGGATCCTTGATCAGTGTGCAGACAGCGGCTATCGCACAAGGGACATATTCCACGCGGTTATTCAAAGCAGACTTTTTACAGGACAATCACGTGACTGATACTCCGCAGGCCTTCCACACCAATCGCCGCAGGTTTTTACAAGCAAGCGGCATCTCCATCGCACTACCGTGGCTGGAAAGTCAGGCGATTGCATCGTCTCCGGCAAAGACGAAACGGATGCTTTTGATTTCCAATAATCTGGGAGTCCTTGATCGCTATTTCTTCCCCGAGGATTCTGGCGCGAACTACAAGGCTTCGAAGTATTTAGAACCTCTACAGATTCATCGTTCCCAATTCACTGTCTTTAGCGGGTTATCTCACCCATACGTCGAAGGGGGACACTCTACAGAAAACTGTTTCCTCACAGCTGCCAAACACCCGACCGGCAGTCAGTTTCGCAATACCATCTCACTAGATCAGTACGCCGCAGAATCTCTTGGCCGTCAGACGCGATTCCCTACACTCAATTTGGGCATTAACATTGACCGGGCAAATCGTAGCCTGTCCTGGACTCGTGACGGAGTACTGCTTCCTGCTATTGATAGTCCCTCTGCGTTGTTTCGATTGCTCTTCACCAACGGTACGGAGGCAGAGCGGCAGGCTGTCATTCAAAAGCTGAAACGTCAGGGGAGCATCCTGGACACGATTAATAGTGCCACCAATTCACTCAACACTCGGCTTTCAAAAAACGATCGCCGTCGCCTGGAACAGTACTTCACGTCGATTCGCGAGTTGGAAAAACGGCTGCTGGATTCCGGCCAATGGGAATCACGCCCCAAACCGGTCGTCGATGAACCACCTCCGACTGACATCACAGACAGTGCCCGTTTTATTGAGAAATTCGATCAGATGCTGACGATGGCACGCCTGGCTCTTGAAACCGACTCCACTCGCATCGTTTCTCTCATGGTCGATGCCTTCGCAACCGGCGTCTACCATTATGAAGGTGATACGAAATCGATGACCGGCTATCACAACCTTAGCCACCACGGACAACGGGACGAGTATCTTCGCCAACTTGAGACGACTGACCTAAGACAGATGGCATTGCTCAGTAAGCAAATCTCAACCATGAAAGAGACTCGCATCCAAGACGAATCAGTGTTGGATCAAACCATGTTGCTCTTCGGTAGCAACATGGGAAATGCGAACACGCACACCAACACCAATCTTCCGATCCTGCTTGCAGGCGGAGGTTTTAAGCACGGCCAACACTTAGCCTTCGACCGGGAACGCAATAGTCCGCTCAGTAACCTTTATGTTTCCATGCTGCAAAACATGGGCATTGCCACCGATCAATTTGGGTCGAGCACGGGCCGACTAAATGGACTGAACTTCTAAGCCCTCGCTTTATGGTTGCGCAGGCTTGGGTGTCCATGTATAGAAATGGTGGATCGTTTTCGAACGAAATTCCTCACCCGGTTTAAGTACGGTGGTGGGGAAGTTGGGTTTATTCGGAGTGTCGGGAAAGTGTTGCGTTTCCAAACAGAGTGCCTGATTAGTGTTATATACGGCTCCATTTCTTCCCGGAGTTTCTTTCATATGAATCGAGGTATAGAACTGAACTCCCGGTTGGTCGGTTCTAACCGCCATGCCCCGCCCAGTGGAACCTTCTGAAACCCGTGCCAGCAATATTGGCTTTTCCGGTCGTTCCATGGACAGTACGTAATTGTGGTCGTAGCGTCCCTCAGCCACCTGCCGGTCAATGCGAGCACCTTTTCGAAAATCAAACGGCGTTCCTTCTACAGACTTAACTTCACCGGTAGGTACGCCGTGTTCATCTACTGGCAAGTAATGATCACAATAAAGCCGGACGAAGTGCTTATGCACATCACCGCTATCATGGCCTGCCAGGTTGTAATATGAATGCTGAGTCAAATTGATATGTGTCGTCTTATCCGTGGTCGCATAATAATCCATGACTAAGTCATCATTGTCATTTAATAAATACTTCATCCGAACAACCAGACGTCCAGGGTACCCTTCCTCGCCATCCTGACTGACTAGCGTAAACGCCACTCCCACAGCACTTTCCTGCTTTACAATCTGGGCGTCCCATACACGGGCATTGAATCCTACCTCACCGCCATGGAGATGATGGCCACCTTCGAAATTAGCTGCTAGGGGATACTGCTTACCCTCCAACTCGAAACTTGCATTGGAAATCCGGTTAGCAAATCTTCCGACAACACAACCTGAGAAGATGGGATCTGATTCGTACCCACGGATGTCGTCATACCCGAGGACAATATCTGCCAAATTGCCGTCCCGATCCGGTGTCACCAACGAAGTCAGTGTCGCTCCATAATTAATCAGCTTCACCGTGATGCCATTTCCATTCTGCAATGTGAATTCATGAACCTTTTCCCCAGCGGCGGTACGACCGTAGGACTTCTTGGACACCTTTAAATTGGCGGCCTCCAATTGGGTGAAACAAAAAGCTAACAGTAGTAGCGATTTCATTACGACAGATTTCATAAATTATTCCTTCAGTGGTGTTTGGCGATATAGTTGGTTAAGCAAGAATGTCTGTTAGTACGTGACCATGGACATCAGTCAGGCGGAAATCACGTCCTTGATACCTGTAAGTCAGCTTCGTGTGATCAATACCCATCAGATGTAAGATCGTAGCATTCAGATCATGAATGTGCATCGTTCCCGGGGTCCAACTGTCTTTGTTTGGCTGAGGGAGTAGAGGATTGCCATTTTCATCGGCGATGTTGTAACCATAGTCGTCCGTACGTCCATACGTAATCCCTGGTTTCACTCCCCCTCCTGCCATCCAGGTTGTAAAACAGCGTGGATGGTGGTCACGACCGTAGTTTTCACGAGCGAGATTGCCCTGACAATAAGGGGTCCGGCCGAATTCACCACCCCAAACTACCAATGTTTCGTCCAACATCCCCTGCTGTTTCAGGTCTTTAATCAAAGCAGCGGTTGCCTGATCGATATCCTTCGCCTGCGATCCATGTTCGCCGGCAAGATTACCATGGGCATCCCAGCCTCGATGGAAGATTTGAATATTACGGACTCCGCGCTGAGCCAAACGGCGAGCAGTCAAGCAACTGGCGGCAAAGGTTCCAGGCGTCTTAACGTCTTCACCATACATTTCAAGTGTGGCGGCTGTTTCGTCTGAAAAATCAACAAGTTCCGGGACTGACGACTGCATACGATAGGCCATCTCATGTTGTTTAATCCTGGACAGCACTTCAGGGTCACCGAATTGTTGAGCCTGTTGTTGATTAATCGCTGCCAACGCATCCAATTGAGCCCGACGATCTGTGGCGGAGACCCCCGTTGGATTGCTTAGAAACAACACCGGATCCCCTTGGCTTCGCATGAGGATACCCTGATGGTCTGAAGATAAAAAGCCAGGTCCCCATAGCCGGTTAAACAGGCTCTGCTCGGGGTGATTCGTTCTTGCATGCATGACCACATAATGTGGTAGGTTTTCGTTTGCCGTTCCCAACCCATAACTCAGCCATGCACCTAAGCTTGGGCGGCCTGGAGTCTGAGCTCCTGTTTGGATGTAGGTAATCGCAGGATCATGATTAATGGCTTCAGTAAATGTGCTATACACCACGCACAACTCTTTGGCCACGGTTGCTGTATGGGGTAATAGCTCACTAGTCCACAGTCCGTCGGCATTATTATCCTGCTTCGTAAATTTATAGCGACTCGGAGCGAGTGGAAATCCACTCTTTTGATTCGCCGTCATTCCGGTGACCCGTTGGCCATCGCGAATTTCTGCCGGCAACTGCTCGCCAAATAAATCATTGAGTTTGGGTTTGTAGTCCCACAAATCGATATGACTGGGGCCGCCACTCATGAATAGATAAATCACACTTTTGGCCTTTGGTTGATGGTGCGGCAACCCGGCCAGACCACCGTGACCTGACAGACCGGAAGGGCCAGGCCGACCAGCATTTAGCTCCGAGCCTATCAGTCCAGCCATTGCGGCCGTGCCTAGCCCGAGTGCTGTTTTGCCAAACAGATGGCGGCGGGTCATCATCAATTCAGATTCGCGTATTGGATTTACACTGTTCATCGTCTAATTCGATTCTCTATAGGTTTCTGTTTATCTCTGCCGAGATACAACCATTGGGTTTTCGTCTGACTTAATAAAGCAAGATAGCCGGGTCACTGGCCAACACAGCGACTACTGCCTGAGTCCAGGCTGCGTGTTCTGCAGGATCCAGCGTATTATTTTGTTCTGCTTCTCCAATCGCAAGCAACGATTTTGCATCGTCCACTTGTGTTCCGTATCGCTGCTTCATACTCCGAACTAAATTGAGAATCGCTCCGGATTCCGTCTCACTAGCCGACCGACTAGTGAGTAATCGAAACAGTAGATCTACACGCTCGGCATCCTCACTAGTCTGTTCAAGCAAACGCTCTGCCAGTACTCGACTCATTTCAATACGTTGAGTTTCATTAAGTAATCCCAGCGATTGCAAGGCTGTATTCGTACGTTGACGCTGCACACAACTCGATTCACGATCAGGTGCATCGAACAATGTCATCATGGGGTGTGGACTGGTGCGTTTCCAATACACATAAAGGCTTCGGCGATATAACAACTCGCCCTTGTCACGTACATATTGCTTGGTATTACTTCCGGGGTGCGCCAACGCTTTCCACATTCCATCGGGTTGATAGGGCTTCACTCCTTCCCCCCCCATATGAGGACTCAACAATCCACTCGCCCACAAACCAATATCTCTCAGAACTTCTGCATCCAAGCGATAACTTGGCCCTCGAGCGAACAACCGGTTTTCAGGATCTTCAACGCTTTCACGCCAGGCAGAACTTTGCTTAAAGGTACGCGAATGAACCATCAAGCGAAGCATCGCCTTCAAGTCCCAATCATTTTCTCTAAAATCCACCGCCAGCCAATCTAACAACTCTGGGTGAGTCGGCTGTTCCCCCTGGACTCCAAAATCCTCTGGCGTCCGTACCAACGGGTCGCCGAAAACTCTGGCCCAAATCCTATTCACAATCACTCGTGACATAACCGGATGATCATCCGCGGTGAGCCATGCTGCAAGTCCCAACCGGTTCCGAGGAACATCCTCAGGGAAACGCCCCATAATGCTCAACACATCCGGCTCCAGGGAATCACCCTGAGGCTGGTTATACTCTCCACGATGTAAGATCTTAGTCTCTCGGGGTTTCTCCAGTTCCTTGGCCACCAAAGTGGTTGTATACCCCTTCGCGGAAGCATCAATTTCCATCTGAAGCTTACTTGCCTGCTGATGAATTTCGGATTGAGCAAAAGCATCGGTGGGATCTGCCACCAGCTTTAACTTGGCCTCAACCGAGGCGTCCTTCCACACCTGCAATTGAGCGTCGTCGAGCTTAACTGCTTCACCAATTAGATTCGCAGCCTCTGCTACGACTCTATCTTTTTCCTTCTCAAACTGTTTCCATTGGCTCCACCCAGCTTGATCTTTGGGAGCATTCACAACAGGGGCATAGGTGTAGGAATTACCATCCATGGCACTTTCGGCCGTACTATTAAAGAAAGCCATTAGTTGGTAGTACTCGGTCTGAGTTATCGGGTCATATTTGTGTGTATGACATCGCGAGCACGTCAGGGTCATCCCCAGCAAAACAGTTCCCAGCGTTTCGGTGCGATCAAAATTATTCTTCGCCTGGAATTCTGCCGGAATGGCTCCGCCCTCGGCCGTGCTTGGATTCATTCTGACAAAACCGGTCGCCACAAGCTGTGCTAGTGAGGGCTCAGGCAGTAAATCTCCAGCAAGTTGCCACGTAATAAATTCGTCAAACGGCAGATTCTCATTCATCGCTCCGACCACCCAATCGCGGTAAGGATAGATACCTCGGCGATTATCGAGATGGAGTCCATGGGTATCCCCGTACCTGACCGCGTCGAGCCAATAACGAGCCTGATGCTCGCCGTATCGAGCGTTGGCCAGCAGGCGTTCCACGAGGTTCTCATAAGCATGTTCTGAATCATCTTCCAGATATTCATCCAACACGTCCAACTCTGGCGGGAGTCCGGTCAACACTAATGCAACCCGCCTGGCCAAGACATGCTTCTCAGCTTCTCGATTAAAACTAGCACCGGCTTGCTTGAACCGGTCGGCAATAAATGAATCAATTATTTCATCACGACCGGCATTCTTCCTGGACACTGGCTTGGCTTTCACGGGAGCGACAAAGGCCCAATGTTTGGCATACCGCCCTCCCTGTCTGATCCAGGCCACCAACAAATCACGCTCATCCTCGGTAAGTTGTTTTTCGGCATCTTCCGGAGGCATCGGGGCGTCATTAGACAACAGTCGTTCTAACGCAGCACTTTTCTTGGGCTTGTGCTGGTCAATGGCTCGGTACCCTCCTCGGTCCACGGTCGCCAATGCTTCCGTATCCAATCGCAACATATCTGCGTCATTCGAGTCGGGGCCATGGCACACGAAGCACTTATTAGACAAAATCGGCAAAACATCGCGAGCGAAATCTACCTCGGCGTGGATTCCTTGCGTGCCGATCAACAATACCAGGCTGGCAATAACAGGCGTAACTGCTTTCATCTGTTTCAACTCAGGGCTAGAGATTTACTACCAATAGAATTCATAAGATTGAATGAGTTATTTTAATGGAACAGACATGCCTTCGCACAGTAGCTACCGAGTATTAGGCAATTCAATCCTCATAGCAGGAATCACCTAACAGAGTTAGACTAATACCATGCGTTGCCGTATTCCAGTTCTGATTTCCCTGTCTCTCATCCTGCCCACTATTGGCTGGGCCGCTCCGGAATTTCAATCCATACAACCACTGCTAAAAAGACATTGCCTGGAATGCCACAGTGGCGACAAACCCGCTGCCAAGATTGACTTTAGTGCTTTCCAGACTCAAAAACAGGCCATGGCCGCCGATGATATTTGGGAACGTGTACATGAAGTAATTCAGGGCGGCACTATGCCTCCGAATTCTAATCCCGCTCTGCCTGATGACCAACGCAAACAATTTGAGCACTGGTACGAACAGTCGTTTCTTCAAGTGACCGAGATCGTGCCGGGGGCATCCCCTTTACGCCATCTAACGAGGCGGGAATACCAAAATACGCTTGAAGACCTGTTGGGTATCCAATTAAATCAGGAGCTTGCTAAAGACGGCTTTCGATTCATGAAGCCACCGCCTTCGATCGTAGAGAAGATGCTTCCTCCGGACCCTCCTGGAGGCTCTGGATTCCGTAATGATGCGGCGGTAAGTTCTTTAGATCAGGCCAGTATTATTAAGATGCTTCAAATTGCCCGCTACAGCGTGGACCAGATCGATTCCTCTGACTCCGCCAAAGAGCTCGTATTTGGAAATGCAGAATCTGCCGAGGAACTACTCAGGTCTTTTGTCATCAGAGCCTTTCGACGACCGCCACAAGAGCAGGACATCACACCTTACCTGGCAATTTATCGAGCAAGCCGTTCCAACGGACATTCTCATGAAATTGCTATCAAAGATTCCTTGGTTGCCATCCTAACTTCACCAAACTTCCTCTATCGCATTGAAGGTGACGATTCATCAGCGGCATCGATATACCAAGTCCAATCGTCCGAGTTGGCTGTTCGCCTAAGCTACTTCCTATGGTCCTCAACTCCGGATGCCTCGTTATTACAAGCGGGGATTAACGAATCTCTGCTGCAGGCGGAAACTCTGGAGTCTCAGGTAGACCGCATGCTGCAGTCTCCAAAGCTCCAAGAATTCTCACGCAATTTTGGCGGTCAGTGGCTGGGTTTCCATGAAGTTATCTCTGATCAAGTAATCAGTACAGGAAACAACAATGTCGTCAAACAACGTCTGGCCATGTACGACGAAGCACTTATGTACTTTGAATACCTCGTCCGAGAAAACCGAAGCATCTTCGAATTAATCGACTCGCAAGAATCGTACATCAATAAAATGTTAGCCGGCGTGTACGGAATTAAGGGTTTTCAATCTCCAGTCTCAACCCGTCTTGCTGGACGGGAAGACGCCCCGGACCCTTTGATACTATGGCCTCACAATGACCTAAACCGAGGGGGATTCCTCACGATGGCGGCCTCGATGGCGATTACCTCTGCTCCTCAACGAACGAGTCCAATTCGGCGTGGAGTCTGGGTGCTGGATAAAATTCTTGGAACGCCTGTTCCGGATCCTCCTGCCGTAGTGCCTCCACTGGAAGATGCCCGTGTACCGGGCCGGAATCGCAGCGTACGGGAACAGCTCGAGTTACATACCGCCAACGAGAGTTGTCACAAATGCCACCAACATATCGATCCGTTAGGGTTGGGCCTTGAGAATTTCGGCCCCTTGGGACGATTTCGGCAAAACGGAGTGGATGCTACGGGAACCTTGCCTACAGGCCAATCTTTTACCACCCCGGCGGAGCTGAAAAAAATACTGATAACGCAATATCAAGAAGAAATTCGCAGTAATGTAACACGCCGAATGCTCGCCTACGCCCTGGGAAGACGATTACGATACTATGACCAGCCCGTAGTGGACGACATTATTGGTCAGTTAAAAGACGGAGGCGATCGTTTTCATGTCTTAGTGAAGGCGATCATTTCCAGCGTCCCGTTTCAATTTCGATCTGCAAATCAATAAACCAAATCGCGAAAACTACTACTCCTATTACAATAGAAGTCATGATGCAACAATCTTATCTAATCAATCGACGTCAGGTCCTGAGAGGGAGTGGTGCAGCCTTAGCCCTGCCATTACTGGACATCATGTCTCCAGCAATCCAGGCCAGCCCTCAGACCAAACCTCCGATTCGGCTAGGAGTGTTATACAAAGGGAATGGAGTACACCCTCCCTCCTGGGATATCAGTGGCACAGGCGAAACCGAATTTGAATTTTCCCCTTTGGTGAAGCCACTTGAGGAGATTCGCGACGATGTCTTGTTCCTTTCCAATTTGGACCATACAGAGGGTGGCTGGAGCCATCATAGTTGTGCCGTCGCTTTCCTTGGAGCGACAGGGTCCAATGGCCGAAACATCGATCGGCAACAACCAGAAACCATTGACCAGCTTATTGGTAGGCAAATCGGGAAGCAAACCCCACTATCTAGCCTTGAGTTGACATGCGACGGCATCTTTCTACCGGAACCTGTTACCAGCTATATCTCGTTTGACCAACAAGGGCGTGCCGTTCCTCGAGAGAGCGATCCGCAAATCGTATTTGATCGTATGTTCCGTGGCATCAACAACGGCTCCAGCAAGCGTCGCAACCTGAGCATACTCGATGCCGTCTTGGAGGACGCCAAACGCATAAGTCGTCAGGCCAGCACCGACGACCAACGCAAACTCAAAGCTTATCTAGAAGCCGTTCGCAGTGTGGAAAAGCAGATCCATGACATCGACAACAAAGCTGCAGACGAACGCTTCCAGCCTACCTCTGAGCCGCAATTCACCAGACCCGTGGTTTCCGAAAGCTTCCCTGCTCGCGTCAAAGCGCTTCTCGACATGATGGTATTAGCGTTTTGGACTGACACGACTCGTATGAGTTCCTTTCTCATGGCAAACTCAAGCAGCCGGATTGTGTTCGACTTCCTGGGTATTAACGAAGAGCATCATTACCTATCGCACTTTGTCCGAAATGCAGGAACTAAATACATCACACATTTCAACATGATCACCCAATGGCATGTTGAACAGTTTAAGTACTTAAGTCAGCGTCTAGCCTCCATCGAAGAGGCCGGAGAACGATTGCTCGACAATACCATGCTCATGTTTGGCTCCAGTATGAAACACGGGGATTACCACTCAGGACGCGATCTCCCAATCATTCTTTCCGGAGGTAAAAATGCCGGTATCAAGACGGGCCGCTGGCTGAAGTATCCTGACGCACAACCCTATGGGAATCTCCTAGCGGGTCTGGCAGAGCGAATGGGAGTAGACGCTACGAACTTCGGTTCATCGACAGCATCATTGGAAGGACTGGACCGGACGATGAATTACGACTTTGGCGTAAAGGACACCGGTAATTGGCTGGCCACAGCCAAGGGCAAGACATTGGAATTCAGTGGTCTTGTTCGCCCGACTACCGACCTAGAAAAAACAAACGTTTACTTCATCAGACTCTCTGACGGCTCCGATGTAAAACTGGACGCCAGTTTCGGGAACCTCAATGGTAAGCGAATTGACCATTATGTGGGTCGAGCCGCGAAAATCACGGGTCCGTTCAAGCAAGTTGCCGGCCAATTTGTAGTCACCAACATCGATAGCATCGAACTAGCAAGATAAAGTAGGCGCGGGCCATCCGACTGTTCATTATTTGCCGTGCGGTTATCATTTCAGTAAATAAATTAGCAACTTTGTAGTTTAGAATACATCTATAACCTGTCCTTCAAGCAGCTACATTTTAATGTTTCGTATACTGCAATTGACTTGCCTACTCTTTTCAGTCATCTCTTCTGGTGTTATCAACGCCAGCGATCGTTCACGTCCGACGCAAACTGGCAAATTGCTCATTCGATTTTGTGCTGACTGCCACGGCCCTGACGACCCCAAAGGGGAATTCAATTTACTGGCCTTGAATCAGGACATCGCTGACGGTATTGATGCAGATCACTGGCATGAAGTCCTGAACCAACTGGCCACCGGTGAGATGCCTCCGGAAGATGCTGAACAACTCTCGGATAAAGAGCGACAGCAACTAGTCACTTGGATCAGATCAGAACTCGACATCGCCGCTGAAAAAGCACGCGCAACCGGTGGACAAGTAGTCTTGCGTCGTCTCACGAAATACGAATACCAAAACACGATGCGAGATTTAATCGGCCTTCCGATCAATTACGCCAAAGACCTTCCACCGGAACCCAAGTCCTTAAGTGGATTCCTTAACAACGGACAAAACCTTCTAATGAGTCCGGTGCAAATGGAAACCTACCTACAGGTAGCGAAACGAGCTCTCGATCTGAGCTTTTCCAAACCATCACCGACGGAATCTTATCGCTATTTCATCGAAGCGCAATCGGAACGTACGGAAGACCAAAAGAAGCAAGCTACCGCCAGCAAAAAGGAAAACTCGGATCCTTCCAAATTCCCTCCCAAGGGCCTTTCCATGAAAGCAAGCCGGGTCAACGTAGGAGGAAAGGATGGTCTATTCGTTTTCCCTCTTAATTCGGAGGAATTTGCATTACGAAAAGCCAACCACCGGAGCTTTGACGGCGCATTGCTCGGCCCTACTTATCGACAACTCTACACACTCGACAAATGGCCCACTCAAGGCGAAATGTTGATTCGAATACGCCTAGCCGCTGCCAATGGAAAACCACACGTCACGATTGGAATGGGATACCGAGCCAGTGGTGCCGTCCTCAATGTGAAGCCCATCGGAGAGACTTTAGTCAACGGCTCGGCTGATTCGCCTCAGGTTCTAGAATATCGAATTCGCATGGAAGAGGTTCCTGTCTTCCTGAGCGGCAAACCAAAGTTTCGCGGTGAGATGATTTCAGTGGTCAACAATTCAACGTCCTCGGATGTTCTGCTCGACAGCATCGAGGTCGTTTACCCCGCACCTTCTCAGGACACTTCACACCCTGTTCTTGCAGAGCGAGCAGAGGGTATGACCGACGGTGAATTTGCGGAAGCAACCCTCCGTAAATTCGTACCTCTTGCTTATCGACGTCCAGTATCGGAACAAGAGTTTCATGAATTAATGGCTCTTTACACTGAGTTACAACAACGTCGCCCCGACTCAATGGAAGCACTTCGCGACACATTAGCAGTCGTCCTCAGTTCCCCACACTTCCTTTACGTGACAGAACCACGCTTGGAGAGCGAATCACGGGAACTCAATGCGTATGAATTGGCTACCAGGTTATCCTATTTCCTCTGGAGCACAACCCCTGACGAACAACTCCGCCAGCAAGCACACAGTGGTGAATTGCTTAAAGCGAGTGTATTAAGAAACGAAACAGAGCGCCTATTGAGTGATCAACGGGTAGAGCAATTCGTTCGCAACTTCACCTATCAATGGCTAGACATGAGTGCTCTGGATCGCGTTGCTGTCGATCCAAACTTATTCAAATTGTGGGATGCTGATTTAAAGAGAGACGTCGCTGAAGAAACATTTTCTTTTGTAAACTACGTTTTGCAAAGCGACGAATCAGCTCTCTCCTTTCTCAAATCTGATTTTGTCATGCTTAATGACCGGATGGCCGGGTTCTACGGATTCGAGGAAATACAGGGCTCCAACTTCAGACCGGTCCCGAACACTGCCATCCCAATTCGCAGCGGCCTGATTGGGCAAGCCAGCTTTCTCACCGGCAATTCAACGGGAGTTGACTCTCATCCCATCAAACGTGGTGTGTGGATCACCAGACAGTTATTGAACGACCCTCCCCCACCACCTCCACCAAACGTTCCTGAACTGGATGAATCACAACTAGAAGAGGGCCTCTCGGTCGCCCAATTACTAGCTGCACACCGAGACAATCCCGCCTGCAATGACTGTCACAAGAAGATCGATCCATGGGGAATCACCTTGGAAAACTTCAATGCCATCGGCCAGTTTCGTGAGAAAGACAGCCATCAAATCCCAATTGCTATTGATGTCACTCTTCCAAATGGAAACCAAGCAACAAATTCAGTCACCATGCAGGAGGTCCTACTTGAGACGAAAAAGGAAGAGTTTAGCAAAGCTCTTGTGGAAAATCTTTTGACCTATTCGCTAGGCCGCGAACTGGAATTCACTGATGCCAAAACGGTAGACCGCCTTAGCCAAGCCTTTATTCAGGATGGATATCGCCTAAAACCTCTCATAGTTCGCATTGTGACCGACGAAGCCTTCCGAATAAAATAATAGTATCCGCTATTCGCCTCAATGAGACCTTTTCAAATGACCACTAAATCCTGGCAAATCGATCGACGAACGCTCCTCAAAGGAGCTGGAATTTCGCTGGCCTTACCCCTCATGGAAGCGATGGCTTCTAAAGCGGACAAAACACGCATTCCAAACCGATCCTGTTTTATGTTCTTCCCCAATGGGGTTAGCCTTCCGCCTGAGTCGCACAAGGCACACAAGGATTGGCACTGGTTTCCTTCAGGTGACGGCGGCGACTACAAATTCACCAAGTCCCTGGCTCCGCTTGCACCTCACCGAAACGAAATCAGCATCCTCCAGGGACTTAGCCACCCACTAAGTCGAAAGATTGTCGGACATAACACCGCGGATGTTTTTCTTACCGGCGCTGATATCAGCGGCACCTACAACAATTCAATTTCTGTCGACCAAGTGATCGCGAGGGAAACTGAGAAACACACTCGAATCCCATCATTGGTATTATCCAGCGACAATGGGATTGGGTATACAGCTAGAACCGGTACGCTTTCATTTAACAAATCCGGCCATCCCATTCCGGCAGATGCGGAACCACGCCGGATTTTCAATCGTCTTTTTGGAACACCCGAAGGTGAAAGCCTTCCGGACCAACGCAGTCGTTTGAGGAATAAAGGGAGCATGCTGGATTACCTACTCGAGGACACATCGAAGCTGGCCCGAAAGCTAGGCAATTATGACAAACGAAAGCTCGACGAATACCTCACTTCAATTCGTGAAGTTGAACAGCAGGTTGACCGTACTGAAGCTTGGCTTGAAGTAGCGAAACCACACGTCGACCCGATGAATGTCAATTTAATGGCAGGCACGGATGACCCAGCAGAATTTATCCGCACGATTTACGACCTCATGGTACTCGCGTTTCAAACTGATTCCACCCGCGTCGCCACTTACCAGATTGCCCGTGAAGACAGCCAGGGTGTGGGTGACAAATTCCCGCAGGCAATTGGGCTTGGTGGACACCATGGCCTTTCCCATGGAACGCGAAAAGAAAATGGCTATGAAAAGTGGGGACAGTATGACGAATTCCTGTCACAACAATTCAGCTATTTTCTCAGCAAATTAAAGTCCGTCGAGGAAGGTGATGCAACGCTGCTTGACCGCACCATGATTCTCTATGGATGTGGCACAAGCACTACACACAATGCCAACAACTACCCTATCGTCCTGGCAGGTGGAGCAAAGTGCGGTTTTAACCACGGGGCCATGCATCGCTTCACTGACGAGACTCCATTCGCGAACACGCACCTGACTATCGCTCAGAAGATGGGGCTCAGGATTAATCAGTTTGCTGATAGCACAGGAACACTTTCCAATTTGATCCTATAACTTTTTTCAGTACTGAAATGCCCCCCAAAGGCATTGCGTCGGGATGGAATAAATCATGCGTCAAGCAGTCATCTACACCTTCACGTTTATTTTGCTCGCTCCGGCCTTTCTAAATGCAGCGACTCCCCAGGAGACGCTTCGATCGTCCATCCAAAAGAGCATTCAGTTTGTAGAGGCCAAGGGAGTTTATTGGATTGAGTCTAAGAAATGCGTTTCCTGCCATCGCATAGGCAATATGATCTGGAGCCTTTCGGCGGCGAAAAAGAAAGGTCTGCAAGTAAGCGACCAACTCGACGAATGGATAAAATGGTCCAACACCGATGTGCAACGCAAGAAAGACAATGGCGAAATCATCGGCCACCTCAATAAAACTGGCGTGGTCCAAATCATCCAGACGAATACACTTTCTGGCACAGAGCGAGCTACCGAATTAACTAAGACAATCCTTCCACTCATCCTCCCTGATCAAAATGAAGACGGTTCATGGAAACCGGGCGGACAACTACCATCGCAGAAGCGTGACAAGGCGGAGACCACTCAGGTCACTACCATGTGGATAGCCCTGGCGTTGGTCCAGAAGACTCCAAATACTGAGCCACCAGAACAGTTAGTGAAAGCCCTTCAATACATCGAGGATCTACCGAATGGAAAGAGTGCGGAATGGTACGTTGTCCGTTCCCTTCTGGAAAGAGCGCAGGGCAACGATGAGCAGGCCGAGAGTCAAATTGCAGCACTAGTCGCGGCGCAGAAGGAAGATGGCGGTTGGGGATGGAATTTAGAAGAAGCAAGTGATGCATTAGCTACTGGCATGGCACTTTACGCCCTTAGCAAAGCAAACTCGAGCAAGGAAGTCGCAGACTCGATTGACAACGCCCAACAGTTTCTGATTTCAACCCAGCAAGACGACGGGAGCTGGAAAGTCAATGGCACCAAGATCAACAAACGAGATGCCCCTATCGAAACTTCGATTTACTGGGGAGCTACTTGGGCAGTGCTAGGGCTAAGCGAAACACTTCCATAGAGTTCTCATGCAAATTCCTCTCCTTGTTAAACTCCTGACATTCCTCACGTTCATTCCTTTTGTGAACGTCAATGACGATCCGTACGTTGTGGTCCTGGGAATCGCACAGGATGGCGGCTATCCGCATGCGGGGTGCAACAAGGAGTGCTGCCAAGAACTATTTAACGACCGCAAAAAAGGTGCCTTGGTTTCCTGCCTGGCAATTGTCGACCCGCAAACCAATCAGCGTTGGATTCTCGACTGCACTCCGGACTTTCCACAACAACTCGCAAATCTCAATAGACTTGAACCTCATGCAAAAGGGCACCCGTTGGTCGATGGTATATTTCTGACGCATGCTCATATCGGGCATTACAGTGGGATGATCCATTTAGGCCGCGAAGTAATCGGAGCTCGGTCCGTGCCCGTCTATACGATGCCTCGCATGAACAAATTCCTCAAAACGAACGGTCCTTGGAATCAACTGGTTCAATTACAGAATATCGAATTGAAGGACATGCAGGCAGATTCCGCCATCAGACTCAATGATCGCCTGGAGATCGTCCCGATTCTCGTCCCACATCGTGACGAATACTCAGAAACCGTAGGCTTTCGAATCCATGGCCCCCGAAAATCTGTGCTCTTTATTCCAGACATCGACAAGTGGAGCAAGTGGAATCTCTACATTGAAGCATTGGTCGAGGAAGTTGAGCGTTCCTACATAGACGGAACTTTTTTTAGTGAAACGGAGCTCCCCAATCGATCAATCGAGGAAATACCGCATCCGTTGATTGAAGAGTCCATTCAGAAGTTCATTAAAATGCCGGACAAGGTGCGCGACTCCATCCACTTCATTCACCTAAACCACACCAATCAGGCACTACGCAAAGGCACAGAAGCTCGGAGATACCTCAATAGCTCTGGGATGCATGTTGCAAAAGAACTCGACATATTCAAACTTTAAAGCAGTTCAGAACGCACGTTCACAAATGCTTGAACAGCTCGAGCTAAATCTTCACTACTATGACTGGCTGAAATTTGTGTACGAATCCGGGCCGTACCCTCAGGTACGACAGGGTACGAGAAGCCGATCACGTAAACTCCCTTGGCAAGCATGGCGTCCGCAAAGCGAGTTGCCAATGCTGCGTCCCCGAGCATGACAGGAACGATCGGATGTTCACCAGGAAGAATATCAAATCCTTCGGCAGTCATGCGTTGACGAAACTCAACAGTATTCTGCTCGAGTCTATCTCTTAGCTGAGTCGATTCGGTGAGCAATTCAAGGGCCTTTAGCGATGCGCCTACAATCGGCGGCGCTACAGAATTCGAAAACAGATAAGGCCTCGAACGCTGACGTAAGAGTTCAATAATTTCCTTACGACCACTGGTATATCCGCCGGACGCGCCACCAAGAGCCTTCCCCAGAGTCCCTGTGATCACATCGATCCGACCAAGGCAATCATGATATTCATGAGTTCCCCGTCCCTGCTTTCCCATAAAGCCGACGCTGTGAGAATCATCCACCATGACCATGGCATCATACTTATCGGCCAATTCACAGATATCTGGGAGCTTGGCAATATACCCGTCCATGGAAAACACACCGTCGGTAGCAATCATCCGAAAACGAGCAGACGAGGCTGCTTTCAGTTGAGTTTCCAAGTCTGACATGTCGCTATTGGCATATCGGAATCGGCTCGCTTTGCACAACCGAACTCCATCAATGATGCTGGCATGGTTAAGTTGGTCACTGATGATTGCATCCTCTGGCCCAAGTAATGTTTCAAACAGACCACCGTTTGCATCAAAACAGGATGTGTAGAGAATCGTATCTTCAGTTTGCAGGAATTCGGTGAGCCGTTGCTCAAGCGTGGTGTGAATCGCCTGTGTGCCACAGATAAAACGAACGCTCGAGAGGCCATATCCCCATCGATCGAGTGCTTCATGAGCCGCCTGAACAACTTTCGGATGATTCGCCAGGCCGAGATAGTTATTAGCACACATATTGAGCACCGGAGGTTCTGCACCAACCTGTATACTGGCTCCTTGTGCCGAGCTAATCACTCGCTCTGATTTATAAGTGCCTGCTTGTCGTATTGACTCAATCGTCTGAGCCACCGCTTCTCGCAATTGTTGCTTCATCTTATATCCTTTGATTCACCACCCTCACCCTACCGGTGTGGCTTCCATTTATTGCTCTGGAGTTGCCCAATCCAGCAGTACTTTGCCGCTTTCACCACTTTGCATGACAGAGAATCCCTCTTCAAAGTCATCCACATCAAATCGATGGGTTAGGACCGGTGAAATGTCCAGTCCTCCTTGTAGCAATACCGTCATCTTGTACCACGTCTCGTACATTTCCCTGCCATAGATCCCTTTGATGGTCAGCATATTAAACACAACTTTATTCCAGTCGATGGCGATCGGTTTGGACGGGATGCCGAGCATGGCAATTTTGCCACCATGAAACATGTTATCCAGCATTGCCGTAAATGCCGCCGGACTACCAGACATCTCCAATCCCACATCAAAACCACCGGTCATTCCCACTTCACTCTGCACATCCTGCAACTCTTCATTAGCCACATTGACGACGCGAGTAGCTCCCATTCTTTGCGCCAACTCAAGCCGATAAGGATTGAGGTCCGTCACCACAACATTCCTCGCACCTGAAAATCGACAGACGGCAGCCGCCATGCAACCAATCGGCCCCGCTCCGGTAATCAACACATCTTCGCCGAGCAGCGGAAACGACAAAGCCGTGTGGACCGCATTTCCGAATGGATCAAATAAGGCTGCCATATCCAAGTCAATAGCAGCCGCATGTTTCCAGACATTAGTCATTGGAAGTGCTATATACTCTGCGAAAGCACCAGAGCGATTGACACCAATCCCCTTGGTGTCGTTACACAGGTGGCGACGACCGGCGAAGCAGTTGCGGCATCGCCCGCAAACCACGTGCCCTTCTCCCGACACAACGTCTCCGGGTTGAAAGTCGGCGACATTACTACCCACTTCAATGACCTGCCCAACAAATTCGTGACCTACGACCATCGGCACTGGAATCGTCTGGCGTGCCCATTCATCCCAGTTGTATATATGCAGATCGGTACCACAAATACCTGTCCGAAAGACCTTAATCAGGACATCATTGATACCGACTTCCGGCATCTCAACATCTTCGAGCCAGAGCCCCGGTTCTGCGTGGTGTTTGACGAGTGCTTTCATCACAGCACTCCTTGGATTGATAGACTAATTTCTCGAGTAACCCACGGAATCATAACGTTTCCTACTCAATAGTACATCTCTTTCCTACCGAAACTCGGCAAATACTGAGCTGTATAGTTCAATGTATTACCATTAACGTTTACTAAGCAACTGAGCCTCGAGTAAAATAATCACATCGACTGATTAAATACTGTAAGGACAAACCGTGCTTTCTATAACTGGATCCTCTCAGAGCAGCCATTGTGACCGTCTATCGCGACGAAGTTTCCTGCGTATCGGTTCGCTTGGGATGGGTACGGGCATTTGCCTGAGCGACTTATTGCGAGCCGGTGTGGATACGCCAGCGACAAAATCAGTGATCATGGTCTATCTATGTGGAGGGCCTACACAGTTTGAAACATTTGACCCTAAACCAAATGCGCCCGTCGAAATCCGCGGCTCTTTTCAACCGACACAAACGACGGTTCCCGGCGTTCAATTTTGTGAGCTTCTTCCTAAGCTGGCTGCGATGAATGATAAATTCTCCATCATCCGGTCGATAGTAGGTATGGAGAACCGGCACGAGTCGTTTCAATGTTACACCGGGCGAGCTGGCGGGCGCCCACAGGACAGTGAACCGGCAGGAGGCTGGCCGACTTTTGGCTCGATTGTGTCAAGAGAACTGGGGGCTGGAAGCAATGGTGCTCTCCCGTATATCGATGCCTCTCCTAAAATGAGCTATAAGCCCTATGCAAATCGCGGGATTCATGACAACGCATCCAAAACGTCCTGGCCTGGTTTCACTGGCATGAGTCACGTTCCCTTTGCCGTCGAAGCAGATGTCAAAAAGGATCTTGTTCTCAATGGAATTAATCTGTCACGATTGAGTAACCGTGAACAGCTTCTAGAGCAGATTGATAATATCCGCCAATCTACCGAGACAGCCGGAATAGACTCTTTTCAAAAGAAAGCTTTCGGAATTTTGACGTCAAGCAACATGGCTCAAGCTTTGGATCTTGAAAAGGAAGACAAGAAGGTTCGGGACTGGTATGGAGACACGGTCACTACCGACCCAGCTTTTGGTGCTCCTCCCCAAAGTGCTCAGCATCTACTATTGGCTCGCCGCCTTGTCGAAGCCGGAGTTCGCTGTGTCACGGTAGCCTTCGGGGCATGGGATTGGCACAGCAATCGCGAAGGTACAATCGAGTATCTTTCAAACAGGTACCTTCCTAACTTTGACCGAGCAATCTCCGTATTATTGACGGACCTGGAACAACGATGTCTATCCGATCAAGTTCAGGTTGTTGTTTGGGGAGAATTTGGTAGAACGCCTCGCATCAATGCCAAAGGTGGTCGGGATCACTGGGAACGCACCCAATCTATCCTTGTGGCTGGAGGAAATGTTCAAGGCGGATGCACGTTGGGCACGACCGATAAACAGGGAGGCGTCCCGATCGAAAGACCGGTTCACGTCCAGGAAGTCTTCGCCACGATTTATCAACACCTCGGACTGGATGTCAACGCAGTTAAGATTCCAGATCTAAATGGGCGGCCACGCTATTTAGTTGATGAGAATCGACAACCCATTCAGGAAATCTTGGCTTAACGATCGCTTGAACTGTTGCTGCTGGACCAATTTCCGCCACTGTTGGAAAATTGGTAAAATGACAGTTCCATCTTTATCACACTACCTCGACTGACCAAGAGAACATGAACTCACTTAAATCTTTTCTCACACTTGTACTACTTTCGTTGTTAGCCACCTCCGCTGTGCTAGCCGAACCTCCTGAATTCGAAGCGTCCAAGAGCAAGGAGAAAATCAAAGTCTTCATCCTGGCAGGTCAATCTAACATGGAAGGCCGCGGATTCCCCGAACCTCTCACATGGCAGATCGGCCAGGAAAAGTATCGCGAGCGTTATACCCACTTCATCCAAGACGGAAATTACGATCAGTTCATCAAAACAGTAAATGAAACTAAGGACCCTAACGATCGCCGCAAAACTCCGACCTATTTATGGAGCGAAAGAAAAGACGTCTGGATTAATTACCTTGGGAAACATGGGAATCTGAAAGTTGGTTACGGGGCTCCCAATGAAGGATTTGGGCCTGAATTCAATTTTGGTCATGTGGTGGGCAATCATTATGACGAGCAGGTTTTGATCATCAAGACGTCCTGGGGCGGACGAGCGTTAGCTCAGGGTTTCATGCCGCCCTCCAGCATGCCATCTGCAGCCGAGTTTGAAGTTTTGACCACAGAAGAAAATGCGAAGAATACGGAATGGAATGCCAATCAGAAGGAACGTATTACCAAAAACAACCTGAAGATTATGGAAGAGAATAAAACGGCAGAAAAGAAGAAGCCGTTACAGAAGTTTAAACCACGCCCCATGGTTTCTGTCGAAGAGTATCAACAGCGATACGGTATAGACTATCGCAACATGGTGAGCGAAGTCCATGAATGTCTGGCAAACCTCAAAGAGCGATTTCCCGGTTATCAGGGGCAGGGATATGAAATCGAAGGGTTTGTTTGGTTTCAGGGCTGGAACGACCAATACAACGATCGCTGGCTTTCCTACGAAAGCAACCTTGAAAACCTAATTCGGGATTTACGCGACGAATTTGATGTCCCGGAGATGAAGGTCGTAATCGGTGAAATGGGACATGACGGACCTAATGAACCACAAGTTGACTCACCTCGCTCTATCATCATGGCCGCTCAGCAAGCCGTTGCAAAGAATCCTGAATTTCGCTCGACTGCTATCTGTGTGAACACCCGTCAGTATTGGGACATGGATGCTCATAACATTTACCATGGCCCCGGTGGCTGGAGTAAGGATATCGACAAATGGCGTCAATTTGGAAACGACCGACCTTATCACTATTTAGGCAGCCCTTGGTTCTTCGCACAGACGGGAACAGGATTCGGTGAGGCCATGGTCAAGTTGGTTAAACGAGGTAAGTAACCCCACTGGATTCGTGGATTATCACCTAAATACTCTGGAGGCCGGTGAATGACCTTAGTACTCGGAATCGACATTGGTACCACCACGATCACTTCGATCGCCGTAGACGCTGCGAGTGGATCTATTGTTGAACGGGCAACAACGTCAAACGATGCCAAATTCAATGACCGACCAGCAGGTCGCAGTGAATGGGATGCCAATCGCATCGTCACACAGGCCATGCAATGCGTGAAGGACGTAGTGTCCAGATTGGGGCCCAAGTCATCCGAGATTGCCGGCATCGGGATGACCGGCCAACAGCACGGCATGGTACTGGTCGATCGTCAACTAGACCCAGTTTCTCCCTACATCAACTGGCAAGATCAACGCGGCAATGAATTGGACAGCTACGGAACGCCCATTGTCGAAAGTTTATGTAGTCGGCTAAGTGACGACCAATACCAACGACATGGCTGCTACCTCCGTTCCGGCTTCATGAACGTGACGCTGTATTGCCTGGCTCAACAAAACCTCCTCCCTGCCGAATCTCGTGCTGCTTTTATCATGGATCTGGTTGCAAGCCGTCTATGCGACGCCCCCCTAGTCAGTGACCCCACGGCCGCTGGAAGCGCTGGACTACTAGACATTCAATCAAATCGCTGGGACTCAAACGCTTTACAGACCCTAGGAATTCCCGAAGAAGTTTTACCTGAAGTCCGATCCGTTCGAGACACGGTGGGCAACGTGACTCCCGAAGTCGCTCGGGACACTGGCTTGCCAGAGGGAATCCCAGTCTTCGTTCCAATTGGTGACAATCAGGCTAGCTTTCTGGGAAGTGTCGCTAATCGACACTCACAGTTAGCCATCAACGTCGGGACAGGCGGGCAGGTCTCGGCCTACAGTGATAAAACCGGCGAACACGCTTCACTGGAAGTAAGGCCATTTCCTTACGGAGGCTTTTTACTTGCCAATGTCGGAGCCTGTGGAGGGAGAAGCTTTGCGGCCCTGGAATCTTTTTTCCAGGCGGTCGCTAGAGACGTCTTCGGCATGACCCCAGACGAATCGGCCTTCGAACGAATGAAAGAGCTGGCGAATAATATTTCACCTGATGCCCCACTGCCAGTATGCTCTCCCATTTTTACAGGCACGCGACAGGATCCAACTCAAAGAGCCTCTTGGTCAGGATTGAGCCCGGATAACTTTACCCCTGCACTCATGACTCGCTCGCTCCTGGAAGGAATGGCATCTTCTTTTAACGAGGGCTATGCAGCTATCCTGTCGTGTGGCGTAACCGGCCTGCAGGAGATTGTTGGAGCAGGCAATGGAATTCGGGAAAACCAAGTCCTGCAAAGTTGTATCGAATCTCAATTTAATATGCAGATTCGTATACCCAAACAAAGTGAAGAGGCTACTTTTGGTGCCGCCATCACAGCGGCTATTGGCTGTGGCATCCTTAATGATCTCTCAGATTCCTCTCAGTGGATTCATTACGATTAAATATCATGAGCATTAAATCCAATTTCACCCTTTCCTTCTTCTTACTCCTCTGTGCTCTGACCACCTTACAAGCCAGTGAAGAGCAAGTCACGGTCGAGTTTAATCAACACGTTCGGCCGCTCTTGTCCAACAAGTGCTTTACATGCCATGGCCCGGATGCGAACAAGCGAGAAGCGGGATTACGTTTAGACCTGCGGGAATCGGCCATCGCAACGCTGGATTCCGGGGTCCAAGCCATTACGCCGGGCGTCCCTGAAGAAAGTGAAGTTTGGGCTCGAATTAATTCTGGAGACGAATTTACACGCATGCCCCCTGCTGGTCATGGGGATCCACTTTCAGCCAACGAAAAGTCCCTAATCCGCAATTGGATTAAGCAAGGTGCCAAATATCAGACTCACTGGGCATTCAACAGTCCTGAACGCACTCCTCTGCCGACTGTTAAGCAAACCCGGTGGCCCGAAAACCCGATAGACTATTACATATTGCGAAAGCTGGAACAGAATGGCCTCAGCCCAAGCAGTCCGGCATCCAAAGAAACGCTAATCCGTCGGCTCGCGTTTGACCTTACAGGGTTACCTCCTTCACTCAGCGAGATCGATCGTTTTCTCGCGGATCAGTCTGATGATGCCTATCAACGTCTTGTAGAACAATATCTGGCATCTCCAGCTTATGGTGAGAATCTTGCTTCAGTTTGGCTGGACCTAGCCAGATATGCCGACACGAATGGCTATCAATACGACACTGAACGCAAGCACTGGGTCTGGCGTGATTGGGTCATCCATGCATACAACCAAAACAAATCCTTCGATGACTTCACCAAAGAACAGATTGCCGGAGATCTCATCCCAAACTCCACACCTGAACAAATACTGGCTACAGGGTTCAACCGAAATCATGGAATCACAATCGAAGGGGGAGTTATCGGTGAGGAATATCGGACGGAGTATGTCATGGACCGTCTCATCACTACCAGTAGCGTGTGGATGGGCTTGACCGTCGGATGCGCAAGATGCCATGACCACAAGTATGACCCAATTAGCCAAAAAGAGTTTTATCAACTCTATGCATTCTTTAACCTCGTTCCGGAACGAGGCCAAAGTGGGTTTCAGCCACAAATGCAAATCAATTCCCCGCTGGCTTCCTCTCGAATGCAAGCATTGACCGGTCGCATTCAGAACTTAGAGGCAAGTTTACCTGCGGCTCGAGAAGACCTCAGTGGGCTAGAGGATTGGGCCAAGAGTATTGCCAGCAGTGGAAATACCTGGCACGTTCAGAAACCTGACTCCGCCAAGTCATCCGGCGGGACCACCATCACCCCTCAAGAAGATCAATCTCTATTGGTTTCAGGTGTGAATCCACAGAAAGACATTTACACGATTACCTATGAGACCACTCAAACCAACATTACCGCCATCAGGCTCGAATGCTTGACGCATCCATCGCTACCTGGCGGTGGCCCCGGTCGTCATACCAATTCAAACTTCGTCTTAACAGGCATAGAACTGACAGCTTCGCCTACCAACAAGCCAGAGCAGTCACAAAAAGTGACTTTCCGAGAAGCAAAAGCGGATTATAACCAGGCGAATTGGCACGTAAGCTCTGCCTTAGACCCCAATACCGCAACGGGCTGGGCCGTCGATGGCCCAACTCGCAAGCTGCCAGCCACGGCCATTTTCATTGCTGAAAAGCCCTTTGGTTTTGATGCAGGTACGACTCTGAATTTGACGCTTAAGCACGAAGCCAGTTTCGGGACGCATGGGATCGGCAGGCCTCGCATCAGCCTTTCCACGTCGGACCCGAAAGGACTCAGCTTTCAAGGACTGGATGGTGCGATCGTTGACGCTGCTCGGGTAACACCGCAGAAACGAACCGCCATCCAACAACAGCTTCTTCAAGAACATTACATAGCAAATCACGGCCCGGCCCAGGCGATCCAAGTGGAGCTCGCCAGATTGCGTCAGCAGCAATCACAGGGATTCCCTCAAACAATGATCATGCGTGATCAACCCGGAATCCGAACAACCCACATCTTAAACCGAGGGCAGTATAACGAGCCTACCGACGAAGTTCAGGCTGGAACTCCTACTGTACTTCCAGGCATGGATAACCAATCCCCTGCAAACCGTTTAGGACTCGCCAATTGGCTGATGTCTCCACAACATCCCTTAACTGCCCGCGTTGCCGTTAATCGCTACTGGCAAATGTTCTTTGGCAACGGATTGGTAAAAACCGCTGAGGATTTTGGTAATCAGGGTGCCCTCCCCAGTCATCCTCAGCTGCTTGATTATCTGGCTCTTGAATTCCAACATTCAGAGTGGGATATCAAACATCTGCATCGATTAATTGTCAGTTCAGCAACCTACCAGCAAACATCTCATGTAGGTCGAGATAAGTACATCGCCGACCCGGAGAATCTGCTTTTAACACGTGGGCCACGAATGCGTTTAACTGCAGAACAAGTTCGAGACAACGTCTTGGCAGTTAGTGGACTGTTGCTTAATACCGTAGGCGGCCCGAGTGTTTACCCTTATCAACCCAAAGGGATCTGGCTGGAACTGAACAATCGCCCCGGCTATTCGCGGGCGTATCCTCAGGGGACCGGGAAGCAGCTGTACCGCCGTAGCCTCTATACATTCTGGAAACGGACCGTCCCTTCTCCAATGATGAAAACTTTAGACGCACCGGAACGGGAGTTTTGCACGTTAAAACGTTCTCTAACCAATACTCCTCTGCAATCGCTACTGTTACTCAATGGAATTCAGTTCGTGGAAGCGGCTCGCCACATGGCGACTGCAGTACTTCATCAGCCATTCGAATCTGACTCTCAGCGTATAAGCCATGCCTTTCGTGTCGCTACTGGGCGACACCCGGATAACACCGAACTTGAATTACTGCTAGAAGCCTTCCAGCAGCAGGCAAATGATTTCCAGAACGATACCGAATCGGTAACTAATTTGTTATCCGTTGGGGATTCTCCCGTGGATACCAGTCTAAATGCAGTCGAATTAGCGACATGGACAGCACTCTGCCGAATTCTCTTGAACCTCGATGAATCAATAACAAAGGGGTAAGCCAATGAAGTCCAATCCAATAGAACAATCTCATTTACTCACCAATCGCCGACAGTTTTTCGGCAAGGCCAGCACAGGTATCGGCGTCGCTGCATTGTCATCTATGCTTCAAGCAGATAAGCCAAACGGACAAGCCAAGGCACTTCCGGGATTACCACACTTTGCTCCTAAAGCGAAACGGGTGATCTACTTGTTGCAGTCCGGAGCTCCTTCACAGGTTGATCTATACGACTACAAACCATCACTGGAAAAACTGCACCTACAGGAATTGCCGGAAGACGTGCGCAAAGGGCAGCGTCTAACGGGAATGACAGCCCGACAAGCTAAATTCCCTCTGGTGAAATCCCCGTTCAAATTTCATCGACACGGAGAATCTGGAATGTGGCTCAGCGAATTGCTTCCACACTTGGGTGGTGTCGCGGATGACTTGTGCAAGATTACCTCGATGCACACAGAAGCCATTAATCACGACCCGGCCATTACCTTTTTCCAGTCTGGGCATCAGCAACCAGGCAGGCCAAGTCTTGGATCCTGGTTAAGTTACGGACTCGGCAGTGAAACGGAAAATCTCCCCTCTTTCGTGGTCATGCTAACAAAGAACAGTTTCAATCAGGCTCAGCCGATTTATGACCGTTTGTGGGGCAGCGGTTTTCTCCCCTCTAGGTTCCAGGGCGTCAAGCTTCGAAGCCAGGGTGACCCAGTACTGTATCTGAATGATCCGGCAAAACAGGACGCCAAGTCTCGACGTAATCTTCTCAATAGCATTGCAAAACTCAATGCCAAACGCGAGGCTGAAATCGGCGACCCGGAGATTAACACGCGCATCGCGCAGTATGAAATGGCCTATCGGATGCAGATGTCGGTGCCTGAACTGGCCAATATTAACGACGAACCGGAAAGCACGTTCAATATGTATGGAGATGCGGCTAAAGAACCAGGTACGCATGCATACAACTGCCTAATGGCCCGACGTATGGCTGAGCGTGGCGTCAGATTCATACAAGTCTTTCATCGAGGCTGGGATCACCACAGTAATTGTCAGGGCAACCTACCAACGTTGACAAAACAAACCGACCAGGGGTCAGCCGCATTGATTGCTGATCTCAAACAACGAGACATGCTAAAGGACACTCTGGTCATATGGGGCGGAGAATTTGGACGAACCGTTTATGCTCAGGGGAACCCTGCCAGCTTTGGTCGTGACCATCACCCACGCTGTTTTTCGATTTGGATGGCAGGTGGTGGAATCAAGGGAGGACTCACATACGGTAAGACCGACGACTTCTGCTACAACGTGGTTGAGAACGGAGTCCATGTTCATGATTTCCATGCAACGATTCTGCATCTCATGGGCATTGACCATGAACAATTGACCCATCGATTCCAGGGCCGCGACTATCGGTTAACCGACGTGCACGGCAACGTCGTTGACGGAATCATTGCGTAGAGAGAATGGGAGTTCATTGCTGTCCTGGAAATAAGCCAACCGGCTTTCCATCGAGCTGCCACTCGGCCTGAACCTTCACATCCAAGTGTTTTAATGCCGTCGCGACCAGATCCACGAGGTAGATTGGCTGCGTCAACTTGCCTTTGGCGGTAGATTCACCGCTGACGATGAAATAGATATTGTGAATATTGGGCAGCTTGTGTCCACTGCCATGCCCTTTCCCTTCTCCACCATGATCGGAGGAGATTAGCACAAGCCAGTCTTCGCGGTCATAATTCCGTCGAGATTTCACCGCCGCCATTAACCGACCAACATGTTGATCAACGGTTTCAATGGCTTTCATGTACTGGGGCACAGCCGGATGAAACCCGAAACGATGGCCATTTTCATCGGTTGCTCCAAAATAAACCATGGTCGCTCGAACGTCTTCTTCGGCTAAGACTTTGATAGCTCGGTCCGCACACTTTTTATCGAATTGCGTGTATCCGTCGGAACCATGAGCCTCGAGGCCAACACGTACGTCTGCTTGAGATACGATGTATTTATCGATTGGGTACCAGTCGATAAAAGAAGCGGTCCGGTAATCGGGATATTGTTGTTTCAGTAAATTGAAGAAGTGAGGGTAACGATCGATGCGACGACCACCAAACTCGTTATCGTGGACTCCATGTTTATCGGCCCAAACACCCGTTAGGTAGCTTGTCCAACCCGGGCCGCTAATGGTGTCATTTTTTTGATATCGAGTGCCAAGAATTTTGCAGACATTGGTATACGAGCCATTGGCCTTTAGTGCGTCAATATGAGGCGTGTTTGCTGCATCAAGTGCGTCAGTACGAAGCCCGTCGATACCAATCGCTAACACATGTTTAGTCCGCTCGGCAGCTTGAAGTACGCTACTACAAATGCAAATTACAGCAATGATAGCTAGTGATTTACGATTCATTTTATTTACTTCCCAGTCCTTTCAACTCAATCATTGCTTTTCCCATAGCATCGCCAATCAGGAAGTAGCTTTCGGCGTTGCCAAACCAATGATGGCCATGGCCGACGTTGGGTGATTCCTCTTTCGGTCGGGCAAACTGAGTGGTCTTTACAAACACGGCATTAGCTAGCTGTTGAGCAGCGTCTTTTTGAGCCAGACGGATTTGCTTCATGTTGTCGCTTGCCTCTTCGCCCATATTGCCTGTCTCTCCGATCACCACAGGAAGTTGCTCGGCGCCCAGTGATTTACGCACGTCCGTGACCAAATTCACTAGATTGGTTTCGTATTGCGCCAACGCATCTTTGTCAAACATATCATTCCATCCCTGAAACCAAACAAAACCAGCAAGTTCGTAGTTCTTCCCCAGCTTGGGAAATTCCGCTTGCATGGCAGTTAATCCTTGCTGGATTTCGTCGAGCATTTGTTTGTAGTAGGGCCCAACTTCACCTCCACTCGACGGTGGTCTGAAATCCTTGTAGATACTCTTACCTCCCCAAGCAGTTTTAATGAGTAAGACGGGTTGTTTGGTGGCATCGCCGATGAGGTGCCCGAATTGAAACTCAGGTCCGATGTGATGTTTTCCCGAATAGCTTGTAAATCCGATCGAGAGTCCACCTCGTTTGGTTTCCTCTTTGGTTACGTGGCGAACAAAGACGTCATCGCGAACGACGTAGTTTCCTTGTGGATCTTTTATATGGGCGTAAACTTCCTTCATTTTTGGATTCTGCATTACGTTGTTAAGAATCCCTTTGCCGCCGTTGTAGTACATAGGGTGATCTAAATCCACAACCCCCTGTCCTTGCATATTCGACTGACCTGCAAGGATATAAACCTGGACTTTGCCAGCGGCCCATACAGGCTTTACGAAGGTAAGAGTGGCCAGGAACAATAAGGCAAACTTCATAATGAATCTTTCATGACAAATTAAACAATGACTTGAACTCTACCATGAGTATATCTAACCAATCGTTGTGATAAGGACAAACTCAAGGCTGCCCCAACCTTTCATCAAGCCATTGATTCGCGTAAGGAATCCATAGTTTCATATCAATACCATGAGAACTCGGATACAGTTTTAATCCCTTGTCGTCCGAACCAACGCGTTCAAATAATGGCTGCACTGAGGAATCTAAAGGGAAGACATTGTCAAATTCTCCGTTCAGCATCAAAACTGGTGCTTTGATAAACGGGGCAAGCGCCGTTGGATTAACTTCGTTCCTAACAGTTCCTCCAATAGCCCCCCCAACAACTAAAACGCCCGCTTGAAATCGCGGATCGGTTGCTAATGGTAACACGCCCATAAACGCCCCCATACTCGTCCCCATATAGGACATTTTTTCGACCGCGATATCGTCCCTAGTCTCCAGATAATCAACAATTCGAGACACATCTTTGGTGAGTTGAATATACCAATCCCTTCTTGCATTCTCTCCTGATTTAGGAATCTCATTTCGGTCGAACATCCCTTGGTAATTCGCAATGACCACAACACGTCCAGACTTAATAATTTCTCTAATAAATCGCCCTCCTGCGCCGTTGGACTTCGAATCATAGGTACCAATTCGTTGCGCATCTGCTCCTGGGACAAAGACAATTGGCTGATATTTTTCTTGCGGTTTACGTGGAAACAATAGGGAAATAGCAAGTCTCTCATTTCCATAGGCGGTTCTTACATGAACCTGCTCTTCCCGATATTCCTCATCCGATGGTCGCAAATCATCCGTGAGTAGTTCTATGCCTAAGTCCCCATTACGGTCATAGGCGTACATCGATTTGTAGACATCGAAAAGTTCGGGCGTTACGGCACCTTCCTCAACAATATTAAACACTCGCGGAGAAACCGGACTATTGAGTCTTTCATCGTAGGATTCAATCACTCTGATACATCGAAACCCGATCTTATCACTTCTGGTTGAGGGCGACATTGCTTGGCGAGCTCGAAACAAATAATGCGGATCATCCCAACTTGCACCGCAACAACATTTATTCTGCGAATCTTCAAATCCATTCAACGTCCACTCATTTACATTCCCTGCAGCGTCAAAGATCGGTCGGTATCCGATTCCCTCGTTCGCTCCACGAGGCTTTGCCCCCTCACCATCAAAGTTTGAATGTGGTACTACGAGTTCATCCGCTGCATGAGTTGCCCACCTCCAATGGAAAGATGTTGGCAAAGCCTTTCCTCTAAACTCCGCATAGGCCATGGCTTCATACCAACTAACTGAATGAACTGGATGATTCCCTAACCCTTCCGGAAACGATCCATGTACCCAGTGACCAGGCCCAAGCTTCCCTGTTGAGTCGACAAAACTGTCGCGTAGGTTGTCGGCTTCCTCCTCTGAAATTTCCTGGAATGCCGTTTTCCAAAATACAGGTTCGCCATACCCTCCTGCATCAACAAACTCTTTGAATTCCGCATTCGAAACCTCATATTGATCGCAATAGAATGGTTCTATTTCAACGAATGTAACCCTATTTCGCGGGCCTGTACGATTTACGTAGACCATTCCATCGGGCGTATCATCTACAAAATCAGGGATGCCCATAAATTCCTGCAACCGCAACATTGTACGCTCGACAATTACCGTTCCATCGACTGTTATCCGCTGGCGATGGCGAGTACGCGGAACCACTGCATTTTTCGTATCATAGTCAAACGGTACTTCAACCCAGTCTGCCCCATCACGATCCCAATTCTGAATTTCAATCTTCAACGGCATGTCCTGATGATTACCCACTGTAACTTGCCGAAAGTGTTCGTCGAACGCGGCAATATAGTCTGCGTCTTCCTCAAGCAACGGCTTTATCTGCATCAGCAACTGATACAACGTCGCATTCTTGAAATCTTTTTTTAGCTTAGGGACGTCCTCTCGCAATAGTCGCCTCGCCTCTTCAACTGAACTCACTTGAGTTTCTAGGGCCGCCTTTTCTTGAGCAAGTTCATCTGCTTGTTCCTGCAGTTTGGTCTGCTCTTCACGACTTTCAAATAACACGACGCCAGAGGACAATACAACCAGTGCCAGCACTCCAACTGTTGCAAAAACACCTACCTTTATTCGGTTGCGGCGCAAGAACTTTTGTGCCCGATATATCAATGACGGAGGCCTGGCTAGTACAGGTTCTTGTCTAGCATGACGTTCAAGATCCTCAGCCATTGCTTTGGCTGAATCATACCGTCGGTTACGATCCTTCTCGAGAGCTTTGATCACGATCCAATCGATGTCACCCCGCAATTGCTGAGACAGCTTTCGTTCCTCCGTACTGCGATTCTTAGCGTTGATGGTTGCCTTTTTCCCTAATGTCGATACTCGGGTGCTAGGGCGTTGTGCCTCTTCCTCCTTAATCATCCGTTGTAATTCGTCGTAGGTAGCCGATTGAACCTCTTGTTTCCCCAAAGGAGTTGTACCGGTCAGCAATTCATATAGGACAACCCCCAAAGAATACACATCACTTCGCGTATCGATATCTAAACCACTCATCTCAGCCTGTTCTGGGCTCATATAAGTTGGCGTGCCTATCATCTGACCGTAGGCAGTAAACAGCGTCTTTTCAGTCAACTGTTGAGAAAGAGCTTTCGAAACTCCAAAGTCGATCACCTTACATACTGGTTTGCCATCATGAAGGGTCACCATGACATTGGATGGCTTAATGTCCCGATGAATAATTCCTTTTCCATGGGCATGGTCGATGGCGCGGCACACCGTCAAAAACAGATCAATTCGCTGTTGAGTCGACAGCTTGTTCTTGTCGCAAAATTCCGTAATCGGCACGCCCTTTACTAATTCCATCACGAAGTAGGGCCGGCCAAATTCTGTGACACCACCATCCAAAACTTTGGCAATGTTTGGGTGGTCCATCAAAGCTAATGCTTGACGTTCTGCTTCAAACCGTGCAATGACATCCTTGGTATCCATCCCCGGCTTGACTATTTTTAGTGCCACCTTGCGACGGATCGGCTCAACCTGTTCGGCCATATAGACGACACCAAACCCACCTTCGCCAATTTGCTGTAAAAGCTTGTAAGCTCCTATCATCTTGCCAACCTGACCGCCTGCCGTGGCAACATTGCTTCGATCTACAGTTGCATCGTCGCCAACTTCGGTTCCGTCGTTGCTGTCAGAAGACTCGAGAGTGGTCAGTAAGGAATCGACCTTCGCTCTTAAATCCACATCATCACCGCAGGCAGTATCTAAATACTCCGCGCGTTCGCTGCCTGCCTCTATTTCGGAAGCACGTAGAAAAATTTCTTGCGGCGTCATATCACAACCTCCCTAACAATGACCGTAGTACATCAATGCCATGATTATAGGAAACACATACGTCCGTTCTCCTTTCATATCAATGAGATTTTATTCATCCAAATAACTAGCTACCACGCCATTAGTGATTTATTGCCCAGTTTGTATCTAAAATGGCCAATAAAGAAGTCATATTTTGGGGGTCAGAATCGGAAACCTTTTTACAGTGATAAGGCAGTTAGACTTTTCATGCTATTTAAGCAACAGCGCGGATGAACGTGAACTGTTTACACTAGTCTTTTGATGTTCTGCCCACTCCCCTCACTCCGTAAGTGGGCACACAGTCATCAGTTTGCACTATAATAGGCTGTCATAGCTCTACGACTTCGACACTTTTAATAATCCCTGTACCTTTTCATGGCCGACCACAACCTTCAGATCACATCTCAGGACGTCCCTACATTTAACTGTCTAGTCCATGTTGCCAAAGTCCCGGAAGGGGTGCGAGCCCGCGTGGCCAATTTGGAAGGCATTGAGATAACCGCTACAGACGAAAGAACTGCCTTAAGTAAAATCGTGCCCGCTTTTAAGTCTTTTGTAAAACAGCACCACGAAGAAAAGACGGCCATCCCATGGATCGAACCACCATTGGAAGCTAAGGATGATGAGCAAACCAGATTCATCCCCGTCCACCTCTAATCCACCACCTGTCCCCTTCTCAATACTTCATCGCACAGCCCCTGCCCCTTAAGAAGCCGATCGAATTTAAGCGTTTGGATGAATACGAGCTGGCTATAATAATTACATGAAGCCATCTATCACATTCCTGATTCTGCTAAGTGCGACAACTAGCAGTCACGCCACTGAATACTCGGAGCTTGTCCGTACCGACAACCCCGTCGTCTACTGGAATTTCACCAACCCAAAAGACCTCGGCGAATCAGAGCTTTCGTTAGCCCACGAATTCACCCCTGCCCCCTTGCGTGGGCTAGAGGGATTAGCTGGAACTTTCTCCCGCTCCACGATTCGGGGACATGCCGTCGCCAAACTGGATGACCAACAAAACAAAAAGATTACCGACCTGCTAAACAGCTCCTTCACTCTTGAGTTTTGGTTTCTCGACGAAGCCCCGGCTGCCAATGGATCGATCAATTACTCGATCTTTTATAAAGCTGACGCATCAGGATTTACTCGGAACTCTATTTGGCTCTACCGCAAACGTCAGGATGGGAACCTATTGTTTACTTTGCAGGGGAGGAGCGACGAATTAATTCGAATTGCAATCGACAATCCTGCTCTCTTGCAGGTGCAAAACTCTCGTACGTTTCACCATTTGGCTATTACCGTTAAACGCTCGACTGAAAAGAACACGGGTAAAGTCACTGCATTCATTGACGGCAAGCAAGTCAACCAGACTTTGTTTACAGCCAGTCCGACTGTCAATAATTCCGGTGACCTATTCTTCGGGAACAACCATCAACTCAGTAGCCCCTGGGAGGGACGGCTAGACGAATTCGCTATCTATGACAAAGTCCTCAAGGCAGATCGCATTCAGGAACACTATGAGGCCGGCAAGAAATCACTCACCCATGAGGTCACTCGCAATCCCTCTACTGAAGAAAAAGAAGCATTCTTCGAAACTCGCATCCGTCCCGTTCTCGTAGAAAGATGCGCCACCTGCCACACTGGCGAGCCGGATGCAGACTCCCCACTAGCCACGGATTCTCGCAATGCTCTACTTACCGGAGGTGAATACGGCCCCGCGGTTATTCCATTTCGAGCCGAAGACAGTCTCCTAATCGCAGCGATTCAAAAGACTCATAAAGAACTCCGCATGCCGCCAGACGACGGTGACGAATTAACTCGAAAAGAAATCCAGGATTTCTATCGTTGGATTAACGATGGAGCCGTTTGGCCGGGTTCCATGGATACACCTGTCGCGGCTAAAGAACATAATGAGTCCACCGGCGTGCAATACACACCGGAATTGGATTGGGCGTTCTCCCCTCGAGAAGTAACCGAACCCCCATTGAGCCCTGATCCCAAATGGAACACCAATCCGATCGACCAATTTGTTGATGCCGCACGGCGAACAAAAAAACTTCCGTTTAATCCACGAGCCACCAGAAACACGCTTATTCGCCGAGCTACGCTTGATCTCACCGGACTTCCTCCGACTAGAGAAGAAGTCCATGCCTTTGTAACAGACAACACGGAGACACAAGTGGCATTTGCAAAAGTGATTGATCGATTGCTGCAATCTCCCATGTATGGCGAACGCCAGGGGCGACTTTGGCTGGACATTGCCAGGTATGCCGATACTCAGGGTGATGTTGGCGACATTCCGATCCATTCGGCGTATCGCTATAGAAACTGGGTCATCAATGCACTTAATCGGGACATGCCGTATAACGCATTCATTCAAGCCCAGATCGCAGGGGACCTGCTTGCAGTTGATTCCTCCAATAGCGAACAGGCTAAAGATTTGAACGTTGCCACGGGGTTTATTTCACTGAGTCGGCGATTCGGAAATCGCAAAGCCGACAGTTTACACATGACGATCGAAGATACGTTAGACACGATCGGACGAGGCGTCATGGGCATTACGCTCAGGTGTGCGCGATGCCACGATCACAAATTTGACCCAATTCCCACAGCCGACTATTACGGCATGTACGGAATTTTTCGGAGTACCGTCTATCCGTGGATGGGCATGTCAGATGAAAAGTCTCCGTTCGATTTGAATCCGATCGATCCGCTCAGTAGTTCGACCAGCGAGGGAAAAGCTTACTGGGAATTAATCGCTCGTTACGAATACCAAATCAACAACCATCATCGACCTTGGTTAAAGCCAACGCTGGACGCTTTTAAGAAAACTGACACCGAATTTAAACAGCGGCAAGCCGAATTGGCTGAACTTGAGAAGTCATCACCAGACTCAGAAGAAATCCCAGCATTACGTTCAGCCATTGAAGAATTACAGCAACAACGTGACGATCACCTTAACTTCCGTTCAGGAGCTTTCCGAGAACTGATGCTCCATGGATTAGCATGGATCAGAAGTGAAAAGGATCAATTAGGTAAGAACCCTCCTTTCGAATTTGTCTTTAGTGTTAGAGATGGCGATGCTGCCGATTCTCCGATTCACCTACGCGGCAATCCAGAAAATCCAGGGCAAACCGTCCCGAGACATTTCTTAAGTACGATCACTCCCGTGGCAGAAACTAAAATCACTGCTGGTTCCGGCCGCTTACAGCTAGCCACCTGGCTCACTCGGGACGACCACCCACTCACGCCACGGGTCGTGGTGAACCGAATTTGGGCTCAGCATTTCGGCCGAGGCATCGTCGAATCTTTGGACAACTTTGGTCGACAGGGAAAACGGCCCACTCACCCTGAATTGCTGGACTGGCTAACTGAATCATTTGTAACCAATGGTTGGTCCATTAAAGCTCTGCATCGACAGATTATGTTGTCACAAACCTACCAATTAAGCAGTCTGGACGAGTCTCAGGAGGCTCTGCTGACAGATCCGGACAACGTTTATCTGTGGCGATTCTCACGTCAACGTCTAGATGCAGAATCCATTCGTGACTCCATCCTATTCACTAGTGGCCAGCTCGATTTAACCCAGCCTGGTGCGCACCCACTGGATCCGTGGTACAACACACGGTACAACCTCAACACTCCGTTCCACAAAGAGTATGACCATAACCACCGCAGTGTCTATCTAATCACGCAACGAATCTTCCGCCACTCACTGCTAGGTCTATTCGACAGTCCTGACACCAACAGTAGTACTGCCTCACGAAACTCATCAAATGTGCCCGCCCAGGCGCTGTTCCTGATGAATTCCAAGTTTATTGAAAACCAGTCGCATGCTCTGGCCGTGCGAACAGTGAACGCAAAACCCGATGACGACTCCAGGATCCGATGGCTATTCGAACATCTATATAGTCGTGACATCGAATCCGACGAATTGACCGCCATTATGCAATTCCTCAAGAGTTACCGACAGACACCAACCTCAGGACCGGTCAGTTCCGCCACTGTCCTTCCCGAGTACCTGGCATTGTGCCGCGTTCTCTTGACCAGCAACGAGTTCTTCTACATCGACTAATTCCGTGACAATATTTACTTCTAACATAACGCGACGAGAAGCCATTCAACGAGCTACCGGTGCAACTGCTCTGGCAGCCCTGCCCGGAAGTTCCGCCGTCCTCGGCAAGGACCTGCCAAGCCCCCACTTTGAACCACGAGCCAAACAGGTAATTGTTTTATACATGTCTGGTGGGTATTCACACGTCGACACATTCGATCCCAAACCTCGGTTGGCAGCAGAGCATGATACGTCGATTGGTTATGAGTTTGGAAAGAAAAACTTTGATCGCTACCTAAAAGCATCCAACTGGCGTTTTCGCCCAAACCAGCATTGTGGTACTGAGGTGAGTGACCTGTTTCCACACATTCGCGAGCAGATGCACGAATGTGCCTTAATACGCTCGATGAATTGCGATCACATTGACCACGGAGAGGCCACGCTACAGTTACATACCGGCAGCACTGGTTTTGCCATGCCTTCGTTGGGTTCTTGGCTGAGTTATGGATTAGGCACAGATAACCCAGCGATGCCCGGTCACGTCGTCATTTCCGAACACCGCCCTTATGCAGGCCCCCAGATATGGGATTCGATCTTCCTACCAGGCAAACATGCCGGAATACAGATCACACCGGGAGAAAACCCTATTCCCAACCTCAATCCCACCTCCGCCAAAGCCAATCAGTCTCTAGAGCTGGGCTTACTCCGGACCCTCAATCAACGTCATTTGAAACAGCGCGACTCTGACATCTCTCTCAAAGCTCGCATAAGCTCCTTTGAAACAGCCAACGGTTTGCAGGCAGAGGCCCCAACGATTATGGATCTCCGGCGGGAATCGAAAGCGACGTTTGAACTTTATGGAGCGAATCCGGATGAGCCGACATCGTATGCTGCTCAGGTCATTATGGCTCGGAGGATGATTGAATCCGGAGTACGTTTTGTGGAAGTCATTGATGCCATTGGGGCCTGCCGCGACAACTGGGATGCAGCACACCGAGATATTGCCTCGCATGAAAAGTACGCGAAACGAGTCGATCAACCGGCTGCAGCCTTAATTAAGGACCTTAAACAGCGTGGATTACTGGATGACGTCTTAGTTGTATTCTGCACCGAATTTGGGCGGACGCCATGGGCTCAGGATGGCAAAGGCACCAAGAGCCGCGCCCATCACCCTCATGCATTTTCGTGCTGGTTAGCAGGGGCTGGCATAAAAGGAGGAACGGTATATGGTGAGACAGACGATATTGGCAACAGGGTCGTTAGCGATGCTGTCCATGTACATGACTATCATGCCACCATTCTCCATTTAATGGGGCTCGACCACACTCGCCTTACTTATCGTCACGCCGGTCGCGACTTTCGTCTGACCGATGTCCACGGCCGAGTAGTCGATGACATTTTAGACAGCTAACTATCGCTCGATAATTGAACCTGAAATCACCCGTTCGTAGGCGAGCCCAATTGGTTAAATGTCTCACTGTCTAACTGGAACAATTCTGCTATTGGCACGAACCCGCTAGTTCTTAGTACAATAGGGGCAGAATTCTTCATCCGATCCAAGCGAGTTTTTTTTCATGAGAATGCCACGTCGAGAATTGCTGAAGACATCCGCTGGGATGTTATCCTGCTCTCTGCCTCTATGGTTACAGATGCAGCGACAGTCTCAGGCTTCAGCGTTTAAAGCTCGACCTGGCAGCGGCAAGGCAAAGAACTGCATCGTCGTCTACTGCTGGGGAGGCATGAGCCACCACGAGACGTTTGATCCGAAGATGGAAGCACATGCTGAGATTAGAGGCTCGTTTGGTACTATCCAAACAGCAACGCCGGGTTATCGAGTAGGCGAGCATATTCCATTGATGGCACAGCAAACCGAAAAGCTGGCCATTATTCGGTCCATGCACCATTCTGATTCGGCACATGGTCGAGGTATGTACTGGAATATGACCGGACATAAACCTCCTCGCGCCGGCAACATCCCCCCGATGCGTGAAGATTGGCCTTCTCTGGCGGCAATGGTTAGTTCGTTTCGTGATGCACCGCGAGGGGTGCCACGAGCTGTGCGTTTGCCTTACCCGATGGTCGACAACGGAACATTACAAGCCGGCGAATACGGCGGCTTTTTAGGAATCAATTTCGACCCTGTTGTGGTACGAACTCCGGCAGGCAAGGAATGGGGTGGTGTCTCGCGCACACTAGGTAGTGAAGTTCTCGATCTGGGCGAAGAGAAAGACCTCCCACTTTTACAACGTCGTACAGAACTATTAGGAAAACTGGAGTCTCCTTTGAATCAGGAGGACTCCTTTACGAGCTTCGATCACTTCCGCAATCTGGCGACTGACATGTTGGTTAGTGGAAAGGTTCGTGATGCTTACAACCTTGACAAGGAACCTGCCAGTCTCCGTGAAGCCTATGGAGACCATATTGGTGGTCAAAGTTTACTACTGGCACGTCGTCTAATCGAGGCAGGAGTGCCGATCACTCAGGTCATCTGTAGTGCAGGCGACCTTAACGGCGGTAACGGGGATATGTGGGACACTCACCGAGATAACTTCAATCGCCTTAAACGTGATCTTTTGCCCGTATGGGATCAGGGCTGTAGCGCGTTATTATCCGATTTAGAAGACCGAGGGATGCTTGAAGAAACTCTGGTTGTCTTCTTAACTGAATTCGGACGGACTCCAAAGATCAATGGAGCCGCAGGACGTGACCACTATCCCAATGTATATTCTGTCGCTTTGGCGGGCGGAGGAATTAAAGGCGGACACATCTATGGTAGCAGCGATACCAACGGTGCTTACCCACGTAATAACCCTGCCACTCCTGGCGACTTGCACGCCACCATCTTCAATGCCTTAGGCATTCATCATAATTCGGAAATCTACGACCAACTTGGCCGGCCCATTCCGATCTGCGAGGGGGAACCACTCCCACTACTCTAACGGGCGTTCCTTTTCAGCATCTGTATTCATCTCTGAATACAGGCTAAAATCTATTTTCAATCACTATTCCTATCTCTTACTGATGGAACTCTTGCTATGCAGCGTGTTCTCCTTTGTATTGCTTTGACTCTTTTCACGGTTCAAACCTTAACGGCTCAGCCTAAGAATCTGGGAACGAAGCAACGCCCTATTCGCGCCTTACTGGTCTGCGGCGGATGTTGTCACGATTACACACGCCAAAAACAGATTATCTCCAAAGGTGTATCGGCGCGAGCGAATGTCGTTTGGACACTCGTCCAACAGGGTGGAACCGCTACGGATTCATATATCCCACTATACCGGGATAAAAACTGGTCCGAAGGTTTTGACATCGTCATTCACAACGAGTGTTTTTCGCACGCCAATAAAAAGGAATGGGTCGAGAACATCGTCCGCCCTCACCGCGAAGGCTTGCCAGCTATGTTGATCCACTGTGCGATGCATAGTTATCGCACAGGCGACGACACGTGGTTCGAATTTGTCGGAATGCAATCTCCCGGACATGGACCACATTACTCGTACACCGTCGAAAACATCAAAAATGATCACCCAGCCATGCAGGGCTTTGGCAAGACATTTGTTGCCCCAAAGGGTGAACTCTATCACTCTATTAAATTATTCGACACGGCTACCCCGCTTGCCCATGCGAAACGAATGAGTGATGGGGAGCCACAGGTTTGTATCTGGACCAACAAGTATGGCAAGGGCAATGTATTCGCCACCACGGTCGGACATTACAACGAAACCATGTCTGAGCCTAAATGGCTTGATATGTTCACCAAGGGACTCTTGTGGTCTGTCGGACTGAACCCTGCCGAGCACTTTACTCCTAGCACACCGGAAATTGATGCTGAAATCAAAGCACTTGTTAATGCTCCGGCAGCTCCACAGACAAACCCTAATAAACTGCCTATCGAATGCTGCGGTGCTGGAAATCTGGCATTCAAGCGTCCAACTTCTGCGCAATCCGAGGAATCCTCAAAACAGAATTTCGCCAAGAATGCCGTGGATGGTGATCTATCTACTCGTTGGTGTGCTGCCGGTGGCGGAATCGGCCAGTCATGGCAGGTGGAATTCGAAAAGGAATCTCACCTGCGGGCACTTAGAATTCACTGGGAAAAGAGTGATGCCGCCTACAAGTACAAGATTCATGTATCAGCAGACGGCGATAACTGGGACGAGATCATTGATCAATCTGGTAACCAAAAAATTGGTCAAATCACTCCCCATACTGTCGATTCACCGAAAACGAAGTTTCTCCGGATTACTTTCCTTGGTGCCTCCAAGGGATATTGGGCAAGTTTTTGGGAAGTAGAGGCCTATGCCACACCAGAGCTGCCCGAACTGCCTAAGTCGAAATCTGCCAAGCCATCTACTAACGCAACGATCGCTGATGTTCAGGCCCCTGATGGATTTGATGTCACACTGTTCGGAAAACCTCCAGAAGTAAACTACCCTGTTTGCATTGCATCAGCTCCCACCGGTGAAGTATTCGTAGGAGTCGACCCTCAGGGGTCCCTTGGCAAGGAAGACGGACAAGGCAAGGTCATTCGGTGTATCGATACGGATGGTGATGGCCAGGCTGATCAATTCAACGAATTTGCCCGAATGGATCATCCTCGTGGCCTCTTCTTCGATAACGATTCACTTTGGGTCCTGCATCCTCCCACGCTAAGTGTATTTCATGACACCGACGGAGATGGCACAGCAGACAAACACGAAGAGCTCATCACAGGCATTAGTACTGACGAAGTCGAACGTCGGGGAGCGGATCACACTACGAATGGAATTCGAATGGGCATCGACGGTTGGCTCTATATTGCCGTGGGGGATTTCGGATTCACCAACGCCAAAGGCGCCGATGGCCGCGTACTTGCCAAACGTGGCGGCGGAATTCTTCGCGTACGTCCGGACGGCACCGAAATGGAGATCTACAACTGGGGACAACGTAACATCCTCGACGTTTGCATCGACCCACTTATGAATGTCTATACGCGTGACAACACGAATGATGGTGGAGGTTGGGATATCCGACTGAGCCATATCCATCAATCTGGAAACTACGGGTACCCTTCTCTGTATGTCAATTTCACCGAAGAAGGGTTGCCACCTCTGGCTGATTACGGCGGTGGGTCCGGGTGTGGCGGGATGTACCTGCATGACCTTCGGTGGCCCGCTCCATTTGGAGACGCTCTTTATACTTGTGATTGGGGCCGTAGCGAAGTTTATCGCCATAACCTACCGGCCAATGGAGTTACCTTTGACACACATCAGGAAGTCTTCCTGAAGATCCCTCGACCAACGGACATGGACGTTGATGGGAGTGGTCGCATGGTGGTTGCCAGTTGGAAAAACGGGAAATTTGCTTACAGTGGTGAAGACGTAGGTTTTGTTGCGATGATCACTCCCACCGGATTTGTTCCCAAACCGTTTCCCATCATGCCAGAACAATCCGACGAGCAGCTACTAGCACATCTGAATTCACCAAGTCACGTGTATCAAATACATGCTCAACGTGAGTTATTACGTCGAGGGCCAACGGAAGCCCGAGTTTCTGCTCTGGCGAACCAGGCGGCAGACTCGAAACTGCCGTTACATGGACGCGTTGCGACGATCTATACCTTGAGTCAAATCGCAGAATTAGAGGCCCGAGACATCCTTCTGGCTCTGGCAAAACTCGCTGACGTTCGCGAGCACGCTTTACGAGCACTTACCGATCGCGATCATAACCTCGTCGACATTAGTCTCGATCCGTTTATTGATGCACTCAATGACAGTAATCCACGTGTCCGTGCTCAGGCACTTATTTGTTTGGGTCGAATTGGAAATCCGGCAGCCGGAGATGCGATCATTCCTCATACGCTCCGGGACGAAAACTACCCGCTACCGATAGGCGAACCTTTGTACAAGCAGGCGGATCCTGGTCGAGTCCTATCCCATCTGGCCGTTCGAGCGTTGGAAAACTGCCAAGCGACCGACGCATGTCTTAATGCTATTGAAGGCCCCTATTCGGCCGGCGCTTTTTGGGCATTGAAATATCTACACAATGAAAAGGCCGTGGATGGGCTGATTAAGATTCTCAGCACCACCAAAACCGAAGCAATTCGCCAAGAAACGATTACTACTCTTATCCGTCTATATCACCGCGAAGCAGATTACGAAGGTGGCTGGTGGGGAACTCGGCCCGATCTAACCGGTCCGTATTATGATCGGCAGACGTGGGAGCAGAGTGAGTCGATTGCCAAGGTGCTTAAGACGGTCATTCCCGATCTAGACGACGCAGGTCAAGCCAATGCAGGCTCACAACTAGCAAGACATAAGGTCGAAATTGATGGCTTACAACAACTAGTAGCAGACGCCAACAAGCGAGCTGAAATGGCACCGATTAAGATTGCTAAAGCCGATCCTAATAATCCTGACCTAATCGCCAATCTCGAACTCGATATCTCCTCTTATCGAGCGAATGACTTCAAAGGAAATCCCAAGAAAGGTGAACCGCTGTTTAAACGTCAAAACTGTATCGCTTGCCACACCACGGCTAATGGGCAAGTGCCTAAGGGGCCTCACCTGGTTGATATAGGTAAGCGCTATAAGAAACATGAGCTCATCGAATCTATCTTGAAGCCTGAGGCTAAAATCGCTCAGGGGTTTGACACCTATGCGTTCATCACGGTCGACGGCAAAGTCATTACTGGTTTTATAACCAGTGAAAGCGCGGACGAAGTCAACGTGCGTCAAACAAACGGGCTGCCGCTGGTACTTAAGAAAGAGGATATTGACGTTCGTAAAAAGTCTGAAGGCTCGATGATGCCCAAAGGCCTTGTGGACAATCTGACTCCTGAACTACTCGCCGACTTAATCGCCTACCTACAATCACTCAAATCCAACTGACCGGATACCTACTTAAGCTGCAAGGCTCTCGTGGAATCGCCCAGAGATTCAGCAGTTGCCCCCATCACCTGAGTCATCGCCAGCCATAGATTGGCGACCGGCGTCCCCGCGTCAGACTTAACATGACGGTGTGTCTTAATGGCTCCACCGGCACTGCCAGCGATGACGAGTGGAAGGTTGGTGTAGATGTGGTCTTTGCCGCTGGATAACCCAGAGCCAAACAGGAACATCGTATTATCCAGTAGTGTCGAATCACCCTCTTTCACAGCAAGCATTTTTTTCACCACATAGGCGAACTGTTCAACATGATACTGATCCAGACGAGCAAGCTCAGCCCGAACACGATCGTCTCCCTGTTGGTGAGTCCAGGAATGATGAAGAATTGGCTGTTCGAACAGACCGTGCACTTTTTGCGGAGTGCTCCATCGTTCAGGCGCAACCATAAGTGAAGCAACTCGAGTCAGGTCCGTTTGCAGAGCAAGCACCATCAAATCACCCATCAATCGAATATATTCATGGCGTTCGAGCTCGGGCCACGGAACGGTAGGGGCCTCCAAACGGAGTTGTTCAATCGTTCCTTTTCTATCTTCAATTCTCTTAATCTGTTTTTCAACAGCTCTGACCGATTCCAGATATTCATCCAGTTTCCGTAGATCCTGTCTCCCCAACTGTCGCTGTAGGCTTTTCGCGTCTTCCATGACAAGGTCGAGTATACTTGCAGAGACTTTATTTTCATCCACAACGAATAGTCGTCGAAAAACTTTATCCGGGTCACGCATTGACTTGGCTACGTGACCGTGCCCATACCACGAAATGTTATCAAAATAGACGGATTCTTTGTTGTCGGTATAGGGATTGCAACTGAGTTCAAGAGATCTAAACGGAGTATGAGCAGCCGTTTGATCCGCAATTAACTGGTCAACCGTACGTTTCAATGGATATCCTGCAGGAGAGAGCTCAGTTGGGTGCGCACTAGACAACCAGCAAGTGCTTGCCTGCGCATGTCCATCTGTACCGGCCACTTTTACACGATCCAAATTTGAATAGACGGAAATATAGTTCTTCAGGTCCTGAAGCGGCGAGAGCGTTGGACTCAACTTAAATTCGCTGTCGTCTCCATCGACACCCCATCTATCCTGCACCACGCCATTGGGAATATAAAAGAAGGCGGCCCGCTTTGGCGCGGTAGGCTGGTCTGCCCAAGTCCGCCCGTGCATAACTTCAAGCAGGGGGAGGCTCATCGCGATACCGCATCCTCGCAAGAACGTACGTCTCGCTAATGTGTGCCTTTTCATTCTCAGATCAATCTCCTTCTGGTACCGCATTCCCATCACGGGGATTCACTACCTGCTTATGTCTAAAAGGGTACGACGTAGCAACACCAACCACTACTGATGAAAAGCGACCGTCATTGGCAAGAACGTTGCGCACAATTGTATCCACAGCCAATTTATCAGACACTTCCAGTTGCCGACCCAACGCATATGACAACATGTGTTCACTAAAGGCCCGCGTAAACACTTCCGGCCGTCTGAGCAGGGCTTCTTTGAAGGAAATGATGTCCTGAAACTTCACTTCACCAAACAACTCTCCGCCGGCATCAATCTCCAAACCGCTACGGTACTTATCTCGCCACCGCCCGACAGCATCATAATTTTCCAGAACAAACCCTAACGGGTCGATCCGGGCATGACACGATTTACAGGACTGATTGACCTGATGCTGTTTTAATACCTGTCGTAATGTTAGTCCCTTAGCTTCAAATACGGCATCGTCCTCTTCAATCTCAGGTACGACATCCGGTGGAGGAGGTGGCGGCCGATTGAAGATAACGCCCGCAACCCATGCTCCGCGGGTAATAGGGTTGGTCCTTAGTGGGGAGCTTGTCATCGTTAAAACAGCTGCAGTCGTGATCACGCCACCCTCACGCTTGTCATCCAATTCAATTCGATTGAATTGCTGATAACTCGGAAGAAAGCGATTGCGTTCACCCTTTCCCGCAAAAGGCTCATCAGCCCGATACCACTGCTGCAACTCATCACTTCGATATGTATAGTCAGAATGAATAAACTCCATTACCGGTCGGTCTTCAATCATGATACTTTCAAACAAGAGCAAAGGCTCAAGCATCGACTGCAATCCCAACTTCCAGTACTCACACCCGATTCGGGAATAGTAATTCGCAAACCGCCTCGAGTCAGGAACGGCAGTTACTAACTGATCCAGCCGCAACCATTGCCGTGCGAAATTCTGACTTAAGGCCTGACATCTCGAGTCCAGCAACATTTCCCGCACCTGACGTTCAAGGACCTGAGGTTCGGACAACTTCCCTGCCTTTGCCAAAGCCAGAAGTTTGTCATCCGGAATACTATTCCAAAGAAAGATGGATAGCCGTGTCGCTAACTCATAGTCAGTTAGCTTCTGCCGCCCGCTGCCAGTAGGAGCTTTTTCAATAAGATAAAGAAAACGCGGAGACGACAGGACCGCCGCGACGACATCCTTCATGGCCAGCTCAAAATCATTCGTTTCTAGCAACCGCGACTCAAAGAACTGCAAATACCTCTTCAGTAACGACTCATCCACCGGCATCCGAAAAGCCTTTTCCATAATTTTCTCTAATCGGGATCTGGCTGTGTCTGTTTGCGATTCGTTTTGGGTTGGAACAAACAATGCGGTATAGCTATCGCAATATCGATTAAACTCAGGGGCATGGACGATAGCCTGAGCTAAATTAACAAACGTCTCCAACTGTAGTGCGGATATACTTAACTCTTCGCCACGATTATTAAAGCCATATTCTGCTGGCAAATCCACGGCAAATGGAAATACGCCGGATAGTATCGGCTTTTCGATCACATTTTTACCGAGCGTACGATTCCCCAGTTGCAACGTATCCGGCATAAGGCCGGCAATAGGCTGAAAATACGGGTAGTCACTGCGAATAACCTTTTCAGGCAACGGGTAGATATCACCTTTAAGGCCCAGTAATTCAACAACTGAATTATTGTATTCAAGGCGATTTAATCGTCGCATGACTGTCGGCGACAATTCCTGCCTGGCTGCCAGACGCTGGTCAACATA